>Ga0172379_10005299_pt1 | contig 18141 bp, 14 predicted proteins | sample GrowelOW334metaG_FD_119756 | JGI IMG/M metagenome (GOLD analysis project Ga0172379, IMG submission 119756) | Groundwater microbial communities from an aquifer near a municipal landfill in Southern Ontario, Canada - Groundwater well OW334 metaG | ecosystem: Environmental > Aquatic > Deep...
ATGTGCGAAATCGTTTTCATAGCGCGCTTACCTCTTCCGGCTGACGATCGGGGAATTGTAGTTTGACGAGTTCCGCGTATTCGGGGAAAGCCTCGATGAGTTCCCCATGCCTCCCGCGAGCCGCGATCCGACCTTCTTTGAAAAAGAGGATTTCATCCGCGGAGAGGATGCTGGAAAGCCTATGGGCCACCACGACGGCCGTCCTTCCTTCGAGAAGGGTACTCATGCCTTCTTTTATCGCTCTTTCGGTTTTCACGTCGATGCTCGCCGTGGCCTCGTCCAGCACCACTATTTCCGGCCCGAAGGCGACCGCTCGCGCGAATGAGAGCAGTTGCTTTTCTCCCGCCGAGATATTCGCGCCGCGCTCTCGTATTTCCGAGGCGATACCCAAGGGTAATTTCGCGACGAATTCCTCCGCCCGAACCGTCCGCAAAGCCTTCTCCACGTCCGCGACGGAAACCGACTCATCGTAAACGCGGACATTTTCGAGCACGGGTCCGGGGAAGAGGAACACGTCTTGTAGTACAAGGCCTATTTTTCGTCTCCATTCCGCCAAATCGAGCTCGCGCAAAGGGCGGCCATCGACGAGAATCTCGCCCTTCGTGGGTTCGTAAAAGCGGCACAGCAGGGCGACCGTCGTGGTCTTGCCCGAGCCGGAAGGGCCAACAAGGGCCGAAGTCGTCCCTCGCGGTATCTTGAATGAAACGCCTTCGAGCACCCATTCCTCTTCTTTGTACTTGAACCAAACATCCCTGAACTCGATTTCGTGCTCGAATACAGGCGTCGCTTTTCCGCGGCCTTCTTCGGGAGCCAACGACATGATGTCGAAAATGCGCTTGAGCGAGACGCGCGCTTGTTGTATTCCTCGCACGTTTTCCGCGATGGCCATTATGGGATCGAAGAGCCTCCGTCCGTATTCCAGGAATACGAGAAGGGTGCCGAGGGTCATGGTTCCCGAAAGGATACCCGGCGCTAAGATTTTTACGATGGCGGCCATGAAAAGGGGGCCGATCATGAAGCCGAGCCCGCCCATGACCGTGTACTCCATAACCTGGGCTTTAATGTCGTTATCGCGCCGTTCGCGGGATTTAGCGTCTAAGGCCGCTTCCGCCCAGGGGACGCGTCCGAATACCTTGAGAACCTCGATGCCTTGCACGAATTCGGTCACGCGCGCGCAAACGGTGGCGTAAAGATGGCGCGATTTGTCATAGTAAACTCGCAGTTTGTCGAAAAAGAAAATAACGAAACCCAGGACGAGCGGGATCGAAATGGCGATATAGAGGGTTATCCTAGGTTCAAGAAAAAAGCAGACCGTGAGCATTCCGCCGAAAAAAAGCACGTTGGTCGCGAGCGTAATGCCTATGCGCGAAAACAGCTCCTTCACGCGGTCCGTATCGCTTTCGACTCTTGCCATGAGCTCGCCGACCGGATGCTTGTCGAAATAGGCCACTGGCAGGGTAAGGAAGTGCGAAAAGAGGTCTTTTTTTATACGCGTCACAACCTCGAGGCCGAGGCGGGCTATCGTAATTGTGCCATAAAAGGTTAACCCACCCATCGCTAGGATAATGCCCAGGTAGGCGAGGGCGCGGCTCATCATGGCTCCCAGGTCCGCTTTTGGAATGGCTTCGTCGATTATGGAACGAAGGATGAGAGGACCGGCTAATTGGCCCGCGGTAACCGCGGTCATGGATAGGAAGCCGACTATAAAGAGGCCTTTATAATCCTTCAGGTAGCTAGCCAATCGGCTCGAGCGCGTGTGTTTCACCATGATTCGATAAGTATATCCTTAATGGGACGATCGGATGAAGGGCCCGGTAGAACTATACCAAAATTTTCCGAGGATTGCCTGTTTCTTCATATAAGAAAATAACTTAGGTACTATATTGCTCTTGACAGTTCCAAAAAATAGTGTCTTCATTTACGGACGGTCCGGGTTTATTGGCTACTATGACGCGACTGATCGCGGCCATAGATAGCGCAAGCTGGACCTCTACCGGAGCGTACCTATATGCAACGCATTGAAGATCACCCCGTCGTGAGTCGAGCCTCGGAAAGAAAAGAGGCTCGCTTCTTTTTCGATGGCATTCCCCTAGTAGGCTATGAGGGGGAGGCTATCTCTTCTTCGCTGGTAGCCGCCGGAATCTCGACCTTCTCGATTCATTCGAAAGGGCATGCCGCACAGGGAATTTTTTGCGCCAACGGTCAATGCTCGCAGTGTACCGTCGTCATCGACGGAATCGCGCGCAAAGCTTGCGTAACACCTTTACGCGACGGCATGGATGTGCGTAGCCTTATCGGTTTACCCCTGCTTCCCGAATCGGACCGCGCTTTCGCGGGTGTCAACAAGCGCCTGCTCGCCTGCGATGTCTTGGTCATCGGCGGCGGTCCCTCCGGCCTGGCGGCGGCGGCGGAGCTCGCGCGCCTCGGCCTTTCGGTAATACTGGCTGATGACAAGGCCAGTCTCGGCGGCAAGCTCGTCTTGCAAACCCACAAATTCTTCGGCTCCGAAGAGGACTGCTATGCCGGCACTCGTGGCTTCGACATTGCCGTAAAGCTGGAAGCCGAACTCCGCGCCTTGCCGAACGTCACGATATTCGCTAATTCGCCTATCGTGGGTATATATAAAGATAGGAAGGCCGGCGTCTATCTCGACTATGCCAATTACGCCTTGATCGACTTTTCGGCCCTCGTCGTATCGACGGGAGCGCGAGAAAAAAGCGTTCTTTTTTCCGGCAACGACCTTCCGGGAGTCTATGGCGCGGGAGCCTTTCAGACTCTCGTGAATCGCGATCTTGTCAAAGCCGCGAAACGCGTGCTAATTATCGGCTCGGGCAACGTCGGCCTCATCGGCGCTTATCACGCCTTGCAAGCCGGTATTGAAGTAGCGGGCATCGTGGAGATTTTGCCGAAGGTCAATGGCTACAAGGTTCACGCGGATAAAATAATCCGCATGGGCGTGCCGGTATATCTGAATACGACGGTTATTTCGGTAGAGGGCGAGGGTCGTGTGGAGCGCGCCACCGTCGCGGAAGTCGGCCCCGACTGGAAACCCCTCCTCGATACGGCCCGCACGTACGAGGTCGATACCGTTCTCGTAGCTACCGGCCTCGCGCCCTGCGACGAGTTCTACCGAATGGCGAGGGATTTCGGTTTTCTGGCCGTCACCGCGGGAGACGCCGAAGAAATCGCGGAGGCTTCCAGCGCGATGTTTGGCGGTCGAATCGCCGCGCTCTCCCTCGCCAAATTACTCGGTAAAAAAGTGAACATCGATGAATCCTGGCTCGCCAAGCGCGAGATTCTAAAATCGCGTCCTGGCGATAACATTTGTAGGGACGAAGTCGATGCCGGTCCCGAATGGAAACCCGTTTTTTTCTGCACGGAGGAAATTCCCTGCAATCCTTGCACGACCGTCTGCCCTACGCACTCTATCAAGCTTAAGGAAAAGAAGGGCTCCATTATGGATCTCCCTTATTTCGAAGGCAGCGATTGCAAGGGCTGCTCGGCCTGCGTCGCGGCCTGTCCCGGCCTCGCGGTTTCACTATTGAGAAAAATCGATGATGCCTGGTCGGAAGTCGTCCTTCCATTCGAATTTAACGCCGGCTTCGATCTAGGGGAACGGTTGCCACTTCTTGACGTCTCGGGAAACTATCTGGAGAAGGCGGAACTTCTCAAAAAGTCCCGGCACAAGAAGCACAAGACTTGGCTTTTGACCTTCAAGGTGAGAGCGCGCAATGCTCCGAAGGCGATCGGCGTACGCGTTCAACCCGAGGCGGCGACAAAAGCCCTTCCGGTCCCGCGTTTCTCTTATGCCCCCGACGAAGCCATCGTCTGCCGCTGCGAACGCGTCACCGTCGGAGAAATTCTCCGTTTCGTCAAGGACAACGATATCCGCGACATCAATCAACTCAAGACGCTTCGCGTCGGAATGGGAGCCTGCGGCTCGAAGACTTGTTCGGTGCTTTTGCCCCAGGTTCTCAGGCGCGCGGGTATAGATTCGGCTACCGTGGCTCCCGGAAGCCTCAGACCATTGAACATGGAGGTCCCGATGGGCGATCTTGTCAACGAGAGCGGTTCCGTGCCCTCGTCCGGCGCGGAAAGCCGTGCTTCCGAAAGGGGCGAACCGTGAAACGCTTCGATGTCGTCATAATCGGCGGGGGCTCCATCGGAGTGCCTCTTTCGTATTATCTCGCGCAATCGGGGCGCAAGGTCTGTGTCGTCGAAAAGGAGGCTTCCTGGGGGCGCGGCCAAAATCGCGCCGCGATTGGCGGACTCAGAGCCACCCATTCCGATTCGGCGAAAATACGCATCTGCCAAGAGTCCATCGCCCTCGTCTCAAAACTCGAGGAAGAGCATGGACTGGACGTCGAATGGCGTTCGGGCGGCTATCTTTTCGTGGCCTACGACGCCGACAAGGAAAAGGCTTTCAAGGATCTCCTCATCATTCAAAAAAAGGCGGGTCTCGATATCGATTGGATCTCCGCCGATCGCGTCCGCGAGCTTGCGCCCGGCATCAATTCGAGCGGACTTCGCGGTGGCACGTTCAGCCCCGACGACGGCTACGCCTCGCCTCTCATGACAAGTACCGCCTATCATAAACTCGCCATGGACGCGGGTGTCGAATTCCGCTTCGGCGAATGCGTTAAAGGCATGACAAAAAGGGGCGAAAAGCTCGAGAGCTTGACTACCGATCTCGAAGCCTATTCGGCCGCTTTGTTTATAAACGCCGCTGGTGCCGACGCCTCCGATATCGCGAACTTGGCCGGCGTCGAATTGCCCATCCATCCCGATTGTCACGAAGGTGGCGTCACCGAGCCCGTCGCCCGCTTTATGGAGCCAATGCTTGTCGATATTCGACCGGACTTGGAATCGAGCAATTATTACTTTTACCAATGCAATACGGGCCAAGTCGTCTTTTGCATCACGCCAAAACCGCAAATATGGGGCAAAGATAAGGATTCCACTTCGAATTTCCTTCCCCTTTGCCTAAGCCGTATGCTCGAACTCTATCCACGCCTTCGCAATCTAAAGATTCGCCGTACCTGGCGCGGTATGTATCCGATGACTCCCGATGGTCTACCCATCGTAGGTTATCTGCGCGAAGCGGAGAATTTCCTGCAAACGGTCGGCATGTGCGGGCAGGGTTTTATGATCGGACCCGGTCTTGGTAAAATAATAGCCGAGACAGTAGAAGCGGGCGGTTCCGTAAAAAAACCCGCAGGTTCCACTGAATACGGCTTTGTTTTCGAAGAGCTTGCGCCATACCGGAAGTTCGAGGGCATGGAGATGTTGAAGTAAACCCGGTTTGCCAAGGATTTATGTTGCCTCGATTTACAATCGATCGGGGCATTTTTATCCATAATACTAATCAAATATATGAATACGCATCTATAGATATGTTTTGCTTGACTATTCCGGAATATCGATATAGGATATATTTGGATTGCGAGAAATAGTTATTATTTTGTAATCCATCGTCCTCCGAACCGTACGCGCCTAAGGCCGATAACGCGAAAAACTAGATCGCTGACTTGGCTATGGACGACGGTCTTTAGATGGGGCGTCGTCCCGTCTAGAAGGTTCCGAGAGAAATCTTGGCTCCTCCCGCCTACGGGCATTGGAAAGGAGACACGATCGTGAAACCCCTGGCATCCGCCATCAGACGGATGCCGCGCGGCGCGATCGTACTTTGAGTACCAGGCCGTGCGTATCGGAGGCAGGAACGATGAGCGATTCAAAAGAAAAGCGGGTAGGACTCTTCGAGCAAGAGCAGTCACGCCGCGACTTTCTAAAGTTGTCGGGGAAAAGCGCCGCGGGAGCCTTTGTAGCCCTTTTCCTCGGTTCGGCGACCACGGTATTCGCCAAGGACGGCAAAGAATATCGGGTTTGGGCCACTCCGACGGGCGCGATCGTTCACGATCCCAACCGCTGCGTCGGCTGTAAACGCTGCGAAGTAGCCTGCACAGTCAAGAATGACGGAAAGGCCTCCGCGTATCTTTCGAGAATAAAAGTCAGTCGTAATCAAAACTTCGGCGTTAAAGGGCCTAGCTCAGCTTATGCCAAGGCCGATGGCCAGCTCGGCAATTTTAGGATCGTCGCGGAAGTATGCCGGCAGTGCGAAAAACCCGCCTGCGGCAACGCTTGCCCGGTAGGCGCGATCTATACCGACGCGAAAACGAACGCTCGCGTGGTCGATGCCAATAAATGCGTCGGTTGCGGCGCTTGCGCTCGAGCTTGCGCCTGGCATATTCCGACCGTGGACGTCGAAGCGGGCGTTTCCACTAAATGCACGACATGCGGCGGCGATCCCGCCTGCGCGAAAAGTTGCCCGACCGGGGCGATCCGCTACCTCCCCTTTGCGGAAGCCGAGAAATTCTTGTGGGAAACCGACGCCGTGAGCGGCGCGACAGCGTAAGCGAAGGGAGGAAAGATAAATGGCGAACGTATACGGATATACCGGTAAAATACTCCGCGTGGACCTCACGACGGGACAGATTTCCATCGACGATACCCTTAAGTACAAAGATTTCATCGGCGGCGAAGGCATGGCGATGAAGATCATGTGGGATGAGGTCGCCCCTGGAACAAAGGCCTACGATGCCGCTAATAAAATAGTTTTCGGAACCGGCCCTCTCTGTGGAACGGGCGTCCCCTGCTCCGGTAGAACAAATATCACCTCTCTTTATCCCGGCAGTCCCTTCAATGGCGTCACGAGTTCACACATGGGCGGTTATTTCGCCACCGAGCTCAAGTACGCGGGTTGGGACATGATCGTAATCGAAGGCAAAGCCGCTTCTCCCGTCTGGCTTCGCATCGAGGACGAGAAGGTTACGATCGAGGACGCCCGCTGGATGTGGGGCAAGGGTATTTTCGACACGCAGGCCATGATCGCCTCCTTTATGGGCAAGGAAGCCCAGGCCGCGGCGATTGGCCAGGCTGGCGAGAATATGGTCAATCTTTCCGTAATCCGCACCGGCGCGTCTCACTCCGCCGGCGGGCATGGCGGGGTCATGGGCTCCAAGAATCTCAAGGCTGTCGGAGTGAGGGGCTCTGGATCCGTTAAAATCGCCGCCGATCCGAAAGAATGGGCCGAACTCGATAAATTCCTCATGAGCATAATCGGTGCGAACAATCAGCAAGTCGTTCCGACGACGCCTCAGCCTTGGGCGGAGTTTTCGGACAAGACCTCCCGCTGGACCGCGCGCAAAGGCCTGTTCTGGGGCGCCGCGACCCCCCCGGTCGAGACCGGCGAATGCGATCCGAAAGATCCCCAGACCGTCGGATTGCGCACGCAGAAAGCGGTTTTCGATCTTGGCGCGGGAGCCGAGAAGTATACTGTCCGCATGGGCGGCTGCTCGCACTGCCCGATCCGCTGTCACTCGCAGCTCAATATTCCCCAGCTTGAAAAATATGGCTTGGATCCCTATGTAGCCAATACCTGTGTCGGCTATTCCGGCCCGCGCGGCGTTATGGCCTACGGAATCAAGGAATTCGACGGACATGGAGCCGATAGTTCCATAGTCGGCAACGCGATAGGCACGAGCCTAGCGGACGACTACGGTGTTTGGTGCAACTATGCTCAGATTGGCCGCGACGTGAAGTATTGCTACGATAAGGGAGTCTTCAAGCGTGTCCTCTCCGCCGAGGAATACGCTTCCATTCCCTGGGATAAGCTCGTCAAAGGCGACGCTACCTTCCTCATCGACTTTTACGATCGCGTCGCTTTCAAGAAAGGCGAGTTCTCGCATATCGCCGACGGCTCGGCTTGGATCGCGGAGCGCTGGAATCTCGGTGACGAATATTGGGACGATAAAGCCGGCAAGCTTTGGACTCGTGGCGGCTATCCCGTCCATCACTCGAATGAGGCAGGAGCCCAAGTAGGCGCCCTTATTTCTTGTTTCTCGAATCGCGATTCCCAAAACCATTCGCACATGAACTTCATCGGCTCTAAGCTTCCGATCAATATCCAAAAAAAGATCGCGGGGGAAATTTTCGGCTCGCCTGACGCTTTGGACGCGCCGAGCGACTACAAGCCGATGAATATCTACAAAGCTCGCTTCGCGGCTTGGTCGCTCAATCGAAGCATCCTTCACAATTCGCTAACCCTCTGTAACTGGATGTGGCCAATGTCCGTGAGTCATATCAAGGAAAATGGCTATCGTGGAGATACAGGTCTCGAAGCCAAGTTCTATAGCCTCGCCACCGGCTTCAAGATGACGGAAAAGCAGCTCGATGAAGCCGCTGCTCGTTGCTTTACCCTGTTTCGAGCAATAACCGTTCGGCAGATGGGCAATTCCGACCTTCGCAAGAATCATGATCAGACTACTAAGTGGATCACGAAGGCCGACAAGGACAAGGACGGCAAAGAGATTAAGCAATTTACCCCCGGCACCATCCAGATGACCGAGGACGATATGGCTATCGCCCGGACCATGCTTTACAAGGAATATGGTTGGGACGAGAAGACTGGCGCACCCTCCAGGGCAAGTCTTTTGAAATATGGTCTTGGGGACGTGGCAGAGGACCTCGCGAAGCGAGGACTTCTCCCGGCCTGACGGTCTGCGGGCTCCACGGCCGCTTGAATTTTAGCGCCGTGGAGCCTATGAATAAAACCATGATCGAATCCTTCGCTTCCCAAGATACCGCCAGTGACGATGAGGGCCCCGATTCGGTAGTAGCCGATGCCCTCATCGCTACGGTGCGCGCCGACTCTGCGAAAACGAAACTAACCAGACTTTCGGTCTTGCGAGCCACCTTCCCCGACACCGATATCCAAAAGCTCATCGGCGAAACGCCAATAGACGATATAAAAATCATGAAAGGCGCCTCAAAGGAGCTTTACTATTTTAGCCTGCTCTCAATGACGGAAGCCTATGCCCTTCACCTTTTCAGGGTGGAGGAGAAAGACCAAGTCAAGCTCGTAGCCGACACGGTTCGAGACGAGTCTCGAATCTATCCGAGACCTACCGCGATAAACGCTTTTCTTGATTCACCCTATAACTTATCGAGCGATGAGATTGAAAGCGCTATTGGAAGCATGAGTCTGAGACCGGACATGAAAGATATCGAAACCTGCGCAGCCTCGAATGGAGCTCGCTATCTGTATTCCACTATATACCTCGTGCCCACGCTGGCTGCCTCTCTCGTGGAATGGATCGAAGTCGGCCAAAAAGATAATCCTTAAAACGCGAAAGCCGATAGGGAAATGACGACTTTTAAGGCTTGAAAGGTCGAAAACGCTTCTGTATTGTAATCCGGTTCTCGCCAAGAATCGCAATAACGCGATATATCAATCGGCTCGCCTTCGGGTGAGCATAAGGAGTCCGTCATGATCGGAACCACCGAACTCATTATCATCGTAGTCGTCATCCTCGTCCTATTCGGAGCATCCGCCATTCCGAAATTCGCTCGGTCCCTAGGTCAGGCGAAAAAAGAATTTACCAAAGCCATCAAAGAAGGCGAGAGCGAGGAGAAATCGTCATCCGACACGATCGAGTCCAAGTAATCGGCGCTTCCGGAGAAAAACCGGCGATGTCCACAAAGAAGAATCCGCATAAGATGATGCCTCTAATCGAGCATATTAGAGAGCTCCGCTCCTGCCTCTTGGTTTCGTTTATCGCGCTCGCGCTAGGCTTCATCGTCTCCTTTATTTTTTCCAACACTATCATCGGCCTGTTCACGCGCCAATTCGCCGAGGTCGCGAGCGAGGTCGGCGATAAGCTCGTGGTCCATAGCATCGTAGAAGGCTTTATTACACAGATGAAAATCGCTCTATTCGGAGGATTCATCCTTTCGATGCCGGTTCACATTTTCAATCTTCTCAGATTCACATTCCCTGGCTTGACGCGACGCCAAAGAAGCATTTTCCTTTCCTTGCTCTCGATCAGCCTGATTCTCATAATATTCGGGGCGTATCTGGGATATTTCATGATCGTTCCCGTCGCGGTCTCCTTCTTAACCAATCCCTATTTCATCCCTCCTGACGTGGGATACATTCTCAATTACCAAACGAACGTTTTCTATGTCCTCTCCTTTATCCTTTGGTCGCTCCTTGCGATGCAGACGCCGCTCGTTCTCGAAGTATTACTAATTATGGGTATTCTGAAGAGGAAAAAAGTATTCAAGGCTACTCGCTATATCATCGTGCTTATTTTCATTTTCGCCGCGATTGTCACGCCCTCCCCGGACTTTATCAGCCAGCTTGGAATAGCCTTGCCGCTAATCGTCCTGTATTTCCTCGCCATCTTGGTGGCGAAAATTTTCAAGTTCGGAGAAGAGTGATGTTCGGTATAGGACTGCCCGAGCTCATCGTAATCGCCCTGGTCTCCATAATTCTGATAAAACCGGACGATTTGCCCGCTTTTTTTCGAGCGGTCGGACGCACCTATGCCAAGGCGAAAAAGGCGTATCGGGAAGTCAGTGCCATAAAGGACGATTTCGTTCGCGCGGTCAACGACGCAGCATCCCTCGAGACGCGGCCACATCCAGCGCGAAACGATGCTTCGGAAGGCGCTACCGACACGAATGCCTCCGCGCTCCCTACGCCCCTTGCGGAAAAGACGCACGACGAGGGCGAGCGAGCGGGAAAACCGTGACCGAAAGTCGCCTGGACCAGCCTCTCGCTGAAGAGAGCCCGGTAGCGCTAGTGCTTAACGGCAAGCGTCTCTCGACGTTCATGTGCACGCCCCAAGCCCTCGACGAGCTCGCGGTCGGACATCTCAAGTCGCGAGGCCTTATTGAAAACCGGGAGAGCATTAAGCGCTTACTTGTCTGCCCAGATCGCGGCTCTATATACGTAGACGCTTTCGTTCATAACGACGCGAGCGAGGATGAAGGCATTATCGCTTCTTCCTGTGGTTCTGGGATCAGGGCGGTCGAATTACTCGGATGTGTAAATCGTTTACCCGTCGATTCTTCCTGGATTATCGCACTCTCGAAATTGAGGGACTGGTCGAAACACATGTTCGCCGAGGCTGAGTTGTATCGATCGACCGGCGGAGTCCACTGCGCGGCTCTTCGCGGCGAAAACGGTTTTTACTCAATGCGCGAAGACGTTGGGCGCCACAATGCGGTGGATAAAATTATCGGGCGCGGTATCTTTGACGGCTTGGATTTTTCGCAAACAGCTCTTTTAACGAGCGGTCGCATCGCTGCGGATATGGTTCTTAAGGCTTGGGCCGTGGGAATCCCCGTGCTTGCGAGCAGGAGCATTCCCACGACCTCCGCCTACGAACTCGCGCTAACTGCCAGGATCGCTTTGATCGGTCGAATAGGAACGGCCAATGCGATCATTTATTCGAGTCGAGATCGTATCAAGACCGACAGTATTAGCGGCTGATCTAGCTCCCGCTTAAGTTTTTCCTATTTCCTTCCCACCGCTAGCCGTCATATGCCTTCGAGGTATACACTAGACCTAATGGTGGAACTCAGACAGGTCCTCCACCCTGTATCCCGTCCGCTCGCTCCCCTCGCCGCATCGGGGGGAAGGGGCCGAACATCATCGCCAGGCGTAGCCGCGCATCACGTTCGGCCCATACGTCGGCACGCAGCGCTCATGGCGCAGGCCCATTATCGGGCCAAGGAAAGAAATGCACGAGAAAAGCTTCGAGGCCCTTGGCCTCAGCCCGTCCACATTGGCCGCCCTCGCTAAAAAGGGTTTTGAGGAGGCCACCCCGATACAATCTTTGGCTATACCTCGACTACTCGTTCCAGGGCCGGACCTCATAGCTCGAGCCCGAACGGGAACGGGGAAAACAGCCGCCTTCGGCCTTCCCCTTGTCGACCGGCTTTCCACCCGCGGGGACAAGGTTCGATCACTGGTTCTCGTCCCGACGAGAGAGCTCGCTCTGCAGGTCGCAGGCGAGATAGTCTCTCTCCGTTCGGGGTCTTTCCCGCGAATCGCTCCTGTTTATGGCGGCGCTTCAATGGGCGAACAACTCAGGCGCCTAGCCGCGGGTACGGATATAGTCGTTGGCACTCCGGGTCGCGTGCTCGATCATATCCAGCGCGGTACCCTCGATCTTTCCGCGGTCGAGTATCTTGTACTCGACGAAGCCGATGAGATGCTCGACATGGGCTTTATCGAGGATATTGAAACCATTATGGAGCGCTGCCCTAAAACGAGGCGCAGCATCCTATTTTCGGCCACGATGCCAAACGGCATTATTTCTATCGCCCGGAAACATCTGCTCAATTTCGATGTCATCGAAGACGCCAGCGAAGCCGTGACCACCGAGCTCGCCGAGCAAGTATGGCTTGAAGTCAGGGAAGGCGACCGCCTCGAGGCTCTTTGCCGGGTCATGGATTCCGAAGAAGAATTTTATGGCATCGTATTCACGGCCACCCGCGTAGAGGCGGAGCGTCTGGCGGGCGAACTCGACACGCGAGGCTATGAGGCCGAAGCGCTCCATGGCGAGATTACGCAGGACAGGCGAGAGCGAGTCCTCGGTCGTTTCCGCGACCGAAAGCTTCGCATTCTCGTAGCCACCGATGTGGCGGCCCGGGGCATCGATATCGAGCGCATAACGCATGTAGTTAACTGGTCCTTGCCGCACGATCCCGAATCCTATCTTCACCGGGTCGGGCGGACGGGTAGGGCGGGCAACACGGGCACAGCCATCACATTCGTCACTTCCGACGAATACCGCAAGCTCTTTCGCTTCAAACGCGCGGCCGGCCCCTCCTTTAAAAAGGGCAGTGTACCCGCGGTCAGCGACGTTCTCGCGGCCAAACGCGAACGTATCCGCGGAAGAGTTCTCGCCAGCGCGGAATTACTATCTCCTACCCCCCACGCTCATGAGAGCGCCGAGGAAAAGCCGCTTGAGCTCGACCAGCCCTCAGGCGAAATTCTTTCGGGCGAGTCTATCGCGGCATCCTCCGTACCGCTGGCGGCACATGAAACGATTTCAGGCACCGCTACCGATTCGGATTCTTCAAAAACGATAGCGCCAAAGGCAACAACGCCTAAGCCTAGGGCAACGAAGAAGAAGGCGAATGGAGCCAAGGCACTTCCACCTGAATCGGGGGAGTTTTGGAAAGGCTTCGCCGACGAGATTCTCGGTCGGCTCGATCCGCGCGAGGCTCTCGCGGCGGCCTTATTCGAAGCCTTCGGCTCCGAGCTCGATCCGGCTCGCTACCGCGAAATCGAGGATGGCTCCGTCGACGCGGCCGCCACGGCAAGGCTTTTTATCGGTTCGGGAAAACGCGATGCCGCGACACCACGCGCTTTGGCATCCCTCGTCAAGCGCCTTTCCGGACTACCCGATCGCCTTGTGGGCGGCATAGAAATTTACGAAAACTTTTCCTTCGTCACCGTGCCCTTCGAGGCCGCCGAAGCGGTGATAGCCGCGACCAGACGACAGGGTGGCTTCCCCGCGGTGCGTTATGCGACGCCCAAAGGCGATTCGGGGAAATTCTCCTCGGGTGGATACAAGCCTCGATACCCGACTCGGCAGGACAACGAACGCGGCGCTCCTTCACGCGAAGGCTATCACGGCTCGGCACCCCATTACGGCGAAGGCGGCGAGACGAGAGGTCCAAAACGCCCGTATGTTCCGAAGCCACGCCGGGATCGATGAAACTCTCTCGGATGGGGAAAAAATCTCATCCGAGATTTTTCTAATCCTCGAGATCGAAGACGCGAACGTCGAACCAATGCCCGGTACGCGTGGCTAAATCGAGTTCGGCTCGGACTATTAGGGTATGTCCCTCTTCGATCTCCACAAAACGAGCAAATAGCGCGGCCTCTTTTCCTGAAAGCGAAGAAACGAGACTTCTATAGAATGCCGAGGTTTCCTCTTCCGCTTTTAAGGCCCGCTCGAGCGCGTTTTCTTCTCCGCCTTGATCGTGGCTTTTGAGATCGGTCTTCGCTTTCGCTACCGCTTCCTCGATTTTTGCGGCATTAGGTAAGGCGCTTGCTAAAGTAGTCAGCGTGACGATTCCCTTCTCTTTCCATTCCCCAAGCTTGAACTCGAGATACTGCAGATGTGATGCCTCCTCTTTTTCAAGTAGTTGAAAAAGGGCTCGCGCCTCTTCTTGACGGGACACATTCGATGCCTCGGCATAGAGATCTCGAATTCTTGTTTCGTACTTGATGGCTTCTCGGATCGCGGTATCGATGGTCATAGAGCCTCCTCTCAAATTTAAAATAGCGTTGCGTGCGAGTGAGCGCAAGGCGCCGATTCCTTGCGGCCGATTCCCGAACGCCAAGCGCCGTGATAAACTAGCGTAAACTCTCAGTATAGGAGATATTATGACCAAAGACGCGATAGTCGAGTGCGTTCCTAACTTTTCCGAGGGACGGGACCGCGCGGTCATCGATGCCATTTCACGTTCTATAGTCGGCGTCTCGGGCGTTTCACTCCTCGATGTCGATCCAGGCGCCGATACGAATCGTACCGTCTATACCTTCGTCGGCAATCCCGAAGCTGTTTCCGAGGCGGCTTTTAGAGCCGCAAAAACCGCTTTCGATCTGATCGACATGTCCGTGCATCGCGGTGAGCACCCGCGGATGGGAGCCTTGGATGTTTGCCCATTCGTTCCCGTTTCAGGCGTTTCGATGGATGATTGCGTTGCGCTTTCCAAGGTTTTCGGCGAACGACTCGGCCGCGAACTCGGGGTTCCGGTCTACCTCTATGAAAAAGCGGCTACTCGCCCGGAGAGGAAAAGCCTTGCGGATATACGCTCGGGGGAGTATGAAGCCCTTGCGGGGAAGCTAGGAAAAAACGAATGGAAGCCGGACTTCGGGCCCTCAACTTTTGTGCCAAGCTGGGGCGCTACGGCGACGGGAGCTCGAGAATTTCTCATTGCGTATAATGTCAACCTTAATACGAACGATAAGAAACTCGCCAATGAAATAGCCTTAACGATTCGCGAAGGCGGTCGCGTCGCGAAAGACGCCCAAGGCAATACGCTCAAAGATGCCCAAGGCAATAGCGTCAAAGTACCCGGACTTTTGAAAGAGGTTCGCGCGATCGGCTGGTTCATCGAAGCCTACAAATGCGCTCAGATATCCATAAATCTCATCGATTATAAAACGACGCCGCTTCATGTCGTCTATGAAACCGCGAAGGCCGAGGCGGAAAAGTTAGGCATGTACGTAATCGGAAGCGAGATTGTAGGTCTTCTTCCCCTCGAGCCCCTTGTCCAAGCGGGTAGGTATTTTCTCAAGAAAATGGGGAAAAGCGAGGGTGTCAGCGAAGAGGAGCTTATCCGTATCGCCGTTCGCTCCCTGGGCCTGGATTCCGTTGCGCCTTTCGATCCTGAGAAAAAAATAGTCGAGTATGCTTGCAGAAAGCCGGCCACGCTCGTTTCAATGAAGGTAGTCGACTTCATCGATGAAGTAGCTAGCGAATCGCCCGCCCCGGGAGGCGGTTCAGTGGCTGCCTTGGCCGGAAGCCTGGGCGCGGCGCTTGCCGCGATGGTGGGCAATCTAACCGTCGGTAAAAAGGGCTATGAAGCTGTCTGGCCCGAAATGTCCGCTTTGGCTGTGCAAGGACAGCATATCAAAGACGAGCTCATGCGCGCTATAGATGCCGATACCGCGGCCTTCAATGACCTTATGGAGGCTATGAAGTTACCGAAAGTTAGCGCCGAACAAAAAACCGCGCGGGATACGGCAATGCAAGCCGGCTACAAGAAAGCCTCCCTTGTCCCTCTCGAAACCGCTCGTATCTGCCTTGAGGCTATTGGTATATGTTTAGCCGCCGCCGAGCGCGGTAACGCTAATTCCGCTTCTGATGCCGGTGTTGGAGCTCTTCTCGCGCGCGCGGGAGTCGAAGGTGCCGCACTCAACGTACTTATCAACTTAACCGCAATTGGCGACGCAAATTTCGTCGCCGAAACGCGGAAGAAAGCACTGGACCTTGTTGCCGAAGCCGAGCGACTTAAATCCAGAACGCTCGAGGCCGTAGCGGCACATATAAAGTAAATGCCGACGGGGAAGGGAAGCTTTCCTTCCCCGCCTTTACTCGAAAAATGCAGTACCTTCGCAAAAATGGATTAAAATGCGTCTTGACGGAATAAATATTCCGAAACGTATTGACCAATATCGCGCATTTCCCTATACCTTGCCCTAGAATAAACCCCTTCTTGAGGAGGGCGCTGCGGTGATCGGATCTGACGTATCCGTCTCGGGCCTTTCGAAGTCCTTCGGCGATTTTAGCGCGCTGAAGGACGTTTCTTTGGAAATCAGAAAAGGCGAGTTCTTTTCGCTGTTGGGCCCTTCGGGCTGCGGAAAAACCACCCTTTTACGAACTATCGCAGGCTTTGAAGATCCCGATCGCGGTTCCGTGCTTATTGATGGCAAGGATGTTTCGGGCCTCCCTCCGGATAAACGGCGCTGCAACACGGTTTTCCAAAGCTATGCTCTTTTTCCACATCTTACGGTATTCGAAAATGTCGCATTCCCATTGCGAATTCGGCGAGTGCCTAAACGCCTTGTCAAGGACCTCGTCTTCAAGCACCTCGCTCTCGTGCAATTGGAGTCGCATGCCGCCAAGAAGCCTTCCCAGCTCTCGGGCGGGCAAAAGCAACGTGTCGCCATCGCGCGCGCGCTCATTAACGAGCCCTCGGTGCTTCTGCTCGATGAGCCTCTCTCCGCGCTGGACGCCAAGCTAAGGCAACACATGCTTCTGGAATTGGACTCGATCCACGATAAGGTCGGCATCACCTTTATTTACGTAACGCACGATCAAGCCGAGGCCCTTTCGGTTTCTGATCGTATCGCGGTAATGGATGGCGGCAAGGTCTTGCAAGTGGGTAGTCCGCAGGAGATCTACGAGAATCCCAAATCCGATTTCGTCGCGCGTTTTATCGGAGATACGAATATCTTTTTTGGAAAAGTAGTTGCGGCCTCAGGTGGAGTCGCGACAGTCGATGCCGAGGGATTCGGCGCGGTCCTTGTTGAGGCTAATGGCGAAGCTCCTATCGGCGCTCGCGTCAGCGTCGCGGTGCGGCCCGAGAAAATTCGTATTTCTCTCGAAGCGCCTTTCGCCGCCGATACCTGGCTAAATTCGGTTGTCGGGCTTGTTGAGGAACCGATTTATTCTGGATTTCAATCGAGGTACTTCGTTCGAACCGAAAACGGCGCGAGTATCCAGGTATTTCGGCAACATGCTCAATGGTCGGAAGGTGTTCCCGACATCCGCTGGAAGGCGAAAGTGTATCTATCGTGGAGCGCGCGAGATGCCGTTGTTGTCGAAAGCAACTCGAGCGGAAGTCATCCCAGCTTTACCGCTCCGCTTGCGAGCTAATCCGTGAGACGCAATTTTGGACCCCTCTACGCGATGCCTCAAGCCTTGTGGCTTACTATTTTTTTTGCCGCGCCGCTTCTGATAATCGTCGCTTACTCCTTTTTGGAAAAAGGGCTATACGGAGGAGTAGAGCCTCGCTTTTCTCTCGCCGCCTATCATGCGCTCGGAAGCCCTACCCTTATTTTTGTCGCGGTAAGGACGCTTCTCGTCTCGATTGTAGCCACGGCGATCACCATTCTTCTGGCTCTTCCCTGCGGCTATAGCATAGCGCGAAGCCGGAATCAAGCGCTTAGGCTTTTTCTAGTCATCGTTCCCTTTTGGACGAACTTCCTTGTTAGGGTCTATGCTTGGATCGCGATCCTTGGCAATGAAGGTTTTCTCAACGACATCTTAAGAACTCTTGGTATCATTGCCGATCCCGTTCGCTTTTTGTACAATCAAGGCGCGGTAACGCTTGTCCTCGTCTATATGTATTTACCCTACGCGATCCTACCGCTTTTCTCGACTATCGACAAATTTGATTTTACGCTTCTGGAAGCGGCTCGGGATTTAGGGGCCACGAAATTCGAAGCCCTTTATCGGGTTTTGCTGCCAAATATACGCGGTGGTATCGTAACCGCTGTTCTTTTTACCTTCATCCCGATATTCGGAGCCTATGCCGTACCTCTTCTTGTCGGAGGCAAGGATTCATATATGCTCGGGAATATAATAGCGGACCAAATCACGAAAACAAGGAATTGGCCTCTGGCTTCATCCATTTCCATGGGCGTGACGCTTCTTACCGCCATCGCCGCGGCTCTATACTCCTTTGGTCGGTCGAGATCGGCCGCGGCCGATGTGGAGGAAGCGAGCATTGATGCTTTCGTATCGCCTGTAATTGCGGGTGCGGCGG
>Ga0172379_10005300_pt1 | contig 18141 bp, 26 predicted proteins | sample GrowelOW334metaG_FD_119756 | JGI IMG/M metagenome (GOLD analysis project Ga0172379, IMG submission 119756) | Groundwater microbial communities from an aquifer near a municipal landfill in Southern Ontario, Canada - Groundwater well OW334 metaG | ecosystem: Environmental > Aquatic > Deep...
CTCGGCCGTCGCCCGAAATTTTCTCTTGAGGGGCCTAGACGTCGTCGAGAGGGCCGACCGCAGAACCGCAGTCACCGTCGCCCGGCCGTAGCGTTTGGGAATCTCCTCGTCGGCCAAAGCGAGAGGGCAGCGCACCAGATCATCGTTGAAGTCGGCAAGCACCGACTCGATGTCTGCCGGCGGGCCGTCGGTCCAGAGCCGCGCCATGCCGACAGCAAACAGCGTCTTTCCACACGACGGCGGCCCGTCAAAATAGACCGCGCAGAGGAGCTTCGTCAGGTCACCACAGCAACTCATCCAGTCGACGAGCTTACCGTAGTGGGGCCCGGCCAGCACCTTCAACCACCCATCAATCTGCGGTGAAAACTCGGGCGTCAGATCTGTGCGGAGTGGACACACCGCCTCGTGCATAATGTGACTCTTTGTCTCAAACCACGTTCTCTGCGCCGTCAGATCGGCGACCACCTTCTCGGCAAGACTTCCCCTCTCACGCGCTACCTCTGTCAGCGGACGATAGCGCATCCCGTTCTTCGTCAGTTCCACGAGACGCACTGGGGCCCTCGCCAGAAACTGTGACGCCGCGATGGGGAGATCTTCGCGAAGATACGGACCCCAGTACGCTCCAGTGCTGGACAAAAACCATCCGGCACCGTCGCGCTGCACGATCCACTTGTTGGGCAGATCATCCACCGACCACCCGTTCACCGAAGCAATCCGCTCCAGATCTTCGTCGGTGTACGGTCCCGCACCTTCCCGCACCGCATCAAGTTGCGCCTCTTGCTGTTTCTCCTGCGTGGTGCGCTGCAAGTACAACACCGCCCCACGGTAGGCCGTGATGACCTCGTCAACGGTAGGAGTCCCAGACGCTTCGCGAGACATGGCAGCGAGTGAATCGCGGAACAGACTTTCCAGGGCTTCGTCCGTCGCCCGGGTCTCCCGCTTCGCCAGAAACAGAGTCAATGCAAGAACGGCCTCGTGTCGACCACCAGGTTGCGCAAAGGCCTCTCCGCGCAGCAGTCCACGAACCTGCTCCCTCAACACGGGTTCGTCGCGTGGAACCCCAGAAAAGCATTCTCGCAAACCGCTGGTCACCTTCTGTTGCCGCAGCTGATCGACGACCACCTCCTCTTTCACAGGCAGATCTGCGAGAGACAACCAACGACCCGGATGTCGCAGCACCCAGGCCTTGGATGCGTCGAACGTCGAGGGCAAGTAATTGAGGCGGGCGATGTCTTTGGTGGCGGGGTCGTTGATACCCCCAACAAGCTCCTGCAACCCGGCCCAAGCGCCGGCATACTGTGAAGGTGAGAGAGGAACATCGAGCGGAAGGACGACCCGCAACCGCGCGGAACTGACAACCTCCGACCCGTGCTTGTGGGTTGTCCAGACGAAATACTCGAACGGGGAGAGCTGCTCGAGGGCCGCGGAGATCTGCTCGTCGGTGCAATTCTCGACGTCCAACGAGAGAGCATGAGCCGCCACCACATTGCTTTTGCGCCGAGGCAGGCCCGCATGAATCTCCCCCAACAACACCGCCGGCCCGTTTTTCGCCCGGTCCAACGCCTCCTTCGAGGCGGTGTCTGCCGGAGCGCCACGAACCGCGTGAACCGAGAACCGCTCAATCCACCCCTCCCAAGTTAAACTTAACGGCTTGCTTACTCGATCCTCGGCCTTGTCATACACGGTGAACGTCAACTCTCTCATAAACCGCTCCTATAGAAAGTGCGCTCACCCTACACGCACAAACCACGGCTGTAAAGCACAATTTTTCCCCGCAGGCGGCGTAACAGGTGTCACACGGAGATCGAAAAAGTTTCCATCTTAAACGCCTTATTTTCGCCGCTGTCACATCGCACCTTTTATGTATTCTTTTACTGGAAAAACAAACTCGCACTTTTCCGCGTCATTAAAGAACTAAACGCCGAGATGTGACACCCCACTCGTATGTAATCATGGGAAAAAAGCGTCACATGCCTGTTTGTGACACCCTCGTTTGCGATTGTTCTTGCGTGTATGCCGCCGCTGTTGTAGGGTCTGGCGATGTCCCATCGACGAGACCTTTCTAGACAACAAGTCGTTGCATTCTCGTTGGATTTTACGAGCTTGCGGGCTCTCGATGCCTATCGAGTCGCGTTTAAACACCCGTCCAGGTCTGCTGCGCTGCGTGGAATTTTGGGAGAGGTGGCGCAGCGGCCGGGGCTGCGGGTGGATTTAACCCTGCTTGGTGGCGGGAAGGACGGGTGGGGGGATGGCTAGGCTGTTTCCATCTCGTCCGTGAACCGCCGGAGCCACCGCTCCTCGGCCGGCGTGGAGACTGTCCCCGGCCACCAATCGGCCTGCTTTGCCGGTGAACGGCGAGAGAAACGAGGGCTGAAATGATCTTCATCGAGATACGCTGCGATAAGTGCCAGATAGTAGGCATATCGCGGGCTTGCTTCTTCGCGCACCATCTACGGCAGGAGTTGAAGGCGCAGGGCTGGAAGTACATCGAGGCTGGCGGGAAGGACTTTTGCCCCAAACACAAGCCTCGCAGGAAGCCTCGGAGGCGCTCGCGGACGACGGTCAGGCTGGTAAACAGCGAGAGAAAAACGGAGCGAGGTTAACATGCGACTCGCCTACGCTGACCCCCCGTACCCTGGCTGCTCGGCGCTTTACAAGGACCACCCGGACTACGCGGGCGAGGTTGACCACGCCGCACTGCTCCGCACTTTGCAGGACAACTACGACGGGTGGGTGCTGCACACGTCGTCTGTGGCACTCAGGGCCATCCTGCCGCTCGTTCCAGACGGGGCCAGGGTCATGGCGTGGGTGAAGGGCTTCGCGGCCTTCAAGCGCAACGTCAGCGTCGCCTACGCCTGGGAGCCGGTGATCGTCAAACCGGCCAGAAAGCCGGTGGTGTCCAAGCGCCTCGTGATGCGGGATTGGGTGGAGTGCTCGATCACGCTCAGGCGAGGGCTCACCGGGGCGAAACCGGAGAAGGTTTGCCACTGGGCATTTGAGATGCTCGGTGCCCGCCCTGACGATGACCTGATCGACCTGTTCCCAGGAACCGGAGCCGTGACGATGGCCTGGCAAACATGGCGCGGGCTGTTTGTTCTCCCTGTCGCTACACCAAATGTAGCAGCTGCTACAAAGGGCGTAGCACATGAGCAAAATCAAGAGGTTGAACCATGATAGAAGACACTCGTTTGCGGCTATTGGCTGCCCTCGGTCACTGCGTCGAGGTGCTCGACGACCTCAAGCCGTGCGGTCACTCGGGAGACGAGGAGACGGGAGAGCACTACGCGGATTGCATGCTCTGCCGCGTGGAGGCCGCGCTGGCGCACGCGGAGGAGGAGGGGGGAGTCAAGGGTGGAATTGAGCCGTCTCCCCCCCTCCCTCGGGCCGATGTTCCCCCCCTCCCCCATGGATCTGTATTTGGAACGGATGCGGTCTGTATGCCCCCTGTATCTGCCGGTGGGATGACCTGCCCCGACTGCGATGGGCGAGGGTACGGACTGGTCTACCCAGAGAACAAGTGCGGCTTCTGCGAAGGGACGGGCCATGTCCTCAGAGATCACAAATGAGCCCTGTAGGGGCGAATGCCGTGCCGGCCGACCAGGCCGCCAGTTCGAGGGCGAGCGCCTGGGCGACCAGGTGCAGGCTCTGCCGCATCTCGGGCGCGCCGCGCAGGTGGATGCCCGAGTAGAGCCTCGCCAGATCTTCGATCTCCGAATAGGCGCAGACCAGCCGAGCGACATGCCGGCGTTCAGGCTTCGTCATGGGGTGACTCATTTGCATCAAGCCACGCCGCCACGGCGACGTGCATGGCGTGCTTGATGGCAATCGTCGCGTCTGGGGGAAGGTCGCCGGTTTTGATGTGGGGGTGGGCTGCGGCAACAACTCCCCAGAATGCGTCGCTGGCTCGTTCCACGACGTCTTGCCGATGTTCCGAGACGAGTCGCCTGTAAATGAGCCGTTCGTAGTTAGACTTCGTCATGGTTCGCCTCAATCTGCGCGCACAGCTCGGCCACTTCGTCGCGCGAGAGCCTGTCCAGGTCGACGACCAGGGCGGTGGCGGTCCAGTTTCTGAGCTGGCTGCTGCGGGTGCAAGCGCGCGCCCATGCTTCGTGGGATGATGTGAGCACGAGCGCGAAGGTTGCCGGGGCGTGGATCGCGAGTTCGAGCGTCGACTGGCGAAACTCGTCGGCCTCGTCGAGAAACAGCACCCCGCCAGTCGCCAGGGAGCTCTCGCTGATGTCGCGCCGGCCGCCACGCCCTTCGCCGCATAGGCCCAGGGCGCTGACGGTGTGATGGGGGGCGCGGAAGGGCCGGCCCACGGGGGGCTGCTGATCGAACCAGGGACACCACAGCTCGGCCAGACAGTAGATTCGCAGCCGGTGGCTGCGCTCTTGCGGTGTCTCCGGCGGCATCAGGTTGTTCAACCGTCGAGCGATCATCGTCTTGCCCATGCCCGGCTTGCCGAGCAGCAGGATGGGCCGCCGCTCGCGCACGGCCTGTCGCAGTTGTTCAAACGTCGTTGTCGTCGTCATCGTCGTTCTCCTCGTCGTCATCGTCCCAGTCGTCGCAGTCGTCCGGACACTCGCCCGCTTCGCAGGCGGGGCATAGAAAAATCCCGCCCGGGTGTTTTCGGTATCCGGTGCTTTCGGCGTCGCAGCCGCAGGCGCAGCCGCAGATCTGGGTTTTCATGGCTAGGACTCCTTTGTGGGGGCGTAAACGCCCACCCGTTTGCCGTTCCTGACGAGCGTTCGTAGATCTCCGTCCAGCAGTTCCGGCTCGGCCGCATCGATTGCCTTGAGGCAGGCCTGAATCGCCGTGGCGCGCCGGCGAACCCCGCGCTCCGTCGTGGCACACCGTGCCAGTACCTCGATCTCCGGCGTCTTGAGACGCTCGCGGGCGCCCGTTGGCTCCATCGACGCCAGCAGCACAGCCTCCTGCCACGCCCGCGCCCAGTGCCCGAGGCCCGGTGACTCGATCAGAGCGAGCCAGGTGAGAAGGGGTTCTTCAATTTTTGGGGGTTTCATCGGCTGGTCCTTTCGGCGATCTGATAGGCCTCGTCTTCGAGGTCGTCGACCCAGAGGTCGGGCGCTGCATCCTCGGGCGATGCGACAATCACGCGGCAGCCCAGCCGCGCCGCGACGCGCTCCAGGCGTCGCAGGTGATCTCGTAGATCGGCGACGGTCATCGTCTTGCAGTTGCGGACGCTGTGGTCCGGCCAGACGAGCATCACGATTCTGGTCTCCATCGTCTCTCTCCTCGGTCAGGGGTCCGGGGCGAAGCCGGGTCGAGCCCGGCGCCGCCCGGGGCCCCCGACGGGCCCCGGTCGCTTACTGGCGCCGTCCCCCTTCGACGTCGAGGAGGATGGATCGGCCGAGGTACGTCGAGGCCAGCACCTCCCGCCCTCCCGTCTCGCGGTCACAGTCACAATCCTCGTCGCGCTGCGTGGCGCAATCCCAGGTGTGCGCGGTGTGGGACCACTGCAGGTGTGCGCCGGGGTCCGTCCGCTGCGCCTCAATCAGAGCCCGCAGTGCAGCCTCGGTCGGCTGCCGGGGGTCGTGCAGCACCTCAACCCCCTGCTCGTCGCTCTCCCAGTGCCAGCCCGGCCGCTCGAGAGCGAGCCGCTCGTCGCGGTAGACGGAGAGCAGGCTGTCGAGGAGCCCGGCAGCCAGCCCGAGCTTCAGCCGCTCGGAGCCGTGCTGGCGCACCCACTCGTCGCGCACCTGCTGCGCGTCGGCCGCGACCCGGATCTTGGTCGCCGCTTCCGCGGCGTCGGCCACCTTGCGGGCAGCCTTGGCTTCGTCCTGCTCGGCAGCGTAGATGGCCCGCTTCCGGTCAACCTCGGCCTGTGCTGCGGCATAGTCTGCCGCCCAGCAGCGGCGGACCTTCCCGGCGGTATCGATCATCTGCCCCACCTCGTCGGCGGTTAGCTCCAACCCCCTCGGCCCGCTGACAGTGACGCGCGCCAGCAGGGCATCCCCGAGCAGTCTCTCCCATGACGGGTAGGCATCCTCGACGCGGCGACCGTCCGGCAGGCGGTAGGCGTCGGTTCGCGGGGTCGAGTATGGTTCCTTGGTCCAGCAGGGCCAGCACCGCTCCCCCGGCAGGCGTGGGTAGTAGGGGGTCAGCTCCCCCAGCTCATTGAACTCCATCCCAGCCGACGCCCACATCGGCAGGGGGGCGGTCAGCTCGACTCGCCGGGCGGTGTCCGGCTTGCCATACCGTTCCAGCCACGCCAGCCTATCTGTAGCTGCGGTCGGGACGGCGCGGCGCAGATCGAGGGTCAGGGTCAGGGTCGCGAGCATGATGCCTCCTAGCGCCTCTGGGGCGCCTTCTACGGCCCACACCTCGGCGGCGCGGAGCCGGACTCCCGTCGGTCGGGGGTCGGGCGGGCCGGCGACCGGGGTCGCAAGCTCGCCGGGCCCCCGACGGGCCCGGGGGCTATCGGTTGCTGGCGGCCTCTATCTCGGCGGCCTCTTCGGCATCGCAGAGCCAGACAGGGCGCTCGCCGTCCTGGTCCTCCGCGCGCCGGTCGCTGTATCCCCCCTGGCGGCGGCAGAGTCGATCGTAGGCTGCGCAGCAGCGGACGGCTGCGCCAATGGTCTGGTGGCGGGTGCCACAGCTACCCGTGACGCTGCCCCTGCAGGTGATATATTTCATTTTTTCGATCCTTTCGTCGGGCCTTCGGCGGGCCTGGTAGCGGGGAGACTCGGCGCCTCCCCATCTAAGAAAAGCATAGCAGACCGGCACAGTGTGTCAAATATTATTTTTTCCCCAATAGTTTCCGGGACTTGGCCCACCTACATGTGGGATAATAGGCGCAGGAACCCGGTCCCTGCCCGGCCGGTCCCCGCCCGGTCCCCGCCCGGTCCCCGCCCGGTCCCCGCCCCCTGCCCGTGCCAGAATGTCAAAAGCCCGGCAGGCCGGCTGTCAAAATGGCATTCCGGGGACAGCCCGGCTGCCAAAATGGCAGGACCACCAGGCCCGTTTTGCCAAAAAGGCACGACTACCCGAGCCGGTTTTGCCAGAAAGGCACGGCCTGGGCAGCCGCTTTGCCAGAATGTCACGGTCTGGGGGCCCATCCCCCCGCCCCGTACGACCTCCGGTCCCGGCTGTGTTCCGGCGCACAATTGTCGCGAGCCCCTTGCGCCGCACCGTATGCGAGCGTACATTGTGGCCCCCATTACAGGAGACCACCGCCATGTCACACGAGGGGTTCGACCGCACATCCGAGCCGGGACTGGGAAGTTGGGAGAGGCACGAGGAGGAGAGCGACGCGGGGCCGCTGCTGGATCGCGTCCTCGGTATCAGCGGGGACACCATCCCCGCGCAGCCTTTCGGCGAGGTCGCCGTCAACCTCCCCACGCAGCCCATCAACGAAGCCACCCACGAATGCCTCCGCGGCCCGTGCGCGCACTACTGGGAGCTCCAGGCGCGCTTCGACGGGCAGTCGGAGAAGCTGCACGTCATGCGCGTGGCCCAGTGCAACATTCACAGCGAGGCCACGCAGCTCAACGACCAGAACGTCTACCGCTGCAACTGCTGGTGGCCGCAGACGCTCTCCTTCGTTCCCAAGCCGCTGCGGCCGATGCTGCGCGAGCGTCTCCGCACGGTCTGGGAGGAGAAGCTGAAGAAGGCCGGCTACGACTTCTCGTGGCGCCACTGGGACGGCAAGACGCTCTTCGCCCGCGACGACACGCCCGAGGCCCGAGCCAACGGCAAGGAACGCCAGTCGCTGAACAAGGCCGCTTCCAATGAGGGGTTGCACTTCGGAAAGGGAAAGTAGCCATGGTGCTTCCTTCGTTTCTCCAGTTCCGGCCCGAGGCCGATACGATGCAGGCGTCGATGCAGGTGCAGGCCGTGCTGCAGCACATTGAGAAGACGCTCGGCGCGCAGCCGTCGGTCTCGCAGGGGCTGATGCCGGGGCTGGTGGCACTCTATGACTGGTCGATGCGCTCTCAGCGTGACATCATCAACTACATCTCCGGCCTCGGCGAGTATCTCCGCGAGGGCGGCGGCAACGTCGAGCTGGCGATTCCCGCGGACCTGGCCGCGGACCTGACCGAGGTGCTGACGAAGGCCAGGGAGCTGCTGGCGAAGACGCCGGACGACGAGGCCGTGGCGCTTCTGCTGCCGCGGTTGACGGACGCGATCGAAGCGGTCGCGGACGCCGCTTACGACGAGAGCGCGGAGGACGAGGAGGACGAGACCCCCGAGGCCGACGAGGACGACGCGCTTGTCGCCGATGATGACACCGACGATTCGCTCGTCGAAGACGAGGAGAAGTAACCATGTCAGAACCCATTCTCCCCGTCGATGACCTTCCCGATGTTCCCGACGCCGTGGCCCCGCGGAGTCGCCGGCGGTCTCTCGTTCGCACGCCCCCGCAGGTGGACACGCAGCAGCTGACGGACATCGGGGACATGACCTACGAGACCCCGATGCTGGCAGACCCGGCGCGCCCCGCCGGTGGGCTGCGCGGCGCGACGCGAGCGGAGCTCGACACGCTCGAGGTCGACGAGTGGCTCGAGGCGTTCGAGTGGGATGTTCCCGGGATGATCTGCTATCTGCGGCGGGTCGCTCCGACCTACTACAAGGGGGTTCCCGTCGGTGGCATCCTGGAGAAGCGCCAGGGTGCTCCGCTGACGCTCGACGAGGTGCGGACGCGGTACGGCGGCGGCGAGTTCGAGATCTCCGTCTACGGGCCGACGCAGAAGGAGAAGGGCCCGCGCTTCGGCTTCATCTCGAAGCGGCGCGTGTCCATCCCCGGCGTGCCCATCACCGACTCGGATGCGCTCAACGCCGAGGTGCGGGATGCCGCCGGGCGCGAGTACGTCGCGCCGCCCAACGGCGCGGCAGACACGCTCGCGTCGCTCGCCGCGGCGCAGGCCGAGCAGCTGCAGGACCACGCCCGGTCGCAGCACGACCCCGCGGCCATCAAGGAGATGCGGGAGACCTACAAGGACGTGATGAAGACCGTGAACGACACCGCCGAGAAGCGGGTCGAGGCCAAGGAGGCCGCGGTCGAAGAGCGGTCGAAGATGATGAGCGAGTTGCTGAACACCGAGCGCGAAGAGCGGCGGCGGCTGCAGGACCAGCTTGCCCTCGCAGAGAAGGAGAAGCAGGACATGGTCGCGAAGGTCGAGGAGCGCATCAAGACGGCGGCCAACGAGGGGAGCAGTCTCCTCGCTGCGCTGTTGCCCACGCTGTCCCAGAACGCCTCAGATCAGATCAAAATGATGGCCATGCAGTTCGAGGCGAAGGAGCAACGCCTCGCCGCGCAGCACGAGATGGACACCAAGAACTCGCACGCGATCCACCAGATGCAGGTGCAGGAGATGCGCGCGTCACACGAATCGGCGCTGCGCAATCAGGCGCTGCTGCACGACAACAACACGACGCTGCTCAAGGGGCAGATTCAGAACCTGGAGGCCGAGAAGGCGGCGCTCAACCGGCAGCTCGACGAGGCGCGCCGGCAGCTCGACGAGGCCCGCAAGGAGCTCATGGCGACCATGATGGCAGCCAAGGCTCCGAGCAACCCCCTCGAGCAGGTGCAGCAGTTCGGTCAGCTCGCCGAGGGGATGCAGATGCTCCGCGGCGTGTTCGGCCCGCCCGAGTCCGCGGCGCCGGCCGAGGTGGGTGACGACCTCGAGAACCCCATGATGCGGACGGGGGCCAAGCTCCTGGACAAGGCGCTCTCCGCGCTGCCGGCCATCACCGACGCTTTCAAGCGGGGCAATCAGCCGCAGCAGCCAATGATGTACGCCCCGCAGCCCCAGCCCCAGCGGCAGGCGATGGTTCCGGCGGCCCCGCCCGCGCCGGCGCCTGTGGCGCCGCCGAGGACGAAGATCAAGCGGTCTGACCTCGTCGAGGCCCTGACGTTCGTCGACGGGGTGCTGGCGCAGGGGGACGGAGCGACCTCGCCGCAAGACCTGGCGCGGTCGCTGTCGAGCGTCGCTCCCAACGACATGATCCGTGAGCTGACGCGGAGGTCGCCGGAGAACGTGCTCGCGCAGCTCGAGGGGGCGAAGCTGCTCACCGGGCGCTGCGCGACGCCAGAGGGGAGGGAGTACCTCACGAAGCTCTTGCAGGCCTTGCCCCGCGACGAGGGATGAGGTAGGGTCGAGTCCTGTCGTTGGCCGGGGAGTGCAAGAGACGCCCGGCGGCCCCGAAAGGGAACTTCAGTGAGTAGCTGCGCTGGCCACGCGGCAAGACGCTGAAGGCCGCGAACGGATACGAGCAAAGGGGGAGGCGACGGGTGTCGTTCTCCCCCTTCGTCTATCGGAGGTGTCGGATGGCAAAGCGCGGGTTCTTCTTCACCTGGTTCGACCTCGCCTTCCCTTGGGCCGCCTGTCTCGTCGGGGCCGGGCTCTGCACCTGGGCCGGAGTCGTCGCGGCGCCGGTGCCTGCCAAGATCATTTGCCTCACGCTCGCGGTGGCTTGTTTCGCCGGCCCGGTCATCTGGTACGCGCTGCGCTGGGGCAAGACCGCGGTCGACTACACCTCGAACGACGGGCTCGAGGTGGTGCTAGGCAGCAAGAACCGCCCGGCGCGGGCGCACGTCGAGGCGCTGACCCGGGAGGCGATCATCACCTGGACGACGCTGAAGTGGGATGGGGGCGGGCCGCTCGACGAGGGGGCGGTGCGGCGTGCGTTGCCGAAGCGGGGTGTGGAGTTCGTCGACGTCGAGGAGATGTCCTCGTTCGGGCGCAAGCTGCGCGGGTACTCCAACGGCTACGACGCGGTCGTCGGTTTCAACGGCGACCCGGCGTGGACGGACGGGCTCTTCAAGCACGAGCTCGACCACATCGTCTACTTCCAGGTGACGGGGGTGTGGGACGAGGAGGAGCACCACCGAGTTTTTGCATCTCGGAGGTGAGTTGGTGTAGGCTGCGGGGCATGGCTAGAACCTACGACGAGGCGATGGCGAAGTTGCGCCGTCCGAGACAGTGGAAGATCTACGTCGATGGCAAGGTGGAGTACCTGACGAGAACGCCTGATGGACTGGCGCAGGCGTTTCAGCCGGTGCTTTATTACCCGGGCGAGACGACACCAGACGGCGAAGATCTCCTGGTCCCTTCGTTCTACGGCAACTTCTCCATCCGGGCTGGAAGCACAAACAAGGCGAACGTCCTCTCGAAGTTCGTGGCTGTTTCGGCGACGACGAAGATGTCGTGCTGGTCGTTTTCTCTCCCGTCCGGTCCTGTGTCCCACGGCGGGACGTGCGTGCGCGCGAACGAGGGTATCAAGCTCTCGAAAGAGGGGCACCACCTCGCCGGTCTGTACATCTGCGCTTCGTGTTACGCCCGTGGCGGGAATTACATGTACAGCTGCAACCAGCTGGCGCAGGCGTGCCGGAAGGTTTGGGTCGAGGAGAACCTGGAAGCGGGGACATTGAATGTGGCGCTGCTGCGCCTCGTGTTGGCGGCGCTATCGTCGTCCATCCAGCCCAAGAAGAAGAAAGGGCAGCCCAGGCCCGCGCCGATCGTTGCCCCCAACTTCTTCCGCATCCACGACAGCGGTGATTTTCTCTGGGCCGGGCTCGACTACTACCGCGCCTGGGAGTTCGTCGCGCGGTCGTTGCCGTCGGTCCATTTCTGGGCCCCGACGCGCGACCACCACTACGCTCCCCTCGTTGCTGAGATGAAGCATCGTCCGTCGAATCTCGTGATCCGTCCCTCTGCTCTGTGGGCTGACCAGGAGCCTCCCTCGGTCCCCAGCCTTGATGCTGGCTCGTCGGCGTCGTTCGGTCTCGGCAAGCGCAAGTACGGCGAGGAGAGCCTCATGTCCTTCGCTGATTACAACTGCCCAGCCTATGATCACCCCGATCAGACCCACAGCTGCCTCGCGGCGAAGTGCCGACACTGTTGGACACACCCCGAGCTGACCATCAACTACACGCCACACGGCGAGTTGACGTTCAAGAAGCTGGACGCGGCGTGGAAGGAAGTGCAGCTGAACCCCCGCAAGACGCTTGCTCAGTGGGCCAGGGAGGCGCTGGTGAGTCGCAAGCTCGCCTCGGTTACCGATCTTGCCACGCGGATCGCGGCCTACCTGGCGGCCAAGGGGGTTCGGTCGACGCAGTTTTCCGAGGATGCCTGGTTCGATGTGCTGGGGGACTGCGGATATTCCCCCGATGATACCGCGGCTGCCCTCGAAGGCATCGCCAACTACCAGCCCTGACGAGGTTCTTCTTGACGTCCTGAGGTAATCGCGAGTACCATCGACCCGTCCACTGCCGCGCCCCACCAGGGGAGCGTAGATGTCCGTTCTCGCAGGGTATTCGCGGCCGACGCTGCAATTGCCAGCGCCCGACCCTCGCACGACGCTCACCTGGATGCGTCACTTGACCCTTTTTGGGCTCGAGGACGTCAAGCTCCGGTTGTTCGCCGAGGAGCTGGTCGCGAAACTCGCGCCCCACGATTACCTGAGCGAATACGCCGCGGTGCTCAACTGGGTGCGGACGAACATCCGCTACTCGCGCGACCCCAGCGTCGTCGAGCAGCTGAAGACCCCGCAGGTGGTCATCGAGACCGGCACGGGAGACTGTGACGAAATGTCGATTGTTATCGGCACGCTAGTCGCGTCGCTCGGGGCTCGGGTGCGGTACGTCGCCGGGGCGTTCAAGCGGGACGGGAACGGCCGACCGTCGCTGTCGCACGTCTGGTGTGAGGCGCTGGACCCCAACGCGCAGGCTTGGGTGGTGCTGGACCCTGTCCCTGGGCGCAACGTGGCCGGGATGCTGACCCGTTTGATCGACTCCACTTCCATCGTCGTCGGCTAGGAGAGCATCGTGAGCCACCCGTACTTCCCGCAGTCCCGCATGGTCTATCGTTCGCGTCGCGCCCCGGCCCCGGCGGCCTCCTACTACGATGGCTTCGACGGGGCGAGCCCTCGCGGCAGCTACGACATCCGCGACTGGGCGACGCCCGGGTACGTCACCGAGGAGCCGGACGGGTTCAACGGCGTGGACGAGGCGATGGATGCGGCCCAGAAGGCGCTCTACAGCAACATGGACTGCCTCGGGCAGTTCAAGTACATCGTGGGCAACGAGGCGGGGGCGGGGATCGTGACGGTGCTGAACACCCTCACGGGCGGCACGCTCGACACGATTCTCAGCACGGCGTCGAGCGCGTCTGGTGTGCTGTCCACCATCACGGGGGGAGTGATCGGAAGTTCGGATTTTCCGAGGTCCGGTGCGGCGCTGCGGCGGTATCTGGGCTGGAAGGTGGTTGATCTTCTGTCGGGACTGCAGTTCGTCGCCGCGGACCTACTTGCGGGTTCGTTGTCGGGGCCGGCGAAGAACAAGGTGGTGTCGTGGGCTCAGAGCGCCGGCAGCACGGTTCGCGGTTGGATGCCCAGCGTGCTCCAGCAGTACGTCGGCGACGATCTGCTCGCCCGCGGTGTCGAGGCGGCGTGGCCCAACATCATGGCGCTTGTCCAAGAGTGTCAGAAGTCGAAGACGGGCGCCACGAGAATGACCCAGATGTACATCAACCCCACTGCGCTGAAGGTTGCGGCTCAGGACATCGCCAGCCGCGTGTACACGAAGGCCACAGTTGTGGCCCAGCCGGTCGCGGCGAAGTCGAACGTGGGCCTCGCGGTGGGCGCCGCCGCGGCGGCCGGTCTCGCTCTCTTGCTGCTGCGGAAGTAGGAGCTCGTCATGTACTCGGTCCTCGGCGCGACGTCCGACAGCTACAACAACTCCTGCGTGCAGAACCTGCTGCAGGCGGCCATCGACAAGGTCTACAGCAGCTTGGGCACCGTCGAGAAGCTGTTTGTTTCGCAGGACAAGTTCTTCGATGCGTTCGGGCGCCCGGGGACGACCACCTGTCTCGCGACGCTGACGGCGGTGGAGACGGGCGCGGACGCTTTCGTGAGCTACGCCGGGGAGCGGGTCAAGGCGGTGTTCGGTCGTGACCTGAGCGACGGGCAGCGACAGCAGCTACGCGACGGCCACGCGGCGATGAAGGCCGACCTGCTGAAGTGCGCGGTGGCGACGACGCCGCAGCCGGCGGGGCAGGGCTACACGAAAATGACCCAGATGTCTTTGATCAACGACCTGAACATCAAGCTCCCCGTGGCCTCCACGGCGGCCTCGGCGATGTTGCCGCTGGCGCTTGGGGCCGGCGCTCTGGCGCTGCTGGTGTTGCGACGATGAGCTACCACGTTCGCACGCTTGGGGAGGATGCTGCACCGGCGCCGGATTGTCTGTCGGCGGTTCGGTCGTGGTGGGTCTCCCTGTTCTGGGCGAACAGCAACGCGCAGCACCACTACGAGTTTCTGGGCGGGCAGTCGGCGGTGGAAAAGATGGTCGGAGCTGCGGGCTCGCAGCAGTTTGCGGCGTTCGTTGCCGCGGCGAAGTCGGAGACCCGGGCGCCTCTGATCGGCTTTTTGCAGACGGCGAAGCAGCGGGTGGTGGGCGCGCGGCTCTCGCTCGGTGAGGAGACGCTCGTCACCGAGAACTTCCCCGAGCTGCAGCGACGGCTTCGGGCGTGTCGTGGGTCGCTTCTACCGGTCGGGCTCGGTGTGGCGGCGCTTTGGTTGGTGGTGCGTTGATGGCGACCTTTCGCTGGCCCGTGGACAAGCAGTACGCGCAGCCGGACATGTTGCCGTCCGGCTTTCTGTTCGGGTCGAAGCGACTGACGAAGTACCCCCATCCGCACTACGGGGTGGACCTGGGGGTGTTCGGGGCGAAGGTCTACGCGGCAGCGGATGGTGTCGTCTACACCGCGAGCTACATCAACGACGGGCTGACGGGGTATGCGATCTACATCAACCACGAGGGCAGCTGGCAGACGCGCTACATGCACCTGGGGCCCAAGCTGTTGGTGAAGAGCGGGGAGAGCGTGACGGCGGGGCAGCAGATTGCGACGGTCGGGGAGCTCGTGCAGAGCGGCAAGACCGACGCGCATTTGCATTTTGAGATCGTGTCGAACTGCCAGACGACGGGCTGCAAAGAGGGGTCGAGGCTCGACCCGCTGGCGGTGCTGGGAACGGCCGGGGGCGAGGGGGGCAAGCTGCTTGCCGCCATCGCGATTGCCACCGCGGGCGCGGTTGTGCTCGCTCGAGGGAGATGATCATGTACTTCCGCAACACAGGTTTTGGTTTGGACCGGCCGAGTGCTCCTTTCGTCAGAGGTGAGACGGTCATCCCGCCGAGCGCGCCTGCTCCCACTTTGCCATCCAACACGACGACCATCAGCGATATGTTGATCCGCGCGGATGCGTCGACTTCGTCGACACGGCCGGAGCCCATCACCGAGACCCGGTCGGCGGACACGGCGCGCGACCCGGTGGCGCAGATTGACCCGTCCGAGCGTCCTCCGACGAACTCGACGGGCCGCACGGCCGCCGAGCAGAAGGCCATCGAAGAGCGCGCCGCTATCGCTGCCCGGATGCAGGAACAGCCCTACGAGCCCAACACGGACGACCTCGACGACCCGAAAGAGCCGCCGAAAGAGCCCGAGGTGGACTCCGGCACGTCGACGATGACCATCCTGATGGTGGCCGCGGTCGGCGCGCTGTTCCTGGGCCCCCTGCTTCTTGGGAAGAAGAAATGAGCACGGAACTCGACCGTCAGATGGCGGAAGCCGCGGACGTCGGCAAGCTCCTAACCGTTCGGTTTGCGGCGCTAGGTTCTGCGGCCAGGGAACTGGCTGTGCTGATCGAGAGTTCTCGAGCGGCGAAGAAGTTCACCCCCGAGCAGGCGGCGCAGCTTTCTTCTCAGGTTTCTGAGTTCGCGGCGAGGCTCGCGTCTCGGGTGTCGACCTGGGCAGATCTGCAGGACGACGGCATCGCAAAGCAGGGCATCGCGGCGTCGTTCATCGAACTCACCAACATCGGCTCTTTTTTCACGCAGATCACTGGTGAGCCCAACCCCGTCACCAAGTACAAAGACATCCTGCTCCCGAGCGCGGCGTTCCCCTGGTGGCTGAAGTGGGGCCTCATCCTCGGCGGAAGTGCCTTGGCGTTCAAATACTTGTGGAGTCGCGCCGCCCCGGAGTATCCTCGGGCACAGCTCCCGCGCTACGCGGGCGGACGACGAGGAGAATAGCATGCACTTCCCGCAGAACTACCAGCCCTATGGCCCGTCGTTGACCTCGAACTGGGGGACGCACGACAGTCCCTACATCACCGTCGACCCGTTGACCTACCCGGACAAGGCCCCGGGCATGCCGCTGATGATCCAGCCCCGCTACGGCACCGGGCAGCTCGGGGAGCATCCGACGGACCAGAAGTGGTCGATGGTCCTGCTGGCCGGCATCGTCGGCCTGGTGATGTACTTCGTCGGGCGCGAGATGGGCAAGCGGTCGGTCAAGGCCGTGCGGTCGAATCCGGGCGGGCGGGTGCGTGTGACCACGCGCCGGAAGCTGAAACAGATCGCTGGCACGGCGCCGCGGGACGCCGCCGGCCGCTTCCTTCCCGTCAAGGCGCGGTGACCCATGGCGTACTCTCTCGACCTGTTGCCCGTCCAGGGGCTCGACTCGCCGGCACAGACCGTGCTCGAGGCCCGAGCGCGGCTGGTGGCGACGTCCAATATCCTCGACCGGCTGCTGAACCTCCCCCAGGGGCTGTCGGCGGACCTCCGGGGGGCGCTGCTCACCATCCGTTACCACGTCACCGCGGCCCTGAGTTTCATCGCGGCGTTCGTTGACATGGGCGGCCAGGTGTCGCAGTCGCACACCGAGGTGCAGGGCCTGCAGAACTCCATCGACTTGCATCTCGAGGCGGTCGAGGCGGCGCGGCCGCTGTGGACGCTGTGGCTGGCCGACGAGTACGCCGACGGTCTGCCGGTCGGCAAGACCCTTCCGGCCGCTCCTCGGGCGGCGGTGGTGGCTCAGGCGGCGTCGTACTTCCTGCCGTCTGTGGGTCCGGTGCTGGTGCGGCGGAAGTCGCCGGCCGCGCGGACGGCGGCCTACGACGAGGCGGCTCTCGAGTCGCTGGGCGCGACCGAGCCGGCTGGTGGTGGTGACTTGCTGAACAAGGTGTCCGAGCCGTTGGCGTTGTCTGACTACATCGCGATGGGTGCGGTGGCTCTTGCCGCGGTGATGTTCATCCGCGCGTCGAAGTGAGGTAGAGAGATGGCACTCAAGTCGTGGAGCAGCATCACCGACAGTCTTTCTGATCTGATCGACTACGTTCGCGCAGAGACCAACGAGGCCTACAAGTATTGCTCGGCCGCGTATCCGTACTACGCCGCGGCTTTGCAGAAGGCCGAGGAGTACTGGTCGCAGACGCAGAGTGAGACCGGCTCGACCGCTTCGGCGCCGTCGGCGGTGTCCACCGTCAAGCAGGAGGTGGAGTACGCTCGCACAATCTGGAGGTCGATGGGCTGCTCGAAGCCGTCGACGTCCGGAGGCACGACGAAGCAGCCCGAGCCGGCGGACGCTCCGGCTCCTGGTCCCCTTCCGTCTTCTGGTGGCATCCCCTGGTGGCTGATCGCCGGCGGCGTCGGGCTGGTGGCGTACCTGCTGCTCAAGAAGAAGCCCGGTCAGCAGTCGGTGGCGTCGAAGGCAGTCGCGCGCATCCGACGGAAGCGGAGCTAGGTCATGGCCGTTTTCGAGCGCAACGGGCAGTGGAGCCACCGGCATCCGCTGTTGGGTGATGGCAACATCGACGACGCGCTGGCGAAGGCGGCGGACAAGGCGAAGGAGCAGACGTCGAGCGTGACGACGGCTGCGGTGCTGGCGCCGCTGCTTTCCGGGGCGATTATGACCGGGGTGACCTATTCGGTCGCGCGGGCGATGGAAATTGAGAAGAGCAAGTCGTGGGGCCTGGCGGCGACGATGGGCATCGTGACGGCGTTCGGGCAGATCGCTAGCGGCTGGCTCCGCGGCTGGGCGACGAAGGCGCTCGAGGAGACGACCCCCGCCGCGCTGCCGGCGCCGGTCACCGCCACGGTCGTTTCCCCTACGAAGGCTGGGTAGGAGTTTCCTGTGAGCACCTACGTCAACGAGAGCACCGTTCAGACGGCCGTCGGGGAGACGCAGAAGTATCTGTCTCAGCTCCCTGACGCGAAGGACGCGGCGGCGTGGGCGAAGAAGAAGGCTAACGAGGCTCTCGCGGGCGGGTACGAGGCGGGGAAGGCGGCGATCTACGAGTACGCCTACGCCCAGGCGCGCGACGTGCTCTGGCAGGTGTC
>Ga0172379_10005301_pt1 | contig 18138 bp, 13 predicted proteins | sample GrowelOW334metaG_FD_119756 | JGI IMG/M metagenome (GOLD analysis project Ga0172379, IMG submission 119756) | Groundwater microbial communities from an aquifer near a municipal landfill in Southern Ontario, Canada - Groundwater well OW334 metaG | ecosystem: Environmental > Aquatic > Deep...
AAAGATGCCGACATTTATCTCTTTGTTCTTCGCTTCCGCGTCTTTGTATGCATGCGCGCGCATCAAATACGGCATAGTGGTGATGCAGTTGAATATCCAGGCAAGCTCGCACAGCTCCGGAAGATCGGACTGCTTGAACAAGAGCGTTTTTTTCGGATCGATCCCGATAGCCAAATAATCGAGCGCCACGTCGAGTGTGTTTCGCGAAAGTTCCGCGGCATTTTGAACCGTAGTGATCGCGTGATAGTCCGCAATGAAAACGCGCGCATCATATTCATCCTGCAGATCCGCAAACTGTTTCATCGCCCCGAAATAATTCCCGATATGCGGCCGTCCCGTAGGCTTCACCCCTGAAAGTAAAATTTTCTTTTTGTCGGTCATGTGATTAGTGTATCAAAGATTAACACGAATGAAAATACTAGTATACGAATGGGTACCAATATACAAATGAATACGAATACGAACGATAGCGTAACCTTTGTTGGCATCCGTATTTATCTATATTTCGTATTTTGCGAGCGGACAATTCTTGTGATCCCTCGTCCTTGCCGTGCAATATTTCCGTCCATACTCGATGGTGCGATACGTAAATTGATGCCATTCCTCTTTGGGTAAGAGCAGCATAAGATCTCGTTCGATCTTTTCCGGACTATTTTCTTTTGTGAGTCCCCACAACCGCGCCAGCCGTTTGACATGCGTGTCGACGGCAATCCCTTCGACCACGCCGTACGCATTTCCGAGTACGACATTGGCAGTTTTTCGCGCAACGCCCGGAATGGTCAGCATTTCGGTCATCGTTCGCGGAATTATGCCGTCGAATTTTTCGGAGATCATTTTGGCCGCAGCGAGAATATTTTTTGTTTTGTTCTTATAGAATCCCGTTTGATAAACATACTTCTCAAATTCCGCAGGCTTCGCCGTTATGTAATCCGAGAGAGTCGGATACTTCGCAAAAAGCGCGGGGGTGATCTCGTTCACTTTTTTGTCGGTGCATTGTGCGGAAAGCTGTACCGCAACCAAAAGCTCCCAGTTGTTGCCATAAGTAAGAGCGATCGCGGCATCCGGAAATAGTTTTTTCAGTTCTGCTGAAATTTTTCGCGCTTTTGTTATTGTAGTCATGATATTTATATGTGAATATAACACACACTTTACAAGTAATACATTATATGCTATAAACAATACTATTATCCCACCAAGCAGGAGTATGAAAAATGAGTGACTCGATCGAAAACCGAGAGATAATCAACGAAAGATACCAAATGTATCTTAAAGAAGTTCCTTATGATGCGCAGGTCGAACCGATCTTTATCGAAGAAGATGAGCCCTACCAGCTTTTACGTGTTTTTATTCTCGATGAGAAAGGCGGAAAGATCACATCGCTAAACCGCTTTGAAAGCGCGGCGCAAGCGTTAAACCGAATAAAAACCGAAGAGAGAAAAGATGCGGCATATGTTCTTTTGTTTGAATTGCATCATCTCGCCGTCATTCCAAAATTGGAAGACTGACGAAAAGCCAAGTCGTCCCGATCTATCGGGACGACTTTTTACTAAACGGCAGGCGGTGTTGAGGTCGCAACACCCGGAGTCAATGCGCAGCTCGTCTTCTCGGCGAGCACGCTCATTGGCACTTCTCCGCTTAATTTCGTGCCGTCTTTAAAGATCCATGTGGGATATCCGGTAACGTCCTTATCTTCGCAGACTTTGGTTTGACCCTGTCCGTCCGGAGTGGAACACTCAACATATGGTAAATATCTTGCTGAATCGCCGAAAGCTTCTTTCTGCGCTTGGCAATGAGAACACCAGTACGCGCCGTAAAAAGTCGCCCCCGAATCGGAAATGCATTTGGCGAATGTATCGTAGATCCCCGCCTTTACTGGCCCTTTTGAGATATCCCCCGATCTCAAAGCAAAAAGCAATCCGCCTCCGACAATTACCACAATAACGCTCCAGATTAATATTTTCATAAAAAATTGAAATCTTGTTTAAGTGAATAAGTTGAGAATATTCTACCAGTTTTTGTCAATAAAATCAAAAGATAGAAGTAGGCGCTTCATCGCAACTTTACAAATGGAAAACGTCGTAGTATACTGAAGTCAGGAGTTCAAAGCCTCCTATTTACAATAACCCAAACTGTGGAGGACAAGTTTATGTCTCACGAAAATATGGCAAGAAAAGTGGCTGAAAGTAACTTTTCTAAAGAAAAAGATCGGATCTACAGCAATAAACCGATCCTCGTGGCAAAAAATCAGCCAAAAACAACGGAAACGCCTCAAGCTTCGCTTGTACTGGAAGAAGTTCGCATTATCCAAAAAACATTGATGGATAAAATGAAAACCGACCAGACCGTAGGCAAAGCCGAATGGCAAGCATTGGCAAGACATGCCAGAAAAGCGGCAAAGCTCGCACCAAAACACGAGCATGATACTCTTATCGGAATAGCCGAAACCGCAGACCTGTTACAATAAAGGAGACCGCATGAGCGATGAATTAACGCAAACGTAACGAGCCACTCTTATCCACAGAATGGCTCGTTTTTAATATTGTGCATAAGCGAGTACAATGGACGTAAACGAGAACGCACCGAACGAAAATAGAAAATTGAGAATAGAAAATAGAATAACGGCAGAATAAAAACAGTTGCATAAATTTTTAATTCGTGGTACGTATAGAAAAACACCTAACACGTCTTATAATATATAGTATATGAAATTACTTATTGTTGAATCTCCATCCAAAGCAAAAACGATCTCGAAATATCTTGGCGGCGAATTTAAGGTCGTCGCTTCCGTCGGACACATTCGCGATATTCCAAAAAGCAGCAAAAATGCCATCGATATTCCGGGCGGTTTTATTCCTCATTATGAAATTTCAAAAGGAAAAGAAAAGGTCGTAGCCGAAATACAAGATCTCGCCGACAGAGCCGATGAAGTTTTGCTCGCAACAGACCCCGACCGTGAGGGAGAGGCCATTGCCTGGCACATTGCGGAAGCGGTAGGACTGAAAAAGGCGAAACGCGTCGCTTTCCATGAGATCACCGAAAACGCCATTAAAGAAGCGATCAAACATCCTCGCGGGATCGATCAAGACCTGAGAAAAGCGCAGGAGGCCCGCCGCGTACTCGACCGACTCGTCGGTTACGGACTTTCCGGGCTCCTCTGGAAGAAGCTCCGCTACGGTTTGGGAGCCGGCCGCGTCCAATCCCCCGCCCTCCGTTTACTGGTTGAAAAAGAACAAGAGATCCGCGCATTTATACCGGAGGATTTTTGGGTGATCACCGCCGAAACCGAGACCAAGAAAAAAGAGCGCATTTTGCTTGAATGTTCGGAGAAACCGAAAGACAAAAAAACCGTCGATGAAATTCTTGCGAAAGCGAAAAAAGAAAAATGGAAGATCGTTGACGTGAAAGAAACGCAGGCGAAGCGTTCACCGCGCCCGCCGTTTACCACCTCCACCCTCCAGCAAGCGGCAAGCACTCAGCTCGGTTTTTCGCCGTCAAAGACTATGGGTGTCGCACAGAAACTCTACGAAGCCGGACACATCACCTATATGCGCACCGACAGCACCAATCTCGGAGCGGAGGCGATCGAAGAAATCTCAAAAACGATCGCGAAACTCTTTGGAAAAGACCAGCTTGAAGTTCGCACTTACAAAACCAAATCAAAAAATGCTCAGGAAGCTCACGAAGCCATCCGCCCGACCCATTCCGCAAAAAAAGACGCGGGATTGACCGGCGAACAAAAAGACCTGTACGCGCTCATCTGGAAAAGAACGATCGCATCGCAAATGGCGGACGCATCGATCTTGCGCACAAAAATTATTGCCAATACCGAGAGCGAAAGCATTCCGGCATTTTCCGTCAACGGTTCGAGACTCCTCACTCCGGGCTGGCTTGCAGCGGACCCGAAAGCACGCGAGGACGATGTCGAACTCCCGAAGATCGCCGCAGGAGATCCACTCTCGTTGATAGACATCAAAGATGAAGCGAAACAGACCGAACCGCCAAACCGTTATTCCGAGGCCGGACTGGTAAAGAAATTGGAAGAACTTGGCATCGGACGACCAAGTACTTATGCCTCGATCATTAAAACGAATATCGATCACGGTTATGTGGAAAAAGAAGGCAAAGCGCTCCGACCGACCGACACCGGCGAAGTCGTGATCGACAAATTCTTGAAACCGCATTTCGGCGAGTTTATTTCCGACACCTTCACTGCTGAGATGGAAGAAGACCTGGATGAGATCGCCGACGGAACTCGCGAATACGAAAAAACGCTCCGCGATTTTTACACCCCATTCGCCAAACAGTTGAAAGCGAAAGAAAAGATCGATAAGATCACGAATGTCGGCGATGCGCCCAAGGAAATGCGCTGTCCGATCTGCGGCGGCGACATGGTCATCAAGCTCGGCAAGAACGGAAGCTTTTTGAGCTGTGCGAAATTTCCGGAATGTAATGGTGCGAGAATGCTCGACGGACGCGAGCTCGAAGGTCCGAAAATGCTCGACGAAAAATGCCCAAAATGCGGCGGCGCGCTCATGGAACGCGACGGGAGATTCGGAAAATTTATTTCCTGCAGCAATTATCCAAAATGCAAATTTATCAAAGCCGATCCTGCCGAGGAAGCGAAGAAAATGACCGGCGTGAAATGCGGAAAATGCGCCGATGGAGAAATGATGGAACGCCGCGGACGTTTTGGCATTTTCTATAGCTGCAGCAATTACCCCGAATGCAAGCATATCATTAAATCAAAACCAACCGGAAATCTCTGTCCGCTGTGCGGAGAGCTCATGATGGAAGGCACGAAGACGATCCCCGAACGATGCTCGGTAAAAACATGCCCGAATCATAATCCGCATAAGTTACAAGACGAAAATAGAAAATAGAAAGTTGAGAATAGATTTTACGTCGCCGGACGGGGTCTCTGACCCCGTCCGAAACGTTTAGATGAAGCACGAATCGAGAAGTGATAGCGGGATTCGAAACTGCTATTATATAATCGATTTTATACAAACATCATGAACGGGGTTACAAACCCCGTCCGGCAATAAAAATTACGCATTCTTTCGCCGGACTGGGGTTATACCCCTGTCCGAAACATTTGTATAAAAGCATGAATAATGCGTAATTGCGAAATTCGAAAAGGACAACATAAGTTATATTGATACAAACGTCATGAACAGAGGTACAACCTCTGTCCGGCAACGATACAAAAAAACACCTGCGACGTTTCCGCCGCAGAAGTGACAAAAAACCTTTAGCCAAGCCATATTTTTTATCCAGGGTCTGGCCCTGGATTTTTTCGAACACGTTTGCATTTATTTGTCAAATGTGGTACAATTGGTAGATGCCCGAAAGCGAAAATAAAGTTGAAAGTCTGATCTCCGCCTTACGGAATCCCACGGATGAGAATAAAGCGCTCATTACAAAAGCGTATAATTTTGCTCTGCATGCGCACGGGGAGCAAAAACGTTTTTCCGGCGAACCGTATTTCAATCATTGTTTCCGCGTCGCGATGAACCTTGCGGAATTTCGAATGGAGACGAAAGTCATCGCGGCAGGTCTTTTGCATGACACCCTCGAAGATACCCACATCACTCCGAAAGAATTCGAGGCGCAGTTCGGTAAAGAAATTCTTTTTTTAGTGGAAGGGGTGACAAAACTCGGTAAATTGAAATATCACGGCGAACAGCGTCATGTAGAATCACTCAGAAAGCTATTTATTGCCACCACGCGCGACATCCGTGTTCTCATCATTAAACTTGCCGACCGCTTGCATAATGTCAGCACTCTTGAATTTGTTCCTCCGGAAAAACGAAAAAGGATCGCGCAGGAAACGCTTGAAATTTACGCCCCGCTCGCCTATCGCCTCGGAATGGGTATCATCCGTCATCGACTGGAGGAACTTTCTTTTCCTTATGCCTATCCCGATGAATACAAACTGGTGAAGGCGCTGATGAAAGAAAAGGAGGAAGAAATAAAAAGACGGCTGGAAAAATTCTATCGCTCGCTCAAAAAAGAGATCGCTCAGTCGGGATACAAGCAATTCAGAACCTCAAACCGTATGAAAGGCACGTATAGTCTTTACAAAAAGCTCGTGGAAAAAAAGATGGACATGTCGAAGATCTACGACCTTATGGCGATTCGCGTTATCGTTCCTACGGTGGCTGATTGTTACGGCATCCTTGGTATCGTGCACGCCAACTGGCGCCCGCTTCCGGGGCGCATCAAAGATTATATCGCCTTCCCCAAGCCGAATGGCTACCAGAGCCTGCACACGACGGTATTCACGGGCGACGGCGGCATCATCGAGGTTCAGATCCGCACGGAAGACATGCACCGTGAGGCGGAATACGGTATCGCCTCGCACTTGGGCTACAAAGAAGGCATCACGCAGGATAAGACGCGCATTGAAGACATCGGAAAAAAATACGCATGGTTCAAACAGCTGGTTGAGCTTCAGGAAAACGTTTCTCGTACGGGAGAATTTTTAGATCATCTGAAAGTGGATTTCTTTGAGAATCGCGTTTTTCTTTTTACCCCAAAGGGCGACGTCATAGACTTGCCCGAAGGTTCGAGCCCGATAGATTTTGCCTACGCGATCCATTCCGAGATCGGCAATCGAATTTCCGGTGCAAAGGTGAACGGAAAATTTGTCAGCATCGATACCACGCTTCATAACGGCGACATCGTGGAGATCGAAACGAAACGCTCGGTCACCCCGACAAGAAAATGGCTTGAAAGTGCAAAAACCACGCTCGCAAAACGGCATATTCGTATCGCACTGCAGGAAAAAAACTTGCCGCCGAAGGTTTGACGGACAAACGAGAATAGAAAATTGATAATAGAAAATAGAATGGCAACGACGAACAAAAAATATCGGACATGATGTCCGATATTTTTTCATTTCTATTATCAATTTTCTATTCTCTATTTTCGTCCCGTCTTCCATTCGTGATTCTCCAGCACATTCTTCGCCGCCATTTGTTCGGCGTCTTGCTTCGAACGGCCGATGCCGTCGCCCATGAGTTTTTCCCCGAGGTACACGCCGATCTTGAATTGCTTGTCGTGATCCGGGCCGGTTTCTTCCAGAACTTTATATGAGGGTGTGATGCCGTATTGTTCCTGTGCTTTTTCCTGAAACAAGCTCTTGGCGTCCTGCCAAAGGCCTTTTCCCACCACTTCTTCCGTGTGAATAAGAATGTGTTTCGCGATAAAATCCGCAGCCACATCATACCCCTGATCGAGATAGATCGCGCCGATCACCGATTCGATGGTATTGGCGAGAATATATTGCCGCGCCTTGCCGATGTCTTTCGCTTCGCCCTTGGAGAGCAAGAGCATTTCGCCGAGGTGCAGATCAAGCGCGATCCCCGAAAGGATGTTTGCATTCACTAATCCCGCGCGATACGCCGTAAGTGTTCCTTCCGGCTCGTTCGGATATTTTTTGAAAAGGAAATCGGTGGAAACCAGCTCCAAAACCGCGTCCCCAAGAAACTCGAGACGCTCATTATGCAAAAGACCTTTTTCTTTTGATTCGTTCAAATACGAACGGTGTGTGAACGCTTCCCGGAGGATCTTTTTGTCTTTAAAAGTAATACCGGTTTCGGATTCAAAACGTGTAAAATCGGGAGACATAAAATTTATTTTTTAATTTTTATAAAATTAAAAAGTAAAAATGAAAAATTAAAAACAACAAGGTAAAATTAAAAAGTTACAACAATCGGTTCCAGACTTTTTAATTTTTGGTTGTAGTTTTTCTTTTTTCAATTTTCCTTTTTACTTTTCGGCCTCTTTCCCCAGCAACACTTCCACTCCCTTTGTTATGATCGGCAAAATATCATCGTAAAAATTGAGGTCGGCGATATCGGTTATTTTGAACCAACGCACATCATCGAGACCGCCTTTTTCTTCTTCCAATCGGAGTTCACCGTAAGGGGCTTCTGCGAGAAAATAACAGACATTCTTCCGATATCTGCCAAGATCGGGACTGTTGGCGATATATTCGTTTTCTCCGAGTTTTTGTTTGATCGTTATATCGGCGTTTATCTCCTCTTTGAGTTCGCGGATCGCACAGGCTTCGGTCGTTTCATCGCCGTCGATCTTCCCTTTTGAAAGCGTCCAGTGTCCAAAAATATCATGAACGAAAGCGAGATAGATCTCACCTTCGTGCTTGGCGTAGACTACCGCACCGGCAAGCTGTTTGAGAGGAAGCTGTTCGCGCGGAACGTTTTGATTTCGTTTTTTACCGATATCATCCTTTCCCGGTTCGCCGAGCTCTTTGTATACGGCACCCAAAACGCCGTTGACAAATTTGCCGCTCGTTTCGCCTCCGAATGTTTTTGCCAGTTCGATAGACTCGTTGATGGCGACTTTCGGCGGAACATCGGAGTGATCGGAAAAAAGAAGCTCAAAAAGGCCGATGCGCAGGATGTTGCGATCGACAACTGAGATTCGCTCAAGAGGCCACTCAGGGGCGGCCTTTAAAATAATGGAATCAAGAACTTCGTTTTTTTTCACGACACCTAAAGTGAGCTCTTTGATGAAAGACAGATCGGAAAGACCGGGAGCAAACTCCTCGATATCCCGATTCATCACGTCTTCGATCGTCTCATCTTTTTTGTCACGAAAGTCCCACTCAAAGAGTGCTTGAAGGACTATCGATCTTGAAAGGTGCCTGTTTGCCATAGTATACAATACACTTTTAATGTACTAACTTATAGTTCAACTGAAAAACGTAAAACGTGTGTTCCATTGCCTCCACGGCTCGTTAGAGCGATGGCGGGTTTATTTCTCTGACTTCTCGGCTTTTCCCGTTTTCTCGAGCTTCTTTGCTGTCTTTTCTACTTTCTTCATGACATTCAAAGCTGCTTTTCCGCGGTACGTTCCGCAAACCCCGCAAGCGTGGTGCTTCACATGAACCGATTTGCATTTGGAGCATTCCGACAATCTCGGACCCGTCACCGCGTGGTGAGAGCGTCTGTTCGCCGTATGTGCTCGCGTATGTCTCATTCGTACTACCATAGTACAAATAATATAGCGTAAAATTCAAGAAAATGCAAGAGTAAAGCTTTTTGCGAAGCTTATAGCTGATAGCTTGTAGTTTTTAGACAATTACGAAGATATAAAAAGAATGACATTGGTATTTCGCAACACCCCGTCGTAATACCGGACAGGGATCCGGTATCCACGTCGTCGTGCGAATAAACGTGGATTCCGGCTCGCGGGCCGGAATGACGAATCGGTAAGTCAGCGCACCGTGGTCAATTATTTACTCCACGATTCCGAGAAAACTTTTCCGATGTATTCCCTCCAGTATTCCGTGCTTCGCGATCATTTCATAATGCTCTCTCGTTCCATATCCTTTGTGTCTTTCAAAGCCGTATTCCGGGTATTTTTTAGCGAGAGCGATCATTTTTTTGTCGCGCAACACTTTCGCAGCTATCGAGGCAAAAGAGATGATAGGCTGGATGTCGTCACCGCGGATAATGGTTATTTGATTCGGATATCTTTTGGGTGCCCGAAGTCCGCCGTCGAGCAATATAAGCGTGTCCTCCGGTTTACATTTGAGCTTGCTTAACGCAGAAGCGAGTGCATGACGTATGGCATTCGTGAGGCCTTCCGTATCGATCATGTCCGCGCTCGAAAAAGCCGCTGAAAAAGAAAACTTTCCTTTCTGTGTCTGCAAGAGGATCTTTTGAAACCATTCTTCCCTTTGCTTTGCCGAAAGCAATTTTGAATCGCGGACTCCATGCGAAAAGATTTTAAAATCTTCATCATCTATGGCGACGCAGACAGCCCCGACCGCCACCGGCCCCGCAAGAGGTCCGCGCCCCGCTTCGTCGATCCCGATCAGATAGAAATTATTACTCATCTTTTCCTGCATGGCCTTATCATACACCATATGAAAAAAATATTAAAAACCACCGGCAACATTTCACCCCATTCTTGCTTTTTGTTCAACAATATGCTACCATTCCAACCGGCGTCTTGTCCTTTTACAAGATGGTTAAACAAACGACATAGGAGTCAAAATGACGGATATACTTACTACAGACGATATCCCTATTGTTACAATGGGAAGAAACGAACTGTCCGGGCACTGTTTGAAATATGAAACCGAGGGCGTCACCCAGGCGAGATATTCGAAAAATGGTGCAATACGCGTAATGACCGGAGCAAGAACCGGACGTTCGCAGGATGCTCGTTTTTTCATTAAGGGCTCAAAATACGACGAATTCATTAACTGGAACAATAAACTCAATCAGGGTTTTGATCCGAACGTATTTGACCAAGTGTGGCAAGATGCGCTTCTTCACGCAAAGAACGCACAGAACCCGATGTTCTTTTCGGAACTTTACGCCATAGCGAATACCAATCATGCGAGACCACTCAAAGTATATACACATTATGCGTGGCATATGTTATTTGCATTGAATATGTTCATTGAGCTTCAAAAACGGATGAATTTAAATTATGCTGAAGAATGGACGATTCTCAATGACCCTTCCTTCTTGCTTGATGAAAAATATCATGAAAAATATGGCGTGAAAGAAGGACGCGGAATATTCATTGACTTCACCAATAAAAGGATACTGCTTGCCGGTATGCACTACGGCGGAGAAATGAAAAAAGCACTCTTTACTGCAATGAATGTCGTCCTACCTCTGGAAGGCTACCTCACCATGCACTGTTCGGCAAATGTCAGTGCGATAGGAGAAACTACAATATACTTCGGGCTATCCGGAACGGGTAAAACGACGTTGTCAGCTGATCCGGAAAAATCATTGATCGGGGATGATGAACACGTCTGGACACCCGAAGGCATATGCAATATCGAAGGGGGATGTTACGCGAAAGGTATCGGCGTTTCTCCTGCAACAGAGCCCGATATTTACAACGCCATCTTCAATGGTGCCATTATCGAGAATGCTGATCTAGTAAAGGATAACGAGCCGATTTTACACCATCCGAGAATCGAAAACGTTCGGATATCGTACGACCTGTCTCATATCGAAAATAGAATGCCAGGAAGCAGGGACGGACATCCCGTAAATATCGTTTTTCTCACAAAAGACGCTTACGGAATCATGCCGCCGATCTCTGTTCTTTCAAAGGAGCAGGCACTCTATCATTATGCCAATGCCTATACATCTGAAGGTGCCGGCACGGTTATGGGACAAAAAAAAGGGAAAGTAAAACATAACTTCAGTTTCGGATATGGAGCCGCATTCTATCCTCTCCACTACGAAATTTACATCGACCTCTTTAAGAAAAATCTGGATACATATGAGCCAAAAGTATGGCTTGTCAATACCGGATACTTCGGAGGATCGGAAGGCGAAGGTGGACACAGATACCCGCTCCAGTTAACAAGGAATCTACTGAACGCTGCACTGAGCGGCGAATTGGATCAAGTTCCTACCAAGCATCTTATCGAACTGAATCTTAATATTCCGACCCACGTGGATGGAATTGAAGACGAATTGCTCGACCCGGAAAACGCATGGGAAAACAAAGAGGCTTATCACGCGCTGCGTGAAAAGCTTATCGGTTTCTATCGGGAAAATCACAACGAAAAATTCTCGGATCTTCCTGAAGAAATTCGCGCCGCCGGTCCCCGTTTATAATAAAACCATCATGGCTTTGTCTGCACAGAGCGGGTTAAGCAAAAAATAAAAACACAAAGTTCCCCACCCCGATCATGTCGGGGTGGTTTTTATAAATCAAAAATTTCCTCCCGTCCATCAACCGCAAATTCTAGCATATGCTAGAATTTGCGGTTGATATTTTTTGAGAAAAAATAAACAAAACAGAACGGATTATATTCATAACCAAGATCTGATCTCGGAGTTAAAAGATTTTTACCATGTATGTTTCTTGGAGTTCGTAGCCTTGCTTTCGGTAATATTCACGCACGCCGACGCCGGAAATTATGGCGAGTTTTTTGTATCCGGCTTCTTTGGCGGTCTTTTCAGCTTCTTCCAAAAGTAATTTCCCAAAACCTCGGTGCTGTCCTTGATCTCCTGTCTTGTGTATACCTGCCATTCTTCCATAAGTATGCAGTTCTCGGACAAGCGCGGCGTCTTTGAGAACGGGAAAAATGGCATCGCTCGGGCGGTCGGGCAGCCGAAGGCGCAAAAACGAAACGAGCAGATCTTTCTTCTCATCTTCAAAGCTCAAAAACATTTCTTTTCCTGATATCGTTCGGTATTCCCGCTTTATGAGCGAACAATCAGAGAGCGACACTTCCCTCTCGCGCACTTCTCGACAGCGAATACACCGGCATTTCCATCCGAATTTTTTCTGATCCTGTTCGAGCCACTGCCGCATATTGGAGATCTTGCTTCCGGCTTTTACATAATCGGCCGGTATGTCGCGGATTACGCGCAGAATGCGGACATAAGGCGGAACGAGTTTTTTTGCTTCCCGCAGCACCTCCATAAGTTCGTTATCCGTGTAGGGCACAAATCCGCCGGCCTTCCATGTTTCATACAGCTCGCTTCCTTCGAGAACCATGCAAGGATAGATCTTTAGCATATCGGGCTCTAATCCCGATCCGTCGATGAAAAGTTCCCGAAACATTTCAATGTCTTTTTTGATATCGCTTCCGGGAAGATTCGGCATCATATGATAGACCACTTTAAGTCCCGCGTTGCGGAGCATTTCGGTAGCCGAAACGACCCCGTCTTTCGTCATCTCCCTCTTTGTCTTTTCCAGTATCTCGTTATCCAAATGCTGGACGCCGATCTCAACCTTTGTAACGCCATATGAACGCAATTTCCGTATTTCTTCCGTGTTGATATAGTCCGGTCGAGTTTCGATCGAAATGCCGACGATCCTGCACTCGGCCGTTTCGTTTATTTTTTGCAATTCCACAAGAGTACCTTTGTTTTCCCTAGGGCAGTCCTCGGGAATTCCCGAGGACTGCCCTAGGGAATGATCGAACTCGTTACATGCTCGGAAACATTCTTTGATCACCCACTCGCGATAGGTGGAATGATAAAAACTCCATGTTCCGCCGATCACGATAATCTCTATTTTATCGACCGGATGGCCGTTGGTAATAAGCGCGTTAAGCCGCATCCATATCTGTTTTCTCGGATCGAAATCATTGGCAAGGGCTCGAGCCGCGGCCGGTTCGCGCGAGAGATAGCTTTTCGGCATATTTGCTTCGGTCGGACAGTACGTACATTTTCCAGGACACGGAAACGGCTTAGTGAGGATGGAAACTACCGCCACGCCGGAATTGCTTTTCGTTTTTATTTTCCGTAGCAAGAGTTCCGCCGTTTTGTTCGCGAGGATCTCCCCTGATGCGGTCATTTCATGATACAGAGCCAAGAGCTCCGCATTGGTTGGCATCATTTCGATCCCCTTGTCTCCGCCACGCCGCGAATACCGAAGACCTTTGCGTATTTCAAGTATGCGCGAGATCAGCGCTTCATCTTTAAGAATGCGCTTTTTCAGCGAATCGATATCTTTCTCTGTATTTATCTTTTGAAAAGGCATAGCAAAACCATACTAGAAAATTCCGAAATTGTGAAGTACTCGGATCACAGAAAAAGCAGATAGTCTTCATTAGAAGCGGCGTCCTCTAAAAGCTGACGATAACGCTCCAGATATTGCTCTTTCGTTTCCCATACGGCGCGATCTGCGACGGTCTTGGCGGAATTTTTCAGCTGGTCGCGTACGGCGCGGTCATTGGCAAGCAGCAGAATGTTATGAAGGAGGCACTCATCATCGTCCTCTTCGCAAACAATACCGCTTGAGTGCGTCACGATCTCATTCGCCGCCCCCACATCGCGAGCGATCACCATACATCCTGCGGCAACAGATTCCGCCATCTGTCTTCCATAGCCTTCGAAGTGGGACGTGACCAAAAGCGCATCCGCAGACTTATAGAACGGCGCCGGGTCTAAAACGGCCCCCTCAAAGAAAACTCGGTCGCTCACATGCAGTGATCGTGCTAAATTTTGAAGATATTTTTTTTGGCTTCCATCCCCAACAATAACCAATCCCACCCATGCTTCAGGATTTCGTTTCATGGCCGCAGCCACAAGGCGGATAGAGCCTTCAACATTCTTTTCTTTCTCGAGACGAGAGACCGCCAAAAGCAAAACGTCGAACCCTGGATATTTCTGATGGAGGTGGACCGTATCCTCGGCGTCCTTGAATCTCTGCCGGTCGACGAAGACGGGAAAGACTTCAATTCGAGGAAAAGCGTTCGGACGAAATGACATTTTTTTGAATACCGACGCCTTGATCCGCTCTGAGACGGCACGAATGTTCGCATGTTCTCGGAAAAGGAAGCGAGCGATGCGCCTTCGAATAAAATTCAGATGCGATCCCTGCATAAACAAAGGATTCAAAAAATCGGTATGGATCTGCAAATGAAGTGGAACACGATACTTTTTTGAAATAAAATATCCCGCTAATCCGCACTCGAAAGGGTCCTGAGTACTAATGAGATCAAGCGGTATTTTTTCTACAGACCTCATAGTTCCGTTTCCTCCTTCCTTTTCGGTCGTTAAACGGTAAAGCCGATCAGCCAAACGGCGCGCTCCGGAGATATAAAACCAGCGAGATATCGAATTTGTCGGATATGCCCATGAATTCGGCGCGATCTCGACCGGTTTGAGATGCAGCGATCTTTTTGCAAAGACAATGATCTTCAGTTCCTCAGCGATCGATGCGTATCCGGTCATTCTTTCGCGCACTTCACTTCCCTCGCGAAATATCTCGCGATCGGTGGAAATGAAAAGTAAACGGAGTTTTTTTGAGGAAGACATAACTAGTATATTTTAATGAAAATTGTAGAGACTGTGGAAATTATTAATTTAAAAAATAAAAATGAAAAATTAAAAACGACAATGTAAAATTAAAAATTATTGCTTAATTGAGTTTTGTGATATTTTTTCCTTTTTAATTTTCGTTTTTCCCTTTTCATTTTTACTTTTTAATTTATGATCTTCGTCAGCCCATCAACGGCTCGTTTGACATTGAACGTCCCCGCCTTATCTTTCGCGCTCTTCGCAAGATCTTCAGCGTACTTTTTCTCTTTCAACAGGAGCGTGATGACTGAAATGAAAGCTCGAGTATCATCGTAGGTGACGAGAACGCCGTCTTTTCCGGTCTCTATCATTTCCGGATTCCCTCCGACCGTAGTAGTTACCACGGGGGTACCGAGAGACATTGCTTCGAGCAGCTGATGAGAAAACCCTTCGTAAAACGTATTGAGTACGAATAGGTCGGACGCTTTGAGATATCGAAGAAGTTTTTCTTTTGGCAGGATGCCGAGAAAAATAACTTTATCTTCCAGATCAAGCAAATGAACAGTTTGTAAGAGCTTTTCTTTGTCGGGTCCATCGCCCGCGATCAGTAATTTCATGTCCGGCGTATCTTCGACTATCGCGGAAAAAGCGCGGATGAGCGTCTCAAAACCTTTCCAAGGCACCAATCTTCCTGCTGAAAGAATGATGTGTCCGTAGAGAAAAAGTTCTCTGCGTATTTCTTCTTTTGATTCTGAAATTATGATCGGTGAAAAGGCATTGTAGACGGGATAGATCTTTTCTTTTTTGATCCCCCAATTCGATACGATACTGCGAAGATACTCGCTCGGGACGACGATCTGCGCCGCCATACGCGCAGCAAACGTCTGCCCGAATTTCAAAATGGGGATAGGAAAAGAATATGATCTTGATGAAGAAAAAACGTCCAAGGGGTCGGAAATGTTCCATCTTTGCACGGCCGTTTCCCATGCACGATCGCCCGCGATGCGCAACATAAATTTCTTTCCGCGCAATTTTGCCGCGAACCCCGACGGAATTCCAACTCCGAGCGGATCAAGCGCGTAGACAATATCTGACGAGCCGGCACGCTTAAAAACTTTCCAAAAAAAGGCGAAGTGGCGGATGATATAAGGAAGATGTTTTACCTCGCCGAAACGAATTATCTCAATATCAAATTGCTCTTTCGGGAGATATTGTTCCAAAAATTTGACATACGTCGCCGGACCGCCTATTTCGGGAGGATATAAAGGGGTCGCAATAAGTAATTTTGTTTTTTTTAAATTTTGTTTTTCCACTTAAATACATTTACAATAATTTACAATTTTTGATTTCGTCGCCGGACGGGAGTTGTACTCTCGTCCGAAACATTTGTACCTCTTTAGAACATCGTTTTTAAATCAACTTTGGTTAGAAATTCCAAACGTTCCGGACGGGGTTATAAACCCCGTCCGGCGTACTTTATTGTTTCGGAAATCGATCGTCATCTTCATCCACCTTCAAAATTCCCCGTAAAACATCTTCGGGAATTTCCTTGGTTTGGCGCGGAGCAGAAGGCGGGGGCGTTTTTCGTTCTACCGCAGGTCGATCCTCTTTTGGCTGTTCTCTCTGCACAGGCGCGGCGGGTTTTGTCGGAACTGCCGTTTCAGCGATTTTTGGCGGATAGATCGACTGGAGGGCTTCCTTCAGCGTGTTGCGATTTGGTGTTTCCTCCGGAACTCCGCGAGTATCCCTGCGGAGCGAATTGAGCGAAATACTTGGCGTTCTTGGGAGTTGTGATGGGGTGGCATTCGATGATACCGGCGGCCTCGGCACACCCGCAAAAGTATTCCCTCCCGCTCTGCGATCTTGATCTGTTGCACGCCGATCATTATTGGGAACATACGTATTTCGAATATCCGTGGCGCGACGATCGGTCGGCGGATTCATCCGAGGAGAAAATGTCTGTCTTCCGAGCGGCACAGCCTGGGGTACCGGAACGGCGGTTTGCTCGCGATATTGCCCTTGAACAGGTGCGCGAAATGCGCCCTGGCCTTCCGGACGGCGATCAGCCGAAGGAGAGCGCGGAACAAAATCTCCGGACCGATTCGGTGCAGGAGTAAATGAGGACGGAGAGCCACCGCCCATCGGTGCGACGGGAGTTGGTTTTTTCTCAGCAAAGCTCATTTGGTGCCAATCAAGGATCTCTTTTTCCACTTCCTCTCTGGGTTTGGCGAACATGTGGCGGGAATTATCCAAGATCTCTTCTTTGAACGTCTTGCCTTCTTTATGGATCGGAGGCAGAGCTACGGCAGAGAATGGCCGCGAACCGACTCCGTCGATCATAAGCCGCAGGTATAACTGATATTTGTCCAAATTGACGATGTCTTCGGCAGAGAACGCCGGCAAAAATTCTTTTTCCAAAACATCGGCATCGTACGAACCGACGCGGAAGGTGATCATTGTTCCGACGTTGCCGAATACGGCCGCGCGGACTTCTTCCGGCATCTGTTCGATATACTGATGTGCGATCGTAAGATTCAGTTTATATTTTCTCGCCTCAGAAAGAATGTCCGCAAAAGATTCATTCGCAAAAGACTGGAACTCGTCGACAAAGAAATAAAAGTTCGGGAGCTCTTTCAATTCGGAAGCGGTCGCATCCGCGCGTGACATGGCCGCGAGGTAAATTTTCGTGATGAGCATGCTTCCGAGAAGCGAAGTGTTCTGATCTCCCACTTTTCCTTTGGAAAGATTCATGATGAGGATCTTTCTGTTATCCATGACATCGCGAATATCAAAAGTGGATTTGGATTGGCCGATGATATTTCTGATCAGAGGATTTGAAACGAACTGACCGACTTTGTTTTGAATGGCGGGCGTGGCTTCTTGAGTATAGCGATCGCCGTATTTTGCATATTCGTCGACCCAGAATGATTTTATGGACGGATCCGTGATATTATCAACGACTTTTTTTCGATAATCTTTATCGGAATACATGCGATTCACGCCGAGCAGCGTCGCGCCGGGAAACTCGAGAAGCGCAAGCAACGTATTGCCCAAAATATATTCCATTCTCGCCGACCATGCGTCGACCCAGATCTTTTTGAACGCGCTCATAAGACCGCTCGCCACAAGATGGCGTTTGTCTTTCCCGACATCCTCCATAATATTGAAGGCAACGGGATAATCAGTGTCAAATGGAGCGAAGTAAATAACATCTTTAATTCGGTGCTCAGGAACATAATCAAGCAAAAGCTCCGCCGTTCCGCCGTGAGGGTCGATAAAGGCGCAGCCGTTCCCATTCTGAATATCTTGGACGGCCATATTCTCAAGCAGGGTGGATTTTCCCATTCCCGTCTTTCCGATAACATACACGTGG
>Ga0172379_10005302_pt1 | contig 18131 bp, 19 predicted proteins | sample GrowelOW334metaG_FD_119756 | JGI IMG/M metagenome (GOLD analysis project Ga0172379, IMG submission 119756) | Groundwater microbial communities from an aquifer near a municipal landfill in Southern Ontario, Canada - Groundwater well OW334 metaG | ecosystem: Environmental > Aquatic > Deep...
GGCTTGATTAACCAAATTGAAATTAAAATAACTATTAAAATCAAAGCAAAAATACTAGGCATCCATAAATTCAATAAAATAAATCCGCCTGAAAATACAGCTAAAATAAAAATAATTTTAAATATTATATTTTTAATCTTGTCTGCCTTTGCGCCTAATATGGAAATAATAAAAATAAATAAAGTAGCCCAAAAGAATTGTCCTATAAACTTCCAAATATTAAGCGGCGGAAGACTGACAGCGCCCAATGTAAAAAACGAACGCAACCTGAAAACAGCCAATATTCCCAATCCCAAAGTTAAAACAAACAAAATGGCTTCCCAAAAACAAATAAATTTTTTGTTTAAATTCATCATTTAAACATTTTAACATAGAATCCTGCCCTTGACCATAAGTCCTAAATATAATAAAATATAGTATTCTATGTCTTTTATAAAGAAAATTGTCATTTTATCAATTCTTATTTTAACCAGTTTTAATTGGCCATTATTATGCCGGGCCGAAGTTTTTTTTAATCCAAATTCCATTATTTCCGATCATGACCTAACTGATTATCAAAGCATGACCTTGGAAGAAATTCAGAAATTTCTGGAAAATGCCGGCGGAACACTGGATACATATCAATGCACAGATATAGACGGCAAAAGAAAATTAGCCTCGGAAATAATTTATCGAGCCGCTCAAGAATACAAAGTTAATCCTCAAATTATCATTACCGTACTCCAAAAAGAACAAACTCTTATTTCACAGCCCCCCAAAAAATCTTCACAATATGATTGGGCGACCGGATTCGGTTGTTACGATTATCGCAAACCGGTTCAGCGTTTTTCCGGTTTTGCCACGCAAGTTGATCGCGCCGCTTGGCGGCTACGTTATTTTATAGAGCATCCTTGGGAATTTTTTTATCGCGCCGGACAAACATATAAAATAAGCCGTCAAAAAGTGAGTCCGCAAAATTTAGCCACTGCCGCTCTTTATAATTACACGCCATATGTTGCGGGTAATAAATTATTTTGGGCGATTTGGCAAAAATGGTTTGTTAAAAAAACAGATTCCAAATTTACCGACGGAACGCTTTTAAAAGCTGAAGGAGATAACGGCGTCTGGCTTATTCAAAATAATCAACGACGGCCATTTTATTCAAAAACAATTTTCTTGCTTAACCATAGTTTCAAAAATGTTAAAGAAGTAAGCTCTAAAGAACTTGAAAAATTTGAAGTTGGCGAACCGATGACGTTTCCAAATTATTCGCTTGTCAAAGCATCTAGTGGAGAAATTTTTATGTTGATTGACGGGGTAAAGCGTTCCATTTCAGAAAAAATCTTCAAAGCCATTGGATTTAATCCCGAAGAAATTATCAAAGTTGAATCAAACGATTTGTTGACTTACAAGAAAGGAAGTCCGATACTGACCCCTTATCCTTCAGGCGCCCTGCTTCAAGATAAGGCCTCTAAAAGCGTTTATTATGTGGAAGAAGACATAAAATACCCTATTATTGACCGGTCTATTTTAGACGTCAATTTCCCCTATTTTCACATTATTAAAGCTGAATCAGAATACTTATCCGAATTTAAAAATGGCGAACCGGTTAAATTCAGAGACGGGACTCTGGTTAAAACCGTCAACGAACCAAATGTTTATTTAATAACTCAAGGACAACGCATGTTGATTCCTTCTGAAGAAGTTTTTGACGCCTTAGGTTATCAATGGAGCTCTATTTTAATCATTCCGGAAGCGGTATTATCCATATATCCCTTGGGCGAACCGTTAAAAATTTAATTACTAAAAAGCTAATAAGCTAACTTCCTAAAAAGCTAATCTTATGATTTCTTTTGCCGCAATTATTCCTCATCACCCCATTCTTATTCCGTCTATTGGCCAAGAAAAACTTGAAATGGCCAAAAAGACTGTTGAAGCAATGGGAAAATTAAAAAATAAATTGGTTAAAATTAAACCTGATTTAATTATTGTTATTTCTCCTCATGGTTTAATTTTTGCCGATGCCTTTTGTTTAAACTTGGCTGAAAAATATTTCGGCAGTCTTGAATTATTCGGAGATCTAACCACTAAAATGGAATTTAAAAGCGATTCAAAATTAACACACAGAGTCAGAGAACGTTTTGAAACCGCTAATCCCCCGCCATTTTTAACAATGATCAGCGAACAAAACTTGGATTATGGCGTTACCGTACCGTTATATTATTTAACTCAAAAAACACCATCGGATAATAATTATATTTCAAATTTTTCTATTATTCCAATTGGTGTTTCCGGATTGGATTATCAAAAACATTTTGAATTCGGGCAAGGATTAAAAGAAGAAATTATGCAAAGTGATAAAAAAATCGCCATCATTGCTTCCGGAGATTTATCTCATGCCTTGAATCAAACGGAAAATCCTGTTGAAAATAAATTTGACAAGCAATTAATTAAATTTCTCAAACAAAAAAATATTGATAAAATAATAAATTTTGATCCGAACTTTGTTCAAGAAGCCAAAGAATGCGGCTTGCGTCCGATTATCGTTCTTTTGGGAGTTTTGGACAATTTAAATTATAAACCGGAGATCCTTTCTTACGAAGCGCCATTTGGTATTGGCACTTTAGTAGCTCATTTTAAAATTTCTTAAAACGTGCCAGGTAGTGAAAATTTGACCTGTCCGCCTATAATTTATCTTCATATGTGGTATACTAAGATAAATATCATATCAGGGTAATTTAATTAATATTTAAAAAATTAATAATCAATAAAATTGTCAAATTTCTACTACCTGGCGTGCTATAATAATTTAATTAATAATTTTAATTTATAAAAATATGCCTACTTATCTTTGGGTTATCGTTGTCATAGTCATTTGGTTTGTTTGGTGGATTATTTCCACTTATAACGGCTTGATTACTTGGCACAATCGCGTAAACGAATCTTGGTCGGATATTGACGTCCAGCTTAAACGAAGATACGACCTTATCCCGAATTTAGTTAATGCCGTCAAAGGATACGCGGCTCATGAAAAAGAAACATTTGAAAATGTCACTCAAGCTCGAACTCAAGCCATGGGAGCGCAAACATTATCGCAAAAAGCTGAAGCGGAAGACGGTTTAACCGGCGCTTTGAAAACTTTATTCGCCGTGGCTGAAAATTATCCTCAATTAAGAGCTTCGGAAAATTTTCAAAAATTGCAAGATGAACTGACTGACACAGAAAATAAAATTCAGGCTTCCCGCAGATTTTACAACAGCAATGCCAGAGATTTCAATGTCAAATGCGAAATATTTCCGTCCAATTTAATTGCCGGAAAACTCGGTTTTAAAACTGTGGAATTTTTCGAACTTAAAGAAGAAGCGGCTAAAACAGCGCCAAAAGTTGAATTCTAAATTATATTTAAATAATTTTAAAAGCCCTCTCAATTTCTTGAGAGGGCTTTTTGTTAATCTAATACAAATTATTTTTTACCCATTTCTTTATTCCATTTTTTTAAAATTTTTCCAATATTTGTATAATAATTAGAATTAAAATCCGGCACAGGCTTGTAAATATCTATTTCCTTCCATTGCACTGATGTCTCCAATAATAAAGGCGCGGATTGTTCAACTATCTCTTTGCAACTAAGCCAATATTTTTTATCGGCAAAGGGACGCAACTTATTCTCATTTCCCGTATCCGTAGTGCTGACATTCACAAAAACACCCCTGATAAGTCCTCTATAAGAATCTTTTTGGGTTATATACCAAATAAAATTTTTTAATTTATTTTTTGCTTTTGTATATGAATGCCAAAACCGTATATTGTATCTATCGCTTATTGATCCGAATGCGCATATTGCCAGAGAAATAAAATTATTATTTTTCGCTTCTTTTCCAAGCTTAACAATAAGAGGATTAACGACATTTAAAAAAGTTTCTACGTTTGATTCATATATTTCATCATCTATCCCGTCATTATTTTCGTCTATCTCCGGCTTTCCGGTTTTTTCAAATTTAAATTTACCAACAGGATGAATAAAAATGACATCTGATATTTCTGATAAATCAATATTTTCTATTTCTGCCTTTATTTTTTTGGCGTTAAGCAAGTCGGCATTAATGACAGATATATTTGGGATATTTGCCCGAAATTCAGAACGAACAATGGCAGCACATTTAATATCTGTCTTATTCTTAAAATAATTAAGATAAGCGATTCCAAGTGCGCCATTAGCTCCTGAAATAATAATAAGTCTCATATTTTAAATTAAAAAAAATAATAGCAATAATAATATAATAATCAATTAATAACAATTTGTCCAGAGAATAAAAAAACCCGCTAAAAAATAGCGGGAAGCAGTTGGTCTGCTTAGTCCTTACTTGCGTCTTTTAAACACTAATCCTGCGATAATACCGATAATAACAACCTGTAGAATCGGATATAAAGCGATTACGAAAGTCCATTTATTAATGGCAAACACGTTCGCAATGCTTCCCGCAAAAAACAATCCCCATGTTATTCGGTCTTCACTTTCTGGGTCGTGATAAGATTTTCGGATAGTCGGTAAGGCACCTATAAAATCAATAGTGACATTCATAAAAAGCGCGATTAGTGGTGAATTAAAACACCACCAAAGCAACGCGCTTAATCCCGCACCCGCAAGGCACCACCGATCAAACGGCGTCCACCCACCTTCACCATGTTTCAGCGAAAGTATGGCGATTATAAACGAACAAATACCATAGATAAGCGGAACCCAAATTGTATCCCGCGCTCCCGAAGCATAATAACTTATAGTAATAAGAATGGTCACCATGCTCCAGATAATCCAAGTAGCCCTGTTTGGTCTGGCTTTTTTGGATTTAATTGCAAGAACCAATGGAATGTAAGCGGCAAAGGATAAAATGCCCGCTACTATTCCAGCTATAGCTGTGATATTAGGCATTTTCCCCTCCCTTTTTAAAGAATTCACTCACTTTTGGTGAATGATTTGTCTATATTTAATATTATAACACAAATTTCAAATTTGTCAAGAGCTTATAGAAATTAAAATATTTTATCTTGCCTAATTTTATAAAAGTGCTAGAATATTTTCTATTATGACTGAACAAAAATTAAAATTGCCTAAAGATAAAAAAATTAAAGTCGCCTCTCCGGCAGCTCCCAAAGAAGACAAAGGAACGGCTATTCAAGAAATAGTTAATCATTATTTTTACAGCAAGGGTTTAACGCTTGAACAAATTAAAGATGACGCGAAAAAGAAAAAAATAATTTATTCAAGATTTACTCGGCCGGCAAAACAATTATTGGATTTAGCCGGTTCCGTGGAACAAGCCAAAACAGCCATTAATAAAGTGTCCGAATGGGCCAAGTCGCGCCGCCTTGATTATGCCATTGAAACCGTATTTAAAAAATGGCTGGAAATTGACAAGCTGCAGCCGAAAGAAATAGTTAAAAAACCGTTTTTTCTTGATAATCCCATGGTTTGGAGCCAGACCAAGCAAAAATGGTTTGTCGTAGCCGAAGACGGAGAATGGCGCGAATTTGCCGGAGATGACAAAGAAATTGAATGGCGAGTAAGCTAAATTATAATTTTAAAATATATAAAAAGAGCCTTCTGTTTCGAAGGCTCTTTTGAATTTCATTATTCCTCAATAATTTCAACATTCGCGCGCGGCAGTGTAACTTTATCGCCATTTTCAAGTTGTATTTCAAAAACACGAACCTTTGCCCCTGTTTCTATTATCCGAGATTCGGACGGCAATGATATTATCTTGCCGATTTTACCGAAATTCGGTTCTCGTATAATTCGTATTTTTGATCCATCTTTGGCGCCCTTAATTTCCGCTTGTTCCGCGATGTCAATTAAATTTTCATCAGATGGAATAATTACCTCCGGCCTTAACACGCCAGCTCTTATTTGAGTAGCTCCATTTATTGAAGCTTTCTTCCCGCTGTTAGCGCATAACAAATCAAATGTTCGTTTGGCCATTTCCATTTGACCGAAACCTTCAGTCACAATAAGAGTTATGCCTTTTTGTTCTGAGCCGGTAATCACAATCCCAATATTATAACCCAAAAAATCATTTAAATCCTTACTGACTATTCCGCCGACTATTATACCCTTGCATCCGCATTCAACCGCTTTTTTCAAAGTATCGCAAGTAATCAGTGAACCGCCAATAAGAATTTTATCTTTAAATTCAGGAGTAATAATATCAGGAGTCAGAATATCAGAAGGTTTCTCCACTGCTTTTATAAGTTCTCCGTTTGTCTCTCCTCCTATTCCGAATATTCCCTGAACAAGAGCACCCATTGTCTCAATAACCACTCCTTCCTTTTCAAAAATCTCGGTCACTTCACCATTTATATAAGCAGTTATCTCAACGGGAACCGGAGGATATCGTAAAATTGCTCCACCGGTAATCATCGAAAAACTTTCAAATTTTCCTTCTATCGGCGAGACAACAGTTGTCTTAAACCATCCATTAGTTTGAGCGATTATATCTCCTTGTTTCAATGAATCTCCGGGATGTTTTTTAAGATAACGTTCTACATCTCCGGGTGGAACTCCCAAATTACCTATAATATTCAACGGAACAACATTACCCGAAAGTTTAGTGCAAGCAACAACCGTGTCAGCGTTTACTTTATTGCCTATTTCAACCACTACTTCTCCTTTTATCGACAATTTTCGCTGTTTCTTAATGCGGATTCTTGCTGTTACTTTCAACCCGGGTGTGTATATGTGCGCCATTTTTCTCACCTCCTTTTTAATATGTTCCAAGTGCGGTTAACCATTTATTAATTTGATTGATGCGATTTTGAGGATTTTCGGTCAATTTAAAAGGTCTGCCTCTTGTGTCTATGATTATCCCCACTTCGCCGCCTTCAATTTTACAAATTGCTTTTTTCCCTTTACCTTCGCCGACATCAAATCCTTTTTCGGGAATTATTTCCACTCCTTCAATACTCGTTTTAAGCGGAATTAAAACAATTTCTCCGAAATTGATTTTTCTGCTTGTATCTCCTATTTTTATTTCAACGCAAGATTTGCCTTCTCTTCCTTCTCCAACCGGCGCTATGCAAGTTCCGAGCGGAACAAGGCAATCTTTTTCAAAAACTTCCAGGGCTGCGTCTCTTTGCACCGTAGCAAGCACGCCCAAATGAGGCATCATAAAAATAGAATCCACGGCAATTTTTGTAATTCCTTGAGGCAAATATGAGTTGATAAGCATCCAAACCGCTTGTACTCTTTTCGGCGCGTGAGAAAGAACTCCGCCTGATCCGATTATCAAATTCAAGCTTTGCATATCCACCAAAGTTTGACCGCTGGTGATTTGCTTGAATGTATCGGAAATAGTACGTTGTTGCTGAACACCTTTTAATCCGACTGCCATCAATTGATGATGAGCGAAAGCAAGTCTTATGGCTTCTATCGCTATGGCTTGTTCTATTTTCAATTCTTCAAGAGTTTGAGGAATTGTCGTTGGCCGTATCATTTTATTCAGAATGCGATTTTCTAAATCTTTTTCCGAAATTTGAAATGGAAGCCAACGCACTATATTTTCAAGCCCTGCTTCGGCCATAACATTTGAAATTGAATAGCTCATGCCAAGATTTGCGGATACCGTTCGATTGAAAACTTCTTTAAATACGGAAAAAACATCAGTAGTCGCACCGCCGATATCAACGCCCATAACATTTATTGAGCGAGTACTGCCAACCATTTCAATTAATGAACCCACTGCTCCGGGAGTTGGCATTATGGGGATGTCCGTCCATTCCATTAATTTTCCATATCCGGGCGCTTGTTTCATTACGTGATCCATAAAAAATTCATGGATTTTATCTCTGGCCGGTCTGAGGTTTTCATTTTCAAGAGTAGGGCGAATATTATCTACGAATGATAAAGTCGCCTTTTTTCCCAAAATCTTTTCTACTTCTTCTCTTGCACCCTTATTTCCCGCATATATGACCGGAAGCAAATAATTTACTCCGAATCTTGCTTTTGGTTCTGCTGCCCCTATTAACTGAGCAAGTTCTGCAACATGAGAAACCGCTCCATCTTCTGTTCCTCCGGCAAGAAGAATCATATCCGGTCTTAACGTGCGCATAAGCTGTATTTTTTCGTGCGGAAGACGATTGTCATTAATGGCAATTGTTTCTATCACAATCGAACCTGCGCCAAGAGCAGCGCGAGCCGCTGATTCTGCAGTCATATTTTTAACTACGCCCGCAACCATCATTTGCAAACCGCCGCCAGCCGATGAAGTTGAAACATATATATCAACGCCTTCTTTATCGCTTTTGCGAGGCTTGATAATTTTATCCCCGTCAAGAATTTTCTTTCCGGAGAGTTCTTCTACTTCTCTGATGGCATTGAGAACTCCGCGGGTTACATCTTCAAAGGGCGCTTCAACGGTTGTTGGAGCTTCTCCTCTAAAAGCAAGCCTGTATTCGTTTCCGCGTTTTTCTATCAAAATCGCCTTAGTGGTGGTACTGCCGCAATCTGTGGCTAGGATTGTATTTATTTCCATCTTTTCCTCCTTTTTTAAAAATCTAAATATTATTATACATTTTTTAATAAAAAAGTAAAGAGGCGAGAAAAAATCTCGCCTCTTTTTAATTATATCCCTCTTAAATTAAATAAAATTAATCCTTCTGTATCGCTTGTAAAACAAATTTTCTTTGGATTATTTTTATTTAATATTACTAATTCCGTGTAATATCCGCAGTCTAAAATACCGTTGTAAATATGTCTACCGTAAAAATCAGCAACGCCTAAAATTTTTTCTTTTGATCTGGTGTCTTCATTTTTATCGACATATTCAATAATACGTTTTAATCCTGAGAGTGGCATAATTAACACATTGGATTTTGAAGGAGAACTCAAAAGATTTAAAACCTTCAATATCTCTTCTTCTTTTAATTTAATCATTTTTCCTCCTTATTTTTTAAACATACAAAAACATAACTTTTTCTTGCCTTATCAACTTCTTTTATTTCTATTTTAAGGGACAATCAGCCAGCCAAGAAGAATAATTTCCTCCACATCCATAACTAAACATTTTTTCTAGTATTGGCTCTAATAGAGGCACGAGTGTATTAATATCTCTCTGAGAAAAACCAATTTTTCTCATTTCTATCTTGGCATTCTCTGTTAATACTACTGTCCACTTATTTTCCCCCACACCATCTTTTTTCTCCACAATATGATTAACCTCATCTCTTCCTAAGAATATACGCATCCATTTACATTTTAAATCTATCACCTTTTTAATCTTATGAATCTCTTGCAAAACGACCTTAAACAGAGGATGTTTATCCATTATTAACACTATACACAAACATTTTTCTATCAAGACCAATTTTTCCCAAGCGTCCCAAATCGAGTCCCATGTCAATCCTTTAATCTTGGGAATACAAATTGTTATTCCGTTGATCGTAAGAGCTTGCTCTTCTATATTTGTATTGCATTGTTCAATAACCGGCAGAATTTTATTTCTGATTATGTCTATTTGTCCCGAATCAAGATAAGCCCATCTTTTTATCAGTACAAGCCATTCATTTCTATTCCAAACATCATCTTTCTCAAGTCTTTCCAAGTCTTTCATGGCCGTGTGAAAAAAATCTACGACAGTTTTTAGCATTTCTTCTGGTGTCTGATCTGGCTTAAAAACCGGTCTATTTTTCTCCAAATAAAGCAGTGTATCATCAAATTTTAGAAGCAAGCTCGGCTTACCTACATCACCTTTGATTGTTTCTCCTCTTTGAGATACATTAATAATTCCTGATTTCATTTTTCCCTCCTTATTCTTTCCCGATGCACCTTCGAAAAAATTTTCGTCTTAGGCCTGTGCCGCCTTTTAAAAATTTTCAAAGAACAAAAAACGGTCTCTTTTGTGAAGAGACCGGTGTGATAATAATTTAAAATTTAAATTATTCAAATAAACAAAACAATGCCAATCTCTCCGACAAAAAATCGGTTCTATAGCCGCGTTTATTTATTTTGTGAATTAAATTAGTCATTGTTTTAACAAAATTTTTACTTACTCTATTTAGGACGAGAAAACTTTAAATTTGTGACACTTTTACAATTTCTCTGACTTTTTTAACAATCGCCTTGGCGGAAATTTCTTCAAAATCCAATAATTCTTCGGGTTTGCCGCTGCGTGGCATTTTTCTAACTGCCAACGAGTAAATCTTTGTTTCGACGACACTTCGTACTGCTTCACCTATTCCGCCTTCGGCAAAATGATCTTCAACTGTAATAATAGCTTTTGTTTCTTTAGCTGCTTGCTTTAAAGCGGCCTCATCAATTGGTTTAATGCTGTAAAGGTCAATTACTCTGATATTAATCCCCTCTTTTTGTAATATTTCATAAGCTTTAAGCGCTTCAAAAAGAGTAACGCCGGCCGCAACCACGGTCACCGCGTCTTTATCGCTTTTCTTTAAAATTTTACTGCCACCAATGGGAAAATTTTCATTTGGTTTATAAATTATCGGCGTGACTGAACGCGTGGTGCGAAGATAAACTATTCCCTTGAATTTTATCGCTTCTTCAACTAATTTTTCCGCGCTAATCGCGTCAGACGGATATAAAATCACACTGTTTAAAATTGTCCTAAACATGGCGATATCTTCAAGTGCCATTTGCGACGGCCCGTCTTCCCCAATGGAAACGCCTGCGTGCGAGCCGACAAATTTTATATTGGCTTGTGAATATTGCGACATTCTGATTTGATCAAAAGCTCTGGTTAAAAAAGCGCCAAAAGTCGGGACAAAAGGAATTTTTCCGCGCTTATCCAATCCCAGCGCCGCGCCAACCATATTTTGCTCGGCAATAAACATTTGAAAAAATCTGTTTGGAAATTCTTTTTCAAAAATATCTGAGTATGTTGAATTTCCGACTTCTCCGTCCAAGACAACAATCTCGGGATATTTTTTACCCAAACGAGTTATGGCATTGCCAAAAGCTAATCGCGTGGAACAAGTTTTGTCTGAATAAGAAATATCTGCTGCGGGTTGACTGATTATTTTTTTCGCTATCTTATTTTCCGGTAAAGCAATCACACCGCATATTTTTTTATCAATTTTACCTAATTCATTAAGCGCTTTTTTAAATTCATCAACAGAAAGCGCTTTCCCATGCCAGCCATTTTTATTTTCCAAAAAAGAAATTCCTTTACCCTTAATAGTTTTGGCAATTATCATTATCGGCTTGTTTTTAATTTGATTGGCTTTTTTAAAAGCTTTTTTAATTTCTTTCAAATTATGTCCGTCAATAACAATTGTTTGCCAGCCAAAAGCCGAAATTCGCTTGGCATATTCTTTAATTTTATGACCGAGCATTGTCTCGCCTCTTTGTCCCAAGCGATTCACGTCAATAATGCCGACTAAATTATCAAGTTTATAATAACTGGCCAATTCAATTGCTTCCCAAACCGAACCTTCGGCCATTTCGCTGTCACCCATAAGAACATAAGTGCGATAAGGCAATTTGTCCAAATATTTGGCATTAATGGCCATACCAACTCCAATTGACAAACCCTGACCCAAAGAACCGGTGGCTATTTCATTATATTGAAAACGCGGCGTCGGATGACCTTCCAAGGGACTGTCAAATTTGCGCAATTTTTTAAGATCCGCTTCTTTCAAAACTCCGGCTGCGGCATAAACAGCGTAAAGCGCGGGCACCGCATGGCCTTTTGAAAGAATAAATCTGTCATTGTTTTCAAACTTTGGATTTTCAAAATTAAATCGATAAAAACCGCCAAAAAATAAAACAGCCATCAAATCAGCCGCTGAAAGTGCGGAAGTTGGATGACCGGAACCGGCTTCAGTGGTGGAAAGTAAAATATAATAGCGAATCAGTCTAGATAATTTTTTTAATTTATCAATCATATTATCTGGCATATATTCTAAAAAAATGATATAATATTTAAATATGAACAGTCAAAATAAAATTATTTTTTGGGGTACGCCGGAATTCGGGGCTATTGTTTTGGATTTACTAAGCCAAACCCAATTTAAACCGGCTTACGTTGTTACCGAACCGGATAAACCTGTTGGCCGCCATGCCTACCGGCAGGCAGGAAAACAGATTTTAACCGCTCCGCCGGTAAAAAAATTGGCTCTCAAATATGGCATTCCTGTTCTTCAACCTGAAAACTTAGCAACTTATCAACTTACAAACCTACAAGCTGATTTATTTATTGTCGCCGCTTATGGAAAAATCTTGCCAAAAGAAATTTTAGATATTCCAAAATACGGCTGTCTTAATATTCATCCTTCATTATTGCCTCTTTATCGCGGCGCCACGCCTATTCAAGCGGCTATTTTAAACGGAGATAAAACAACCGGAGTCAGTATTATTTTAATGGACGAAAAATTGGATCACGGACCGATCGTCGCGCAGCAACGATTGGAATTGCCGATTACTGATTATCAATTGCCAAAATTGTCCAAAGAACTGGCGGAATTGGGAGCGAAACTTTTAATAGAAACTTTGCCAAAATGGCTTACAGGAGAAATTAAACCAAGCACGCAAGACGAAACCAAAGTAACTTTTACGCGACAGATTAAAAAAGAAGATGGTTTGATTGATTGGTCTTTTCCGGCAGAAAAAATTGAAAGAATGTTGCGCGCTTATTATCCTTGGCCGGGAATTTTTACCAATTTTGACAATAAAAAATTAAAAATCATTAAAGCGGAAATTTTAGAAACTCAAAATGATAAAAAACCTGGAACAGTATTTTTCACAACAGACAAACAATTAGCCGTAGCTTGCGGCAAAAATGCTCTAATTTTAAAAGAAATTCAACTGGAAGGAAAGAAAGCTATGACTAGTAAAGAATTCCTTAACGGTTATCCTAAAATAATCAACGCTATTTTATAATTTTTCTTTTTTTCTCAGTTACTCTAAAACCAAGATATTTACCCAACATCAGTCTGGTAATTCCTTCTCCGGCCGGAACAGAACCAAAAAGAACCATTGTAATAGGAAAAAGAAGCCATTGAAAAATCATAAAAAAATATTGCGTAATTTTATGTCTTTGAGGTTTCGGCGGCAGTAAAATAGTGCTTAAAATGGCCGATAAGAAAAGTCCGACTAAAGTAAGAGACATTAATTTTTCCAAAACAAAAGGAGCGTTGTGAACAATCGCTTCTGTTTTATTTTGCAGATGAGCGATGCGCATCGGCAAATTGCCTAAAATAAAAATTAAAAGCGGCACCGTGGCCCAAGTGCATGAACCTTCCAATTGAACCCAAAATGGGGGTATCTTTTTTTTAAAAGGCATTTTTTTATTTCTGAATAAATTCCATATCATCCACGGAACATTTTCAACTCCATAACCCCAGCGCATTATTTGTTTATATTGATTAATCAAAGTTTTTTTAATTGAACCGACATAAACCGTATCCATTGAAACCGACATATATAAAGGAACTGTTTGATAATCGCCGTTATAATGATTGTAACATTGCAGAAAAATCCTGGAGTCCTCGCTGACCACGTCTTTTTGCCAAAAACCGATATCAGTTAAAGCCTTAAAACTCAAAGCATGGCTGGAAAAAGTAAAATAAATATGAGGTTTGGTAAGTTCGGTTAAAATCCAAAAAGTGGTTCCTCTGGCCACTACTCTTGTAAGCGCCGGCGAGTCCCAAATATTATTATTAAACACCGCCACGGGCTGATAAGAACAATGAGTCGGATCAGGATGAGTGAGATAAACATAAGTTAAATACGGAAAATATAAATGATGAACACAGGTATCAACATCAAAACTGGAAACTATTACTTTTTCATAAGGCAGACCCAACTCATCAATTGTTTTTTGAGCTTCTTGTCCGGAAAAATGAAGATTGGAACCCTTGCCCGGAATTTCATCAGGTAAATTTTTGGGATGGACGGTTATTAAAAATTTAAAAAATTTGTCGGCATATTTGTTTTTAATCTCTTCAGCCATTTTTAAAAAATTATCTTTATCGCGCTCTTCTCCGGCCAAAACCACTATCAACTTATCCAAAGGATAGTCTGACTTTATCAAGGCCTCAAAAGTCGGTCCGACAACATCTATTTCTTCTTTATAGGTGGCAAGAAATACCAAATGATAAATATCCGCATAACCGGGCAGTTTCTCCGCTTTTTCGCGCCAATTAATTTTTAAATTCTTGCGATACTTGCGCCAAGCGTAAATAAGCAAAATTGACAAATATAAAACTTTAATCAGCCAATAAAGATCAAAAATAATAATAAAATAAATGACCCAAATGGGCCTTATAAATGACAATAAAAGACTTCCCAATAATACTACCCAAACGATAATTCCCGGGAACATTTCATAAAAACGATATTTTTGGCGATCACTCGGGTGCCACATAATAATTTAACGGATAAATAAATAAGCAATTTCCGAAACCATACCCAATAAAAGCAAGATTATCAAAAGATAAGTAAAAAACGGTATCCGATATTGAAATCTTTTTTTAACAAAATGCTGATAAATCAGAATGACAATAATTCCTTCCAGTCCCAGAAAAATACCGCCGGTCAAACCGATGACATCAATGCAATTTTTAAAACCCAATAAATATAAAGCAAGGGGAATAAAACAGGCAAAAGCCCAAGATCTCTTTTTGGATAATTTTAAATCATACCAAAAAATTTTCTTTAAAGTGGTTCCGATGCTGATGAAAGAAGTAAAAGTGGTGATTAATCCCAATAAAAATCCCAAATAAATCAATCTCGGGTCGATTATTTTGCTGAATCCCAAAACAGCATCATTGGTTGTTTGCGCTCCGCTAACGCCCAAAATGGTAAAAGTAAAAAGAAGATAACAAATGGCGGAAATAATAATTCCAAAACCGATTACTTTAAATAATTTTTTGCGATTTCGATCCACAATTTCCTTGACTTCCGGCACCAAAGTAATACCCCAAAGAGAAAATAATACCACTCCGTAAGGCATTGTTAAAAGACGATAATCAAAAGTGGCCAAATTATTTAAATGAACATAAGGCAAGCCCCTGAAAAAGAAAAATAAAAGTATTAATACAAAAACTACTCCTAAAATCAATTGAATCGGCACCATGGCGCATCGATCGCGATAAATTATAATTGATCCTAAAATAAAATAAGCCAAAACATAATAAATAACAGCGCCGCCGATCAAGGGCGATAATAATAAATATAAAAATTCTCCGCCCATAATAAGGTAAGCCAAAAGCGCGCCGGTTAAACTGAGCAAGGAAACAGTAAAACTGATTTTTTTGGCTCTCTTGCCAAGATATTCTTCGGCATAACCGGGGATTCTGGCAACTCGGTGCGTATCGCAAGTCACTTCACCTAAAAGAGAATGAATGACAATAACTATGCCGGACATTAAAATAAAATACGCGACAACAACGAAAAATCCCGCCTGTCGCGCCACATAAGGCAAACAAAAAAATCCGACACCGATAATAGTTCCGGCAAAACACGCCAATGCTTTGATAAATCTGAATTTTCTTTTCATAATTAATTTATACTTTCAATAAAATCTTTTATGTCTTCGGGTATTGGTATTTCTTTTTTTGGACTTATGCCGGGATAACGCCAAACGGTAATAATTTTTATTTTCTCGCCTGATTTTTGATACATCAGCCAAATTTCTGTCGGATGTTTTTTACTGCCCGAAACTTGCATTATGGCCGTAGTTCCCGGTGCAATCCCCTCTTCCTGACGAATTGAATTGCGAAGTAATTTTTTCAAGCAATTCTCCGAGAGTCCGTATTGGCGCATTTTTGAAACAGCGTGCCGAGTCCAGATGGTTTTGAAATCATTTTTTGGCGCTTTGAAATACATAATAATTTTTAAAAGAGTTTTAGCAACTCTTTAATTTTTTTCTTTTCTTGACCCGGATAATTTTTTAAATTTTTCCAAAAATAAGAACCGACAAATAAATAATCCACGCCTGATTTTTTAAGCAATGGCGCTGTTTTTGGATTTATGCCGCCATCAACGCCTATTTTTGATTTTGGAAACATTTTACGGAAAGATTTAATTTTTTTCAGGATTGATTTTTTAAAATTTTGCCCGCTGAATCCCGGTTCCACGCCCATAAACAATACCATATCCAATAAATCTGGCGGAATATTTTTTAATTTTGCCAAAGGTGTTCCTGGATTAACAGCCAAGCCGGCTTGAAAACCTTTTTGCTTGATCAATTTTAAAATTTGTTTTGGATTTTTATCAGCTTCAAGATGAAAAATAATTCTTTTTATTTTCTTAAAAAACCATTTTTTAACAGCCAATCTCGGGTTTTTAACCATCAGATGAACTTCAAAATCCATTTGAACATTAAAATTTTTAAAGTCTGAAGCATTTTGCCAAGTTTTATTTTTGACAAAAATGCCGTCACCGATATCAATTTGAATCAATTTAAATATTCCTTGGCAAATATTTATTTTTTCTTTAACTGATTTGAAATCTTTTTCCAAAACAGCGGGAATAATTTGTATCATAATTTATTTTATAAAGGGCGGACGTGGCGGAAATTTTTTCTTCACCAAAGTATTCGGCTCTATAGGAAAATTATTCTTTGATAATTTTTTTCTGCCGGTAAAAATAAACAAAATAATTATTAAAACAATAAAAATTAAAATCGGAACATAAGTCAATGGGGCGGTTTTCATGCCATAAACAAAAGTTCCAAATATAATTCTTAAAAATGACCCGATATCTCCAAGTAATGACATAAAATTATTTGCTTCTTATTTTTAAATCATATAATATTTCTTCCGCTTTTTTCAAGTTTCTCTTGGCGTCATCATATTTAGTTCTTAAATAACCGGTCAGATCCAATTTAATCAGTTCGCCCACGACTTGAGTGATTAATTCTTTAAGTTCTCTCGCTTTTTCAACTTTATCTTCAGTGGCCAAGAGGACGATTTTTCTGACCAATTCGCCGGTTAAATCGCAAATACCACCCAGATAACTTTCAAAACCGAGCTTAATTTCGGAAATTTCCTTTAATTGGCCCAATTTTATGGCTTGCCAAAACAATTTGGCCTCCGCATATTCTTCCAAGGCCGCCTTATAAGCGCCGGCATATAAAAGTTGAGGCGACTTGGTTAATGAACCTTGAAGCTTGATAAAAATCTGTTCAACTTCTTTAAGACTTTTTTCTGCTTCACTGATTTGATCGCGCTGCAAAGAAAAAATCGCCTGTTTTGATTTATGCAAAGCGACGTTTGATTGTTGATTCACCAGATAAAACATTGAAACGTGATTTTTGTATTCCTTGCTTAATTTCTGTAACATTATTTTATTGATCATAAATTCATTTTATTTAATTAATTTAGGTTGACTTATATTGGGCAGTTTCCCATAAAACGGCCTGACTGTTTTCGTTTTTTTATTTAATTTTTTAATTCCAATTTTAATTAAATCAAATTTCTCTCCATTTTTAAGACCGACCACGGGAACTTTTAATGACCACGCCAAAGTATTTGCCACTGACAAGGCCACCCTGATACCGACAAATGAGCCCGGACCATTAACAACAATAATACCTTTAATATCTTTTAACTTTTTATTTGTTTTTAACAGAAGATTGTCCAATCCTTTTAAAATATTATTGTCTTGTCCCCTTTTATTTTTCAAGGTTAAAAAAAAATGCTTTTTCGCAGACTTGTCTAATATTAAAGCCAAATAATTTCGGCTTTCTTCCAAATTATTAATTAATAAATACATTATATTTTTTTATTTTTAAATTTACCTACCCAAACCTTTCATCCATCCGAAGGTCTGTTGGAAGTTCTTGAAGATAAGTTCAGTTACGGTCATTCTCTTTTGAGGAGTCAGTAAAGTATTGGTGGTTGATTGAGTTTTGTTGCCCGAAGAATCCTCGGAGATAACTCTGAATCTGTAAATCGCGCCCGGTTTAAAGGAAGTGATAACCATCAAATGTTCTTGTCTTAAACCGATATCTTTGGTCATTTGGATGATTGGAGAATCTTCGGCAAAGCCAACCTGATATTCAACCTGCGAAGTTGAAGGTTCGTCGGTGTTCCAGGTGATAATGGTTTGGACTTCATCGCCTCTTGATGATAAAGCGATTGAGGTTCTGATTTGCGAAATGATTGGCGCGTTTTTGTCTTTGGTGGTGGTGAAGTTTGGA
>Ga0172379_10005303_pt1 | contig 18125 bp, 23 predicted proteins | sample GrowelOW334metaG_FD_119756 | JGI IMG/M metagenome (GOLD analysis project Ga0172379, IMG submission 119756) | Groundwater microbial communities from an aquifer near a municipal landfill in Southern Ontario, Canada - Groundwater well OW334 metaG | ecosystem: Environmental > Aquatic > Deep...
TTACCAAACGATTTATACTTACAATAACAGGCGGATTCATACCGCCCTCAAAATGCCACCGATAATTTACGCTAATCAATTTTTAATCACAGAATTAGTGTCTAACGAAATGGGTACTTGACAAACTTTCTTTTCGTGAGTGTAAATGGGCAGAATCCGCAAAAATTTGCTTGGGAGCTGGTCGAAATGACATTTGGAGAAAAAGCTTATTTTTACTGTCCTTGTGGATACCGAGCTACAAAACTTTATCTTCCTCCTAATAGCAGTGAATTTAAATGCCGGAAATGCCACAAATTGAGATATGAGCTCACAGTTTTAAATCGAAAATCTGTTGCGGGAAAATCTATATACCAAATAAATCGATTGCACAAACTTGCAAATAGTCGAGCCGGGATGAGCAGGATTTTTTATAACGGCAATTTTACTAAAAGGTTTGAAAGATTTCTTAGGTTGTGTGATAGGGCAGGTTTGGAAAGCATCGTGAAAGGAGCTAATGATCTAAAAGCATTAATAAAGTGGTAAAAATTTTAACAAAGCCAGAATATTTATTTCTCTGTTTACAGGAAAAGTGAATGGTACTGTCGTGGCCGGTTGATATATTGTAAAAAACACGGGTTAACTTAAATTATTAAACACCCTACCTTTAGGGTATATGAAATATATGTCAAAGAAAAAAAAATCAAGATTGCCGTGGGGGGTGACAATTGCGCTCACAATCTTTGCATCACATTGCCCAATGTGTGGTTCTGAAGCCCAAGACAGGCGGTATAAGAGGATGGCAACAGGCAATGTATTGACCAACAGGCGATACACAAACCGGACATTAACAAGAGAGTGCCGAGTATGCGGCTTGCGTTTTTCATTTACATGGAAAACTTTTTTAAATGCTTTGAGGAAAAAAGCTAAATTTGAAAAAGACCCTAAAATGGCGAGGATAGGAAAAGAGAGAGCAGATTTTGTAGAAGAATTCTTAGATGAATACGATTTAACCACTAACACGGAAAAAACAACACCCAATAATATGTAGATATATAGTTAGTAAAAAACAAGCCTAAATTTGGCTTGTTTTTGCTTTACGAAATGGAGTATTGGGAGTAAGGTAAAAAGGTAAGAGTAAGCTATAAATTATATGATAAATAAAAAAGAGTCGATTTTTAAAGATTTTACCAATTTGTATTCTTTAACGAAAACTTTAAGATTTGAATTGAAACCTACAATAGAAACAAAATCACTGGCCGAGGTTATAAAAGAAGATAAGGAAATTGATCGTCTTTATAATGAGGAGATGAAAATAATGCTTGATAGCTTGCATGAGGACTTTATTACAGAGTCATTGGAAAATGTTAAATTACCATTCGATTTATTAGTTGATTTAGAAAAAAGATTATTGGAAAAAGAGCAAATTAGGAAGGATAAAAAGATATCTAGGGCTGAATGTTATGAGTTAGAAAGTAAAAAAATTGAGGAAATCGATATTTTGCAAAAAGAGTTAAGATTGGAAATTGTTGAATTATTTAATAAAAATGGTAGTAAATGGAAAGTAAAAAAATATGCAAAACTAAAGTTAAAAGATTCTGGGTATAAAATATTAACAGAAGCTGCGATTTTAGAAGTTTTGAAGGTAAAATATCCCAAAAAAAGAGGAGTAATAGAAAAATTTAGTAAATTTTTTACTTACTTTTCTGGTTTTAATAAAAATAGAGAAAATTACTATTCAAGTGAAGATAAGGCGACAAGCATTGCTAATAGGATAATAAATGAAAATTTAAGTCGATTTTTAGATAATAAACAAAAGTTTAAAGAATTATTAGAAAAAATGCCTCAAATTATAAAATTTGAAAAATGCTTTTTGCTGGAAAATTATAATAACTATTTAACGCAAGAAGGGATTGAGAATTTTAATGAAGAAATAATAGGAGAAGTAAATAAATCAGTTAACCTATTTTCACAGCAGAATAAAAATATTTTAACGAAGGCGCCAAGGTTCAAAGTTTTATATAAGCAAATTGGTTGTGGCAAAAAAACCTTTAATATGTTTCAAGTAGAAGAAGGAAAAGAATGGGCCGGGATAGATAAGTTGATAAACGAGCAAAACAAAAAAATAAAGATCAATTTAGGGGAAGGAAAATTATTGGATTATATTAAAAATTTGTATGTCGATTTTTTTAAAAATCCAGATAAGTATGAACTGGATAAGATTTATTTTAATAAAACAAGTATAAATACAATTTCAAATCTGTGGTTTGCCAATTGGCATAAATTATCAGAATTATTAAGTGCAAAAAAAGTAATAAAAAATAAAAATAAGGAATCAGGAGAATACATAATTCCTGAAAAAATATTAGTTGCTGATCTTAAAGAAATTCTTGAATGTGAAAAAAATGTATCTGATTTATTCAAAAATGGAAAGATAGATAAAAAAGAAGACAAAGGGGAGTATGAAAAATTATATAAAGAAAACGCTTGGCTGACTTTTTTAAGTATCTGGAAATATGAAATAGATAAAAATTTTTCTAAAATAGATGTTTATATAAAAGAATTTATTAATATTAAGCAAGAAAAATTCAATAAAAAGAAGCATACCGAATTTATAAAAGGTGTTTGCGATGCTTTTCTGGCAATTGAGAGAATGGTTAAATATCACAAAGTTAAGGAAGAAGAAGAAAAAGACGGAGATTTTTACTTAGCAGTCGATTTATTTTTGAAAGAGTCAGTGTTGCATATATATTATGATGCCTTTAGAAATTATTTAACCCAAAAGCCCTTTGTTAAAGAAAAAATCAAATTAAATTTTGAAAATGGAAGTCTTCTTGGAGGATGGAGTGATGGGCAAGAAATGAATAAAGGAGCAGTAATTTTACAGAATACCGGGAAATATTATCTTGGGATTATGAAAGATCGCCAATTTTTTAGAACGGATAAAAATAATGAATTATATGTCGAAAATTCTAAGTGGCAAAGATTAATTTTGACCAATTTGAAATTTCAAACATTAGCTGGCAAGGGATTTTTAGGAAGGTATAAAGAAAGTTATGGGGATATGGGTAAAAAAGATTCATTAAAGGCAGTTGCAAGTTTGCAAGAATTTATAAAAGAAAAATATATTGGGAAATATCCAAAATTAAAGAATCTTTCAGAAAGAAAATATGAAACAAAAAAGGAATTTGATAAAGATGTGAAAGAAGCTTTAGAAAGCTCTTTTGACATGCATTTTGTTTCAATAAATGAGAATCTCTTGATTGAAGGTGTAAAAAAGGGGAAGTTATTTTTATTTGAAATCGTTAATAAGGATTTTATTGGTGAAGAAAGAAAATCTAATAAAAATTTGCACAGTTTATATTGGTTAGAATTATTTTCTAATAAAAATTTAACTAAACCAACCTTGGCGTTAAATGGGGGAGGGGAAATATTTTTTAGAAATGGGCAAAGGGAAAAACTTAATAAAAAATTAGACAAAAGTGGGAAAGAGGTTTTAGATGCCAAAAGATATGCAGAGGACAAAATATTTTTTCATGTTCCAATAACGATAAATTATGGCAAACCAAAAAACTTAAAATTTAGAGAGCTTATAAATAATCAAATAAAAAATAGAATCGCAGATGTTAACATTCTTGGAATATGTTGTTAATGGAGCGACAAGCTGGATTTTTTATTGGAGTAATCCATTTAATAAAGAGAAGTGGAAAAAGGCTGATGGTGGCACAGTCAAACATAAAGGATTATGGAAAGATTTTTTAAGGGAGAAAAATAAATTAAAATTTAGTCTTAGTATCGAATGGATTAAAGGTAAAAGCACTCAAGAAACAAAGGATGTTGATAAATTAGCTAAAAAAGCAGCGAAAAGCATTATTAAAAAACCGAATTTTGGTCATGTGGTTTTTAAGATTAGGCGTTCGTTATTAGGAAGGGGGTCAGGGCTCAATCTTCTTTCGGAAATAGGACAAACGCATCTAATAAGAGTGTGTTCCCATGGTCCGGTAAGCAGAAAAAAAGGTTCTGAATATGAAGTTCGCTGTGAAATAATAAAAGAAAATAGCATTGAAGGACGATTCAAGGCTTTTACTTCACAGGAGATAGGCTATGGAAATATTAATGGAGGACATTATTATTATGCTACTGTTAACAATGATGAGAAACTTCCATGGATCACAGAAGTTGAAGAGGTTAGCGAAAAAGAGCTAATATTGATTAAAAAAAGAGTGGATTTTATACTAAAAAAAGAAAAATAAAATTTCTCTCGGGTTGATTTCTTGGCTTGTTTGGAATAAGATAGAGGAGTAAATGAAAACAATTAAATAAGTAGTGCCTAAACCAATAGCAATATTGGCATGGCGAAAATAGTCCAGTAACGACCAACAAACCCATCATATGGGGTGTCGTTACTGGCCGTATGCCGAAAGGTATATGGAGGGCGAAAGCTCTCACTCATGTGGTGGGCTTTTTGTTTTTGAATTTAAAAAAGTAAAATTATTTATGGATATATCAAATAATAAAAAATTAAAATCAGATAATAAAGATGCCGAAGATTTTAATGAAATGTTGGAAGAGATGGAGAGAAAAGAAGAAATAGCGCAAAGTGAAATTGATGATGCTGTGGCTGATGCGAATATTGAGGAAATAGTATATATGGAAGAACCGAAAATAGAGCCGGGCATATATGACGATGATCCTAGCGATCCCGAAGTTTTAGAAGAAAAAGCGCTTGGGGCAGATGATGTCAATGAATCTGATAAAGAATATGAAAAATATGAATTAGAGGAGAAACCTAACGAAGAGCCTGATTATGAGGCGCTAATTCAAGAAGGTATAAAATTAAATACAAAGAAAGCTGAAAGTTTAATTTCTTCAGGGGCATATAAAGAAAGTCTAGAAGCATTAGATATATTACTACAAATTAATTCAGATGATGTCGATGCACTATTTCAAAAAGGATTTGTTTTGGATAAATTGGGCAGAAAACACGAAGCATTGGATATTCTTGGTAAATTATTAAAAATTAATCCAAACCATAAAAAAGCACTAGATTTAAAAATTAATTTGGCTAATAAACAATAATCTATGGGAAACTTTATAAAAGAAAATAAAATAATAATAGCGGTTATATTTGCAAGTCTTATTTTAGGGGGATTTTATTATGCGAGCCAATTAAGTAAACAAAAGTCTATTGAAAAACAGCAAACGATTAAACTTCAAGAAGAAAGAATTATTGAAGAAAAAAAGCTGAAAGAAAAAACTTTGCTAGAAAGTAAAAAGAAAGCTTGTGCAAGTGAGGCAGAGCAAAATGCACTAGAGCGTTATAAAATTTTTTGTACCCCGGAAAATTACTGCGTATATAAAGAAAGATATTATATAACTAGTGTGTATGAAACTGCTTATAAAACTTGTCTTCAAAAAGAAGGTTTAAAATAAAAGATGATTTAATAACAGTACTAAATATGAAAACTAAGGTAATTTATATTTGTATAGCGGTAATTCTTTTGGCGGGATTGTTTTATTTTGGATGGCGTGGAAAAAACTCAAGATTAGCGGAACCACAAAAACAAGAAACAACAAAAGAAACCTCTGAAATTCCCAAGCTAGATTTGACACAAGCGTTGCAGAAATTTGAGGAAAGCATAAAAAAAGATTATAAAGTCGTTGCATATAATAAATCCTTCGATGATAAAAATCATGAGAATAATGTAGTGGCAACTGTCGGCAGATATAAGGTTGAAGTTGATAATACCGGAGATTTGTTTGAAGGCACAAATTCAACGACATTTTCAATATTTAAAGATGGAAAACTAGCCAATAGTTATGATAATAATTTTTGGGGAAGAATTCTTGAAGTAGGCAATTTAAAGCTTAATAATACCGATTACTATATCTTGCAAAGTTTTAATGGTGGTGCTAGCTGTTGTTTCACTTGGCAAGCTTTGGCTCACGAAAACAGTATTTTGCATATAGGAGAAAAACTTGATCTTAAAGGATCGGGGGAACAGCTAAGTAAATATTATTTTGAAAAAGATGGTCAGTTATATTTTTTAATGTATGATTCTTCGTTTGCTGATTTTCATACTTCTCATGCTGGCAGTGTATGGTTCCCGGTCTTTTATAAAATTGATAGCCAGTCGGGTAATTTTGTGCTATCCAATAATGAATTTGAAAAATATTATCGACAGCTGTCAGGGGATATGAATATAGAAATCGAAAAAGCCAAATTAGATTTTCCAACTAAGATTGACTTTAGTTTAGCCAATGATAATGGTCCAACAGACGCAATTTTTTCTTCATTGACTCACAGGTTGATTATTCGCATATTAGCTAATCAAGATATTGAAATAGCTAAAGAAGAATTTATCAATGATAGCAATTTTTTCTTTAAAGATGGCATAATCGAAGGAAAAAAAGCAGATGGTATAGCGGATGAAGTGGCAAATAAATTTGTTCCTAAATCCGAGACAAAAAAACTAATAACAAAAGCACCTAAAACATCCGGAGTAAAAGTAGCCAGCTCTAATTTGACTTATAACCAAGTTTTTAATTCAGCAAAGAAAAGAGATGAATCCGCAAATATATACATAGGGAAGGTAATTAAATGGAAAGCCAAGATTAGCGCCTATTATAGCCAAATTGATGGAATTAAGTTTTGTGTTGTTGATAAAGATCATCTAAATGTTAATATTTACGAATCTTGCGATTGGTTTTGGGCTTTTTCTGATGGTTTGATGGACGGAAATAATCTTGAAAAAAATCCCAGTTGGGATGGGCATTGGGTTCCATATACCTTAAATTATTATAGCGTGCCTTTTAATAAAAATAGTCGTTATTATAATGATATATACACAGTAACAGGGAAAATTGATGGTGCTAGTTGTGGAGAGGCTGATGATGAATTTCCTGATTATGATTGTATTTTAGATGTGGATATTCTTGGTATTACAAAGTAGAAGAAAAGAAAAAGAGTATTTTAAAGGTCGAAGGTATTAAGTCACCTCAAGTGCTTGAAATTAAATTAAAATTTAAATTAAAAAATTATGAAAAAAGTAATTATATTGTCTGTTGTCATGTTGCTAGTAGCCAGTGTTGCTATGGCAAAAGAAATACCTAAAGGTGACCCATTTCAAGTTCTTTGGGATGCAATCAATAATCTGGAGCAAAAAATTACAAACATCAAATTGACCCCCGGACCAAAAGGAGAAAAAGGCGATGTAGGAGATCAAGGTATCCAAGGTGAAAAAGGGAATGATGGTGATCAAGGACATCAAGGAGACCAAGGTATTCAAGGCGAGCAAGGATTTCAAGGGAATCAAGGCGAACAAGGATTGGTAGGTGCTGATGGAAAAAGTGGATTAGATTGTTGGGATTTAAATGGAAGTAAAACTGGAGATATTGAAGAAGATATAAATCAAGATGGAAATTACGATACTTTAGATTGTAAAGGACCTCAAGGAGAAAAAGGTGAGCAGGGACTTCAGGGTTTAGCGGGTCTGATCGGTGAAACAGGATCAATTGGTCTTCAAGGTGCTGAAGGTCCTAAAGGTAATGCTGGAGATCAAGGTATCCAAGGCGAAAAAGGTGATAAGGGCGATATAGGGCCACAAGGTCCTATCGGTTTAACTGGTTCCACAGGTGTGGCTGGAGTGATCGGTTGGGAAAAAATTACTGGTGCCGCAAGTCCCACTGGTTCAGCTCCAATAGCAGTTGCAACCTGTCCGTTAGGGAAAAAAGTAATGGGTGGTGGCTTCAAAGCATCTGGAAATTATGGAGTAGTTGGTATTGTTGAAAGTTACCCAAGCAGTGATACAGAGTGGACTGTTGCTGGTGTTAGTCATGTAATCGGCGTTGTTTATTCATTGCGGGCCTATGCAATTTGTGCAACTGTCAATTAATATTTATTGTAAAAAAGAGTGAGTTTAAAAAATTTAATTGTGACAAATGGTTTTATTGAAAAATAAAAACAATGAAACGAAGAAAAAAGAAGAAATGAAAGTTAAATATCAGTACTTTGAGCCAAAGACTGAACAAGAGAAACAAGAACAGGAACATAAATTAAATATGGCGTTTGATATACTCTTTGAGGCAACATTTGAGAAAATGAAACAAGAGAGATTAAAACGCCATAGCCAAATTAACTGAGAGATGAAGCTATCTCTATCAATCTGCGTTTTTCAAGCAGCTTTTGTTCGATAATACAAGTTCGTACAGCTAATAATCCTCGGAGCAGAAAGCTTTATTTTTTATAATAATTTATGTTCCATGTTTATGTAATTCAAAGTTTGACACATAATACTCGTTATATCGGTAGCACTGATAATGTATCAAAAAGAATTGCGGAGCATAATGGTGGAAAATGTCGTTATACTTGCGGACGTCAGCCATGGAAATTAATTTATCAAGAAGATTATCAAACACGCGCAGAAGCAATGAAAAGAGAAAAATTTTTGAAGTCAGGTCAAGGAAGAAAATTGTTGGATGAGAAATTGAAATAATTAAGGTTCTGCGCCAGAGGCGCATCCGCCTTTGGCGGAGAATCCTACCGCCGGAGCGGTAAAGTTTACTTCAAAAAATATTACTAAAAATGGCTTATAATGGCCATTTTTTGGTAGTAGGATTGACTAAATTGTAGATATGTGCTAATATTGACAGTCAATACTAAAATAACAAACAAATTAAAAAAGGAGGTTTTTGTGGAAGAAAACAAAAAAGAAGAAAGAGAAAAAAGAGAGGTAGCAGAGGAGATAGCGCAGACGAGAAAAAAAATGGACACGCCCATTTTTGAGAGAGCCATGAAAGCTGCGCTTCGAGCCAAAAATTGGCTCGCAATGGAGGTTATTGTCAGAGCTTTCAATGAGACTGATTCCTCAGTCTGGGGACTGAACGGGGCATCATTCATAGGGACTACCGAATATTTGGTAGACAAGATTGCTCAGGAGAAAGGTTTATCCGAAAAGGAAAAATTCTCTCTCAGAAGAGATCTTGTAAAATACGAGAGTTAATTTAACAACTGAAAAGCTACGAAAAAATTTTAGCGAAAAGGAGCGTAAGATGAAAAAAAGACCGGTAACATTTTCATTTGCAGCGTTGATGTCGATGTTTGTTCAACGCACCTTGTTGAGTTTGGATGAAGAGATGGATCTTATTTATTGGCTCACAGGAGAAGAGGTTAATATTGAAACTGTAACTAATTCTCACTATGAACGTGCATGGGCTAAGCTCGTGAGTCAATTTCGGAAAAATTTTAATGAAGACCGCTATCGTAGAGCTAAGGAAGAGTTGGATTATATGATGAAAAATGTGACCAATCAGAGATTACGTAATGACTTGATTGATGGTTGGTTAGCGAGCATGGCTGTTCGCACTGAAATGGATTATAAGGCATATTACCTTGTGTATCGCAAGAAATAAGCAATACCCACCAGCAGAAAACGTCTGCATTACTGGTGGGTTTTTTATTTCCTAAAAAATTAGATGAGACCTGTCTGATGTTTGGAAAAAAATGGCTTATAATGGCCATTTTTTGTTGTTTAACTTGACTAAAGTGTAAATATATGCTAGTATTTTCTGTTAGCTCTTTGCAAAAAATACGAACTGACAGTTTAGTAATTAAAGTTTTGATTATTTAGCTGTCGGTTTGTGTAAATAAATTTCAAATAAATCTAAACAGAAAAAGGAGGAAAAAAATGAAACCAGTAATTTTACCAGGTGAACAGATCACATTTTTTTTGAAAGGAAAAAATAGCGACAAAGTAAATGCCTACCCAGTCGTGGCGACTGTTCTGACAGTTTATCGGGGAGCAATAGTTGTAGCAGATCATAGGAGTCAAAATGGTCTGGCTAAAATAATATCCGATAGTAATTCCGCAAGAGAATGGGCATACTGGTATGAGTATATAGACAGCAGTCCATTTAGAAATTTCCTTAATGTGATTGAACTGAAAAAAATTACTGGCGAACAAATTAAAGTTGTCAGTTTTATCGAAGATTAATAATTTGTCAACAAAAAATCTGTTCGAGGAAAAAAATTTCAAAGTTAGAAAGGAGAAAGAGTAATGAAGTGTACAGAAGAAAATTGCGAAGGGGGAGATAGATCTTAAGGGAGTAACCATAAGGACGGGATGTCGTTCTACTAGCGTAGTGTTTCCCTGCAAGAAATGTGGCCGGTTACATTTCTTGGAGGGAGATAAAGATAATAAACACCCCGTCGGATTATTCACCAGGGGTGAAGAAAGAGCTTTTTTAATTAATGGAGAAGTTATCAATAAATAAACCCAAAACAAACCCACCAGCAGAAAACATCTGCATTACTGGTGGGTTTTTTATTTAAAATTTAAGTTATAACACTAATGGAACATTAAGAATTATTGTGATAGAATAAAAAACATGAAAAATAATAAAAAAACGGTCAAAAATAGGCGATGGGATATTTTGGGGATTGGCAGTCCGCTGCTTGATATTGTAATTAATATCAATGATAAAATGCTGCAAAAGTTAAATATCAAGAAAGGGTCGATGAATCTGATTTCTGAAAAAGAAAGCCGAAATATTCTAAAAAAATTAGGTAAAATAAAATTGGGATTGGTGCCGGGCGGAAGCGCGTCCAACACACTTGCGGGATTAAGCGCTTTGGGAAATCAAGCGTCTTTTTTGGGAGTGGTTGGCAAAGACGGATATGGAAAAATGTATCAGAAAAAAATAGAAAAAGAAGGAATTGTTTCACATCTCGCATGTCATGATAGTGGAATGACAGGCAACGTTATTGTTCTTATTACTCCCGATGGAGAACGGACCATGGTGACTCATTTGGGCGCGGCTTTGAGTTTTGAAAAAAAGCATATCAAAGAAGACGAAATTAAAAATTGCAAAATATTGCATATCGAAGCCTATCAATTGGAAAGTCCGAACAATCGTCGCGCGCTTTTGCATGCGATCAAGATTGCGAAAAAAAATAAGGCGCTAATTTCGATGGATCTTTCCGACGCGGGATTAATTCGGAGGAACAAAAAAATTTTCAAGGACGTTGTCAAAAAATATATTGATGTGGTTTTTGCCAATGAAGATGAAGCGATGGAATTTTCCGGGAAAAAAAATCCGGCAGAAGCTCTGAAAGAAATCGCGAAAATTTGCAAAATTGCGGTAGTAAAATTGGGAGCAAAAGGTAGTCTAATCAAACAAGGGAAAAAAGTTTTCGAAATCCAACCCTATAAAGTGGATTTGATAAACACTAATGGAGCGGGGGACACTTATGCGGCGGGAATTTTACACGGTTTAATCAATGGGTTAAAATTGCAAGATGCCGGAAAAATTGCCAGCCATATTTCAGCTTTAGTTGTCAGCAGTCTTGGGGCAAGGTTAGATAAAAAACATTTTAGTTTAATAAAGAAATATAAAGTTCACCCTGTTAAATAATTTTAAATTTTATTTAAAAATTTAAAATTAAGATTTGAGTTATAACTTGAATAAGCAGGTGTATATAATAATAAAATTTAAAATAATAAGACTGTTTCTCTCGAAGAGACTCAAATCTTATTTAACGGGGTAAATGAAAAAAGAACAAGAATGTAAAATCAAGGACATTAGTCTGGCTGAATATGGCCGGAAAGAAATTGTGATTGCAGAAAAAGAAATGCCTGGTTTGATGGCATTGCGGGAAAAATTTGGAAAGTTGAAACCATTGAAAGGCGCGCGGATTTTGGGGAGTTTGCATATGACAATCCAAACGGCGGTTCTGATTGAAACTTTAGTGGAACTGGGCGCGGAAGTGCGGTGGGTTTCTTGCAATATTTTTTCTACGCAAGACCATGCGGCAGCGGCTATCGCAAAAGCGGGAATCCCAGTTTTCGCTTGGAAAGGCGAGACTTTGGAAGAATATTGGTGGTGCACGGAGCAGGCTTTTAAATTTAAAAATGGCAAAGGACCGAATTTGATCGTGGACGACGGAAGCGATGCTACTCTGATGTTGCATTTGGGAGTGGAAATTGAAAAAGATCCGAAAATTTTGAAGAAAAATTATTCCGGTGCCGGCGCGGACGAAAAAGAATTGATGAAAATTCTCGACAAAATTTATCGCGATGATCCAAAATTTTGGAGCAAAATTATCAAGGATGTGAAAGGCGTTTCGGAAGAAACTACTACGGGTGTGCACCGGCTCTATCAAATGTTTGAACAAAAAAGATTATTATTTCCCGCTATCAATGTGAATGATTCGGTGACGAAAAGCAAATTCGATAATCTTTATGGATGCCGGGAAAGTTTGGCGGACGGAATCAAACGCGGAACGGATGTGATGGTGGCCGGAAAAGTGGTGGTGGTTTGCGGTTATGGCGATGTGGGCAAAGGTTGCGCGCAAAGCATGAAAGGTTTCGGAGCGCGGGTGATTATCACGGAAATTGATCCGATCTGCGCTTTGCAAGCGGCGATGGAAGGGTTTGAAGTGAAAACAATCGAGGAGGCTTTAAGCGAAGGCAATATTTTTGTCACGACTACCGGCAATCGCGACATCATCACAATCGAGCATATGGAAAAAATGAAAGATGAAGCGATTGTTTGTAATATCGGACATTTTGATAATGAAATCCAAGTGGAAAAATTGGAAAAGTATAAAGGTATAAAAGAAATAAATATCAAACCGCAAGTGGATAAATTTATTTTTCCGGACGGGCATGCGATTGTGTTGCTTTCACGCGGACGATTGGTGAATTTGGGAAATGCGACGGGGCACCCAAGTTTTGTGATGAGCGCGTCTTTCACCAATCAAGTGTTGGCGCAATTGGAACTGTGGCAAAAAAAATATGCGATTGGCGTTTATACTTTGCCGAAAAAATTAGATGAAGAAGTGGCGCGGCTGCATCTCAAAAAACTGGGCGTGTCTTTGACGAAATTGACCAAAAAACAAGCGGAATATATCAATGTGTCAGTTGATGGTCCGTTCAAAGCAGAGCGATATCGATATTAAAAATGTGGTTTAGATCTTGTTTGGAGTTTAGAATAAGTGAAAAACAGGCCTGACTTTGGCTTGTTTTTTCTTTACTAAAGGGAAGAGTTGGGATAAGATGAAAAGGTAAAATAATTTAGTACGTACCGAAATACGCCTGCCCCGTAGCGAGTCCCTGACTCTGCTTCTGGGGTACTTCAATAAGTATGAAATTAAAAAACAAAAATATTCACCCCGTTAAATAATTTTAAATTCTTTAATAATTTATATGTATTATGTTTATGTGCTGCAGAGCAAAAAAGACAAACAGAAATATGTAGGTTATACTAAAAATTTAAAATTAAGATTTGAGCTCCATCAGAAAGGAAAAGTAGAATCAACAAAAGATAGACGCCCATTAAAATTGATTTATTATGAAGCCTGCCTGAACCAGCAAGACGCCACGCATCGTGAGAAGTATTTAAAAACTTTTCATGGTAATATGTTTATAAAGAATAGGCTCAAATCTTATTTAACTGGGTAAAGAAAATTAACCAAAATGGGAAAGAAGTCCTTGGGTATCACGATTCCTATTGAAGAAATCCGCGCCCTCGGTTGGCGCGAGAAGCAAAGGGTGGTCGTCAAGCACGTCCGTGGAGGGGTGCTGGTTAAAGATTGGAAACCTGCCCGTCCGGCAGGTGGGAAATAAAAAAGTTATCCACAGGGCAGGGTATTGCAATAATTTATATTGATGATACAATATCACTATAAGTTTTTGAAAACAAAAAAATGAACAACAATAATACAAGCATGAAATTTATGGACTTTTGCGCTGGCATTGGAGCCGGTCGTCTTGGACTTCAAAATTTGGGTTTAAGTTGCCAAGCTTTTTCGGAAATTGATAAATACGCTGAACAAACTTACAGAGAGTTTTTTGGGCATGAAGAAAAAAATTATGGCGACTTGATGAAAATAAATCCTAGCGACTTGCCGGATTTTGATTTGATGATAGCCGGTTTTCCCTGTCAAACATTTTCAGTTATAGGGCAAAGAAAAGGGATGAGCGATCATCGGGGGCAAGTTATTTATGGCTTGATTAAAATAATGAAAGCCAAAAATTTACCGTATTTTATTCTGGAAAATGTAAAAGGATTAGTGAATCATGACAACGGAGATTCGTTAAGAGTGATTTTGGAAGAATTGGACAAAGCTGGATATAAGGTTTTTCATAAAGTTTTAAGCAGTTTAAATCATGGCGTTCCTCAAATGAGGGAAAGAATTTATTTTGTCGGAATCAGGAAGGATCTTATCAAAAAAGAAAAACCATTCGAATGGCCAAAGCTAGAAAAAACTCCTGATGTTAAAAACTATCTGATTGATGATGCGGAATTAGGCTTTGATGAGAAAAAAAGTTCGTACGAAACATTTTTAAGATTTCTTAATAATAAATACAATAAAGGATTATTCAAAGTAGAGGATTTGCTAAAAGAGGACTATCTGGTTTTGGACACTCGTCAATCAGACTTGAGGTTATATAAAGAAAAAGTTCCAACCTTGAGAACGGGAAGACACGGCATTTTGTATGTAAAAAATAAAAAATTTAGAAAATTATCGGGCTTTGAATCCTTGCTTTTGCAGGGTTTTCCAAAAAAACTGGCGGAAAAAGTAAAAGGCAAGGTCGCCGATATTTATCTATTAAGTCAGGCTGGAAACGCCATGACTGTAAGCGCGATTGAGGCGGTGGGCGATAAATTATTAGAATATATAAATTACCAAAATGAAAATTAAAGATTTAATCAAGCGAGGTTCGCAAACAGCAAGAGGTGGGTTTAAAAACGAGAAAGACGTTATTAAGAGGTTTAATAATTGGAAAAAAGACGAGGTCGCTCAAGAATGGCTTAAGGCGATGAGCTATGATGTTTCCGATATTGAATACGTTAAAGCGATAAAAGTTAGAGGGCAGTATAAGGCTGATATACAAGTCAGAATCAGGATTATTATAAAGTTGAAATCGCAAGAAGATTTGCAAAATTTGCAGGTAAAACTCGTTAGTAACCCGCAAGGGTTTAACCAAATAGACAAGCGATGGGTTGATAAATATGTCGAGCTTTGGAATATTCCAAAAGATATAACAAAAACACTGAAATTATTTACCGGAGAAATAAAGCCAACAAAAAAGAATTTGAAAGATTCTCGGAGGATGTTTTTATCAGAGATGGTTGAAAGCGATCAGAATAAAGTCATTAAATTTTTTGAGGATAATAAGATTTTAATTGTTTCGGACTTGCTAAAAGGCAGAGGCGAGTTTTCCGCCGACTGGACGCTCGTTATTTTGAAAATAAACGGAAAAAGCGCTTGGATTTTGAAATCCATCAATGAGGTAATGAATGTTTTTGGAAGCGGAGAAATCAGGATAACGGATCAAGGAAGTTTGAAAATAGGGCAAATCGGAATGCAACGAAAGGGCGGAGACGGAGGCAGAGATACTGCAAAAATGTTGCAATTCAAAATAAATCCAGTCGCGCTTTTTGAAAAATAGCATTATGGTCGACACTGTTTCAAAAAAGAGGCGTAGCGAAATAATGAGCGCGGTTCGGAGCAAGGAAACAAAGATCGAAGTTTATTTTCGAAAAGAACTTTGGGCGATGGGCGTTAGATACAGAAAGAATCCTAAAAAGTATTTTGGAAAGCCAGATGTAGTTTTGAACAAATATAAAGCAGTTATTTTTATTGACTCGTGTTTTTGGCACGGTTGCAAAAAACATTTAAGGATGCCGTCAACAAATAAAAAATACTGGAAAAACAAAATAGAGAAAAATATTAAAAGAGACGAGGAAGTTAATCAATATTATAAGAAAACAGGCTGGAAAGTTTTGCGTATTTGGGAGCATGAAATCGAAAAGATTCAAAAGAAGTTATGCAAAAAGTCACGGAGTTTTTGAAAGTCACAAAATAGATATGAAAAAGCACAGAGCAATTTTACTCGTAAAAATGCTGGCCAGTTTTGAACTTGTATGATTTACAAAATAAAAATAATTATAAGATTTTTTTATTTTTCATTGCTGGATTGCGTGAGATCGTTTAGTGGCGATTTAGCGTTGTCTATTGCTGAACCTCTCGGCAATGGTCATAATGTGAAATTTTTAATGCAAGATCGTAAAGGCAAAAAATGGGTGGTTAAGGTATGCAGGAATACCGGAGGTAGGGTGCCTGATATATGCGAAAGAGAAAAAACAACTTTTTTATTTGCTAGGCTATTGGGTTTGTCGGTAGTTGATACATTCATTTTGCCCTCAGATTGCTTTTCAAAGTTGATTCCTGCTGACGGTGATTTCATTAAAAACAAAGTTGTTGCCCTGCCTTATATAGAGTCAAAAAATATCAAAGAATTTGTAGCGACGAATAACATAATCAGCAGATCGTTGTTCAGCGACTCCAATGATGTTGCGAACATCTTCGCTTTTTATGATTGGATCGGGGATGAGGATAGAGGAACAGAAGATTTTTTGGTTAGAATCAGGGATAAAAAGGTATTTTTAATAGATCATGGATTATCGGGTCCTGGCCAAAGTAAATTATTAAGAAGTGCACACCCATATCCCGAGAACTATAATGCGGATGCAATAATAAAAAAATGTTATCCAGGAAAAGATTCCTTTTTTGATTACATTTTTTTAACTATTGGGATAAATGTAAACAACTTATGCAATCCACCAATAATAAAGTTAATAAAGAATATCCCTAATTTTATTATAAGACGGTATTCTAAAAATTCAAGGATATTGGATTATGAACATTTTGCTTTAGAACTGGCTACAAGAAAGAACAATATCGATAGAGATTACAAAAAATGGCTAGAAGAAGCGAAAGGAAAAGTTGAAGAGATGATTGAAAATAAAATTTAACAAGAGCCAGTAAGTTGGTCGATACTGGTGGAGTTTAAATAAATAATTTAATAAAAATTACATGGCAGTAACAAGCAAAAAAGTCGCGAGCAAAGCTGCGAAATCGATGAAAAAAGATTTATCACGAAAGGATGAAAAATCGATTGCAGCTAGCGCCTTGCGACAAGCGAAGAGAAGGCGAAAGTAAGGTCTCCTTGGAAAATGCGACTAAGTAGGGAGCGGATTGATCGGCATGAGGGATGATAAAAAACACAAATTTGGATAGAATGGCCTTGCTGAGATAACGACCAAAAAGTGCGACCTTCCATAAAAATACCCGCTAATGCGGGTATTTTTGTTTGGTGATATAATAATTACGTACTAAATTACCTAACAAAAAACATTCCATGCATACCAAAAACCAAAAAATATTAATTCTTGCGATTTGGATTTTGATTTTGCTGATTGGAATCGGCATCGGGTTTTGGCTGGGAAAGGTGAAATACTCCGTGCCTATCGGCTCGCCTCGCTCTAGCTTTGGCGAAGCGGGCAGGCAGGCGCAGAATAAAAACATTACTTCGCCAAGCGGGAATGAAAAAACTTTTGTCGGTGATTTCAGGGTCACGCGCGTGGTGGATGGCGACACGATTGAAATTGAAGGCGGGGAGCGGGTGAGATACATTGGGATTGATACGCCGGAAACAGTAGATCCTAGAAAACCAGTCCAATGTTTCGGCAAAGAAGCCTCCGCTAAAAATAAAGAATTAGTAGAAGGCAAAACAGTGCGATTGGAAAAAGACACGACCGATCGTGATAAATATAATCGTTTGTTGCGTTATATTTATGTCGGAGATACTTTTATAAACTTGGAATTGGTAAAACAAGGATTTGCGTATTCCTATTCCTATCCGCCGGACATCCAATTTCAAAAAGAAATTTTGACGGCGCAACAGGAGGCGGAAAAAAACAAGACCGGACTGTGGAATGCCTGTCCCGTTGAGGCAGAAAAAACCGCCACCGTTCCTCAGGCGGAAACGACGAAAACTGAAACTTCCGGCGCGTGCAACATCAAAGGCAATATTTCCACCAGCGGAGAAAAAATCTATCATCTGCCCGGTTGCGGGTCATATGCCAAGACCACTATCGAGGAAAGTCGCGGCGAAAAAATGTTCTGTTCGGAAGCCGAAGCCCAGACTGCCGGCTGGCGAAAAGCCCTGAACTGCCCGTAAGATAGGAAAAATCGTGATATTTAATGCAAATTTAAGGTCTATTGACATAACTTTTCAGATATGATACACTATTGTTATGTTTATGAAAAGTAAAAAAAATCTCTTGGAACAACTGAAGAA
>Ga0172379_10005304_pt1 | contig 18123 bp, 17 predicted proteins | sample GrowelOW334metaG_FD_119756 | JGI IMG/M metagenome (GOLD analysis project Ga0172379, IMG submission 119756) | Groundwater microbial communities from an aquifer near a municipal landfill in Southern Ontario, Canada - Groundwater well OW334 metaG | ecosystem: Environmental > Aquatic > Deep...
AGGTGGAGAGCCAGCAGACGCGCTCCTTCAAGATCGGAAGCCACCGGCCGCCGAGCGAGGGCGGCCGCAACTCCCGGCTTCCGTCTGATTGTGCGACGACTGTCAGGCAACCAAAACCTCCAATCCCTTTCGTTCGATCACTTGAAAAATGAGGCGTGGGTCAGCGGATTCCATCAGGGCCAGCAGGTTTCGACCTGCACAACAGGCCGGATATAGAACTGCAGCCTATCTGTCTCAACACACAAACTTCGTCCTTGGCAAACGGGAGGCGTCCATATAAATACGAATGGGCTGTTGAGGCGGTATTTCCCCAAGGGAACCGACATCTCGAACTACTCGCAAGCACAACTAAATGCAGTGGCTAGGAAATTGAACAATCGCCCAAAGGAAAACACTAAACTACGAAACGCCCGCTGAACGATTCGGCCAATCTGTTGCATCCACCGGTTGAATCCAAGACCCATCAGCGGTCGTTGCTCACGAAATTAGGCGGAGCGGGTGCTTTCGATGTAGCAATACCAACAGTTGCGCGAGCGTCGGGGGGCACACGGAAGTGGGCAAAGGACCACAAGTCGCGGCGGCGTTTATAATGAGCGTGTTTATCAGCGTGGGCCGTCCGGCGAATAACAATGTTCCATTTGCTTGTGTCATACAACGGCTGGGAAGATGGTGGCGACACCATTCCTACGGGGCGAATTTATATCAAGCCAGACGAGCGCCCAGGGAGCCTTCTGCTTGCGAATGGAAAACTAGACGTTTCGAAGGTCAACAGAATTCCTGCCGTGCTGATGACAGAAATTGGTGGGAGCGGCCCCCAGACAGCGCGCATCGTCTACATTAATCAGATTGTTGACAACGGACGACAAACGTCCCTTCAATATTCGACGGATACGAGCGTGCCGGGAATCGATAACGCAGATTTGGAGCGATTTTCGGCCCAACTGGGCATCAAATATGCGCTTAACCACACGCATTGGGAAGTATGTGAGGGCGATCTGTTCCGCGTACTACTGAAGACCCAGCTTCGGAGCGCCGCCACAAAACCACAAGCTACTGTCTTCTCGACCGACGCAATACAAGATCAGGAAGAAGATCTGGTGTCGGTAATGATGCCGTTCGGGAAGGAATTCGATCCGGTGCTGACCACACTACAAACCGCTGCGAACGCCGTCGGACTTCGTTGCGTGCGCGCCGACGATATTTGGGTGCACCATCACGTCATGCAGGACATCGTGGATCTTATCGCCAAAGCAAAGGTGGTCATCTGCGACTGCACCGGCAAAAATCCGAACGTCTTCTATGAAATCGGTATCGCGCACACGCTCGGTAAGGACGTGATCCTCATCACGCAAGCAAAGGCCGACATCCCATTCGACCTGCAATCTCATCGTCATAAGCAATACTTGGCGAACAGTGAAGGCCTGGCCGACCTGGCCAAAGCCATTCAGGATAGGCTCAAGACACTAATCGCCAAGAGCTAATTGGTGCGCTGGCAAACCGCGTAACGTCCCCGAGTTGCACTGGCAGACGAGCTGAACATCCGCCTCCTACCAATGGTTCCTTGGATTCGGGTCGTGACAACTCATGCGTTATGATGGAAAGTGCCATTCGATCTAAATTCGTAGCTGATGGCCGGTGATGTATCTACACCCGCCGCTATGTCCCGCAGAGTCAGCGGCAACAATCGCCGATGATCTGCCGGCTGAACAATTTCCGTGGCTGGCGGCAAGTCGGCCTTATGTGAAGCTTCACATAAGGCCGAGGTCCGGTCGCTAGGGCCAACCTTTATAACGTCCTCTTTACGGCGTCAGCGCGCTTTGACGATACCGCCGTCTATGTGGCTCTTGAGGGTCGATACCTGCGTTTGCCTAACGGCGAACCCCTGGAAGTGGAAATTGAAGAACAACCTGACACCGGCACCGAGAAGCTTTACGGGTGCGCTTCGGCGCGGATACATGCCGCTCAATTCTCGTTGGTGATCCCGGTAACGGTGGCGTTTGCGCCGCCCCCTTTTACCACCAGCACGGCGCAATGCAGGCTGCCGATCAGCTCGTCGGCCGAACTGCCGGCGAAGACGCGGTTGATCCGATGGCTGGGGTGAGCCCCGAGAACCACCAGGTCCGCGCCGAGTTCCCGTAGCGCCTCCAGCACTGCGGCTGCCGCTACGCTGTAGATGACCCGGGTATCCGCAACGACCGCATCCAACTTCATCAGCGCCGCCTTGCGCGCCGCATCTTCCTCCGCCGCTGCTCCGGCCTTCTTGCCATCCGCAATCGCCACGATGGTGATGGGTGTGCGGGTGATGCGGGCGATCTGGCTGGCCATTTCCGCCGCGTGGTCGCTGGTCTCCGACGCATCGCTGACGATCACGATGCGATTCCGCCACATGCCTGCCTCTGGACAGACAACCAGGACATGGCAAGGTGCGCGGACGATGATGCCGGAGGCAACATCCCCCAACAGCCTTTGTTTCAAGTCCCGCGCCGGCCGGCGCCCGATGACCAGGATGTTGGTGTTGGCCTCCGCTGCGGCTGCGATGACGGCGTCAACCGGGTGTTTGCCGCGACGCACGATTTCCTCGCTATCGACGCCGGCAACCAGGGCGCTTCTCGCCGCCACGGCGATGCGCTGGCGCACCGCCTCGACGTCCTCGGCCGGATCGGCGACGGTCAGGACATCCAGCGTCACGCCGAAACTCTTCGCCAGGGCGATGGCGACCTCGGTCGGCGCGGCGGCGAACTCGCTGCCGTCGGTGGCCAGCAACAAGCGCTGGCGCCGCAAGCCATCCGGCAGCAACCCCTTGTGGCACTCCTTGAAGATGCGCTTCTTGCAAGTGCGGCACACATCCGGATCGAGCGTCCAGTAAAGCGCGCCGGTGACATTGGTCATTACCGGGAAGAAGGCGCCCTCGCCGAAGTCCTTCAGGTAGTCGCCGTGTTCGAGAAATTTGCGGATGCTGGGATTGAGCCGGTAGAAGTACAGGCCGCCGCCCAGCCGCCTGCGGCGCCGCGCTTCCTGGGCCAGCGCCTCGGCGCCGGCCAGGTCGATGAAAGTCGTGCCGCCGGCGGCTATCAGCACGGATTTCTGCAAAGGGTTGTCTTCGTCTATCTGCTGCAGGGCGGCCTGGACGTAGCTGGCGGCGCCGAAATAGATCGCCCCGTTGACGCGCACGATGCGCAGTTGCGGGCACTCGACGCGGCCCTGCGCGCGGATGAAATAGTAGGCGCCTTCCTCGGGGGCCGGCACCACCGGGATGATTTCCGGCCGCGAGGAGCGAAACAAATACATCACCAGCGACAGGAAAACGCCGATGAAGATGCCCGCCTCGAGGTTGAACAGCGTGCCGACCAGGGTCGCGGCGAGTATCGCCGACTCACCCTTGCTGGTGTGCCAGATCGAGTGGAAATGGTGAAAGTCGACCAGTCCCCAGGCCACCAGAAACAGTATGCCCGCCATCGCCGCAGTCGGCAGATAGGCGGCCAGCGGTGCCACCAGGAGCAGCACCAGGATCAGGAACAGCGAAGCGAAAATCGACGCCAGCGGCGTTTTCGCGCCGGCCTCGTAGTTCACGCCGCTGCGGTTGAAGGAACCGCTCGATGCATAGGCCGAGAAGAAAGCACCGACCATATTGGAAAGCCCCTGGCCGATGAATTCCTGGTTGCCGTCGATGCGCTGTTCGGAGCGCACGGCGATGGCACGCGAGATCGAAACCGCCTCGGTCAGCGCCAGCATGGTGATGACCAGCGCCGGCGCCAGGGTGTGGTGCAGCGCGTCCAGCGACAGATCCGGGATCGACAACGGCGGCAGGGTGGCAGGCAACGCGCCGATGGTGCGAATGCCGGTGACGGTTTGCCCCAGCCAGAGGTTGAGGCCTTCGGCGGCCAGGCTGCCGACGATCATGGCGGCGATCATGTAGGGAATCTTCTTCAGGTAGCGCTTGGTGAGGATGCCGGTGGCGAGCGTCGTCAGGCTGACCGCGAGCACGTAGGGATTGATGTCGGCGAACTGTTCGAACAGCTGGCGGATGATTTCGTAGAACGGCGTGCCGCGGGGAATGTTGATGCCGAAGAAATGACGCACCTGGCTGGCGGCGATCAATACAGCCGCGCCGGCAGTGAAGCCGATGACCACGGTATGGGAGATGAAGTTCACCAGCGCGCCCATGCGCGCCAGCCCGAGCACCACCTGGAACACCCCGACCAGGAAAGTCATGGTCAGGACCAGGCCGATGTATTGCGCGGAGCCCGGCTCGGCCTGATGCGAAAGCGCGGCGAATACCGCGATCGAGATGGCGGTGGTCGGTCCGGAGACGAGATGCCAGCTTGAGCCCCACAGGGCGCCGATGACGGCGGGCACCATCGCCGCATAGAGGCCATACTGCGGCGGCAGGCCGGCGATGGTGGCGAAGGCCACGCCTTGTGGTAACACGATCAAGGCGCCGGTCAGCCCGGCAATCAGATCGTCCCTCAGGGTCAGGCGATTGACCAGAGGCCACCAGCGCAGAAACGGAAAGATCTTGGCCAGTTGGCCGGGGTGCAATTTCATCGCGTGCGGGAAAAATTATCGTGAGTAGTCTTCGGCGAGCAGCTTGGGCGTCCGGTCGAGCCGGTACAGGACGAATACCAGGCCGAGCGTGGCGATCAGCATCAGATGCGGGCCGAACAGCCAAAACAGCAGGGGCACGCAGAAATAGTAGGCGCGCATGCCCAGCGAATAGAAACTTCCCGCCCGGTTGAGGTGAATGGCCACATGCTCGGGGGTAATCGCGTGGTGGTTCAAGGACAAGGGCACGTTGATCATGTAGCCGACATGATTGAACACGCGGATCGACATGGCGAAGCTGAAGAAGGCGAAGAACAGGTCGAGCAACAGGCAGATCAGCTTGAGCATCCACAGTTCCGGATGCTTCGCGCCGAACACGTTGAGGCTATGCCAGGTCGCCTCCAGCCTGTCGCCCTGGCCGCTCAAGGTCAGCACGCCGATAATCATCAACACCGCGGTCGACGCCAGGAAGGTCGCCGCCATCGTCGAATTGCGCAGCGTCTGCACCGCCAGGATGTCCTTCCCTTCGCGCATGACATTCTCCACCCAGGCGGTGCGGGCGATGCGATTGACGGCCTGCACGGTATAGGCGGGATCGCGCTTCTCCTTGCGCCTGAGCAGCCAGTGGTAGACCACCAGCAGCGACACGCTCAGGAAGAAACCCAGTGCATCGGCTTTGTAGGCGGCGAGGAAAGTCAGGTCCATGGTCTCGAATGTCGTAATGGCTTGCGGAGTCGGCCTAGCGATCCCGCAATTCAACGCAGGCCGTATCCGCTGTGCGCATCAGTGTCCGGCCTTGTCGGCGCGCTGGCTCCAGGCTTTCGCGGCGCGCGGATCGGCCGGCATGCCATGCTCGCCGCGCCCCAGGATCTGCGCAAGATTGCGCATCGCCATGACCTGGCCCTGCGCCGCCGCGCGCTCGAACCATTTGACGGCCTGCGGCAGATCGCGCTTTTCGCCGCCCTTGCCCAGATAGCAACGCAACCCCAGTTGGTATTGGGCCTCGATGTCGCCGTCTTCCGCCAGGCGCCGCACCGCTTCGTGCGACACGGTCTTGTCGTAGGTGTGGCCGAAGCTCTTGATCCAGCTCAGCATGTCCTCGGCCGCGCCATAGCCGCCCAGCGCGGACTTGTAGAGCCAGTGATCGGCCAGCGCCTGATCCTCCGGGCCGCCGAGTCCTTCCCGGTACATCCGGGCGAGCAGGTACGCCGCTTCGCGGTTGCCTTCTTCGGCGGCGCTCTGTAGCCAGCTTCGGGCGCGCTGCCGATCCTGCGCGACGCCCATGCCCTCCAGGTACATCTGGCCGAGTTTGAATTGCGCATCGACATTGCCGCGGCGAGCGGCCCGCTCGCGCCAGTCCGCGGCGATCTTCAGGTTTTTCGCCACGCCGTTGCCGTCCGCATAGAGGTCGGCGAGCCGTCCTTCGGCATAGCCGCTGCCTTGCAGCGCGGCACGCTCGAACCACAGTGCCGCCAGCTTGCCGTCCCTGGCGAGGCCGGCGTCGCCGTTCAGGTAGGCGATGGCCAGCAGAACCTGGGCCGAGGCGCTGCCGTTTTCGGCGGCTTGGCGCGTCATCGACAGTTCCTCCGGATTCATGGCGAAACCGGGAGCGGCGTTGAACAGCAATGCGGCGCTGATCAGCAACAGGATGGCGAGTTTGTAATGGACCCGCATGCCGTGGCCGCGCCACAGACCGGCACGGCTGGAATACCAGCCGGAGCTATTGACCATGGCGTCGTTGCGGCCGGTGTACGGGTTCATTGGCATCGGTTATCTCGCGGGAGCAAACAGTATATTATTGACTCTCGTTGCCAGCCATAAATCATTCGCTAGTTGCGGCTCTCAAATGTTTATCCTGGAGGACTCTTGGCTCAGCTGATGACCCTGTCGCGCGCGGCGCACCTGATCGGGACCACCCGCGCGGCGCTGCAACGCAAGATCCGCGACGGCGAGCTGTCCTCGCATGACGGCATGGTGTCGACCGATGCGCTGCTGGTCGCCTATCCGGATTTCAAGCTGGAGAACAGCGGCGCCTTCGAGCGGGTGGCGAAGATCAAGGAAGAATCCTTCGGCCGGCGCGTCCAGGAGCGTATGCTGCCGCGAGCGGAGATCCTGGCGCAGCGCCTGTTTGCTCAAGGACAGGAACTGGCCGACCTGCGCCGACATCTGCGGCGCTATCATGACCTGGTCGTCGGCTTGCAGCAGCATCTGGATGAACTCGCCGCCGTCGGGCCGGTGGCGGATCTGGCGCAACTCGGCGAATTCGTCGAGCAAGGCCTAGCGGCGGTGCTCGGCAGCAGCGAACCCACCGATCAACTGGCGGTAATGGATGATGTCCTGAAAATCATGTCTGCTCATGTCACGGTACGCCCCAGCGGGCGCGAGTTCTTTGTCGAAGGCCATGATTCCTTGCTCAAGGCAGGGGTGCGCGCCGGGCTGATGCTCAACTACGGCTGCGGCAACGGCAACTGCGGCCTGTGCAAGGGGCGGGTGATTTCCGGCGAAACCCGCCAGGTCCAGCATTGCGACTACGTCTTGTCTGAAACCGAGAAGCAGCAGGGCTATACCCTGCTGTGCGCCCACACCGCGGTCAGCGATGTGGTGCTGGAAGCGCTCGAAGCGGAGGGGCCGGCCGACATTCCGGAACAACGCATTGTGGCGAAGATCAAGAGCCTCGCGCCGATCGGCGCGCAGGCCGCCGACACGCTGCTGCTACAGGTGCAGACGCCGCGCAGCAACCGCCTGCGCTTCCTGGCCGGACAGAGCCTGACCTTGGGCCTGGCCGGCGGCCAGGAGGATTTCAGCGCCACCTACCCGGTGGCGAGTTGTCCCTGCGACGACCGCAATCTACAGTTCCACATCTGCCGCCCGGCCGCCGGCGACACCGACAGTTTTGCCGACCGGTTGTTTTCAGGTGCGGTGGGCGCCGGCGAGACCATCTCGCTGTGGGGCCCCTGGGGTGATTTTGTCCTGCCCCAGACCCCCGGCACCAGCGGACGGCGGCTGCTGTTCCTGGCCTGCGACGGCGGTTTCGCGCCGGTGAAGAGCATGATCGAACACGCCACCGCCGTGGAGGCCGCCGAGTCGCTGGTACTCTACTGGGTGGGGACACGGCCGGACGGGCATTATCTTGCCAACCAGTGCCGTGCCTGGGCCGATGCCCTGGATGATTTCCGCTATGCTGCCTTGAGCGCCGCCGACGCTTTGTCGGCCGGCCGGGCGGCGGCTGCCGCTGTCCGCGCCGACGTCGCCGGGTTGGATGACTGCGACCTGTATCTGGCGGGACCGCAGGCCTTCATCGATGCCGCCCGCGAAGGCCTGACCGAAGCCGGCGTGGCGCCCGAGCGCATCGCCACCTCGCTGAGCTGACATGGCCAAGATCATTCCGATCGCCTCCGTCGATGCCTCGCCGGCAGGCCTTGATGGGGCAGCTTGCGATTCCGCCGAGCCATTTGCCTTGATGGTGCTGGGCGACAGCATGCTGCCCGAATTCGAGGACGGCGACGTGGTCGTCATCGAGCCGGCAGGCCTGGCGCAGGAGGGTTCCTTCGTACTGGCATATCGAAATAAGGAATGGTTATTTCGCCAACTCGTCAAAAATGGCAGACAATGGCTGTTGCATGCGGTGAACCCTGCCTATCCGGACCTGCCGATCGCCACCCTGGAGGCGGTGCGCGGCGTCATCATCCAGAAAAGCAAACCCGGACGCCGGCGCTCCATCAAACGTTATGTCTAGTGCCCGCATTTGCCGCTAGGGTGCGAGTAAGCCACAAGGAGGCGTTATGCCCTACTTCATTTACAAGATTCATGCGCCCATCGGAAATCTGGAGCATGTGGCGCAGCACGCCACCTTCAAGGATGCCTCGATGCAGGCCAAGGCGCTGCGCACTGCCAGCGACCTGCCGGCCGGTTGCATGATCAAGGTGATCTTCGCCGAAAACCAGTTGCACGCCGAGGACTTGCTGTCGCAAGTGCGCGAGCCGGAACCGATGATCGGGGACGATTACTGATGGCGAGGCCGCCGGGACGAGGCGGCGCGTGGCCGTAGGCCGGAATGATCACCGCGCGCCGGGCGCCGAAGACCGCTCTATCAAATTATCGGGGATTATTCAGGCATAAAATAATCGAATCAACTTCGGCCAAACTTTCTCCATGATGCTGTTACGGTCGGCCTTGCAAACCGGATGATCGCTCCAGGCTGAGCCTGAGCTATAAAAAGATAGTGTCCATCAACTATTAACGTTTCCCGCTTGGGGAGGAAAAATATGAAACTCAAGAAACTCGCTGCACTGCTTGCCGCTGCCGGTATTTCTTCACCGGTTTTCGCCACCAACGGCATGAACATGGAAGGCTACGGCCCGGTTGCGACAGGAATGGGCGGGGCGTCCTATGCCTACGACAACGGCACCGCCGGCCTGATCAACAACCCGGCCACGCTGGCGCTGATGGCGTCCGGCAGCAGCCGTTTCGACATCGCGATCGGCGGCCTGCACCCTGACGTCACCTCGAAGATGGCTGGCCGGCCGGATGCCGGTTCCGACGGCACGGCGTATTACATGCCTGCGGCCGGCTATGTCCGGAAGGACGGCAAAATCACCTGGGGCGTCGGCATGATGGCGCAGGGCGGCATGGGCACCGAATATGGCAGCAATTCATTCCTGAGCGGTTATCAGTCGGCCGGCTATCTGCTGTCGGGCGGCATGGCCGGCTCCCAAGGCGTCTCCGGCATGGAGAACCGTTCGGAACTCGGCATCGGCCGGGTCATGCTGCCATTGTCCTACGATGTAAGCGATACCCTGAAGATCGGCGGCACCATCGATTACCTGTGGGGCGGACTGGATTTGCAGATGGTCATGCCGGGCGCCATGTTCGCGGGATTCAGCGGGTTCGGCGGGGCTGCGGCGTCGCCTTTGGGCAAGGCCGGCGGCTCGATGGTCGCGGCGCTTGGCGGCTTTGGTTTGCAGGACGTGAACTGGGCGCAGTTCAGCTTCTCCGAAGGCGACAACAAGATGAAGCAGCGCCTGACGACGACCGGATGGGCCGGCAATCTCGGCTTCGTCTGGAAGGCCACACCGGCGCTGAGCATTGGCGGCGTGTATCACGGCAAGACCAGCCTGAAGGACATGGAAGGCGACGGCGCGGTCAACATGAGCGTGGTCATGGGCGGGGCGGTCGCACCGATGTCGGTCAGCGGCAGGCTCAAGATAGTCGACTTCCAGTGGCCCGAGACCTATGGTATCGGCGCGTCGTACCAGGCCAGCAACAAGTTGATGCTGGCCGCCGATTACAAGCGGATAGGCTGGTCTGGGGTGATGAAGAATTTCCAGATGAAATTCACCGCCGGAGGCAATGGCGGAATGCTGGCTGGGCTGAACGGCGCCGTGATGGACGCGACGCTGTATCAGAACTGGGACAACCAGAATGTCGTGATGCTGGGCGGCTCCTACAAGATGTCCGAAGCGCTGACCTTGCGCGCCGGCGTGAATCTCGCCAGCAACCCGATCCCCGACGCGCTGATGAACCCGCTGTTCCCGGCGATCGTCGAGAATCACCTTGCTCTGGGTGTCGGCTACGCTTTCAGCAAGGCCTCGTCCGTCGATTTTGCCCTAACGCATGCGCCGAACGTCAGTGCAACCAACAGCAATATGGGCGTAACTTCGGACCACAGCCAGACCAACTGGCAGGTCATGTACAGCCGCAGGTTCTGATTTCAGGACTGAAGCAGTAGTTCGGCCGTTTCCCGGCTGTTTCCCCTGGGGCTGAAAGCCCAATCTTTCAGCCTCATTTCCAGCAATCCGTCAACACCATCGTTCGATCGAGAGGGTAAGTCATGTCCAAACTTCTGAAGCTTCTCGGCACCCTGGTCCTGGCCCTGGCGGCGACGCTTGCCGTCGCCCAGGACGCCCTGTTGAAACCTTTCGTGCTCGGCTCCAAAGCCTCGGGGGAGCTGGCACAAAAAGTCGAAGCCGCCAAGACGGCATTGACCGGCGCGGGTTTCACCATCGCCGGCAGTTACACTCCCTATGCCAATACCACCGTCATTGCCGTCACCAACGACGAGCTGCGGAGCACCGCGGCGAAGTCGGAACACGGCGGATTCGGCGCGGCACTGCGCGTTGCCGTCGTCAAGGCCAAAGACGAGGTACAGGTCTCCTACACCAACCCGCCTTATTGGGCGAACGCCTACCGCATGAAGGGCGATCTGAAGGAAACCGCGGCGAAACTCCAGACCGCGCTGGGCAGGATCGAGGAGTTCGGCGCCCGCGGCCTGACGCCCGATCAGCTGCGCAAGTATCACTACACTTTTGGCATGGAATACTTCGACGAGCCCAGCCTGCTGGCGAGCTACGCCAGCCACGACGAGGCCGTCAAAGCGGTCGAAGCGGGCCTGGCGGCCGGCAAGCAAGGCGTGACCAGGGTATACCGCGTCGACGTACCGGGCAAAAAGGAAGTGTTGTTCGGCGTCGCCATGAAGGGTGAAGGCGACAACAAGAATATGGACGACAAATACCTGATGAGCGAAATCGACTTCCGGGACATCAAGTCGGCCGCTCACCTACCCTACGACGTGCTGGTTGCGGACAAGAAGGTCTATGCGCAGTATGCCCGCTTCCGCATCGCCATCAGTTTTCCCGACCTGTCGATGATGGGTGCCAACAGCTTCATGAACATCATGAGTTCGCCCGAAGCCATACGCAAATCCTTGATGCTGGCGGTCGGCGGCAAGGACGATTGATGCGCCGACGGGCGCTTGCCGGCACCGTTGTGAGCCTGTAGCTAGACCTGGAAGCGCGACACCTCGACGATCAGATTGCCGGATAGCGCCGTCAGCCCCTGGCAGGCGCTGACACAATCGTCGGCGTTAACCGCCGCCTCCCTGGTACTGTCGTCGTTTTCCTTGATGCGCTCCAAGACGATGCCGGAGAGCATCTGCTGATCCGAGGCCATCTCGGCGACATTGTTGATGGCCGTGGAGACGCTCGAAACGCTGTCTACGATCCTGGCCAAAGCCAGCCCGGTTTCCGTCGACAATTGCCGCGTATCTTCCATTTCCTTGACGCTTTCGCCGGATTTGCCGACGGCTTCCTCGACCCGACGATGGACCTGGGCCAGTACCGCTTCGATTTCCCCGGTTGCCGATGCCGTCTTCTCGGCCAGCTTGCGGACTTCGTCGGCGACCACCGCGAAGCCGCGGCCTTGTTCGCCGGCCCGTGCAGCCTCGATCGCGGCATTCAACGCCAGCAGATTGGTCTGGTCGGCAATCTCGCGGATCGCCGTGGAGATGCTCTGAATTCTCTCGGAATCCTTGGCGAGGCCATTGATGTCCTCCGTCAGTCCGGACACCTTGAGATTCATGCGGGCGATACCGTCCTGCGCACGCTGCACCGTACTCTGTCCGGCCTGTGCCGCGGCGATCGACTGCCGCGAATGCTCGACCGCCTGGGAGGCGCTGGTGCTGATGCCTTCAGAGGCCTCATTCATGCTGCTCACCAGTCCGACGATCTGATGCGAATTTTCGAGATGGGCGGCCAGCTTGCCGCGCAGATCGCTGATCAGCGAGTTGATGGTTTCGCTGTCGCTACGGACACTCCCGGACAGGCCTGAAATGCTGCGCACCATGCCGCGCATGTCGGTCGCCATTTTGCGGAACGAGTCGGCAATATTGCCGATGAGGTCGCGCGATTGAAGCGAACATTCGGCGAGCAGGTTGCCGCCGCCAACCTGCTCGGCGACGCCGGCAATGGACTTCAATTGCGACAGCAACACCGCGCTCATGATGATGTAGGCGAAGACGCCGATCGATGTCCCGGCCACCAGACAGCCAACGACGAACCATACCAGCATGCCGGGCTTCCATTCGACGAAGAACTGCGCGTAGAACGGAAAGATCATGGCCACGGTGATGCCAAAACCAATGAACGACCAGCGCAAACGGGTGAGGATCGATGCTTTCATATGCAGGCCCAATTCTCCGCGTGGTTGAAGGGAAAACTGCCTCGCATAATATTCCCCCATTCCGTCGACCGGCCGGGAATGTTATCCATGAGCGCATCAATTCAGTTTATGCCCGGCTCGGAACGGCGATTCACGGCCCCGGCGGACGCACGGCGCGGTGGACGCCGATGTTGCGCGCCGCTTGCGGCATCGCCAGCCGACCTGGATATCCGTCGCATTGGTGCTATAGGTTTTGTATGGACCCATAAATAAATTCCCTGGCGATCCGCACTTGCTTTCTCTTTACATCGAAATATTTGTGGCAGAATTGAATCTGATCGTCAACACCGAGCGCACTTCAACAATACGGCTGTGGCGATCCAGTCGCGGAACGCAGTCGACGCGGCGACAGTCCGATTGGCGCCGCGCGCGCCGGACGAAGGAGGAATCATGGAATGGAATGTACATCAGCAGATGTTGTTGGCCGTATTCGCCATCGCAGCGGCGATGGGCGCGCTCGTCTCCAAGACCAACTTCTGCACCATGGGCGCGGTGTCCGACTGGGTGAACATGGAGGACACGGGGCGCATGCGCTCCTGGCTGTTGGCGATAGGCCTGGCGATAGGCGGGCTGTTGCTGCTGGAAATGGCGGGCCAGGTACAGATTCCCGACAATACCTTCCCGCCCTACCGTACCGCCAACTTCGCCTGGCTGCGCTATGTGCTGGGCGGCGCCCTGTTCGGCGTGGGCATGACGCTCGCTTCCGGCTGCGGTAACAAGACCCTGGTGCGCATCGGCGGCGGCAATCTCAAGTCCCTGGTGGTGCTGGCCATCGCCTGTGCCATGGCCTACCTGATGTTGTGGACGGATTTCTACGCCAATGCCTTCGATTCGTGGATGTCGCCCCTGGCAGTGAACCTGAGCAAGCTCGGCATCAAGAATCAGGAACTCGGCAGTGTGCTGGGAGGCATCCTGGGCATCCAGGACACAACCAGCCTGCATCGCCTCCTGGCAGCGGGAATCAGCCTCGGCTTCATCGCCTTCGCCTTTTCCTCCAGGGATTTCCGCGGCAATTCCGACCTGATCATCGGCGGAGCCGCCGTCGGTTTGGCGGTCGTGGCGGGCTGGTATGCCACCGGCGGCGGCATGGGCCAGGCCTGGCGGGAGTTCGCCGAGATGGCCGACACGCCGCCCTCGCGGGTGCAGGTGCAGTCGCTGACCTTTATCAGCCCGATGGGCGACCTGGTGCACTATCTGGTGGACGGGCGCGATGCAGCGCTCATCAATTTCGGCATCATGGCCCTGCTCGGCGTGATCGCGGGATCGCTGGTGTTCGCCGTGGCGACCCGGCGCTTTGCTTTCGAATGGTTCCCCGACCTCAAGGACTTTGGCTTTCATGCAGTCGGCGGCATACTGATGGGCGTGGGCGGCGTGCTCTCCATGGGCTGCACCATCGGCCAGGGGGTGACCGGCTTCTCCACCCTGGCCCTGGGATCGATGCTGACTTTTCTTGCCATCGTTGGCGGCGCCGCCGCTACGATGAAGCTGCAATACCGGTTCCTATAGCCGGCCACTTACCAAAGGAGAAACCCTTGAATCGTGCCCTGACCGCCATCCTTGCCTGCTGCGCATTCATCCTCGCCCTGCCCGCCGGTGCGGCGGATCCCGCCGCCAAACCCATGCGCGTCGTCATGCAGATCAGCGACAACCAGCCGGCGACGTGGAACCTGGCCTTGAACAATATCCGCAATGTGCAGAAAGACCTGGGAGCCAAGAACATCGAAGTCGAAGTCGTCGCTTACGGCCCTGGCCTGGGCATGCTGCGCGACGATGCGACGGTATCCAACCGGGTGCAGGAAGCCTTGGCGACCGGCGTGCGTTTCGTCGCTTGCAGGAATACCATGGAGAACCAGAAGATCACGGAGGCTCAAATGCTGCCCGGCATAAGCTATGCAAAGGCCGGCGTGATCGAGATCATTACCAAGCAGATGGAGGGATATGCCTACCTCCGGCCCTGATCTGGCGGCAGGCCTGCGGCGGGCAGTCAACGCTGCAATCACGGGCGTAGAGCAAGTTTTTTAATATTTGAAAGAGGAGCAAACCATGAATGCGACACGCAGAAACATACTCAAGCAGCTCGGCGGCGGAAGCGCGCTGGCCGCCCTGCTCGTCTCGGGGCTGATGCGGCCGGTCACGGCCTTTGCCGCGCAGTGGAACAAGGGGAGCTTCGAGTCCAAGGACATGGCCGCGGCGATGAAGAACATCGACGCGGCGGCGGCCGTCGACAGCAAGGACATCGTGCTGAACGCCCCGGCCATCGCCGAGAATGGCGCCGTGGTGCCGGTCTCGGTGGTCAGCAACATTCCCAATACCACGCGTATTTCGATACTCGTCGAGCAGAATCCGTTCCCGCTGGCGGGCAGCTTCGAACTGTCCGAAGGCGCCCTGGCCGATGTGGGCGTGCGCCTCAAGTTCAGCAAGACTTCCAACGTCCGGGCGGTGGTCACGGCCGGGGGCAAGGCGTATATGACCCAGAAAGAAGTCAAGGTCACGGCCGGCGGCTGCGGCGGCTAACAGGAGAATCAAACCATGGCATCCTATCCAATCAGAATCCGCGCCCTGCTCAAGGGCGATGTCACCTTCATCACGGCCATCGTCAGCCACCCCATGGAAACCGGCATCCGCAAGGATGACGCCGGCAAGATCATAGCGGCGCATTACATCCAGGTGTTGACCGTGGAGTTGAACGGCAAGAAGGTGATGGAGAGTCACCTGAACACGGCGGTGTCCACCAACCCGGTGTTCAACTTCAAGGTCAAGGGCGCCAAGCTCGGTGACAAGATCGTCGTCAGTTGGCTGGACAATCTGGGTGAAAAAGGCAGCGGCGAAGCCACCGTCATCCCCGGCTGAGGCCTGCGGTAGCCGGGTCGGCGCCCGCTGTCCGGGCACCCGGCATGTACTCCACAACAATAAAGGAGGAGAGACCATGAAATATCGCATCGCAGTGGTAGCAATGCTGGCCCTGGGCATGCAGCCGGCAGGCGCCCAGGACAAACCGGCGGCGACCGGCAAAGGCGCCAAACCGCCGGCCGTGATGCCGGTCGGGCCGAAGGATGCCGCCACGCTGGAATTTGAAAAGTTCCGCAGCCAGATGGAACAGCAAGGCAACCCGGCCGAACTATTCGAAATGAAGGGCGAGGAGTTATGGAAGGCCAAGCGCGGCCCGAACAACGTCGCGCTCGCCGCGAGCTGTGATCTCGGCCTCGGCATCGGCGTGGTCAAGGGCGCCTATGTGCAGATGCCGCGCTACTTTGCCGATGCCGGCAAGGTCATGGACGCCGAGCGGCGCATCGTCTGGTGCATGGTCGAGAAGCAGGGCTTCAAGTTCGACGACCTCGCCAAAAAACCGTTCGCCAAGGGAAGTTTCACCCCGGAGCAGACGTCCCTGGTCACCTACGTCGCGGCGCAGTCGACCAACATGAAGATCGCCGTCCCTCTCAAGGATCCGCACGTCCGGGAAGTCTATGAGATCGGCAAGGAGGTCGTCGCCTACCGCGCCGGCCCCTACGACTTCTCCTGCAATACCTGCCACGGCGCCGACGGCAAGCGCATCCGCATGCAGAACCTGCCGAATCTCAGCACGCCGCAGGGCGCCCTGACCGCCGTCCTGGGCTGGCCCGGCTACCGCATGACCGGCAGCGTCATGCTGACCCACCAGTGGCGCATGGGCGACTGCTTCCGCCAGCAGCGCTTCCCGCAGCCGAAATATGCTTCCGACACCGTCACCGCCCTGCTCACCTACATGACCGCCAATGCCAACGGCAACATGTACAAGGGCCTGGGCATCAAGCGCTAACCAGGGAGACGACATGAATACCACAGCACGCTTCTCACTACTCGCCGCCGCCCTGGTGACCCTGGTCGCCGCCATGCCCGCCGCCCACGCCGAAGGCGACTACCGCGCCAAGGCCTTGGCCATGATGAAACAGGATTTCGTCAGCAAGGGACAGGCCGGCACCGACCGCATTGCCGAAGACGGGCTGCAAGCCATCTGCAACCGCACCGGCAACAAGCCGCCGGCCGGGATCGCCGAACGCCTCCAGGCCGACCAGTTGGCTGGCGTCAAGCTGCCCGCCGACGGCAAGCTGCTCGGCGACTGGAAATCGGGCGAAAAGATCGCCCAGTCCGGCCGCGGCTTCACCTGGTCCGACGCGCCGGGCCTGCCGGTCGGCGGCAACTGCTACAACTGCCACCAGATCGCGCCCAAGGAAACCTCGTTCGGCACCGTCGGCCCCAGCCTGTTCCGCTTCGGCAAGCTGCGCGGCTACACGGCCGAGATGCAGAAATATGTCTACAGCAAGATCTACAACGCCAAGTCCTTCAACCTGTGCTCGGAAATGCCGCGCTTCGGCCATATCGGCGCCCTCACCGAGATGCAGATCAAGGACCTGGTGGCGTTGCTGATGGACCCGGAATCGCCGGTCAACAAATAGCATGGCGATGCGGCGGCGCGAGTTCCTGCAAGTACTGGCAGCCGCCGCGGCGGCGGGCTTCGCGCTCGACTCCCCGGAGCTGCTGGCCGCGCAGGGTGGCGGAAAGCTCTATGCGCTGCCACGTTTCGGCAATGTCTCGCTGCTGCATTTCACCGATTGCCACGCGCAACTCGCGCCGATCTATTTTCGCGAACCGAGTGTCAATCTCGGCGTTGCCACCGCGCTGGGCAGGGCGCCCCACCTGGTCGGCGAGCATCTGCTGAAGGCCTTCCGCATCCAGCCGGGCAGCGCGGAGGCTCACGCCTTCACCTATCTGGACTTCGCCCAGGCGGCCAAGACCTACGGCAAGATCGGCGGCTTCGCCCATCTCGCCACGCTGGTCAAGCAACTGCGCGCCTCAAGGCCGGGAGCGCTGCTGCTGGACGGCGGCGATACCTGGCAGGGCTCGGCCACCGCGCTGTGGACCCGAGGACAGGACATGGTCGACGCCTGCAAGCTGCTCGGCGTCGATATCATGACCGGGCATTGGGAATTCACCCTCGGCCAAAAACGTGTCGAAGAAATCGTCGCCAAGGATTTCGCCGGCAAGATCGAGTTCCTCGCCCAGAACGTCAAGACCAGCGACTTCGGCGACCCGGTATTCAAGCCCTACACCTTGCGCGAAATCAACGGCGTGCCGGTGGCCATCATCGGCCAGGCCTTCCCCTACACGCCCATCGCCAACCCGCGCTGGATGGTGCCCGACTGGACTTTCGGCATCCAGGACGAGGAGATGCAGAAAGTCGTGAACGAGGCCCGCGCCAAGGGCGCGCAAGTGGTGGTGGTGCTGTCGCACAACGGCATGGACGTCGACCTGAAGATGGCGGCGCGCGTGGCCGGCATCGACGCCATCCTCGGCGGCCACACCCACGACGGTGTGCCGGCGCCGAGCATCGTCAAGAATTCCGGTGGCCAGACCTTGGTCATCAACTCCGGCTCCAACGGCAAGTTTCTCTCGGTGCTCGACTTCGACGTCTCAGTTGGCAAAGGCGCCGGCAAAATACAAGGTTTCCGCTACAAGCTGCTGCCGGTGTTCGCCAACCTCTTGCCGGCCGATGCCGCCATGGCCGCCCACATCGAGAAAGTACGCGCGCCCTACCGCGACAAACTGGAG
>Ga0172379_10005305_pt1 | contig 18118 bp, 19 predicted proteins | sample GrowelOW334metaG_FD_119756 | JGI IMG/M metagenome (GOLD analysis project Ga0172379, IMG submission 119756) | Groundwater microbial communities from an aquifer near a municipal landfill in Southern Ontario, Canada - Groundwater well OW334 metaG | ecosystem: Environmental > Aquatic > Deep...
GTTTTATCTTTCTAAAGATATAAGCAAATCTCTTGGGATTGCAATTTCTGTGCTAGTTATTGCCTGCCCATGTGCATTAGGATTAGCAACTCCGACTGCTCTAATGGTTGGAAGTGGAATAGGTGCTAAAAACGGAATTTTAATCAGAAAAGGAGAAGCAATCCAAACAATGAAAGAAGTTAAAATAATTGTCTTTGATAAAACAGGAACAATAACCAAAGGAACACCAGAAGTTACAAATATTCTTTCGAGCATAGATAAAAAAGAATTTTTAAAAATTTCAGCATCTCTTGAATCTGTTTCAGAACACCCAATCTCAAAAGCAATAGTAAAAAAAGCAGTAGAAGAAAAAATAAGATTAGTTGCCGTTAAAAAATTCAAAGTTGAAAGAGGAAGAGGAATTAAAGGAGAGATTCAAGGAAAACACATCTCAATAGGAAATAGAAAATTAATGGACGAAAATAAAATAAGTTATAGTAAATATGAAAAAGATGTTGTTAAATTGGAAGATGAAGGAAAAACAACAATTATCGTTTCTATTAACAAAAAAGTTGTAGGGATTATCGGGGTAGCTGATGACATAAAATTAGATTCTTTAGAAGCAATAAAAAGGCTGCAAAAAAGCGGTTACAGAACAGTAATGATAACAGGAGATAATGAAAAAACTGCAAGGGCAATTGCATCGAGAGCAGGAATTAAAGAAGTAATAGCAAATGTTCTTCCTGAAGAAAAAGAAAACAAGGTAATAGAACTCCAGAAAAGAGGCATGGTTGCATTTGTAGGAGACGGAATAAATGATGCTCCAGCATTAAAACAAAGCAATGTGGGAATAGCAATGGGAACAGGAACAGATATAGCAATAGAATCAGGGGATATTGTTCTTGCAAAAGGAAGCTTAATCGGAGTTTCTCAAGCAATTAATTTATCAAAAGAAACATTCAAGAAAATAAAGCAGAATCTATTCTGGGCATTTTTCTATAACTCTATTGCAGTTCCTTTAGCGTTGCTTGGATTTTTAAATCCAGTAATTGCAGAAATAGCAATGGCAACTTCTTCTATCAGCGTTGTTGGAAACGCATTATTATTGAAAAGAAGAAAGATATAATCTTATTTTTGTATTAACTATAAAATCGTAACAATAGAAAAGTTTATAAATATCTAACTTATCAAAAGATTAATATGGTTGAAAAATTAATTCAAACAGAAAAAGTAGAAAAGAAAAAATCTAAATCTCTTAAAGAGAGAGTACAAGAGACTGGTAATTGGATGAAAGGAGTTGGAAAAACAATTGCAGAGAATTGGGATTATTATGATATGAATGCTAAATGTTTAGTAGCGAGCATTATTCTTGCAATTGACTTGGGAGCAATATTCGGATTGGATGCTCTTGTAGGTAAACCTTTAAGAGCCAAAGGTAATTTGACTCAGATAACCCAAGAAGTTTTTGTTAAATATGGAGATACAAATGAGGATGGATATGTTTCTCAAGCAGAAAAAGATTCTTTATATTCTGAAATTTTCAAAGGAAGAGGAGTTACTTGTATTTCTGGAGAAAAACCAGTTTATAGTAATGGTAAGTATGTAAAATCAGAAGAACTAACCGATTGGATTAAAGGGTATATCACTCTTAAAGAAAGAAAGTAAAAAACTTTTTCTTTTAATCTCTGATTACAAATAATTTTAAATTGATTTTTCTTATTCTTATTATGACTCCCTTAGAAACAAAATTCAAGCAAACTCTTGAAAAAATAAATTTAGATAAAAAAGACAAAATCTTAGTTGCACTTTCTGGAGGAAAAGATTCAACAGTAACTGCTTATCTTCTGAAAAAATTTGGATATAATATTGAAGGATTTCATATTAATTTAAGCATGGGGGATTACAGCAAGAAATGTTTAAACGCGGCAAAAGAACTCTGCAAACAGCTTGATATTAAGCTTTATCTTTATGACATAAAAAAAGAAATGGGAAATTCAATGTGCTACATTAGAACAGCAATTCAGACTAATCAAGGAAAAGGGTTGAAAAATTGTGCAATATGCGGAGTTATAAAAAAATGGATAATGAATCGCGAGGCAAGAAAATTAAAGGTTAATAAAATTGCAACAGGGCATAATCTCGACGACGAAACTCAAACTTTCTTGATGAATATATTTAAAGGAAGCCCCCAATTAAGTGCAAATTTAGGAGCAATAACAAGAAATGTAAAAAATGCTAAATTCATAGCAAGAATAAAACCCTTATTTTATATCGCTGAAGATGACATACGAGAATACTCCAAAATAAAGAAACTTCCAGTTGTGTATGAGCATTGTCCATGTGCATTAGATTCTTACAGAATACAAATGAGGAAATTTGTAAATACATTAACAACAAAAGAAAAAGAAAATATTATGAAAAACTTTGGCAGGCTTTCTCCGAATATTCAAAAATTAAAATCAGACGAAAAATTGAACTTTTGTGAAGCCTGTGGTGAACCATCAAGGAAAAAAATTTGCAGAATGTGTAGTCTCATTAAAAAATAAGAATATTAAATTTAAAATAAAACTAACTGCTCCAAGCCAAGATAAAATAACTATTACCTTCAAGGGGATTGATAAATCTTTGAATTTTACTTTCATCTTCTTTTTCTTCTAGATTTTCTTGCCTTTGTTTTAATCGGTTTCATTTTTGAGAATACAAAAATATAAAGAATTTCTAAAATGCCCACAGAATTAACTAACGCTAATATTACAAACCAAACAGGAGCATTACTTCTTGCTGATTTCCATAATGCAATCATCTTCCATACAGCAGTCCAAATCAAAATAATTGCTAGCATCCATAAAGAAATTCCTAATTGTTGCGTCATTAAAGTAAGATAATCTTCCATAATATCATTAAATCTTTCTTATTTAAAAGACTTTTTATCAGGCGTGACCCAAATTTAGAGGATAGATTGATAAAGAAAACCCCAGTTTTTCTTTATTTTTTCCAAAAATCCCTTCATAAATCTTGTATGTTGCTGTTGTTCTATTTTGGTAATGATAAATGTTTAAATAGTCATTATTTTGTTTTATTCACACGCACATACAACGTGTGCGCATAAAAAGAGCTGGATATACAATATCTTGTACCTTTATCTCTTAAAAAAGATGAACTGCCCATATTGTTTAAATAAAGAATCAAAGGTGACAGACAAAAGAGAGTCACCAGAAGGAGTAAGAAGAAGACGTGAGTGTCTTAAATGTGGAAAAAGATTCACAACATATGAAAAAGTTTCAAAGGAAGACCTATTCATAATAAAAAAAGATGAGAGAAGAGAAAGATTTGACAGGGAAAAATTGGAAAGGGGAATAAATCATGCATTCGAAAAGCGCCCGATTGCAAAAGAAAAGATAAACAAAATGATAAACGAAATTGAAGAACAAATAAGAAAAAGAGGGAAGAAAGAAGTTAAAACTTCAGAGATAGGAGAACTTGTTATGAAAAAAATAAAAAAATTAGATAATGTTGCATATATTCGATTCGCTTCAGTGTATAGAGACTTTCAGGATATAAATGATTTTAAACAGGAGATTAAGAAATTATAAAATGAAAGAGGAAAAAGATAGATTTAATCTTGAAAAATATAATTATTCGGATGTTATCTCTATTTGTTTGGAAGCAGGAACAACTCAAGAGATAGCGGAAAAAATTGCTAAGGAAATTGATTACGTTCTTAGTGAAGAGGAAAAATTAACTATTCCCCTATCAGAGATTAGAAAACTTATTTTTACCTTACTTCACAGATACGATTGGGCATCTTCAAAAAGATTTAAGACAGACGAAATTTACATAAGAACTGGTTCAGACAAATTTGAAATTTTTGATAGGGTAAAAATTTCGAGATCTCTTGTAAAGGAAACAGAAATAGAAGAAGAACAGGCCGATACAATCGCAAGAGAGGTTGAAAGGTTTATTGCAAAATCGAATCTAGCCTATTTATCTTCGCCTCTAGTTAGAGAGATTGTTAATGTGAAGCTTTTGGAATATGGACTTGAAGATGCAAGAAAGAGATATACAAGAATAGGTATGCCTATTTATGATGTGGAAAAAATGATTTCAAATGGAATTTCTACAGATATAAAACGAGAAAATGCAAATCTTCAACATACGCCAGAGACAATAAACTGGATAATTTCTGGAGAAACTCTTGAACAATATGCTATGTTAAAATTGTTCCCACAAAATTTAATTGATCCGCATATTTCTGGAGACTATCATATTCATATTCTTTCTAATGCTGCAACAAGACCAAACTGCATACAACATTTCCCTCCATTATTTTTTAAACATGGGTTAAAAGTAGATGGAACAGGCATGCACACGTCAATTGCTGGACCCGCAAATCATCTTTCTGTTGCAGTACAACATTGCGCAAAAATCATGCTTGCTTCACAGACACAAATGGCCGGGGGACAAAGCATAGATTGTTTCAATGTCTGGCTTGCTCCATTTGCTAAGGGGCTTGGAGATAAAGAAATAAAACAGGCTGTTCAAGAATTTATCTATGAACTGAATCAAAGTTATGTTGCAAGAGGGGGACAAGTTGTTTTTAGTAACCTTAATTGGGAAATAGGAATCCCCCCCTGGTTGAAGGAAGTACCTGCAATAGGACCAGGAGGAAAAGAAATGGGGGTTTATGGAGACTATGAAGAAGAGTCGCTTAAAATTTTAAGGGAGTATATCAAAGTAAAAATTAAGGGAGACCATGTTGGAAAACAGCACATGTGGCCTAACGATGTGTATAAAGTAAGAAGAGATACTTTTTATAAATATCCTGAAGAAATGAAATTAATTCATGATTTTATGGCCAAATTTGGAACTCCCTACATTGCAAATGGATTACCCGATTGGCAAACAGAAAATTTTAATTATATGGGGTGTAGAACAAGGTTGGATAGTCTTTATGATGGCCCTTGGGGAACTCAGAGAACAGGAAATGATATTTATATAACTCTAAATCTTCCAAGAATAGCATACGAAGCCAGAGGGAATGATGAAAAGTTTTTTGAGATTCTTGACAAAAGGCTTGCCAAAATGACAGAAGTGCTTATTATAAAGAATAAAATTACTGACAACCTGCTTCATAGAGAAAATCTTTTGAAATTCCTTTCACAAAAATTTGGTGATGAAGAGTATTACAAATTTAATAATACTACAAAATCATTTGGCTATACTGGATTGACAGAAGCTATGAAAGTACATACGGGTCATCATCTTCATGAAAGTAAAGACGCACAAAATTTGGGGGTGAAGATAATCGCCCATATAAGAGGGTATGCAGGAGAATGCACAAAGAAGTATGGATTAAGATTTTCTGTTATAGCATCTCCAGCTGAAACGTGTGCCGCAAGACTCGCAAAATTAGATATTAGAAAATTTGGAAAGAATGCAATTTTCTCAGGAACAAAAGAAAATCCTTACTACACAAATAGTCATATGGTTAAGATGGATGCAAACTTTCCACTTTCTGAAAAGATAAATATAGAACAGGAATACCACCCCCTAAGCAATGGCGGACATATCCTCCATATTTGGCTTGGAGAACAATCCCCTCCGTCAGAAAGTCTGCTTGAACTCAGCAAAAAAATATGTGGCAAAAATATAGGTTTTTTTGGCTACACAAGAGATTATTCCGTATGCAATCCGTGTTCTAATTTTGGATATGGACTAAAAACAAAATGCGGAAATTGCGGGAGTGAAGACTTAAGCAGATACAGCAGAATAACTGGATATTATCAGAGGGTAGAAGGATGGAACCCATCTAAAAAACAGGAATTGAAAGATAGATTTAGGTATAATTCAGACAACTGTAAATATGATTAATTTTAATGAAAATGGAAATAAAAGGATTTGTACCAACCTCGTTAGTTGATTGGGAAGGAAAAGTAACTAGCGTTATTTTTGTTGGGGGATGTAACTTCAAGTGTGGATATTGTTCAAATAAAGACTTGGTTTTGCATCCAGAGGAGTTAAAATCGATAGATTTAAAGGGAATTTTAGAATATCTTGTCAGAAATAAAGACTTTATTGACGGAGTAGTCATTTCTGGAGGGGAACCGACACTTTACCCGGAAGTAATAACCTTATGTAAAGAAATAAAAAATATTGGGTTTAAAATAAAACTTGATACAAATGGATCAAATCCAGAAAGATTAAAAGAATTCTTAGACAATGGGCTTGTAGAGTACTTAGCAATGGATATAAAAACAAGTTTTGAAAAATATAAAGAATTAATTAATTTTGATTGGGATATTGAAAAAATAAAAAAATCTATTTTTCTTGTCTCTCAATTTCCAGAATATGAATTTCGTATTACACTATCTCCAGTAGTTAAAAAAGAAGATTTACTTAGTATTGTCAAGTATTTGAAAGAAAATAGAATCAACAAATCATTTTTCTTGCATCAGTTCAAGCCAGATAGTTGTATTAATGGGGAGTTTGAGAAGATGACTCCTTACAAAGATTCTCAGATTTTAGAATTTCATGAATTGATAAAGGATTTTTTTGAAAAATGCGGGGTGAGAAATATATAATTTTACTATCCCAATAGTTTTAAATTAAAAAAAATTAAAAATGTTAAAATGATTATAGGATTAACTGGTTCATTATCTGCAGGAAAAGGAGTTGTTTCTGATTTTTTAAAAGAAAAAGGATTCATCTATCTTTCTTTATCCAATGAATTAAGGGAAATAGCAAAGGAGAAAAAAATTGAATTAACTAGAAAAAATCTGCAAGAATTGGGAAATCAATTGAGACGGGAAAGGGGAGCAGATGTGCTTGCAAATATAATTCTTAAAAAAATATTGGACCAAGAATACAAAAAAGTAGTTATTGATGGAATTAGAAATCCTGGAGAAATCAAAGTTTTGAAAAAGTTAAATAATTTTTTTATTGTTTCTGTTGATGCTCCTCAGGAGATAAGATTTCAAAGAATGATTGAAAGAAACAGAGAAAGTGATCCAAAAATTTTGGATGAATTCCTTTTGGTAGACAATAAAGATAAGGGAATTGGAGAGACTGAAACAGGACAAGGAGTAGCAAATTGCATGAAACTTGCCGATTATACTTTATTTAATTCTGGAAATTTGGAGGAAGCAAAAGAAAAAGTTGAAAAACTTTATGAAGAAATTGAAAGAAAAATTTCGCGTCCAACTTGGGATGAATATTTTATGGAAATTTCAAAAACTGTTGCATTAAGGGCAACATGTAATAGAGGAAAAAGCGGATGCGTTATAGCAAAAAATAAGCAAATTCTTGTAACTGGTTATGTTGGTGCTCCAAAAGGACTTCCTCATTGCGACGAAGCAGGACATCAAATGAAAAAAATGATTCACGAAGACGGACATATTTCAGAACATTGTACAAGAACAACTCATGCAGAGCAAAATGCAATTTGTCAATCAGCAAAATTAGGAATCCCCATAGATGGGGCAACATTATATTGTAAAATGACTCCTTGTAGTACCTGTGCAAAAATGATAATCAATTCTGGAATAAAACGGATTGTTTGCGAGAAAAAATATCATGCGGGAGCAGAATCAGAAGAGATGTTTAAGCAAGCGGGTATAGAGATAATTCATCTTAATGAAGAAGTTGAACAATACAAATAAGGAACCATCTGGTTTCGTGTATTAGATGATTTTATTGGATTCAAAGAATTAGAAGGAAAAAGAGTAAAAAGATTTACAAAGATTATTGATGCATAACTTTTATAAATCAAAAAAGTTGTTTATTTTAATGACAAACGAATCTGTTCAGGAATTAAGCGGGAAAAAATTTGATGAATTCGCAAAAAGTGGACTGGTATTCATAGATTTCTTTGCAGAATGGTGCATGCCTTGTGTTATGATGGCTCCAATTGTAGAAGAAGTTAGCGAAAAATTTAATAAAAAAATAAAATTCGGAAAAGTTAATGTTGGTGAAAACGAAGCATTAGCAAAAAATTTAATGTTTCATCAATACCCAATTTTATTTTGCTTAAGGATGGAAAGGTTGTAGAAAACTTCGTAGGGGCAATGGACGCAGACGAATTAGAAAATAAGTTAAGAAAGTTCGTATAATTGTTCTAATGATTAATTTTATAAACTACCTAAAAATCTTTCAGTAATGAGAAAAGGAATAAGATTAGGTCTTTTAATCCCAATTATAGATTTTTACCTAATGTTTTCTTCACTAGATTGTGCTATATACAAAGATTACCAGCAAAAAATTGATATAAATAACTCTTCTATAGAAAGTCAATCCAATTTTTTAAAAAAATATAGAAATTTAGATAGCAAACTTAAAGAAAGACACATAGAACTTATAAAAAGAGACGTAAAAGAGAACATAGAACTGCAAAAAACTGTTGATATAACAAAGAATAATCCTCTTTATTTCCCTTGTGGGTTATTATATGATTTAGCTGAAGGAAGAAGATAAAAATCCAAAGCTTTTTTAAATTGATATTTCTAGATAATAGATATGGCTTCGTAGCTCACAGGTTTCTTTAAAAAAGAAACTATGGTGGTAGAAATGCTTAAAATGCATTGATTCGCTACATTGCTATGGCTTCGTAGCTCAGCCTGGTTAGAGCACTGGACTTTTAATCCAGGTGTCGGGGGTTCAAATCCCCTCGAGGCCATAAAGGATTGAGTGACTCGAATGAAAAACTTCCTTGTTTTGACTTCGAGGCCATCCCATATTTTGTTATCATCTAAAAATATTAAAATGACATTAAGTGAAAATAAATTCAAAGAGATTACAGATAAGTTAAATCTTAATTTGGAAATTATCAAATTTGAAGAAAGTACTAAAACTTCGCAACAAGCAGCAGATGTTTTAGGAACAAATGTAGCCCAAATAGGAAAATCCATTGTTTTTGAAACAAAAAGCGGAAAATTTGTTCTTGTAGTCACTTCTGGAGCAAATAGGGTTAATGAAAAAGTAATAGAAAAAGAAATGAACGATAAAATTGTAAAGTCAAATCCTAATGAAATACGAGATTATGTTGGCTACCCGATTGGTGGAATACCCCCTTTTGGGCATGATAATCCTATGATTATTTTTATTGATGAAGACCTTAAGCAGTTTGATGTCATTTTTTGTGCTGGAGGAACCCCAAATACTATCTTTCAAACAACACCCTTGCAGGTTGCAGAAATAACAAAGGGAAAATGGATAAATATCCATTAATTTTCAAAAATCCCTTAAAAACCCAAAGGTTTTTAAACTAAATTTTGCTATTTTTTATTATTCCATAGTTGTTAAAGTTTAGCATGTCTTTAACCTATTATATAAACCCCAATATTACCAACAAAATGCATATTCTTCAATCAAAACACATAAAACTAAGTGAAAAAGAAGCAGAAGAATTTATAAAAAAAACAAATATTTCTAAAGCACAATTACCAAAAATACTCTCGACAGATGCAGGATTGCCAGAAGGTTGCAATGTTGGAGATATAATTAAAATTGAAAGAAAAACTGGAATATACCACAGAGTTGTTGTATAATCTAAAAAATAAATAAAACAAAAAATGAAAAAAGACAATCATCTCATAATCAAAAAATATCTTGAAAATCATTCTTTAGTTGAATCAAATATAACTTCTTTTAATGATTTTATTGAACATAGAATTCAAGAAATTGTAGATGAGGTTTCTCAAGGATTAGAAAATGAGGAATTTGAAATAAGTCTTGGAAAAATTAGGGTTGAAAAGCCAAAAATAATCGAAGCTGATGGAAGTTCATCATTAGTATATCCTTATGAAGCAAGACTTAGAAATTTAACTTATTCTGCTCCAATAACATTAGAGATTACAATTAAGAAAGGAGACCAAGTTGATTCTGATATTGTTGAGATAGGAAAAATTCCAGTTATGGTAAAAAGCAAAATTTGTAATACTCAAGGAATGACTCAAGAACAATTAGTCGAATCTTACAACGACCCATTAGATGCAGGAGGATATTTCATCGTCAATGGAAATGAAAGAGTTATGACTATGGCTGAAGATTTAGCAGAAAATCAACCATTCATTGAAAATAATAGTAAAGGAAATTTAGCATTAAGATTATTCTCATTAAAAGGAACATACAGAATTCCAATTACAATCACAGAAAGCAAAGAAGGATTATTGGATTTATCTTTCAGCAGATTCAAAGACCTTCCAGCAGTTGTTGTATTAAAATGTTTAGGATTAGTAAAAGAATCAGACATCGCAAGATACATAGGAAAAGAAACAGATAGCGTTATTGTTAATTTATATGAATTTGTTAATTTAGCTACAAAAGAAGACGCAATGATGTTCATAGCAGAAAAGACAGGATTACAAGGAACGAAAAAAGAAATTTTGGACAGAGTAAAACAAAGAATTGATTCTTATCTTCTTCCCCACATAGGACAAAGCAAAGACGATAGAATGAATAAGGCTATTACAATATGTAAATTAATAAAACAATTCTTAATTGCAAAAGAAAATCCAACATTAAGAACAGATAAAGACCATTATTCAAATAAGAGAGTGAGATTATCTGGAGACTTACTGGCAAATTTATTCAAGGTTAATCTAGGAATTTTAATTAGAGATATTCAATATTCAATACAAAAATCTTCAAAAAGGAAAAAATTCTTCTCCCTAAAAGTAATAGCTAAATCCACATTATTCTCTCATAGAATTGAATCTGCAATTGCAACAGGAAGTTGGACAGGAGAAAGAGCAGGAGTTACTCAAAATATGGATAAGACAAATTACTTAGCTATGATTTCCCAATTGCAAAGAGTTGCTAGTATGTTGGCATCTGACCAAGAAAATTTCTTGGCAAGAACATTGCATCCAACACATTATGGAAGATTTTGTCCAATAGAAACACCAGAAGGAACAGAAATCGGATTAAGAAAAAATCTTGCAATTCTTAGCAGGATTTCTACAAGAGTAGATTTAGATAAAGAAAAATTCTTAAAAGATTTAGAATCATTAGGATTAGATAAAGAAGGATTAGAAGGAATAGATGTATTCTTCAATGGAAGATTTATTGGGCTTGCAAAAGATGCTGATTCTTTTGTTAAGAAAGTAAAAGAAAAAAGAAGAGCAAAAGAATTTCCAATTGAAATGAGTGTTAGAAATGATACAAGATTCAAAATTATTTCAATCTCTACAGAACCTGGAAGAGTTCTTAGACCTTTAATTGTAGTTGATAATGGAACTCCAAGATTAAAGAATGAACATAAGGTTCAAATTGAGCAGGGAGAATGGACATGGCAAGATTTATTAGATAATGGGATAATAGAATATCTCGACGCTGCAGAAGAAGAAAACGCATTAGTTTCTTTATTTGAAGAAGAACTTACTCCACAGCATACTCACTTAGAAATAGACAGCATTGATTTACTGGGAGTCATAACAAGTTTAGTTCCTTATGGAAATCACGACCAGAGTTCAAGATTAAACAGAGGAAGCAAAACACAAAAGCAGGCTTTAGGAATTTACGCTGCAAATTATTTATGTAGATTAGACACAGATGTTTCAATATTACAATACCCACAAAAACCTCTTGTAAGAAGTTTTGTTTATGATACATTAAACACATATCCTGCAGGGCAAAATTTAGTTGTTGCAGTAATGACTTATGAAGGGTACAATATGGAAGATGCTTTAGTTCTTAACAAAGGAAGTGTTGAAAGAGGAGTTGGAAGAAGTTTCTATTTCCGTCCTTATTCTGCATTAGAAATGAATTACGCTGGAGGATTAAAAGATGAAATTGTTGTTCCAGATAAAGACGCTTCGGGGTATAAAACCGAAGCAAGTTACAAACATCTTGACCCAGATGGAATAGTTTCTCCAGAAGCAGAAGTAAAAGAAGGAGAAGTCATGATTGGAAAAATATCACCTCCAAAATTCCTTTCAGAACAAAGAGAAATTTCTGTAAGAACAAAAAAAGAATCAAGCGTAACAATGAGACAAGAAGAGTCTGGAACAGTTGATACTGTTTTCATAACAGAAGATTCTGAAGGAAACAAGATTATTCAAATTAGAACAAGAGATCAAAGAATTCCAGAATTGGGAGATAAATTTGCAACCTCTCACGGACAGAAGGGAGTTGTCGGAAGAATTGTTCCTCAAGAAGATATTCCATTCACTTCAAAAGGAATTCGCCCAGATATAATATTCAATCCACACGGACTTCCAAGCAGAATGACCGTCGGATATTTATTAGAATTACTTGCAGGAAAAGTGGCGAGTTTAAGCGGAGAGCCAATTGATGCAACATCTTTCTCTGGAGTTGGCAAAAAACAACTTGAAGAACATTTGAAAAATTTAGGATTTAGATATGATGGAAAAGAAACAATGTACAACGGAGTTACTGGAAAGAGAATGGCAGTAAAAATCTTTGTTGGAAATTTATATTACTTAAAGTTAAAGTACATGGTTGGAAATAAGATGCATGGAAGAGCTTCTGGAAAAGTTGCATTGCTTACAAGACAGCCAATTGAAGGACGTTCAAGAGGAGGAGCATTAAGATTAGGAGAAATGGAGCAGGAAGCATTAGTTGCTCATGGAGCATCATTGCTATTGAAAGAAAGATACGATTCAGACAAAGTCGTTCTTCCAATTTGTATGAAATGCGGAAGTATAGGAATTGATGATACTATAGGAAATAAATTAAGTTGCCCAATGTGTAACAGCGAAGACATTGAACCTGTAGAAATGTCTTATGCATTCAAGCTATTACTTGAAGAATTGCAAGGATTGCATATCCACACATCATTCGGACTAAAAAACAAATACGAATAGCGCGGACACCTTATCGGTTTCCTTCGCATAATCTTCCCTTTAAATTTGGGTCACGCCTGATAAAAAAATAAAATGAAAACAAACACACAAGAAGAAGCAGAAAGAATGAGTGTTTATCTAAAAATAACCCGAATGTAGTATTAGAAGAACCTCAAAACGCAATCCCGATTGCATTACCTCAATATGAACAAGTAAAACCAGAAGACGATTACATAAATTTACAATGATAACCCCACAAAAACCAACAGCTAAAGAAGGACTTGCAGGAGCATTAGTTATAGAAGGAAGAATACGAAGAATGGAAGCAAAATTAACAGAAAGAGCAAGTTCATGTTTAAGAACAGAAGCAGACTTAAGGACAGAACTAGGAGACTCTATTTTAGCTAAATCAATTTATCAAGATTATTTAGAGGTACATTATACATAAAATGACAATAGAACAATATCCATTAACACAGAAAGAAGAAGAACTTATATATTGCTTATATGAGCATTTACTTTTTGATAATAAAACTCCTGGAGAATTCAGAGAAATCTTTATGAGAGAAGCAAAGAAAAATAGATGGGATATTAATAGTGCAATTGGGTTAGAAAAAAAATCATTAGTTAAGATAGACCCTCAATTAATGCAAGCGGGAATAATGTGTTTAGATTTAACTGATTTAGGAAAACATTATATGGAAGGAGAGTTAACAAATTAATATGACAATCGAACAAAAACCAGTAAGAAAAAGCATCAGCGAAATTAGATTTAATCTTCTTAGTCCTGAAGATATAAAAAAGATATCTGTTGCAAAGATAGTAACACCAGAATTGTATAACATCGACGGATATCCTGTTGATGGCGGACTCATGGATTTGCGTCTTGGAGCAATAGACCCAGGCGTAAGATGTAGAACTTGTGGAGGAAGATTAAAAGAATGCCTTGGACATCCCGGTAGCATTGATTTAGCTCGTCCAATAATGCATTTAAAATATATTCCGCTTATAGAATTAGGATTAAGATGTTTCTGTAGAAGTTGTGGAAAATTATTAATTGCAGATAAAGATTTAGAAAGATATACTCCAAGCGAAAGAGCAAAGAAAGCAAAAGATGCAAAGAAATGTCCTCATTGCGGAATTGTTCATGAAAAAGTAAAACTCGACAAGCCAACTAATTTCTTAATTGGAAAGACAAGATTATTCCCAACAGAAATAAGAGAAACTTTAGTTAATATTCCAAATGAAGAACTAAAAAAAATAGGAATAAATACAGCAACATGCCGTCCTGAATGGGCAATACTTACAATGCTTTTAGTTCCGCCAGTTACAATCCGTCCAAGTATTATTTTAGAATCAGGAGAAAGAAGTGAAGATGACTTAACTCACAAACTTTCTGATATTATTAGGGCAAACCAAAGATTATGGGAAAACTTAAATGCTGGAGCCCCAGAAGTAATTATAGAAGATTTATGGGACTTGCTTCAATTCCACGTAACAACATTCTTTGATAACAGCGTCGCTAAAATCCCTCCTGCAAGACACAGAAGCGGACAGCCATTAAAAACAATTATGGAAAGAATTAAAGGAAAAGAAGGAAGAATTAGAAAGAACTTAGCAGGAAAGAGAGTAAATTATTCAGGAAGAACAGTGATTTCTCCAGACCCCCACATTGGAATAAATGAAGTTGGTATTCCATTTGAAATCGCGAAGGTTGTAACAGTTGCAGAAGGAGTAACTGATTTGAATATTGAAAGATTAAAAAAATTAATTGAAAAAGGAGAAGAATATCCTGGAGCAAATTATGTAATAAGACCAGATGGAAAAAGAAAAAAGATTGCTCAAGAATTAAAAGAAGAAATAATTAATGAAATAACTCCTGGCTACAAAGTTGAAAGGCACTTGCAAGATGGAGATGTTGTTTTATTTAATCGTCACCCTTCTTTGCATAGAGGAAGTTTAATGGCTCATTATGTAAGAGTACTGCCTGGAAGAACATTCAGAATGCATCCAGCAGTTGCTGCTCCATATAACGCTGATTTTGATGGAGATGAAATGAATATTCACTCACCGCAAACAGAAGAAGCAAGAGCAGAAGCAAAAATACTTTTAGATGTAAAGCGAAATTTATTCTCTCCAAAAAATAACACAAACATGATAGGATGTATTGGTGACGCAATTACTGGAAACTATTTATTGGGTGAAGAGGAAATTTCAAGAGAATATGCCAACCAACTTCTTTTCACAGCAGGAATTGAACACCAGATATCAAAGAAAACAATAAATGGGAAAGAAGTTTTCTCTGCAATACTCCCTAAAAAGATTAATTTTTCAAATGATTCTGTTCAAATTAAGGACGGAGAAGTTGTTAAAGGAAAATTAAACAAAACTCTTTTCGGAAATGAAGAAGGAGAATTCATAAAAGAACTTGAAAAAGAAGTTGGGACAAGTCAGACATTTGAAATAATTAAGAAAGTTTTCAATCTTGGGGTAAAATATGTTTCAGATAGAGGAATAACAATTTCTGTAGAAGATTTAGATTTGGACCAAAGCGTTATTGATGCAGGTGAAGAAATAATCAAGAAAGCAGAAAAGAAAACAGAAGAAATTATAGAAACATACAATAAAGGAGAATTAGAAAGAATTCCAGGAAAAACCGACGAGGAATCAAGAGAGATTAAAATATTGCAGACATTAAATGAAGTAAGAACAAAAATAGGAGAAATTGTAAAGAGAGAATTCCCTAAGGAAAATCCTGTGAATGATATGATTCAATCTGGAGGTGGGGGAAATATATTAAATATTACACAGATGGCTTCTTGTGTAGGACAGCAGGCCTTATGGGGAAGGAGAATAGACATTGGATATGACAAAAGAACATTATCTTTCTTTAAGCAGGGAGATTTATCTCCAAAAGCAAGAGGATTCATTAGAAGTCCATTTATTAAGGGATTGCGTCCAGATGAATTTTTCTTTGGAGCAGTTACAGGAAGAGATTCACTTATGGATACTGCATTAAGAACTCCTAAGTCAGGATATTTATATAGAAGATTAGCAAACGCACTTCAAGATTTAAGAGTAGAATACGACGGAACAGTAAGAGATAGTAATAACAATATAATACAATACAAATATGGAGACGATGGGATGGATGTTTCAAAACTTCACCTTAAACAAGAGATAGCTCCAGGAGAATCAATCGGAATTGTAACTGCACAATCTTTCGGAGAACCTTCTACTCAAATGGCTCTTAATGTATTCCACTTTGCAGGAGTTCAAGAAATGCAGGTTACAATGGGATTGCCAAGATTGATTGAAATCTTCGACGCAAGAAAGAAACCATCATCTCCAAAGATGGAGATTTACTTAAATAAAGAATACAACAATGAAAAAGATGCAAAAGTCTTCGCTGAAAGAATAAAAGAAGTTACATTAAAAGAAATTGCCTCTGAAGTAAACCTTAATTTTAGCAATAAAACAATTGAGATTAAAATAGATAAAAACGGATTAAGACAGACTCATAGTTCAATAAAAACAGTAGTGGAAAGATTAAACGATTTAGGATTTAGAGCAAAAGAAAAAGAAGATTCAATAATCTTAAATGCATCTGAATTTACTTTCAAAGAAATCTATCAGCTTAAAGAAAAATTAAAGAAAACAATCATCTCTGGAGTTAAGGGGGTTAAGCAAATTCTTTTAGTTAAAAAGGAAAAAGACTTTGTTGTTATGACATTAGGAACAAATGTTAAGAAAATGATTGAAATGAAAGAAGTTGATGCAGAAAAAATTATTTCAAATGACTTTTATGAAATGGCTGATGTATTCGGAATTGAATCTGCAAGACAATTAATTATGGATGAAATTTACAATGTAATAAACACACAAGGATTAGATATTAATGAAAGGCACTTAAAACTTGTATCAGACGCAATGACAAATACTGGAGAAGTTAAAGGAGTTACAAGAATGGGAATTATTTCTCAAAAATCTTCAATACTTGCAAGAGCAACTTTCGAAACACCTGGAAAACAATTTATTAATGCAACAATCAAAGGAAGCAAAGATAAATTGATAAGTGTAATAGAAAATATAATGTTGAATCAGCCAGTTCCCGTCGGAACAGGACTTCCAGGACTTCTTGTCAAAGTAATTGGTCCATTAACAAAAAAAGAATCTGACAAAAAAACAGCGAAGAAAGAAGTTGTTGAGGAAACAAACAAGTAAGAAATTCTGAACAATAAAACTTATAAATACACTCTTGATATACAAATCATGGAAAATAAGAAGAATAAACTTAGAAATTTTGCATTAAGTGGACTTGTTGCAATAACTCTTGCTACAGCAACTAGTTGCGGATGGGGTCAAAAAATCCTTGAACAAGATTTAAATTATAAAACATTAGTTGGAAGAACTGGACATGTTACTTTTTATTTGGGTAATGGGGACGTCGAACAAGATTTCCCTAATGCAAGGATAATTTACTCTTCTTCTGATTCAAGATGTTTATGGATAAAATCAGATGGTAATGAGTATTACTGGCAAGGAGATGCTAAGGTAAAACTAGATAACTAATTTTGTAATTAACTTTTACTATCAATAACTTTATAAAATAAATTCTTCTTCAAGATTTAATAAAAACAAAATGGTGAATACTATTAACATGCAGGACTTAAGGCATTTGAATCTGTTTAGTCAAATAACAAGAATAAATACAAGATTCTGCTTTGAATACAATCGAGGGATAATCTTCTGTGTCCCAAGAGAATTAGTAAACAAAGCTATTGGTGAAAGTGGAGCTAACATAAAAAGAATAAGTGAAATTCTTGGAAAAAGAGCAAAAGTAATTCCAAGTCCGAGAGGAATTTATGACGTAAAACAGTTCATAGAAAATATTGTTTATCCTGTAACATTCAAGAATTTGGAAATAAAAGGCAATGAAATGATTTTAACAGCAGGAATTCAAAGTAAAGCCGCATTAATTGGGAGAGATAAAAAAAGACTTCTTGAACTGCAAAAAATAATCAAAGATTATTTCGGAAAAGATTTGAAGATTGTATAGTTCTTTTACATTTACTTTCTTATCTGCGAATCTATAACAATATTCTGCTGTTTGCTCCACACTTTATCAGGATGAGTTTTCACATAATTAGCCCAGTATTTTATAAATTGAAGTCTTTCTCTAAAATTTCTCTCTTTATCATTCTTAGCTTTCTTCAAATCTTCTAAATCCAGCTTAAATTTTTCCATTATATTATTTTATCAAACTCTTTTTGCACATTTAATTCCTTAATAAATTTGAATAGTTCTGACTTATTAAGCTTTTCTCCAAAAGCTTCATA
>Ga0172379_10005306_pt1 | contig 18114 bp, 19 predicted proteins | sample GrowelOW334metaG_FD_119756 | JGI IMG/M metagenome (GOLD analysis project Ga0172379, IMG submission 119756) | Groundwater microbial communities from an aquifer near a municipal landfill in Southern Ontario, Canada - Groundwater well OW334 metaG | ecosystem: Environmental > Aquatic > Deep...
ACGATATCAGCCGCATCAGAAAGATAAATTGCATTACCGAGCGACTTACCCATTTTCGCTTTTCCATCAACACCCGGCAACCGGCCGGCATCTTTAGGAACGAGCGCTTCAGGTTCAACAAGCACGGGGGCATAGATGCGATTAAACTTACGAACAATTTCAACGGTCTGCTCTATCATTGGTAGTTGATCGTGTCCAACAGGAACCAAATTTGCCTTGAATGCCGTGATATCGGCCGCCTGGCTGACTGGATACATAAAAAAACCAGCCGGGAGGCTTTCCTCAAGATTTTTTTGTCTGATCTCTTCTTTAACCGTTGGGTTACGCTCAAGGCGGGCAACGGTCACAAGATTCAAGTAAAAAATAGTAAGTTCTGCAATTTCTGGCACCATTGATTGAATAAAAATTGTGCTTACCTTTGGATCAATACCAACCGACAGATAATCAAGGGCAACGTTCACAATATTATCACGCACTTTTTCAGGATTTTCTGCATTGTCCGTAAGCGCCTGGACATCGGCAATCAAGACGTATTGATCATGCGATTGCTGCAATGCAACACGGTTTTTAAGCGAGCCAACATAGTGACCAAGGTGTAGAGGCCCAGTTGGCCGATCACCGGTTAAAATAATTTTTTTATTCTGCGTCATGACTATCTTCCTCGTACAAAATTAATTGATTGATGGTACAAATTTATGGTAGCAGTGTACCATAAACCCCTGCGCCCAAACAAACCAACTTTCCATTTTTCAAATCTCACTAAAATTCATCGTGGATCGCCTCAATCATTTCAATTGGAAACAATTGCATAGAAAATCACCACATTTACCCTGCTAACTCTGCGCTTGACGAACGGGGGGGGGTAAACTTAGTTCAAGTTGTAAACGTGCCCGTGTTGGGCGGAGGTTTAAAATCCGTGAAAGGAATTCGAATGAAAAAGATGTTACCGCTCGCGTTATGTTTAGCTTTTGCCGGTGCAGAAATGCTGCAAGCAAAAGCCGATGTTGTTGCTCAAGTCGCTGAACAACAAGTTGTTATACATCCAGCTGACGAAATCAGTACACTTGAGGCTCAAAAACAAAACCTTGTCGAGCTCCATGATCGCAAAATTTCTACCGTAAGGGCCTTTCTAACTGGCGCAGGTACCTTTTATGGAGTTAATCTTTTCTTTAGTGCTGTTAATGGGTCCTTGCTGGGGGCTACCTTTGGGAGAAAAAATATAAAAATGTATTACCTCAGTAGTGGGTTGTAGCCTACGGAGCGAAAGCGGCTATGTCTGAGCGTGCTACAAATCCAAAGGTTCTAGGAATGTCTATGCTGGCCGGTACTCTTTGTTCAATCATAGAGAATTATTATGATGAAAAAGAGAAAGCTAAACTTAAACAGGAGATCAACCTGATCGATGCAAAAATCGCTACGCTTAAGCAGGCTGCAGTCGCTCAAGAATAACTCGTACTTAAAAACTTTTACAACAATGTGGGGGGCTCTGAGAAATCGGGGCCTCTTTTATTTTGTTGTCCACAGGATTGTGTGGGTGTGGCGGGAGGCTCATTTAATCTTGCATTTGTGGTGCAGATACGCCAGACTTTGTGCATGAAATTTAAAAAAATCCATTATTTTTTTTCACGTCTACACGCACTGGGCCTACGGGCAACGTTCTTAACCCTCTATCGACGAGCGGCCCATGCACTTTTTATTATCCGCTGGCGGCGAAAGGCTTTGCGTGGCCAGGCGCATGCCAAAGAAAACTACGATGGGTTTGGGGCATGCTGCCAAACATTTGCCCAGCGCGTTACGCCACACCTTTTAACGCCCTCTTTCACCGATCACCTTCCCCAGATGTTTCAAAATTCACAAACACTTTTTGCCGCAGCAGACGCTATCGCCAACGGCACCATTGAACTTTTTGGACGCCCCTATCCAGTAATCGATTGGGGAAACAATAACTTCCCCACGACATGGAAAACGGCGTTTTATGCCGACATCCCCATCACCTGGTCAACGAACCAGCATGCCCCCCATCACCCTGATGTTAAAGTTCCCTGGGAGTACGCACGCTTTAATCAAATATTTACCCTGGGCATGGCCTACAACGTAGCATGCGCTGCCGGTAACACAGAGCGGGCACAACGCTACGCAACAACGTTTGTTGCTCATGTTTCGGGCTGGCTCGATCAGACCCCCTCCATGATCGGCATCACCTGGAAGTGCCCAATGGATTGCGCAATTCGGGCAATTAACTTGATCTATGGAATTTGTTTTTTTCATCAAGAACCAACCATCGACGCCGTTTTTTGGCAGAAACTTTTCAGTTCTCTGCGCAACCACCAACACTATCTTGAACACAATCTAGAACGCTCAGATAAACCAAATAATCACCTGCTTGCCGACCAGCTTGGGTTGTTTTTTCTTTCAGTATTTTTGGCTCCACTTTCGCGCTCCAACAACGACATACTAAAAAAACTTAAAGTGTTTGTTCAGCGCCTCAACCATCAAATCCTGCCCGACGGAACTGCGTATGAAGGTTCAACGGCCTACCATCGCCTTGATACAGAAATGGTGCTGCACGCTCTCGTACTTTGTAAAGCGTACGGGCTGGAATGCACGCGCTTGGAAACAACGTTTAATACTATGTACAGGTTTCTTGGTGAATGCACCATGGCGCCGGGACAGATTGTTCAGATTGGGGATAATGATAGTGGAAGGATTGTTGCGGGAATGAGCACTCGAAGCCCTAACAACAGCCTGATAACCTATCCCAAATTTGGCCTTTCAATCATCAGACATACCAACTGGCACATCACCTTACGTCACCCCGCCTTTGCCCCGCACCAACCCACAGGCCATTTTCACCAGGATGCTCTCTCATTTACCCTAGCCTTTGATGGCATCCCATTTATCATCGATCCCGGAAGCGCTACCTACACCCCCCACGGCTGGTCGCGTAACACATTCAGATCAATCAGCAAACACAATGCCTTTTTTTTGCCTGACGCAGAGTGCGATAACATACCCCTTGATGCCCAAGATCTCTTTCAACTTGCTATGCCGCCACCTTCCATGGATTCGAGACGTCCTACGGACTCCTCACCACGAACGGTGGCAAATAGGCCGCTCGTGGTGAGGAGCTGTCCAAACAGCGTCTCGAACCATGCGGCCAAAAATCAAAGCAGGAACTTTAACACAATAACCCTGCAAGCTGCAAGCAAAAGCTACAGCCATGAAGGCGTCATACTAAAAAGAACAATGATTTTTGATACAAAAAATGAAATTCTAACGATAAAAGATAACGTGACGAGTAGTGGACAACATCAACACAACCACAACATCAAATGGATGCTACATGGCGCACCGGGAATTGCATTCAAAAAAGTATCCGGCAACCTTTGGATTATGATTGATACAAGAACGAACACTACAATCACTATCGAAACACCATGCGACTGGGAATGTATTCCAACGGCCGTATCGCTTTCGTACGGCTCACAGGAACCAAGCCTTGCGCTCACAACAACATGTCACCAAAACGACATCGGCAGAGCAACCCTCGTTTTCAGGAACCCTGGACTTAACACTTAACAAAGGCTGAGTAATGTGGCTAAATTTTTAAGCCATGCACTTCTGCGCTCAACGTTATGATTTCCATCTTCGAAAATAAGAATGCCGTGGTTGCCATGACGCATATTCCACACCAAACATGACGGCTGCTTCATTCCCAGCCTGATCCCCAATTCTTTGATGTCATCTTCATCATGAACGTGCTTCTCTTTGGCGCGCAGGCCGCTATGAAGGAAATTATTCATATCGCGATGGAATGTTGCATGTTGCATGTCTGAAGCAAACGCATACGGTTGATTCCAAACGTCTTCTTTGTGGTGGCAACATTCTTCCTGACAAAACCCCGCAACGCCCTTGAGACAATCAAAGTCTGGGTTGTCGATTAAATAGGTTGCTTTAGTGAATCCGAAGTTGGACCCGTGACCAAGATCATGCAGGACCATTTGTTCAAGTCCTTCTACCTCGTGGTGGGTCAGAATTTTAGATGGTAACGCGAGCAGGCGCTCGATCAACGCTTCATCCTCGGCGCCCATTGTTGCGGCATGGCCGCAGACCATACTCATTGGCTCTCCTTTTTTTAAAACCGCCTAGTACCTACTCGATTACTCTACGTTTTTTTATATTTGAGAACAAGCAACGTAAAATTCTGGGCAAAAAGCTCTGATTTAAGCCAGTTCGGTAACTTGTGCGACCATCTTATCAAGCTTCATACCGCCAGAGGCCTTAACAAGGACAAGCGCCTGATGTCCAGAAAGCATCCGATCAAGCGTATCGCAGGCCTCCTGCCAATCGTTTGCTGTATCAATTTCCATAGTGATAGGAGCTGTTTTTGCAATCACTTTTGCACGCGGACCAACAAGAATAACGGCGCTCACGCTTAACGTTTTATAGAGAACCCGCCCCACCTGCCGATGCCAGTATAATTCTCGTGGTCCAAGCTCAAGCATGTCGCCAATGACAACAACCTTTTTCCCGGTCGAAGGCATCTGTTCAAACGCCAACAACGCCGCACGCATGCTCTCCGGATTGGCATTGTAACAGTCACTCAACAAAAGCCCCCTGCCATCTTTAAGCTGGCGTGCCTCAAAACGATTTTCAAACCCTTGATAACTTTCAAGCCCCTCAACAATTGCCTCAAACGGGATCTGCAGGAAGTAGGCAATCGTACTTGCGGCCAATGCGTTGTGCACAAGCCCGCCATGATTCCCTTTGAGGCAGACATCGGCTTTTTGACCATACCATTTAAGGGTAAAGTTGGTCGTCAACTGACCTGATGCCTGATAGTTTACTTTAACTTTTCTTGCCTGAACCTGGTTCTTTGTTTTAAACCCAAACTTTGAAATCGGATGAGCATAGTTGATATCAGATAAAAATTCTTGGTCACCAAACACAATGCCAACTTCATGTGCCTTAAAATATGAAAAGAGCTGGCGCTTCTCTTGCGCAATTTCAGGCAACCCGCCGAGCCCCTCGCCATGGGAATGAGCAATACAGGTAATCAGGCCGATAGTAGGCCGTAAAAGCTGAGCGATTCCATCCATTTCCCCCTTATGATTAATGCCAACTTCAAGCACAATCGCTTTTACCGACAGATCAGCGCGTAATAAATTAAGGCAGACGCCAAGCTGGGTATTATAATTTTTATAGGAAACAAAGGCCGGAATTTGGGCACTAGCCAAAAGGGTACGTACCATTTCTTTGGTCGTCGTTTTGCCAATCGACCCGGTAATACCAACTACGGGACAAGTAAAGAGTGCGCGCCATGCGCGCGTAAGATCTATGAGTGCCTGGCATGGATCGGCAACAACAATCACAAGCTTTCCCGCAAGATTTTTTTGTAACGCTGCAGTGTTTACGTAGGTTTGTTTGCCTTCTTTAATCACGATCGCCAGGGCTCCTTTATCAAGCGCCTGCTCAATAAAAAGGTGGCCGTCGGTGCTGGCACCATCAAGTGCAAAAAAAACATCGCCGGCAACAACCATGCGACTATCGATGGCAGCGCCTACCGTGCTCTCAAGCCCTTGGCAAGCCCAGACGCTTTCAGTCGTAACATTATTTCCATCGGTAAAAAACTGTGCCAGCGGTAACGCTTTGCGCAAAAAATCTTTTTGTAAAATCACTCCCTAGTCTCCATAGTAAGGTATATAAACTGCCACGATTCACCCTAAATAAAATGCCCCAGGTCCCGTAAGCAAAATTACGTATTTCGCCCGATTTGTCAATATAAAACGCGATTTCAAACACCAAACCTATGGCGGCCTGTACAAAGCCGAAAACAGACTCAATTTAAATTCTTTTCCCGAATCGGTGTCCCCATGGGTAAAAAAACCCCAAAAAACGCTTAAAATAAGGGGAAAAGCAGGCGATTGTTTCAAGTTGAATATTTTTGATGCCCGCTTGATTTCCTAATGGAACATGGTAAACTTTTTTCAGTTGGAGGTGTTTAATGTACAAACACCGAAGTAAAACCATAATCCGGAAAGGGATTCGTATGAAAAAGTTGTTACTCGTCGCTCTCACGCTCGTCAGCGTTGGCTCAGCATCTGCCATCATTGAGATGCCTGATTGGGTAAAGAATGCGGGAACGTATGTCTCTGATAAAGCGACCGCGGCAAAGACTGCTAGCTATGGCCGTGTTGGCTTGAACGCCGAAACTGGCGTTGTCGCTGGTGTGAGCGCGCTCGGTGGTTTTCTCGCCATCTACGGACTCTACTTTGCCACTCGTAAAGTCAACGTCGATGAAGCAACAGTCGAAGAAACAATGCAGTCATTCTTCGACTGGCTCTGCGAGAACTACGGCAAGGCGTTCGCTGTTGGCTTAGTTGGTGCGTTGGTAACCGCCGGTGGCACCTACACAGAAATCAATTACTGTGATGATTTCAACCACAATGTCGCTGAGAGGATCTCTGGTCTGTTCAAGAAACCAGCAGCACCATCAGTACAAGAACAAGAACAAGTACAAGTACAAGAACAAGAACAAGAACAAGTATAAGCACATGACTAAATCATCTTGATTCGTTTTTAAAGAGGCTCGGAGCAATCCGGGCCTCTTTCATTTTAGACACTTTTTCGGTGCCAGAGCGTAAGCCCCTACGACCGGGCAAAGGCTAACAGCGCCGCGTAATCGCCACGGTCGGCCGATCGCAAAGCATCAATGTATTTTTTACGAATGGGTGTCGACGCGTAAAGATCGTGGGCTGCCCCCCAGCTAAATCGTGGCCGCCCCCTTTGAGCAATAAGTAGATCTGCAAGCAAGCGCGCGTGCCGCCCATTACCATTGGGAAACGGATGAATCCAAACCAATCGATGATGCACGTTATTCCTTCCAAAGATACTTCGGGGCACGTAACAAATCTTTAACTAAGGAGCATAAACAGCATTATTCTTGCGGGAGCAAGCTGGACCTTTTGCTTTAATGTAGTCTTATCTCAAGGCGCTTACCAAGCACCGATACAACTTTAGTAAGTGTTAATAGCGTAAGTGATTGATTATGTGGATCAAGAAGTCGCGAAAGTCCAGAGCGGCTTGTTCCAAGTTTTTTTGCCATTTCAGTTCGAGGAATATGCTTTTCCTCCATTTCTTTTTGTAGAAGATAGGCTATAACGCTTTTCAGAGCAACAGTTTCTACCTCGTCACGAATGCCTTCCTCAACCAGAAAGTCCTCGAATTTCGATCCGACATGTATATTTCTTTTCATAGACAATCCATTCTAAGTAATTGTTTAGATCTTTTTTTCGCAAGTTCAATCTCACCGGCTGGAATCTTTTGACTCTTTTTGATAAACCCATGCAGTAATATAATTTTACCCGCATACAACGTAAATATAGTGCGCGCAATCCTCGATCCAAGAGAGCTCCGAATCTCCCATAAACCGCTTCCTAGCGGTTTTACTAAAGGCATTCCCAGCGGCCATCCAATTTGAACACGTTTTATGTCCTGGCCAATAATCACACGGTCATGTTTCTCAAGATCCTTGAGCCATACTTTAACCGGTTCTTTACCAGACGTTTCTGCATAAAAAGCAATGTCTAGCTTAATCGTAGATCCTTGCATCGGGCCCTCAAAATTTACAACACCCACATCGACCTCTCATTGTACCAAAAAATATACACTTCGCGTAGTTCGTTTTTTTATCGCAGCACTTTGCGCGGCTTGCTCCCCTGTGCGGGAGCAATGAGCCCCTGGCCCTCTAACTTTTCAATGAGTCTTGCCGACCGATTAAACCCTATGCGGTACTGCCGCTGAATCATCGAGATCGAAATCTCATCATTCTGTTTGATAAAATCAAGCACCTGGTCATACAGCTCATCCTGATAATCTTGTCCCGCCTGGTTCTGGTCAAGCGCCACCACCTCACTCATATCGATATATTCAGGCTCTGCTTGATCGCGCCAGAATTGGGCCATCGTCTCAATCTGCTCGTCGGTAACGTAGGCTCCGTGGACGCGCTTGAGTTCAGGGGACGCTGAATGCATAAAAAGCATATCGCCACGACCCAATAACTTTTCAGCACCCTGACAGTCAAGAATAGTACGCGAATCAACCTTTGATGACACGCGGAAGGCTATGCGGCTTGGGAAATTAATTTTTATAAGTCCGGTGACAACGTCAACTGATGGTCTTTGGGTAGCAATAATCATGTGGATTCCGGCGGCACGAGCCATCTGCACAATGCGCACGATATGCGTTTCAACATCTTTGCCCCCCACCATCATAAGGTCGGCAAGCTCATCGATAATCACCACCAAAAATGGCAGCGGACGGAACGCCGTCATGTCATCTTTGGTTCTGCTTGCTTGTTTATACCACGCCTGGTATTCGCCCATGTTGCGTACGCCCGCCTTGGACATACACTCGTAGCGCGACTCCATCTCATGCACGACCCATTTCAGAACGCTGATCGCCTTCGCAGGTTGGGTCACAATCGGGAATAATAAATGAGGGATATCGGCGTAGGGAGTAAACTCAAGGCGTTTTGGATCGATAAGAATTAATTTAAGCATGTCGGGCGACATTTTATATAAAAGACTCATGAGCATAACGTTGAGGCCCACCGATTTTCCTGATCCAGTTGACCCACCAACAAGCAGGTGCGGCATCGATACCAAATCCTGAATCATCGGATTGCCTACCACATCAACCCCAAGTAAAATCGGCAGACGGGCCTTGGCGCTTGTCCATTCTTTTGATTGTACAATCCTCTCCATGAGCACGTCAGCACGGGTATTGTTAGCGATTTCAAAACCAACGGCATCTTTTCCAGGGATAGGCGCAATGATACGAATACTGTTAGCAGTCAGCGCCATGGCAAGATCATCTTCAAGGGCGGTAATTTTACTGATTTTGCTATCAATATCGGGCTTGTATTCGAACAACGTAATAACTGGACCAGGTTTGACCGAGGCAACTTTACCTTTTACCCCAAAGTGAAGGAGTTTGCTTTCAAGCAGCGTGCTACGTTGTGTTGCATCGTCAACTACCTGCTGGTTGGTTACCGCTGCCGGCTCTTGCCCGACGGTAACTTCAGGTAACACAAAACCAACGCGTTTCTTTTTAAGTTGAGGCGCACCCTGGTTTATAGTCATCATCACCGCGTAGAGCGATTGGAGTTGGTCATCACCCAGAATAAACAAATTTTTATTGAGCACTGAGTTGGGGGCGTAGGCAAAAGGAACAGTAAACAATTTTGTATGACGCGGCACCGTTGTTATTTTTTTTGTTGCCCAACGAGCTTCAACTGTTTTTAGCTGCTCTTCAAGCGCTATTCCTTGCAGTGCTTGGCCGTGTCCCTCTTCACTGCTATGCGGTTGACCACTAGTTACGGCTGCCCAAAAATCAAGGTCCTTTGCCTCTTCGGTCACGGGAATTTCAACTGGCCGAGGTTGGTCTGCAACTGGCCGGCGCCGTGTCGCCATGTACCACATCGCACCGCGAAGCGCTTGAAAGACCATCCCGACAACAAAGGTCAGGCCATCCCACACTTTTACACAGAGATTGATAAGTGAAATTTGTAGTCCATAACAGAGACAGATCCACGACAAAGCACTCGCAGCTATCAATGTTCCCTGGGTACCGCAACAGAACGCAAGCCAACTAGCAGCCCATGCACCAAAAAGTCCACCGGCAGAACCACCATGAAATACAGCACCACAAAGATCAAGGATAATTGCACTCAATAAAACAGTTGTTACAAGAGCCAGGCTTTGAAAACGATGCGGTAAAAAACGTTGTTCTGTGTCACCGTGCTTGGAAAAAAAGAACCGGTACGCTGGTACCAAAAAAAGAGCAAGCAATCCATAGACCGCTGCCCCGAAGATAAGAAACAAAACCGAAGCGATGTGCGCGCCCAGAAATCCTGCCCAATTTTCAAACGCATGCCGGGCGCTGCCGTAATGAAATAACGAATTGTCATGCGGGCTGTACGATACCAATGAAATAAAAAGAAATAAAAAAAGCGCGCTGCACGCCACCGCACCTATTTCGCGTTTGTAACTAACACTTGGCCGCTCCATGATCCCCCTTTTTCTGAAAAAAATTTAGGCTGTACACTCTGGCTAAGCATAGAAAGAACGGCGGCGACAAAGCAAGTTTTTACCGTAGAACCATCCCCATCATGAGCAAAAGAGGCAGGAGCATATACAAACCGAGATAATACCATTTTCCGCACGCAGCAAGCCGTTCAACGCCATCAAAGGTTGTATAGGCCAACACCGTAGCGCAAAGACATGGTACCAACACTGCGGCAACAATATCCCAGTTATGCAGCATGCCAGGAACCCCGTGGCCAGCAAAAGCGACAATAATAAACGGGACAAACATGGCGAATGAAAATTGAAATGCGCGTCGATGCCCAATCCCTAACCAGCGAGCGATAACGTAGGTGCTACCGAAGCGCGACACGCCAGGAAAAAATGCACACCCCTGAACAAAACCCAACATCAAGGCCTTACCCCTTGATATTTTTTTAGGAGCATCGTTATTGAGCAACAGCGTCGAAAGAAGCAGCACCATAGTCACGGCCATCCCTGCAATCACCGCCCATGGACTAAGTGAAACACCAACACCATCAAGCCACTTTTTAAAAGTCAAATACATACATGCCGTAACACCATCAGCAAGACAAACATACATAACAACCCTGCCGACAACGCGCGCCATTCGCCACCAGCTAGCAGTTTTTCGTACGGCGCCCCGCACTAGATATGTGCATACCCCAAGCCAATCTTTAGAAAAATAGATCATCAAAATAACCAGCGTTGGCCCATGGAGAAAATGATCGTACCATTCGGGCATAGGCAATGCTTGCCAGCCATTCCATGCTAAAAAATGCTGCATCACCAAGACGTGTCCAGAGCTGCTCACTGGAACCATTTCAATAATAATTTGGACAATGGCATATAACATCAAACTAATCATAAAGCTCCTTGTTTTTTATTCACGTCACCCAACACTCACGACAAACCCCCTCCTCTCATTCTACATTTTTTTTAAAAAACTTTTTTTTTAATACCCCCTCTTGTTAAGCTGCGACCGTAGCAAGAAAGCAAAATCGTGATGGTAATTTTTTTTACTCAAAAGGAGATTTAGCATGTCTAAAATACTCGTAAACTCGGTTGCTCTGGCCGCAGGCTTGTTGTTAGGCTCTGGCCACCGTTTAGCAGCAGAACCGCAGATTAAAAACGATGAACAAAAAAAAACAGGCTTAATACGCACAATCAACAAAGATAAAAAGAAACAACGCCCTGGGATTGGTGATGCCAGAATGCGTCATCGAGAACTTATGGAAAAAGATCGCCTAAAGAAACCACAGAGCCGCTGGAAGCAGCTTGCGGCAAAACGTAAAAATCGCAAAAGTTTTAAAAAAAATAAAACTTCAACAACACAAACATCATCTTCAACCCCTGCGCCCATATCGACACCAATGAAATAAGTTTTTAGATCCTTTATTTTTCGTGTGTAAAGTTGCTAGCATACATGAGTAATGAGCATCAGTTGTGGAGAAGTTTGTTTGTTGTTTTTTCATAAAGGAGAAAAAGTATGAAAAAGCTATCGCTCGTCAGCTTAGGTCTGTGTTTCTTATTTAGTGCTGCATATGCGCATGAATGTGACAGACCATGTTGCAAAGAAGAATGCCGCAAAGAAAAGAAACACAGAAAGCATCGTAAAGAAGGCCTTGAAAAGAAGCATCGCCACCATCATGAACATGAAATGAAAATGCATGATGAAAAACAAGAAAAAAAGAGCTGCAAGAAGAAATGCCTTGAAAAAAAACATCGCCGCCATGATAAACATGAAATGAAAAAAGATAAAGAAATCAGCTCCATTAAAAAAAATGCAAAACGCCGTCACCACAAAAAGGATCTCGCCGAAGAAATGAACAAAGAAGATCGTCAATATGAATCAAACAAGAAGCACGGAGAAAACAAGAAAAAATCAGAAAAACGTCGTTATAAAAAACATCTTGCAGAAAACGTTGAAAAGGAAGAACGCCACCAAAAAGAACTAGCTGAAAAAGAACTCGTTGAAAAAGAAAACAAAGAGATTGGCGCAATCAAAAAAGAATTACTTGCAGACTAAGCAAACAACGTTCTAACAAAAGCTGTCGTATGGTTTTTACCATACGACAGCTTTTGTTTTAATAACGTATTTTCTCGCTCTTTTCAACCCATAACTCAAATGCGTGCGCAGCTTGAGTGGCACCTACGTGAACGCATTTGATCAAACGCTGCTCAGGAGCAACGGTAAGTTGCTCATAAATCATCGCGTCATCAAACCCAATGCGCGCGGCATCCAAACGAGTATTTGCGTAATAGATTTTTTCTGGACGCGCCCACATGAGCGCACCAAGACACATCGGGCAGGGCTCACACGAACTGTAAACCTGACATCCTGTTAACTGAAAACTTTTTAAGACAGCGCAGGCCTGCCTTATGGCCACCACTTCTGCATGCGCGGTTGGATCATTGCGTGCTGTTACTGAGTTAGCGCCACGTGCAACCACGCTATCATCTTTAACAATCACAGCACCAAAAGGACCGCCGTTACCTTTTTCAACATTTTCAAGCGATAAAGCAATCGCCTCATCCATATATTTTTGATTATAGCTACTCACAGTTCTCCCCAACGTTTAAGCGCCAAGACGGCATTACTCCCACCAAAACCAAATGAGTTTGAAAGTGCATAGGAAACTTTTTTTTCTCGTGCATGATGCGGAATATAATCAAGATCGCAGGCTGGATCTGGCTCATCAAGATTAATAGTCGGTGGAAACAGTTGTGCTTCAAGTGCAAGTGCCGTTACCGCTGCTTCAACACCACCGGCAGCACCAAGCATATGCCCCGTCATCGACTTTGTACTACTCACCACAATGTGGTCATGCTCGCGTGGATCAATCGCAGCGCCAAATACTTTTTTGAGCACCATCGTTTCTACCGCATCGTTCATCGTTGTTGATGTTCCATGAGCATTGATATAGCCAATCATAGAGGTATCGATTCGTGCATCGTCCAGCGCACTCTGAACTGCAAGCACCGCACCTCGCCCTTCTGGATGCATAGCGGTAATGTGGTAAGCATCAGCACTGGCGCCGTACCCAACAAGCTCTGCATAGATGTGCGCACCTCGCCTACGGGCAAGATCCCCACGCTCAAGCACGACAATTCCGGCACCTTCTGCCAAAACGAATCCCGACCGTTGTTTATCAAATGGCCGACTTGCCTGGTGTGGCGCCCCCTGCCATGTTGACAGTGCTCGCATGTTCCCAAACCCCGCAATTGCCACAGGAACAACGCAACTTTCCGCGCCACCAGCAACCATATAATCTGCATAGCCATCACGAATCGCCCTGAAGGCAAGTCCTATGGCATCAGCGCCAGACGAACATGCACTTACCACGGCATTAACGGAGCCCTGTAAATTCCACAACATGCTCAGCCAACCGGCAGCCTGATTGCTAATCACTTTTGGAATAACAAACGGCGAAAGACGATGCAAACCATGTTGTTGTACATCAACAACACTCTGCGTAATACTTGAAAGTCCTCCAATCCCAACCCCTACGTACACGCCACAACGATGGCGCCCGATGGGGTCGTCCTTGGTAAGACCAGCATCTCGCAGCGCCTGGTCACCGGCAAGAACTGCTAAATGAATAAAACGATCTGTTTTTGATTGATGTTTTGGAGAAAAAATTGCATCGATTTGTGCTTGATCATAGCGCACAAGACCGGCAACTCGGCACGGATAATCACCCAACTGACAACGATCATTGAGCGTAATGCCAGAGGTTCCCGCGCAAAGAGCTTGCCACGTCGTTTGAGTGTCACTACCAACGGGCGTTACAAGGCCAATACCGGTAATAACAACGCGCTGTTTTTCTGACATCGATTATTTGGTTCTGGACGAATGAATAAGTTCGACCGCTTGGCCAACCGTTTTTATCTGCTCGGCGTCTTCATCTTTAATTTCAATGCCAAATGTTTCTTCAAAGTTCATGATTATTTCAACGATATCAAGCGAATCTGCCCCAAGGTCTTTAAAGGTTACATCAGACGTTACATTGGTTTCGGGAATACTTAACTTTTCAGCAATGATTGTTACTACTTTGCTCAGTGTATCTTCTTTTGAAAATGCCATAATTTCTCCTTAAAAATTTTAGAACGTGTAATAGACCGAAACAATGCTTGTTCACAAGGCTTTCAGCTTACCGAAATTCGGTAGCGAAATCAATACATGCCACCGTCAAGCGCAATCACCTGGCCAGTAATATAATCAGCCTGACCAGAGATGAGAAACGATACGAGAGCTGCAACATCATCAGGCAAGCCAAATGAATGCAACGCTATGCGCTCAAGCACTTTTTCACGCAGTTCTTGCGATAATGATTCAGTCATCACGGTGGAAATAAAGCCAGGCGCAACCGCATTAACACGAATGCCCCGACGGCCATATTCTTGAGAGAATGTTTTGGTAAGAGCAATCAAACCAGCTTTACTTGCGGCATAATTTACCTGTCCAGGATTTCCATGAATACCCACAACCGAGCTCATGTTGATGATATAACTTTTTTCTTGTTTAATCATTCGCTTGAGCGCCTGCTGACTGCACAAAAATGCACCTTTAAGATTGACATCAAGCACGGTATCCCACTGCTCTTGGGACATACGCAACGCAAGATTATCTCGCGTAATCCCGGCATTATTGATAAGTGCATGAAGATACGATTTTTTTTCATCTAAGAAGATAAGAACTTTTTGAAAAGCATCTTTAACCTGGTCGGCAACGGCAATATCTGCTCTGATATAGAAAATACCACGCGCAACACAATCGATGACCCGCGCATCATCTTCGCTTAGACAATCAATAACAATAACACGTGAATATTCCTGTGCTCGCGCAACGATGGCGCGCCCAATATCGCCAAGTCCACCAGTGATTACAACGGTTTTCATGAACCCTCAGTAGCATCTTTCTCTTGAATTTGATCTGTTTGTTCGTCATCGGTCGCGCTTGAATGTGCAATAACCTCTTTGTCCAAAATACGTACAATCGCTTCTAAATCTTGCTGACAATTAAACGGCACAATATTTTTTTCAGGCCACTGACGCTTAAGCATCTTTGATAGACGATTGCCAGGCCCAACTTCGATAATAAGATCACATTCTTTGAATTGCTGCATCGATGGCCACCACAGAACATGTGAACTCATCTGACGTGCAAGCGACGCTTTTACATCTGCGCCCTTGCTGATAATGCGCGCTTCAAGATTGTTAACCAACGGAATGGTCAAATCTTTAAAATCAACTTTGACAAGGTAGTGTGAGAATAATTTTTCGGCCTCTGCCATGAGGCGTGAATGAAATGCACCAGCAACGCTCAGTGGGACAATTTTACCCTTAAGTGTTCGTACATCACTTGCAACAGCTTCAAGCTCTGGGAGCGTTCCTGAAATAACAACCTGATCGGGTGCATTATAATTAACAGCTTCGACAACACGGTCATTCCCTGTCGGATCGTCATAGCGTCGACATATAGATTCAAGTTCTTCAAAAGAAACCCCAACCACGGCCATCATTGACCCTGGAACGGTCCTGGTTGCATCTTCCATGAATGATGAACGTTTTTTCAAAAGGTACAGTGCATCAACAAAGGTCATGCCACCGGCCGAGTACATAGCGGCATACTCGCCAGAACTATGTCCAGCGACAATATCAGGAGTAATGTTATATTTTTGATGAAGCACTGCATACAGGGCAGCACTGACTAAGAATATCGATGTTTGCGCGTTAACCGTTTCGCGTAATTCTTTTTCTGATGATGCAAAGCAAAGTCTGACAAAATTTTGATCTAAACAATTTGAAGCTTCTTCAAAAAACTCTTGGACCAGGCGCTCGCGATCGTACATCTCTTTGCCCATGGTCATATGTTGGGCACCTTGGCCTGGAAATATCATGCCTATCTTCATTAGATTCCTTTCTCGAAATACCCCCTCATAACCCCATTTTTTTAAATTTGGTGCTGCAGGTTACCCCACAGCACCTCACTATTTCTATTGGAACTCTGAGCTTATCAAGCCAAGTTTTGTTTTAACCAGATCCGCAAAACCTGACTGATTCTTAACATCTTTGTAGCCATATTTAAGCATCAATTGTTGCCAATAATTTTTTGCCTGAGCAAAATCTTTTTTGCACCAAAAATACATGCCCGTATGATAAAGTGCATGTTCATGAGCAAAGCCTTTATCATCACCGGCAAGAGCAATCAACTCGCTCAATCCTTGTTTTTGATATGCGGCTTGTGTGCTATCAAGTTTGATAAGTGCAAATTTAACTTTATAAATCGCTTGCATTTCTTTGCTTGGCAACTCATACAATGCACGGTCCATTACTTTGACTGCATCATCAAGTTTACCCAGTCGCGCAAGAGCTTCTGCTTGAACGGTTAAAAAGAATGGAGCAATTCCTGCGCCCTTATTTTTTTCATACCCTTGGGCAAAAACATCGCTTACGTTTTTCCATTTTTCTTCTTCGGTTGGAAACTGCCAAAAACTATCATTTGTATGAGGCTGAGCGTTAGGGACTACCGATGCTTCGTATACTTTTAATGCCTCAATCATTTCCTTGTGGGCGCGCACATTACGATGATGTCCATAGAGCTGATAGACAACAATCGAACTGGCGACAACACATAATCCAATAGCAACGGCGATAACATACTTTTTGTATATCAATGCCTTATTAAGCGTGTGATCGAGCCACATAAGAAGTGGGCTGTGTGAAAAATCCATAAAACTCCTTCAATGTAATAATCTACGAATCCTACCTACTTTTTTCTCTTTACTCACTATAACGTCCAGAAACAATCTTTGATGCACTGCACAATGCATTCTCAATAGCGATGGCATCAGAATCTCCGTGACATACTATCACGTTTCCTTTAACCCCTAACAACAAGGCGCCGCCTACACGTCTATAATCAACATCTGCGATAATTTGTCCAATTGTATCAACAACATCACGACTAAAGTGATTACTGGTGCGCACCATGCCCTGAAATAACCTAAATGATGTTTCCAAGGTTTTAAGCAAAACGTTTCCTGCAAAACCATCACATACAATAATATCTGTTGAATGATCAAGCAATGCATACGGTTCACAATTGCCAATGAAATTGAGCTTTGATCCTTTGAGCAACTCATGCGTCTGCTTAACCAGTTGAGAGCCCTTACCTGCCTCATGGCCATTAGAAAGAAGCGCTACTCGTGGGCTTACGACTCCATGCCGTTCAGTCAAATATCCACTTGCGCATTGCGCGAATTGATACAAATGTTCAGGACGACATTCTGTGTTTGCTCCAAGATCAAGTGCCAAGACCCGTTGCCCGTTACATGAGGGTAAAAAACCGGCAATTGCAGCACGGTCAATGCCTTCTTGTTTTCCAAGCAACAACAACGCCGCGACCATAAGCGCCCCGGAATTACCCGCAGAAACCACGGCCCCGCAACGTTGCTCTTTGAGGCTGGCAACCGCCATGACGAGTGATGAATGTTTTTTTTTAACCACGGCACTTACAGGCTCATCATCCATAGCCACGCAGTCAGGCGCATTGACAACCAACAACCCGTAATTTTCCCATGAAATATCAAGAGCGGTCAGGCCCTGGCGAACAAGTTGTTCTGGGCCGAACAAGGCGATGGAAACACCCTTGCGTGCCGCCATTAAAGCACCTTGCAAAACCTGCGCAGGAGCATGATCGCCACCCATGACATCAAGTGCTATCATGAATGGCCCTGTAACTTAGACAATAAAAACATGTATGTATCCACCAAGAAAAATACGTTCGGTGACCCGAACGTATCAAACTTTAATTCTTCTCTGACTGCTGCCCTTGAGATCCTGCTGGACCGCCGTGCAGCTCCTTCATTTTTGCAGCCTTTGCTTCTCGAGCTTGGCCTCTGACGTACATACGATCGATTTTCGTACGCAGTACTTTAATACCTTTATAATAGCCGCATTCTTTACATGCTTGGTGAGGCATGATGGGCGCCTGACAAGTTTG
>Ga0172379_10005307_pt1 | contig 18112 bp, 14 predicted proteins | sample GrowelOW334metaG_FD_119756 | JGI IMG/M metagenome (GOLD analysis project Ga0172379, IMG submission 119756) | Groundwater microbial communities from an aquifer near a municipal landfill in Southern Ontario, Canada - Groundwater well OW334 metaG | ecosystem: Environmental > Aquatic > Deep...
AAAAGGGTTTTCTTTAGGTGATTGCTCGTTATCCGATAATAAATCCGCTTTATTATTGTCTAAATCAGGAGCTAAACAGTTATGCTGATGTTTTGGAAACGCAGGTATAACGAGTAACAACTCGTCCTCTACAATGCTCTTTAACGGAACTTTTCCTTCCTCAACTAACAATGGTTCATAATCTTCCGGCAATCTATTGGCTTGATCTATTGATGTAACAATGCCCAGCCGGATGTCGGCATTGACAGGCCATTCCACAGCCTGCAAGCAATTTTGGCATTCAAGCTGCAAAACTGCCTCTATTTTACCCTCAATTTTGGCTAATCGACCTTCCCTGCCAAAAAAAAGATCCACAGCAACAGTTCCTTCATCGCTAAACAATATATCCGCCAAACGATCCAGGCTGCTTACAGGTATTTGCCCCCTCAACTCACCGCGCTTATCAGCCAGATGCAAAGGGTCTATATATTCGGGCAATCTATCTAACATAACCGACTAATATTATCTGGAAACGGAAAATACGTCAAATATTAAGTTCTGTAGGTGGGGCTGAATGAAATGTGTAATTACGGGTTCAATACATTTTTGAAGCCCATTTATTAGCTACATCAATGCCTGAATCTTCTTTTAATTAGTGATTTGAAACTTGGTGGAGAATCAGTTGTCATTGTTAGTCATGGAAACGGAGCGTTAGCGTAGTGAAAATGCAGATTTTCCGAAATCGGTTGTCCAACATTAACGTTGCGACTTTATTGAAGAGCATTGCGTATCCCGTAATACAAGTGACCATACATCTCGCGACACGCCATTTCTGTTTGCGCCAAGGCACCTGCTCCAGGCAGGAAATCCATCACTCCCAACTCACCACCAGCCGATACCTGAAAATCAACGGGAAATGGTGTCACTTCCAGTCCCACACTCGTGAACAGGTGCTGCGCTCTCGATATATGGAACGCCGATGTCACCAAGAGAATATGTGGACGTGACCCTTGATCCACACCAACAACATGCCGCTGCGCTAAGAGTGTTGCGACAGCCTGAGCCTCTTCTGCCGTATTCACCACAGCGCCGGTTGTGGACATGCTTTTCGCAGGAATGCCCAAAGCCTTGGCGTATTCGATCAATATCTCACCCTCGGGTTTGGCCTTGGGTTCCCACGGTATCCATCCCCCAGTAAAAATCAGCAAGGGAGCCTTGTCCGCCAGGAATAAATCCACGCCGCCATAGAAACGATCGGCATCCGACCATTCGCTAACCGCCGCCACACCCGGGGCGACAACCCGCCCACCACTTAGCACCACAATAGCATCCGCACGAGGTACGTTGATTATCTCACCACGATCAGCCCATCCTTCCACAGATCGAACCATAAAGTGGCTGACGACCGGAGTACTACTCAACCACAGCACGGCAACCCCAATCCAGATAATTACCCGGCGTCGCAGCAAAAGTCCAACCAACACCAGCAACAGGGAAATGCCGAGAGGCAGCAAGAAAACCGGCAGAATCTTATGAAGATAAATTTGCAATGATAGCCCCTATCTTGCGACGAACCACATGACCACCCATCATTTCGCAAGTCTTGCCGATCAAGGCCTCTGTTAATGTGGGATGATTGCAGGCATGAAAACGATACATAGATGAGTAAAACGTTCCATCATTACGATGCATAACTAATTATTCGGCCGTAGCACGTAAGCCTTGTTGCAAAGAGAAGGGAGGAGTCCAGTTCAGCTCACGACAAATTTTGCTGCTATCGACACATAGCGAACCCAGCAATCGTTCGACCTGTTCGGATTTTCCGAATACCCCACCGCCGAGTCGCAACAAGGCGGAGGGGCATGGCAGTAAACGTGCCGAACGCCCCATCGCGACACTCAGGCTAAGCAACAAATCCGGTGTAGAAATATCTTCGCCATCGCTGACCAGATAGGTTTGTCCGGCCGCCGCAGAATGCGTGGCACAAAGAATTAAAGCATCCACCAGATTCCCAACATAGATTAAGCTACGCAGATTGTTCACCGAGGCCAGCGGCAGCGGGATACCCTTCGCCAACACTTTGAGCATCTGTGCAAAATTGCCCTTCACGTTTGAACCATACACCAGCGGCGGACGCACGATCACGATTTCCAGTCCGGTTTCTGCGGCAACGCGATGCAAAGCCTGCTCCGCCTCCCATTTTGAAATTCCATAAGGATCTTGCGGGGAAGGCAGATAAGACTCGGTGAATCTTTCGTTACTCTGCGTCGATTCTCCGTTCACTTTGATCGAACTGACATAGACCAGCCGCTTCACTCCGTTTGTCGCTGCCACTCGCGCGAGATGCTCTGTTCCTGCGACATTCGTTTTACGAAATTCTTCCAGCGGATTGGCCGCATCGTCGCACATAACATGCACTCTGGCAGCGAGATGAATAACTGTTTCTACCCCATGGAGAGCGTCTGCCCAGTCAGTGTCTGTTGCAATATCCTGAATTTTGGCGATATCGCAGCCGGAGATGTCGAAGTTCGCGCCGCTGCGCAAAGCGGCGCGAACCCGATAACCGCGATTTCTCAACTCGGCACAAAGTGCGCGCCCAACGAAACCATTGGCGCCGGTTACCAGCATAGACCTCATGTGATTATTCAACTCGGTTTTGACCAGACGGTTCGGTTCACATAATCGACATAGCTCAATACCACACGCAACAGTTGCTTGGATACGGCAACTGCCTCGTAATCCTGAACCGGCTGCATTACGCGCTTGGTCTTGTCATGCTGAGCGATGATGACGCGCACTGCATCCAGCACCCGCTCTTTCTTTAGACCGCTCATGATGAGCGTGCCAACATCCATGCCTTCCGGGCGTTCATGCGCGTTGCGAATGGTGATCGCGGGCAGATTGAGCAACGAGCCTTCCTCGGTGATCGTGCCACTATCGGATACCACGCACAACGCCTCCATCTGCAACTTGATGTAATCGCAGAATCCGAAAGGTTTCAGAAACTGGATATGCGGATTAAGTTTGCCCAATTCCAAAGCATCCAAACGCTTTCTGGTGCGCGGATGCGTGGAGACGATCACCGGACAGTCATAGGTTTCCGCGAGAGCATTGAGCGTCTCGACCATATCCAGCAGATTCTGCGGTGTATCGACGTTTTCCTCGCGATGTGCGCTCACAATAAAGAACTTGTCCGCCGTCAGATCCATGCGTTGCAGCACATCCGATTTCTGAATCTTCGGCATGTAATGATCCAGCACTTCGCGCATGTGTGAACCGGTCTTGATAATGGTCTCGGGAGGTATGCCCTCGGCAATCAAGTAACGGCGGGCATGTTCAGTCAATACCAGATTGATGTCGCTCAAATGATCCAACACCTTGCGGTTAAGCTCTTCCGGCACACGCTGATCGAAACAGCGGTTGCCGGCCTCCATGTGGAACACCGGAATCTTGCGGCGCTTAGCCGCAATAACCGCCAGACACGAGTTGGTATCGCCGTACAGCATGACTGCATCCGGCTTTTCTTTTTCCATGATCTCGTCGGACTTTTCTATCACCCGCGCGATGGTCTGCGCGGCGTTCTCGCCCACCGCCTCAAGGAAATGATCCGGTTTGCGGATACCCAAGTCTTCGAAAAACAGTTGGTTCAGTTCGTAATCGTAGTTCTGTCCTGTATGAACCAGGACATGCTGGGTGTGCTGGTCGAACTCGGCGATAACCCGACTCATTTTGATCAGTTCGGGTCGCGTTCCGACTATGGTCATAACTTTAAGCATGCAACTCTTCCTTTATGAAATCTAGTTTCGACAACAGTTTTTTAACTTGCTCGACGTTTAGGCGCTCGGTATTGTGAGAAGTGTAATCGTGCTGATGGGATATCTTTTCTTCACCCTCGCTAAAGAATTGGGCGTAATTCAGATCACGATTATCCGCTGGAATTCGGTAATACCCACCCATGTCTTCCGCCTTTGCCATTTCCTCACGCGAGATCAATGATTCATATAGCTTTTCACCGTGTCGCGTGCCGATAACACGAATCGGATTGCTCTTGGCAAATGTCTCTTTTAGCGCCTGCGCGAGATCCTCTACCGTCGAAGCTGGCGCTTTCTGTACAAAAATATCGCCCTGCTTGCCGTGCTTGAACGCATACAACACCAAGTCTACGGAGTCTTCCAGCGACATCAGAAAGCGCGTCATGTTTGGGTCGGTGACCGTGAGCGCCTTACCTTCTTTGAGTTGCGACACGAACAACGGGATGACCGAGCCGCGCGAAGCCATAACGTTACCGTAACGAGTCGCGCACAGCACAGTCTCTCCAGCATTTTGCATGCGCGCTTTAGCTATCATGAACTTTTCCATCATGGCTTTGGAAATACCCATTGCATTGATGGGGTACACGGCTTTATCCGTGCTCAACATTACTACTCGCGACACACCGCGAGCAATGGCTGCTTCCATCACGTTTTCCGAGCCCATCACATTAGTGCGCACCGCCTCCAAGGGATAAAACTCGCATGAAGGGACCTGCTTCAACGCTGCTGCATGGAACACGTAATCCACGCCCTTCATCGCCTGATAGATACTGCTGTAATCGCGGATGTCGCCAACGTAGAACTTCAATTTCGGATTGTTCAACGCGATGCGCATCTCTTCCTGCTTTTTTTCATCACGGCTAAAGATGCGAATCTCGCGTACCTCAGTCGAAAGGAATCGTTTGAGCACGGTATTCCCGAAAGAGCCGGTCCCTCCGGTAATCATCAATACTTTATTTTTAAACATGCTGAATACCAGGCTATTTGTACAAGAACATTAATTTTATCAGACTTCGCCAATCCGGTGCGACGTAACCTGTGGCCTCCCGAAATCGATCAGCATTAAGCGAACGATCAATCACCAATTGGTCATCCGGCACGATCTCGATAGTCTTGCCATACACCTCGGCGATCAAATTCAGCAGATCGAACTTGTCAATCGGTTCTGCAGCAACATGATACAAGCCGGACAACTGGTTATGCGGAATCACCACATCACGCACAACCTGTGCAAAAACCACTGTGGGTAACCCGGAAAAAACGGCGCGAGTATAACCTTTACACTGTCCTTCTTGCGACAGGAACCAATCGAGCAGACCGTATTTGCTTTGCAATTCATGGCCTATGGTCGATGTGCGCAGGGTGATGGCATGCGGGTAAATCACTTCGCCCAGCGCTTTGGATTTACCATACACATCACGCGCGTCGGCAAAGTTATTTTCGTTGTATCCACCTTTTTCACCGGAAAAAACGCAGTCCGTACTGACGTGTATCAATCGTGCGCCAACAAGCTTGCATAAGCCCGCAAGGCGATGGGGCATCAGGGTGTTGATCGGGATGGCTGCCAGCGGATCATCCGCTTCCGGCTTGTGCTTGGTCAAGCCTGCGCAATTGACGACCACATCCGGCCTTATCTGATCCAAAACTTTTACCAATAAGTTCTGACGTTCGATATCGATCCCCGCTATCAGACGCTCGCCAATTGCAGCAGAAAAAAATCGTTTTACGCTTTCGTCGCGAACCGTACCAAATACTTCCCAATTGTTTTTCTCACTCAGGACGCGCAGTACTGTACTGCCGATCATACCGCTCGCGCCGATTACCAATATTTTCATTAAACATCCTTTCCGTCTTTTGACACAGTTTGTATCAGCGCAATCAGTTGGTCGATCAAGCGATCATGATCGAAGTGCTCCTGATAATAACGGCGTCCGTTGTCACCCATTTTTTCACGCTCATCGGACGATTGTCTATATAGCTGCAAGACCGCATCAGCCAGAGCCCTGGCATTTTCCGCCGGTGTAGCCAATCCCGCTCCTGCCTCAACAACCAATCGCGCACCCTCGCCATTCAGGCAGGCGATGATCGGCCGCCCTGCCGCCATATATGCCTGCACTTTGTTTGGAATAGTCGCCGCAAAGATCGGCTGATCTGCAAGCGTCACCAATAGCGCTGATGCCTTCTGCATGAAGCCGGGCATCGTTTCCACAGGAAACCTCCCCGGCAAATGAAGATTGGTCAGGCCGCGCTGTTGTACCTCCATCAGCATCCATTCGCGAGAACTACCATCTCCCAACACTACAAAATGAATGTCTGGGTATTCTCTCAGTAATGCTGATGCCTCGACTATTACACCAACGGCCTGTGCGACGCCGATGTTACCAGCGAACATGACCGAGAACCCCTCCCCCAATCCGGGAACGTTGGGTATGGCATTTGTTGTCGGCACAGCAAAACCTTTATCGACTGAGTTAGGGTAATACACTACAGGCGTGCCCGATGCCAATGCGCCAACAGGCTCTTCGAAAGCCTTCGATTGCACCAAGAGCATATCAGTATGCCGGTAAATGAAGCGCACCACCCACTCGACCAGCTTGAGTACCGTGCGGTTTCGTACATGCCCTGTCGCCGACAGACTTTCTGGCCATAGATCTTGCACCCACAATACCACCGGACAACCCTTTAGCCATCCAAGGAAGATTGCCGGGATGGCTTGAAGTATCGGTGATGGTGCATAGATAAAAATCACATCAAATTTTTTTTTGCGCAACATCCAGGGCGCGAATACCAATCCCGACACAACGAAGGACAGATAATTCAGTGCCAATCGCCATCCACCTCTCCCTCTTGTCAGCAGTGGAATGCGGTTTATGTTAATGCCCTGATAGGTTTCTCGCTGACATCCCCATGCACGATACCCTTGAAATATCTCTCCTCGCGGATAATTTGGTTTGCCAGTCAGCACCTCGACCTCAATACCCTTCTCCACCAAGGTTTTGGCAACCTCATTGATGCGAAAATCTTCCGGCCAGTAGTATTGTGAAATGACCAGGAGTTTCATTCTGTCGTTATTTTAAGAATGGAGCTGTAAAGCTCGAAATACTTAGGCGCCAATGAAGACCAAGAATATTGCTGCTTCACGAAATTCGACCATGCTGGCGAAATTTCAGCTAATTTATTCGAGTCAGCCAGAAGGCTGGTCAAGCCTGTAGCAATGCCAGTCACGGTAGCCGGCACTTCCAGCCTTGTATCGATCGACCGAACATCGCTAAATCCGCATTGATCGGTAAGCAACACAGGCGTGCCACAGAAGCCAGCTTCGATAGCCACTATAGACATAGCCTCTTGCCTTGAAGGAACCACCAATAGATTCGCCATGCGGTAAGCGGCCACTTTGTCGGCTCCGTTCAGATAGCCTAGAAAATGTACGAATTCGCTTATATTTTTCTGCTCCGCCATTTTTTTCAACCCCTCTAACATTCCCCCGTCCGGCCCGGCAAAAACCAAGTGTACATTCGGAAAAGTGGGTCTAATCGAGCTGAAGGCATCCAGTAACAGGTCTGGTCCCTTGATCGGGTTAAGACGCCCCATGAAAAGTATGATCGGCGCATCCGGTAATCCTAATCGACGCTTGAATTCAGTGCTATCAACTAAAGGAAAATCTTCTTCGCTTACGCCGTTTGGTATCACCGTCACCCAGGATGAAAGAATACCGTACTCTCCAAATTGAGGAAATTCACCTTTTGTTACAGCAATCCATCCGGATGCATTGCGAACGATGGCGTTGCCCACCAGAAGGTTGAAAATGCGCTTCAGCCATTTGGATCGGCCAAACAGGGGCAGTGCTCCGGCAGGACATACAACGTAGGGCTTGCCTATCCGCCGAGCAGCCAAATAGACCAGAACATTGAGTACACTCCAATGTCCCATTAAATGAATGATGTCTGCTTCATTCACCAATCTCCGAATCATTCTCCAATCTATTCTCGGAAAGTTGAACCTTCTCCATAAGCAGTGGAACACATACAGCTCAGCTGATCCAAGAGCATCCCTACGCTGTTTATCAAGCTGATCAGAGTCTATTGTCAGCACCCTGCACAAAGCACCCTGCTTAGCCAGAAAACGACTCATCTGAAAAGTACGCTCAGCCGTCCCTCCCCCCGTCTTTAAATCGATCGTGTCGTTAACGTTAAGAATACGCATCAGCAACGTTCCATACCCGAAGCACATGCTCCATTTGTACGACCACAAATAATTTGATTAACCGTTTCTCTTACCCCGAACCCAAACCTGAATCCTTCTGAAGCAAGTCGCCTGGACGAATATTTAACCCTTCCGCTATTGCCCGTCTGACGCAACATTCTCCGCAAAAAATAGGGAACGCCTACAGGTAGATGCGGGAACGGCGTTACAAGATTATCGTGATGACCTATTGCATTTGTCCGGTACAACGACCAAAGATCGGCGACCGTATTCAGGGGATCGTCATCCAAGGAAACGAAAAAAAGTCGTGGATCCTGCGATGACTGGCTGGAAAAATAAATTGCGGCTTCAGCCACGTCTTCTGCATGCACAATATGTGCGCACTCGCCTCCTTTGACAAAGGCTTTTAATCGACTTTTGAACGATCCATTTATCGGCAAACTTAATTCGCCGAGGTGATTCTCATCTACAACATTCGTTGGTCGAAGAATAACCGTACTGCATCCGTCTATCGGAGCGCGCGCAATTGTTTCGGCCTCCAGCTTGGTCTGCTCATAAATATTCTGAGGATTGCATGGTGTGGACTCATCCACCCATTCCTGCGTAGTACGTCCAACAACGCCCGCGCTACTTAAATGGCAAAAGTATCTGATACGATGCCGATTGATCAATTTCACGATTTTTTCCGTGCCAAGGACATTGACTTCCTGCATTTTCGACTCATCCGTCAGCTCGGCCGCACAATGAAACACCATGTCGGCACCACAAATAAACTGCTCGAGATGCACTTCATCCGATAGTCCGGCCTTGAATACCTGCACATGCTGATTCACGTAGTCCCGACGAGTCAACACTCGCACTTGGCAACCTCGCGCCAACAGCTTCTGAACGATACGTCGCCCGATCATGCCTGACGCGCCGGTCACGCACGCCGTCATTGGCTTCTCGCCAGGGTCATTACCTTGAAAATTCATTGACCTTGCCTATTGTCTTACCGCTCTCATTATAAGGCGATACGGTGGTTTTCATTTTGATGCCTTCATAATCTAAATTGAACCGTACGCAAATTGAGAGACGCTATGCTTGTATTATTTCCTAAGGAAAAAGTCTTTTATCAGCCTTGGAAAGCTACTTTTTGCGTAGGACAATCCGACCAACAAAGGGGAATGACATAACGACAAAGTAAGGTATCGAAACCTTGACCGCAGGCTTCGCTCGTATTGACGGGACATTATAAAACAACTGTGTGCTATCTTAAAACGCCGAAGCGACAAATCCATTTGCTGACGGTACTTAAAATAAAATCGTCTTGCCCCTAGATACTGCGAACGCATATTGTTTGTTATTCTCAATCCATCATGCGCTTGGTATTTAACCAAGGTTTCATTACAAACCACAATATCGCCCTCCTGACGAAGTCTTACCCACAAATCCCAATCCTGACCACTTTTAAATTTGGTATCAAATCCACCGATTTTTGATAATACCTCTCTTGAACATAAACACATTGATGCTCCGCCCAAAACACTGCCTCGTAACAACTGATACAGCGCAACGTTCTCAGGCAGCCTGACAATTCTTGAAATTCCAGATGGGAAATGCTGTTCAAAGTTACAGCTACATGCAACCGCAGATGGACAAGCATTCAACTTGTCCAGTTGATACCTTAACTTAGTTGGAACCCACTCATCGTCATCATCGAGAAATGCAATCCACTCGCCTGAGCTGGCAGAAATACCCGCATTCCGGGCACCGCCCCCTCCCAATGATTCTGAGTTCCGTAATATTTTTATGCGGGAATCACTATTAGCTAAGCGCCTTAAGAGCTCTGGCGTTCCATCAGTAGAAGCATCATCTACTACAATGAGCTCTATGTTTGTTTCAGTTTGTTCCAACACTGATCTTATAGCGTGACCCAGAAGTGCTGCTCTATTATGTGTAGGCATCACTACACTCACAAGAGGAGTTTTCATTCGCTCTCCAACTGATAGTCATACCATCGACGTAAGCAATACAAAGTAAAAACAGCGAAGGACTCCCTGGAATTCATCTCCATCTTTTCATTCTGACGCAGGTATTTTGCAGTATCGAAATTTTCCAACCCTGGAATATCTGTCACTGATCTGGCTGTGTCGAGGAACAGTTTTAAGTTTCTATTTACCCATAACGGCACCGGGCCTGAAAAACCATGCTTCTTTCGCCAAACATGATCATACCCAAGGTAAGACTCTGCGATATCTCGAAAAAGCACTTTTGTCCTTCCTGAATTCACATGACTTGTTGGGGGGAACTGAATTGCCATTTCAACCAAATCCAAATCTAAGAGAGGAACTCTTCCTTCGACAGTATTAGCCATTGTCATTTGGTCAAAAAGAAAAAGTATCTCATCGGGCAAATAGACCGACATATCAAAGCCCATTTGCTTGTACAGCAAATGCCCCCTATCCTCCAATGAGAGGGGAATTGAATTTGCAAGCCTTGCAAGGAAACTTCCCATCCCCGCCTGCTTTCCCAACAAATTTGAACAAAGTTCAAAGTTCCCTGCCGTAGTAAACATCATATCCAGAGAAGGGTTCCTTAACCTCGCACCTAGCTTGCTTGATGCCGGAAATGCACTACCCGCCAATTTTCTAATATTCTCGGGGATGCCGCTAAAAAAACGTCTCTGCAATGTGGCGCCTCCCACATACCTGTCATACCCACCGAATATCTCGTCCCCGCCGGTACCGCTTAGCAATACCTTCACACCATCGCCAGAGGCCATCTCAGACAGTACATACGAAGGAATAATCGCCGGATCAGCGATAGGTTCACTGAGATTTTTAAGAGCAATATCGAGATATTTCATCGCCTCTTTATCAGCGATTTCTCTTTGATGATGGTTGGTATGATAGTTATCAGCCACTGCTAATGCAGCGGGTAATTCATTAACCGTGTGTCCCTCAAAGCCAACGCTATACGTATGCAAATGGTCAACCTGTTTGGAAGCAAGTGCCACCACTATTCCGCTGTCGACCCCCCCTGAAAGGAGGGCACCCACAGGAACATCGCTACGAATCTGTCTTCTGACCGCCTGTTCCAGCAGATCCTCCAGTTGCTGCCGTGTAGAAGGTGTATCCTCAATTCCCGCCGCTTTTTTGATTCGCCAATAACGCCTCTGTTCGACCCTGCCAGACGGCTCGATGATCATCATGTGCGCAGGCAATAGCTTGGCAACACCCTTGAAGATACTAAACTCAGAGGGGACGTATGAACTCAACAGATACGATGCCAGCCCATCGGGATTAAGCTTATTGCCGTGAAATTTTTGCAACGATTTGGATTCAGACGCGAACGCTATAAATTCCGTCGTCTGATAAAAATAAAATGGCTTGATACCAAGGTGATCTCTCGCACAAAAAAGTCTTTGCCGGAATTCATCCCATAATGCAAAAGCAAACATACCATTTAAATGTTCAACACATTCGTCACCCCACTGCTTGTAGGCAACTAGGATAACTTCTGTGTCAGACCTGGTTCTGAACTTGTGCCCAAGCGCTATTAGCTCATCACGAAGCTCAACGTAATTGTAGATTTCGCCATTGAATATTAACCATAGCATCCCATCGTCGTATTCCATTGGCTGTGAAGCCGCCTCACTAAGATCGATAATAGATAATCTACGATGTCCCAGTGCGACATTTGCTTTACGAGAAAGCTGAGAATTTGACGACGAATCAGATGAGCCCATAACAACTTGGCAATGATCTTTCCCGCGATGAACTAATTTACTTAGCATCGCGTTCATTTCATCAATATCTATTGGTTTGTTATCAAACCGAATTATTCCAGCTATGCCACACATTTTTTATATTTGAACCGCGTTGAAATCACTACAGGCAAAGTAACATCCCCAGAAATGCAGACAGTTATTGATGGCTCAACTTCCCCGTAATTAGTTGAAATCCATCCCCCATCTGAATTACCAACATCTGCACAAACCAGCAAGGACTCACCAAAACCCTGTGTAACAAGTTCAACTACTCCATCAGCCCCCATCACAGACATTAGGTTATCATCAAATAAGTTAAAACTTGCACCAAAATTCCAGCGTAATTGAATCTCAACTTGCCCCTCACCTTCAAACGAATCGACAACCTCAAGCCCGTTTTTCTCTAAAGTTATTTTTCTCGTATGTCGTGCAACACTAGTAGCCCTAGCAAATCCATCATGAGATAACCGGATAGCGTCATTCGATATCGATGACTCCAACCTTGCGCAAGCGTAGGGCTTTGGCCACCAAAGCCCGTTTCCCAGTAGCGTTTCACATAATGGGGAAAAACCATTTACCAGCGGAACATTATGTCCGAGTGCGCTTTTCTGGAGCAAAGAAACTTCGTCAGGCGTATATCGGTAACGTCCCGCATCAACAAGTATTTCAACACCCTCATTAATCCAAATGAAACCTGTATAGTCGCAATGACTGTGCGTCGGAAAATTGGGCGGATAAGCACCAGATGGAAAGTTACCCAACACATGCTGATTCGAGTCTGAAACTCGAAACCAGCCTTCTGGTATTTCAGTTGATTGACAGGGTTTATCCAATACGGGCCAAAATTCCGGATAGAGTCTAGCTAGCCTTAAAATGGAGTGTACTGGGCTAGCGTCAGGAGAAATATCCCCAACCAATCCAAGTAAACGGCCATCAGCATCACACAACATCGCGGCTGCATCAATCATGCATTGACTGTAATTTTTAAGAAAATTTACATCTGGATGATCTGTACCGTAACGTCCATCAACAAATCGCCATGCATCAAGCACCCAATTAGTCACGATCAACTGGTAGTGCGATGAGCGCTCACGCAAGAAACCACCCTCTCCCACCATGATCGGAAGGCACTCGCGAAATGTCTTCATTCCGGCCTGATATGCCGGCTCATTGCCAATTGCAACCCCGCCAACTACAAGAGCTCTGGCATTGTTAATAATATGGTTATTGGTTCCTGTTAACCCGTAGTATTCAATATGCCGATAAATCCAGTCAACTGAATCCGCAATGAAATCGGTTATGCTCCTGTCAAAATCAATGGGCCTTGATGAGATACCCTTTACCGAAAGGTAAACCAATAGATTTGAAACCCGCTCACACGCGGAGTATGTTTCCCAGGCAATATCGTTTTTATCAGCATGAGACTGTATCCAATCAAATACCTTGGTAAGATCCTCCTGCTGATCTCCAGAATTGCCAATCAGCGACTCAAGTAAGAAACCCCATCTACTAAGTTCAAAATATGCCTCTGGATCATCTTGAGGTTTATCTGACTTAATCGGCAACTGGGTCAAACTCACTGCTCTAGCAACCTGATAACCAGGCAAGATCAAACCAACCTGATCATTTGGATAGCGATAATTTTGAGCAAGACTCTTCTTATCGATCCAGGCTGGGGTACGTTTCGCGCCAATATGCTTGTCCGCGAATTTAATCCTGACTTTGTTATTTATCTTCCTAACAACCACACACGACAAGTCAGCCAGGTGTTGGAATAAAAAAAATGGATCCGTACGAAGGCGTCTAAGAAAATACTCGCGCTCTTTAATGAGGGTATTCATTTGCCTATCTGCCTGTCGCAATTCTTTGCCGGGGCAAGGACACTCCCTTGACTGTCATATTTTCAATTATGTCTCAAATGGTTGATCTTGCAATTTTTAGCGTACATAACAACTAAAGCCAAGTGAATCAGAAAATATGGCGCCAACCAATTACCGTACGAAAGATTGTGGATTGCATGACCAATAAACGAAGCCGCCAAGCATCGAGAAATAGCATTCCCAGATATTAGCAAAGGATGACAAAAGGCAAAGAAAATATGCACAAAGAAAACGGTTATCAATACTATTGCAGGGACCCCACCTGACACAGCCCAAAAGATAAGTGCATTTCCGCTTTGGATTTCATTGCTTGATGCAGTGGTTGAGAAGCCAATACCAAGTGGATTAGATGCAATCAAGGAAATATACTCATCCAGTTTATAACCCTCTCGCATCAAATTGCCACTTGGCCCATCGGGATCTCTCCTATACATCTTCGCAATGACTGCCTGTTCATCGGTTACGTCATTAGTATCAACTTCATTGGCCGAGTGCCCGAGATATAATAGGAAACTGGCCCCCATTAAAAAGATCCCAAAAATTAGAATAGGGTAACTGTATTTTATCAATGCAATTTTGCGTAACCAGTGATAAAACGGCTTGGAAAGAAATAAAAATATCACCCCGGCAATAACAGCGATATATCCTGCAAGGGATACCGTAGTTAAAAGAGCGAAAAATATTATAATTGCTGAAAATAAATAGATTTTTTTTCTGTATTGCCAAAATCGACCGGCACTAACAAAGGCCGGAAGCAACAAAAATGAAGCAAATAAAGATGGCTCAAGAAACCAACCTTGAGATCGCAAAACGGTGACACCCGCTATAGGGGTTTGAATTGCATTTCCATATCCCCATAGGCCAAAGCTAACTTCTGGCATATTGGAATATCTACCAATTTCCACAATATTGGATTTGTCAAATACGCCCCAGTACACGCCAAAGAAAGCAACAGCCGCTTGAATTGAGAAAATTACAGCCACTGTAATATATGTCGAAACCAACAAACCTTCCCTTTCTCGCAGCAAGTGGTAGCAAAAAATCAAAATGGGGAGAATCATCGACATGAACACCAATTTCAGCCATTGACCCACGCCAATCCAATCTCCAGCTAGTAACGAAGGGACTAAAGCAAACAAAAAAAGCAAGTAAAAAAGAAGTATTAAAACTTTCTCTAACCGCGTCATACTTTTGCGCCGATAACGCGCAAAAAGGATCACAAAGACAAAAGCGCATACCTTAATTAGCTTATCTGACAAATCATCTGTAACCACATAAATTGCGTACTCCAAAGTAAATATCCAAACTGCGATAATAAAAACCCAGACGCGGATGTTTGTACTCTTTTTTGAAGAAATGACTCTGCTTGTTGCGCTCACATTCACGTCCAATTTCTTAATATGAATACGGCTAAGAGGAATATTCCGTGTACTGGATTAAATGCCATCATCATTGGATGACAACTTCCGTATTACTTATAGTCGCCAACAGATGATGCCAGCCTGGCAGGCCATCATCAAGCCAAAATAAGTTCTGCTTGTGAAAATCTCTCTTGGATAGAGTTTGATTTGTTAATGCTGACACCATTTCCTCAGTCGTACCTACAAAGCAAACACCGGGTTGTCCGCGCAAAGGACTCAAATTGAAACTGGATCCATCCAGCCCGATAATGACAGGCAATCCAGCGAGGAAGGCGTCAACGGCAGCAGAAGTAGAATTTGCCGAAATAGCGATATCAAATTTACCTAATATTTTATCCAATGATTCCGAGGTTTGCTCTGCATCTATGCCAGGATAGTTTGTTAAGTCGACTTGCAGCCCCGGATGCGGTTTGAAAGTGAATTTATAGTTACCGGGCAACAATATCACAGCTCTTTCCAGGAGGCTAAACAAGTTGTGAATTGATTTTGAAATCATATCGCCAAGTATAAGGATGTTAGTTTTTTCTGTTTCCAGTTGATCCAGCCGGATGGGCGGGTTCGAATGGGGCTTAGCAGATATCCCTAACAAATTAAGATATCGAAGCGCCTCAACCTTAGCCAGTTGCTCATTTGAGTAGCCGGAATTTATAAAAACATCCCATGCCGCAGGGCCATTAACCGCCACCTTATCAGGCAATGGCATGGCGCATTTTGCTGTTGATTTTATAGTGCGAGGATCATCAAAATAATACAAGTGCCAAAAAGGCGCGGTTGCATGTTGAAAGCCAATTATCTTACCGTGGCCATGTTTACGCCATGCATGAAGAAAGGCGCGTTCCCAACCCTGATTTTCACAAAGATAAAGGCCATTTTTTTGAGGCGGCATACCCCGCATCGCAGCATCAAAAAGCTCAAACCACAAACAATTGATACTCGCTGTCGAACCCACGATTGATGAAAGCCAATCGTCTCGTAAAATTGGCCACAACCAGGAAGCAGATTTTGAAGGAAAAAAATAAATACTAAAGCATCTCACTCGCCAAGCGACTAGATTAAGTCTCACCCACCTTTTGAGTGCCCGAACAACGATCCTTGGGGTCAAATAAGTATCTAAAAACGCATGGAGGCCCTGATTTTCTGAATCTTTATTGAGCAAAGTCAAACAATCAATACCCGTTCTTACATTTGGAACAACTGAACTAATCAGAAAATGCTGCAACCAGTTAATCTGAGCCCCTTTGTCTTGCATAAGTGCGGGGAGCTGTTCCCATTGGCGGGAAGAGAATCTGCCCTGCTTCAAGGCGACCTCGTCCAAATGGATAAAATAAGAGCACATTAATATGGAGGACTCAGTCGAAAACCATTTTTGTTTTTTTACAGTGCGAAGTGGCCACCGCGAAAAAATATGCCATAAAAATACAACTAAGCCTTGTGCAGAGTGCGGCAAATTACGGTATAGCTGCCGCAAAGACCGATTCGCCTTTTTATGACCCGTCAATTGCAAAGAAAATTCAATATTTAGAGACTGGCAGAGGCAACGAATAGCGTGAATCAATTCACGATCTGAACTCTTCAAGCTTAATTTGGACGGCGTTCTTTCAAGAAGAATTTCTTCCAGAACCATCAATCGCAGGCAGTCATAAATTCTTGGCGATTTAAAAGGACTTTTCTCGGCCAACTTCGTCATCCACCAAAAACTAAAGCCCTCCCCCATATCCAAGTGGTCAACAATGCGTTTTCCTTTTACATGGATTTCACCGAGATCATGGATAAATGCAAGATACTTAGCCCGTAATCGCTCAGCATGATCTTCTAAATAACGCGGAATAGAAAAAAATGAACCATTATCAGCGTAGCTTTGCCAGAGCAAAAGATTATCTGTCGCGTCAAGCGGAACATCTGGCTGATCCCAGACAACGACCGAATTGGCCATTACGCCAAAGGTTCCAAGCTTACTTTGATTTCTTCCGGCAAATTCAGATTAAACCCAACTGGAGCTTGATCTCCTTCCTTTCTCTTCGTAATCGAAAAAGCAGAAAAGCAGAGTTTTTCATACGGAGTGACAGCGGTAGAAGACGGTGCGCCAAAGTATCCAAAAGCAGAAATGTCAGATGGGTTCAAATCAATCAGTTTGTGCATCAAATCGTTTGCGTTTAAGACCACATAAGCAGCACATTCACCATCCATCACACCATCAAAACTAATATATTGATAAGATCGCTTTATATCGTTGCACCCCTCTCCCGTAACTAATCGAAAAGTGGCAACCAAAGCCCCCCCCGGTAGAACATGTTCCCAGGCGGCGGAGAGCATATTGGAAAACTGAATATTCCAGTCGAAACAACTGAGGGAGAAAACCACGTCGAATCTTTTATCAAGAAGTATCTTTCGACGTAAATCCAGAAAATCTCCACACAAAATTTGCGCACTCGCATTCATCTTACGTGCGGATTCCGCAGCTAATGAATTAATTTCTACACCTGTATATTTTTCAACCCCGAACTGATCTTTAAGTGCTAAACCTAAACCAGCGCACCCACAGCCAATATCCAGAACAGCATGACTATGACCAAGATTTAACCGGCTAATAATCTCACGTTCTGATTCATAAAACTGCGGCCATGAAATACGGTTTTGTGTGAAGTAATGCGCAAGCTGATCCGTCTGATAGACAATATTTTTCTGCATGGATATTAATTCTTAGGTGGCATCAAATGATGCGTTATTTATAAAAATTCCAGTATTCATCGGTCACCATGTGTTCCTCAACTAGGGCTATATCACTAGGGCTATCAACTGAATACGATTTGATATATGGATAAGCAGCTATGTATTGCCGGAACGACATATCCAGAATTCGATTACTATCACAGGCCTCAAGCCTTTCAAGGCGAGTCTCCGGGTGGGCCGTAAATGCTTTGAGATACTTCCAGCGGAATGCAAATATTCCATAAATCCGGTGTGCCATCAGGTCTGCAGAAAACTCGCCCTTGCAATACGGTAGCGGTACACGAGATGTATAAAGCACCTCTCCTGCAGTATTGTAAACAAGCTTAACGGTATCCG
>Ga0172379_10005308_pt1 | contig 18111 bp, 16 predicted proteins | sample GrowelOW334metaG_FD_119756 | JGI IMG/M metagenome (GOLD analysis project Ga0172379, IMG submission 119756) | Groundwater microbial communities from an aquifer near a municipal landfill in Southern Ontario, Canada - Groundwater well OW334 metaG | ecosystem: Environmental > Aquatic > Deep...
GGCTCCTTGAACTTGAGCAGGTGCCACAGCACCCGCGCCAGGCGGGCTCACCGCTGACGCTGAACTTGGTCGTGAAGCCCGGACAGCCCTTGTCCCAGCGCCGCCCGCAGACTGGCGGCGTGAAAAACATTCTCTCCCTCTGGGGCCACGACAACGAAGCCGTGGCAAGTTTCGGCCGGGCCACGTTGCACCGGCGCGGCGACGGTCGCTACGAACTGCGCGGCGGTTCGCCCGCCGACCGCGCGGACGCGCTGGAGTGGGCCTCGATCTTCCAGCACGACGCGGTTTTTTCCCAGCGGCCAGCCCGCTCGCGCTCGGGCCTTCCCGCGCCGTCGCCGCGCTGGTAGGTTCACCCCCATGCCGCGCGACGACCTGTTCGCCCCAGCCGAGACGCCCCCCGCGTCCGCGACGCCACCGGAGTCGCCGGACGTGGACACCACCTCGGCCGTGCCGCTCGCCGCGCGCATGAGGCCGCGCAACCTCGACGAGTATTGCGGGCAGCAGCACATCCTCGCGCCGGGCATGCTCCTGCGGCGCGCCATCGAGGCGGACCGCATCCAGTCGCTCATCTTCTACGGCCCGCCCGGCACGGGGAAAACCTCGCTGGCCCAGATCATCGCGCGGCAGACCAAGTGCAAGTTCGAGCGTCTCAGCGGCGTCGAGTCGAACGTCGCCGACATGCGGCGCGTGCTCCAGGGCGCAAGCAACCGCCTGGAAAACACCGGCCAGACCACGATCCTGTTCGTGGATGAAATCCACAGGTTCAACAAGTCGCAGCAGGACGTGCTGCTGCCCGACGTGGAGAGTGGCGTCATCCGGCTCATCGGCGCGACCACGCACAACCCGTTCTTCTTCGTCAACTCGCCGCTGGTCTCGCGCTCGCAGATCTTCGAGCTGAAGCCGCTTTCCGAGGACGACCTCTTCGACCTCATCGCCCGCGCGCTGATGGACGCCGAGCGCGGCATCGGCTACCTGAAAATCAAAATCGCCAAGGAAGCCGCGCAGCACCTCGCCCGCGTGGCCGACGGCGACGCGCGCAAGGCGCTCAACTCACTCGAAATCGCCGCGCTGACCACGCCGCCAGAGTCGGACGGCACCATCCGCATCACGATGGAGGTCGCCGAGCAGTGCATCCAGAAGAAGGCCATCGTGTATGACGGTGACGGCGACGCGCATTACGACACCATCAGCGCGTTCATCAAATCCATGCGTGGCAGCGACCCCGACGCCGCGCTCTACTGGCTGGCGAAGATGATTCACGCCGGCGAAGACCCGCGCTTCATCTCGCGCCGCATCCTCATCTGCGCCGCCGAGGACGTGGGCCTCGCGGACCCGATGGCGCTGGTGCTCGCGCAGGCCGCACACCAGGTCGCGGAGTTTGTCGGCTGGCCCGAGGCGCGGATTCCCATCGCGGAAGCGGCCATCTACATCGCCACGGCGAACAAGAGCAACAGCGCCTACAAGGCCATTGATGCCGCGCTCGAAGACGTGCGCTCCGGCCGCACGCTGCCGGTGCCGGAGCACTTGCGCGACGCCAGCTACAAGGGCGCGAAACAGCTCGGACACGGCGTGGGCTACCAGTATGCGCACGACGGAGAAGGCCACTTCGTCCCGCAGAACTACCTGACCGAGATGCGCCGCTACTACGAGCCGACCGAGCAGGGCGTGGAGAAGAAGATCAAGGAACGCGTGGACAAGTGGCGGGCGCTGGCGGCGGAGGCGAAGCCGAAATGAGAAGCTCCAAATCCCAAGCTCCAAACGCCAAGCTCCAACGGCGTGGCGAGGCCAGCGCGGTTGGAGCGCGGACGCCCACGTCCGCAATGTGTCCGGGCAACGCCGGAGGCACGCCGGGCACCGTGCCGGGGATTTGCAATCGCCGACTTTGGGCCACGCTTGCTAACAGCCGCTGCGAACTGCCCACCCGCAACACGGTGGTTGCAAACCGCCGGCACGGGCTGCGGACGTGGGCGTCCGCGCTCCTGCGTGCAATCCGCTGGCCTACGGTTCTTGGAGCTTGGGATTTCGCCAGCGCATGACTTCTCCTGCCGAAGCCAAGGCCAGCCTCCGCACACGGTTGCGCGCCGAGTTGAAGGCTCATTCGCCTGCTACCGCCGCTGCTGCATCGGCGGATTTGTGCGAACGTGTGCGCAACTCCTCCGCCTGGCAGAGTGCCCGCGCCGTCCTGCTTTTCTTCCCCATCGGCAGCGAGCCGGACATCTCTCCGCTGCTCGCCGACGCGCTCGCCGCCGGCAAGCTGCTCGCCCTCCCGCGCTTCAACGCCGCCGCGAATGCTTACGAGGCTGTGCGCGTCATTGACCCCGTGCGTGAACTGGCGACGGGTCCCTTTCAGGTGCGTGAGCCGGTGGCCGCGTGTCCGGTGGTGCCGTTGAACCGGCTGGACTTGGCGCTCGTGCCCGGGCTAGGCTTCGACGCTTCCGGGCATCGGCTCGGGCGCGGCAGGGGACACTATGACCGGCTGCTGGCCGGCTTCACGGGGATGAAAATTGGCGTGGCATTCGACTTTCAAATCGTGGCCGGGGTTCCGCGCGAGCCGCACGATGTTGCGCTCGACACCATCGTCACGCCGACCCGGTGGATTGAGGCGAAGGCGGATTAGCCGCGACAGGGCACAGAGAACACAAAGCCAATGGTTCAAAGTTCAAAGTTCAAAGTTCAAAGTTTCCCCCCTTGTGCTCTTTGCGCCCTTTCGCGGCAAAGAACTTCCCCATGAGCCTCCTCGCCGCATTTGGTCCCACCGAAGCCGGCTATGTGCTCCTCGGCGGGGCGTTCGGCTACGCTTTCATCCGCTACAAGGAGGGCGTCCGCCGCCGCGAGATTTCGAAATTGCGCGCCGCCGAGATCGAGTCCGCGAAGCGAGAGGCCGAGTCCCTCCTCCGTGAGGCCCGGGTGACCGCCAACGAGGAGGCCATCAAGCTCCGCAACCAGGCCGAACTCGCCTACGTCACGCGCCAGCAGGAAATCGCCGCGGCCGAACAACGGCTCGCCCAGCGCGAGTCATTGCTCACCACCCAGCTGGAAGGTTTCATCCACCGGGAGAAATCACTGCAAACCCACCAGGCCGCGCTCGCCCAGCGCGAAGCCGCCCTCGCCAAGGCCCTCGCCGAAACCGACGCCCTCGCCAGCCGGCGCCGTGAACTGCTCATGCAGGCCGCGCATGTAACGGAGGCCGAGGCCCGCGCGCTCGTTCTGAAAGAGTGCGAAAGCGCGGCGCTGCGGGACGCGAACGAACTCACGCGCCGCATCCTCTCGGAAGCCAAGGGCAAGGCCGAGGACCAGGCGCGCCGCATCATCTCGCTGGCCATCCAGCGCTATGCGGCGCAACACACCTACGAGACCACCACCGCGACCATCGCGCTGACCGGCGACGAGATCAAAGGACGCATCATCGGACGCGAGGGCCGCAACATCCGCGCGTTCGAGGCGCTCACCGGAGTGACCGTGTTGATCGACGACACACCGGGGGCGGTCGTGCTTTCCGGCTTCGATCCCGTGCGCCGCGAAATTGCGCGCGAGGCGATGCAGCGGCTCATCCTTGACGGGCGCATCCACCCGACGCGCATCGAGGAAGTTGTCGCAAAGGTGAAGGAGGAGATGGATGAGAACGTGCGCAAGGCAGGCGAGGACGCCATCTTCCGGGCGGGCGTGCCGCCGCTGCACGAGGAGATCGCGCAGGTGCTGGGCCGGCTCAAGTTCCGCATGAGCTTCTCGCAAAACGTCCTCGACCATTCCGTCGAAGTCGCGCACCTGACCGGTTTGATGGCGGCGGAACTCGGCCTGGACGTCCACGCCGCGAAACGCGCCGGCCTGCTTCACGACATCGGCAAGGCCCTCCAGCAGGACATGGAGGGTTCCCATGCCGTCATCGGCGCCGACTTTCTCAAGCGCCTCGGCGAGACCGAGGGCATCGTCAACGGCGTCGCCTCGCACCACGACGAGGTGCCCCACACCTGCCTCTGGGGCATCCTCGTGAGCGCCGCCGACGCCATCAGCGCCAGCCGTCCCGGCGCGCGTTCGGAGACGATGGACACCTACATCAAGCGCCTGGAGAATCTTGAGAAAATCGGCCTGAGCTTCACCGGCGTGGACAAGTGCTACGCCGTGCAGGCGGGTCGCGAACTCCGCGTCTTCGTCCAGCCCGAAGTTTTGACCGACGACCAGGCCACCGCGCTGGCCCGCAACGTCTGCCGCAAGATCGAGGACGAAATGCAATACCCCGGCCAGATACGCGTGACCGTCATCCGCGAGACGCGGGCGGTGGAGTTTGCGAAGTAGCCGCAGCGGCCGGTGCATTTCAGCCGGAACGATGCAGTGGGGGCGACAGGAGCGCGGCATTCATGCCGCAGAAACGCCCGCCAGAGACAGGGCTCGGGTTTGCACCTGCGCCGGCTGCCGCCCGAACCGCTTGGTTCGTTCGGGCGGATGGCTCGGAAGTTCTTCAACCCCCTTTGAGTCCCACGATTCTGCGGCATGAATGCTGCGCTCCAACTGCATCGCCCCGGCTGGGCGGCCGCCGGCGGGGCGGAGTTCAAGAAGTTTGGTTTTGCGCACAGGTGTGGGATGCGCTTTTCTTCCGGCATGAAGCCCGTGGTCGCCCCTGTGTTCAGTGCTGTGCTGTCGGTGTTCCTTGCGGCCGCCCCGGCTGCTGAAGTCCGTGTCGAGCGTGTGCCAAACGGCGGGCTGCAACCGCAGGCTCTCACCGATGTTCGCGGGGTGGTGCATCTCGTGTATCTCTCGGGAACTCCCAGGGGATGCGATGTCTTCTACGTGCGGCGTGAGCCCGGCAAGGGCGAGTTTACCGCGCCGCTGCGCGTGAACAGCCAGCCTGGCAGCGCGGTCGCCGCCGGGACTATCCGCGTCGCGCAGATCGCGATGGGCAGGGGGGGACGCATCCATGTCGTCTGGAACGGTTCCGACCGCGCCGAGCCGAAGCCCTCGACGCAAAGCGCCCCGCTGCTCTACAGCCGGATCAACGATGCCGGCACGGCCTTCGAGCCGCAACGCAACCTCATCAACGCCACACAACACCTCGACGGCGGCGGAACGGTGGCGGCGGATGGAAACGGCAATGTTTATGCCTTCTGGCACAGCGCGCCTCAAGGCGACACGACGGGCGAGCCGGGCCGGATGGTGTTCCTCGCGCGGTCACGGGACGAGGGGGTGACCTTTGAGCGCGAGCGCATCGTGAGTCCGGAGCCGACCGGCGCATGCGGTTGCTGCGGGATGAAGGCCTTCTCGGACTCGCTGGGCAACCTCTACGCACTCTACCGCACGGCAGCGGGAACCTTTAACCGCGACATGACGCTGCTGGTGTCGCGCGACCGGGGGGAGCATTTCACGAGCGAGACGCTCCATCGCTGGCGCATTGGACAGTGTCCGATGAGCAGTGAGTTCCTCACCGAGGTGCGCGGGCGCGTCCTGGCCGCGTGGGAGACCGATGGCCCGGTCCAGTTTGCGTCACTCAACCCGGCCGACTTGAAACCCCCGGCCCCGACCAGCCCGGCGGGCATGGGCAAGGCCAAGCACCCCGCAATGGCCGTGAACCAGAGCGGCGAGATTCTGCTGGTCTGGAGCGAAGCATCCGGCAGGCAACGGGGCGGGGCGGTGACATGGCAGGTCTTCAACCCGGACGGCGGACCCGCCGGCAAACAGCAGCACCAGAAAGGAACTCCTGCCTTGAGCTTCGCGGCGGCGGTGGCCGGGGCGGACGGGAGCTTCACGGTCTTTTATTGATGCCCAATCCTCCCAAAGCGGACGTTGACACCCCTCGACGACACCGCTAATTATCCATGCCGTTTTAACCAAACAAACCGAACTTCATGCTCGCCCTTCGCCTCATCCTTTTTCTGGTCATTCTTGCCAGCGCCGGCGTCATCGTGCTGGGGGAGTTGAAGCTCAGCCCCCTTCTCGAGGAGATGAAGGAAAAGGAGAAAAAAGTCACCGAGGAACTGGGCAAGGAAAAAGAGGAGCACACGAAGCAGAAGGACCGGGCCATGAAGGCCGAGCAGGAGCGTGACGCCGTCAAGAACGACCTCGACAACTCCAAGAAAGCCGAGGAAGAGGCCAAGAAGGCGGCAGACGCAGAGCGCGCGAAAGCCGCCGCAGCCGCCGCAGAGACCGGCAAGGCCAAACAGGAGACCGCCGCTGTCAAAACTCAAAGCGCCGAATACTTTGAACTGCAAAAGCTGGGCCTGACCCCGCCCATCATCCGGCGCATCAACACCGAGCTGCCCCAGAAGACCAACGAGCTGAACACGCTCAAACGGGAGCAGCAGCTGGTCAACGTCCAGCTCGTGAAGACAGCCGGTGAGCTCAACGCCTTCCTCAACCCCAAGGGTGCCGTCGCGCTTCCCGCCGGCCTGGTTGGGAAGATCGCCGCCGTGGATCCCAAGTGGGATTTCGTGGTGCTGGACATCGGCGCGAACCACGGGCTGCTCAGGAACGGCGAGCTGACCATCAGCCGCGAGGGCAAGCTCATCGCCCGCATCAAGGTCGCCAAGGTTGAGACCGACTACGCCATCGCCAACGTGATGCCCGGTTTCAAGAAGAGCGAAATCAGGGAAGGCGACGCCGTTCTCACCCCCTCATCCCTGACTCTGCCACCGCAGAAATGACATGAGCGCGCGTCTTCTTACTCTTGCCCGCTGTCTGCTTGCGGTTCTGGCACTCGGCAGCGCCTTGCTCGGTGCCGGCTGCAACACGGCGGAGCCGGACAACATGTCAACCCGTCCGTGGAATTCCCCGAAGGGCTGGGAAGGCGGCATCCCCGGCATGATGTATGACAGGCGGTGATGGCCGCTGTCGGACTTCGCCGGAATCGTAAAGTTGGCCCCCGGCCTTCAGACCTGAGCGGGCGAGCTTTAAGTCCCGGGCCGTTTCAACGCAGCTTTCCTGACCGGCTTTCCGCAGAGTGAACCTGCACTCCCAATGGATGCGGTTCGTCTCGATCCCCGCTACTTTTTCGACCTGGGTTCCGCAGCGTGCGCGGCGGCGGACGCCGGTTTCGCGCGAGCATGTGCTTCCTGCAAAGCGCGCGCCTCCTCCAGCGAGAACTTCGTTGTCAGCGGCCAGCCGAGCGTGTCGCCGTTGGGCTTGAAGCCGCCGCCGTCCACGTCGGCCCAGATCGGGTTGTGGTAGGCGATGGGTTTTAGTTTTGCCTGCGCGCTCGTGCCGTAGCCGGTCTTGAGATCGGAGTTCTCCCCCGCCACCACGACGATCAGGTGCGAATCCTCGGAAAGGGGCACATCAATCGTGCGGTCAAACTTCACCACGCCATCCGCGAACCACGCCGGATGCGTCGCACGCGTGAAGTTCAGCTTCGGCTCGGCGCGCCCGTTCACGAGGACCTGCACGCGGTCAATGTCGATCCAGTCGGTGCATTGCACGCGGACCTTGAGCTTCACGCCGCCGGGCGCGCGCACGGTGCCGCCGGGCAGCGTGCCGTCCTCGGTCTGCACCTGGAGGAACGGGCCCGTTGTCAGGTAGCTCCGGCCTTCCTTCGCGTGGCGCACGTTCTCACGCCAGTCGATCTTCGCGGGCTCATCGCTCGCGCTGGGCATATACATGCGCCAGCCGCCGACGCCGTTTCCATAGACCGAATGCGCATCGCACACGGCCACGCCGACGTAGCGGTGGCCCTTGTTCAGGAGTTGAAGCCAGATGAACTCGCGGTGGTGGTTCACCGTTTCGCGCCCGGTCCGGCTGTCCCGCGCGATCTTGAAGGGCACCCCTTCGAGAATGCTGCTCATGCTGTAGTTCTCCGTCTCCACTCCATCAATCAGCAGCGGCAGGCCGATGAAGCCCCCGTCCGCACGCCCGTCACCATCGCGGTCCGTGAAGTTTGCGGCCATGTCCGGGTGGTTGATTTGAATCCACCGTGCCGGCTCGGGCTTCTGGAAGTCGCGCAGTGTAGCCGCCGTGATGCGGGGATCGGCGTTCCACACCGGCGCGCCGCCGTCCTGCGCGAGCGGCACGGGGTCAAACGGGAACGAGTTGAAGTGCGCGCCGCCGCCGGTCATTTCCACGCCGGACACGGTCTGCAAATGGTTCGTCAGCCCGAGGCGCACGATGTGCGGACGCCAGTCGTAGAAGCGGTTGTGCTCCGTGGTGGGCACGAACTCGACGCCCTCGGCGGCGAGGTTGATGAGACGGTCGTCGGTGCCGCAGGTGTTGTCGCCGCTCGGCGTGGAGTGGTTGTGGTAGTCCGCGCTCACCCAGCCGCGCGTGTCCACGAGGCGCTTCAAAACGCCCTTCACCGTCGCGGTCTGGCCGGCGGCAAGCTTCACCGTCTGGCGCAAGTGACCAAACTCAATGCCGCGCGTGACGATGATCTCGTAATCGCCCGGCGGCAGCGGTTGCCGGAACTGGCCGTTCGCCGAGTGATGCTGGTCCACACAGCCGGCGGCGCGATTCTGCGGGCCAAGATTCGGAACCTTCGTGCCGTTGGCACCGATGAACTGGGCTTTGCAGGGAATGGGCTGGCCGTTCTCGCCACGGATGTCGAAGGTGATGGCGGACTGCGGACCAAGTGTCGCGCTGAAACCCGGAGCCTTGCCCGCCGAGACAGAAACGCTGCGAGTCACGCTTTCCCGGCCAAGATCGCTGATCTCAACTCCGTGCGAGCCAGCCGGGAGCCAGAAGCTGACTTCGCCCTGCGCGTTCGGATAGGCGGCCGGCGTGTTCGTCGCAAACGCGCCGCCCGCCGCGGCCACTGCGACGCGCGCGGTGGCGATGGGTTTGCCGGCGGCATCTTTGATTGCCCCGCCCACGACCGCGCCCGCCTCGCCGCGAAATGACTTCACCACGCCGACCGCCTGCAGCGGCGACGTGCCGACCGCGACGAAGCGCGCGAAGGAAATTTCCTGTCCGGGCTTGAGTTCAAGTTCGTTCGGAGGCGCCTTCATCCCGTCGCGCGCAACCCAAGCACGCGCGTAGCCGGCCTTGTCCGCCGGGTCCACGGCGTCGGCCCACGCGATGTCACCGTCTTTGCCCGTGCTCGTGAACGTCGTCCAGCGGTCGTCCACCGTGCCCTTGCGGACCTCCCTGCCGTCGTTGCGATAGGTGGTGACGACGAACACGCCCTGCCAGCCGTCGCGCAGGCGATACTCGTGGCGCTTGTAGAGCCCGCCGTTGTTCGCCGAGGTCACAACCATCTCGACGACCGCCTCCCCGTCGCGCCCGTCCTTCGCGACGCGCACCCACGAGACCGGCCCCTGCTGGCCGCTGGGCGAGAAGCAAGTGAGCTGGTCGTTGTGCGCGCCACGCAGGGTGAGGTCATAGAGGCAGCCGGGCGTTATGCCATTGGCACCGTAGAACGTGCTCATGTTCGCGCGGCGCAGCGTGAGATTCGCGGAGATGACGGCCTCGACCTTGTCATTGCGCAGCACGAAGTCACCGATGATGCCGTCAGCCTCCTTGCCGCGCGGAAGCTGGTCCTTGTTGTCGGGGCCAATCTCGAAGGCTTCCGGCGCGGCGAGCAGCGGCAGCGCGAATGCGACGCTCAGGGTGGCGAAGGCAAGCAGCCGGCAAAAGCGGCGGCGGGCGTCCAGCATGGGGTTCATCATGACAGCCTTCGACGCGCGAAGACTCCCCCGCCTTCGACGTGTGCGTTTTTCTCCCGCATCCACTTTTGACTAGATTGCCCGCTGGCCCGCGCTTAACGTCGCCCAAGCACAGAAACCAAACGCGCGTTATGGCTGATTTCTCCTTCAACTGCCCCTTCTGCAACCTGGAACTGAGCATTGACGAATCCGGCGTCGGCCAGGAAATCGAATGTCCCGGCTGCAAGGAAGTGCTCATCATCCCGGCTCCCAGCGGCGGCGGTGCGCCGGTTGAGGTGGAGCGTTCGCCCGTCATTCCGCAGGGCGACTTTCCCGAGGCGAAGATCATCAAGAACGCCTCGCAGTCTCTCGATGTCGCCGCCAAGACCGTCAAAAAACTGCGCGTGAAATCCTTCCGCCACCACGAGCATGTGAAGGACGGGAAGGACACCTTCGACGATGCGGTGTCCAGCTTCATCGGCCAGCATCCCGAGGATGACATCATCACCATCACGGGCATCCAATACACCCACCACCTCAAGCAGAAGGATGCCGAGGGGAAGGAAACCACCACGCCCGTCACCGAATATGGCGTGCTTGTGGAATACAAAGCCTGAAGGCGATGTCCAAGCCGGTCCCCAAGCCCATCGCACCCGCCGAGCTGCTTGACCTCGCGCGCAGTGTCCTCAAGGCCGACCGTTTCCCGGTGCTCGCAACGATGGACGGCGACCAGCCGCGCGTGCGGCCCGTGTCGCCAGTCCGCACGGATGGCTTCACCGTCTTCGTGGCCAACCTTCGCCTCTACCACAAGACCGGCGAGATCGCCGTGAATCCCAAGGTCGAACTCTGCTACATGGACGACGGCCACAATCAGGTGCGGCTCACCGGCGCGGCGGAAGTCGTCACCGAACGTCCGTTGCTCCAGGAAATCTGGGACGCGAACCCGCTGATGCGGCAGTTCCTTGGCTCGCTCGACAACCCGCAGCTCCTCGTCTATCGCATCCGTCCCACCCGCGTCCGCTACATGCAGGAATGGGCGCTGGAGTATCACGAGGTTCCGCTCACTTCGTAATTGGGTCCGGCATCTGGGGTTTGAGATCTGGGGCGGGGAGTTTTCCGACGTTCACCTTGCCGCCAAAATTTCCGCGCTCACGCCAGCCGAGGTAAAACCGCCACCATTCGCCGTTGTAGGAAATAAACGGCAGGCGAACCCACTTGCAACCCGCGACCGCCCAGTTCCAGCCCCCGTCCGGTGCAAAGACAGCGTCGGGAAACCTGCCGGTGCGGGTGAACGGCCTGTCAGCGATGCCGATGACGTAGAAGGTGAAATTGTGGAGCGGGTTCCGCAACTGCCAGAGCGGACGACGGCATGGCGAACCGGGCCGATACCAGTCCGGCGGCTCCGGGTCGTCCACGTTGCCAAACCACCAGATGGGATTCCATTTCTGGAAATTCCGTGCCGGCGACTTGGAGTCGCCGCCGGGTTTGTCGGTAGGGTGAGACTCCGTCGAACCCCATTCGCCGACGCGGGAGGCGCGAGCGAAGCGAGCATCTAGGTCGTGAGGCTCGACGGAGTCTCGCCCTACCGCTGGCGCGGACAGTTGCGTCCGCGTCGTGCCGCACGCCGCGCCGCAGCCAAGGGCCAGCGCCAGCGCGACGGAGCGAAGCTGGCAATTCATGGCGCAATCTGCCCCAATCTGCGCTGCCGCTCACAGCTTCGTCCCGCCCAGCGCCAGCACGCGGGCGAACTGCTCCTTCGTCAGCGGCGACACCGAGAGGCGCGACTGGCGCACCAGCGGAATGCCCGCCAGCGCCGGGTCCGCCTTGATGGCGTCGAGTGACACGGGCCTCGCCAGCGGCTTCACCGGCGCGAGGTCCACGCACGACCAGTCGCCTTCCTTCGCGGTCGGGTCGGAATAGGCCTCCTTCGTCACCTTCGCGAGGCCGACGACTTCCTTGCCGGTCACGCTGTGGTAAAAGCAGACGAGGTCCCCGCGCTTCATCGCGCGGAGGTTGAGGCGCGCGGTGAAGTTGCGCACGCCGGTCCAGGCGGTGCCGCCATCTTTGACAAACTTGTCCCACGAGTAGGCCTCGGGTTCTGATTTCACGAGCCAGCAGTTCATGGAAAGAGGATGAACAGCGGCACGCGCCAAGTCGAGGCACGCATCGGCGCGGCATTCATGCCGCTTCAAGCTGCCGCGCTCTGTGGCGTGCGAAGACGCGTCCCGTCACTTCGCCGACATGGGGAAGACGTGCGTGCTCTTCACCGGCTCGGGCAGATAGTCGTCCAGCCTGCCGATGGACCAGCAATAGGCGAGGACGAGGATGACAGCCAGTGCGGCATAGGTCTTCCACGGACGCTGCTTCTCAGCGTAAGGATCGTCGAGCGAGCGCTCGGCGTTGGCCGGGAGTTTGGCGACGTTTGTGAGTGCGGAGCCGAACGGGACGTTCATCTTGGCCTTGGTGTTGATGGCCCAACCGTTGGCGTCGAGGATCGGAGCGAGGTTGCGCTGACGAAGTTTCAAATAGGCCAGGAGCATCGAGGGACCGGAGATGAGGAACACGATGCCGAGAATTCCCAGCGGCATCCACAGGCCCAGGCCGAGCAATGTGCCGAGGAACATGCCGATCATGCCGCTGACGCCGCTGATGGCCGTGCCGATGAGGGCGATGGTGCCGAGGTCGAGTTTCTTCGGCTCTTCCTTTGCAACCGGCCTGGCCTTGTCCGCCTGCGCGACGGCCGTGGCGGCGGTGCCGATCTTGGCCTGCGATTCCGACTCGGCGGCAGCGGCGCGCTTGGCGATCTGCTCCTCGATGAGCCGGACAAATTTCTTGTAGGGCGACCAGAACGCCTGCCGGATGCTGATGGGGTTGGCGACGATCTTCGTGATGGTCGCATCCCAGTCCAGGCCCTTGCGGTCGTAGAAGACGCCGTTGCGCCCGACGATGAGGTTGTCGGAGTCGCCGTCGGTGAAGACGGCCACGATGGTTTTCTTCGCGCCGCCGGAACGGGTCACGTCGCAGTAGGCGAGGTAGGCGCCGGAGAGTCCTGCGAGCGTGGCGTGCTTGCCGGCGTCGACCACCTCGATGCAGAGGTGGCAGGTGCGGGCGTCGAGGAAGAGCGAGCCGGCCTGGAACACGGAACCGCGCCGGCCGTAGAACTCGGCGAAGCTCACGTAGTTGTTCAGCAACCGCACGAGGTCGCGCTGGAAGAGGACGAGCTTCTCCACCGCGCCGATCTGCCTGAACTCCGCCTCCAGCGCCGCGTCCTGCGCGATGAGCCCGGCGAGCGCGGTCTTCGCATCGCCGGCGAGCAGCTCGCGCACGCGGACGGGGCCGAGCTTCTCGACGCTCGTTGCCGGCCTGGCGGCGGCCCAGGCGTTGAACGGCGCGACCATCGCCTGCAACGCGGTCCAGTCGCCTTCGGTCAGAATCGTCTTGCCTGCGTCGAGCAACGGAGTGACGGCGCTGGCGACGAGGTTTTCCACCGCCGTCTGCCACGCCGGGTTCACGCCGCCGCCCAGCGGCAGCGCGCGGCCCGGCTCGACGTGCGCAAGCGGGAGCTTCGCGATGTCCTCGGAGCTGATGGTGAGATCCTTCGCGGCGAGCGCCACGAACTCGGCCTCGGCGCGGTTCAACGGCCCGGCGGCGCGCGAGTCGAATGCGGCCAGACGGCATCGGGCGAAATAGTCGTCCACCTTCGTTTTCACCGCCTTGATGGCGGCGGAGGCGGACGCGGTGGCGTCACCGAGCGGGAGGATGGCCGTCTTGTCGTCCTCGGACTTCGCGTGCCAGTCGGAGAACGCCTGCGCCTCGGCGAAGAACTGGTCCGCCTTCGCCTGGTTCACGCCGGGCTTGCCGCTGCGGTCGGGCAGGCCTCCGACGGTGGCGAGCAAATCTTCGATGGCCAGCTTCGTCGCGTCGTCGCCGGCGGCGTCCGCAGGCACGATGCCATCGCCGTTGAATCGCGTGGCGGCGAAAATCAGGCTCGTGTCCGCCACATCGGCCAGCGCGATGGCCGTCGCGGCGGGCCTGCCGAGATTCTCCAGGATGCGCCGCGCGGTGGCGGCGAGCGCGGAATCTTGAATGGCGGCAAGCGGAACGGAATCGCCGCCCTTGAGCAGGTCGTCGAGGCTCTTGAAGGAGGTCTCCGCCCACTTCACGGCGGCGAGCAGTTCCGGCGGACGGATGCGTCCGTCCTTGTCGGTGTCGATCAAGTCGAGCGTCTTTGTGTCGAACTCAATGCCGCGCGTCGGCACGGCGAGCGCGACCCAGAGCTTCTGGTCGAGCTGGCCGAGGTTGGCAATGTCCGCGCCGGTGCGGAGCGCAACCTGGTCCACGCCGCCGGCGAGGAAGAATTTCCACGTGTGCTTGTGGCCGGAGTCTTCGTTCATAGGCGTGGCAAGGTTAAAAGGCACGCCGGCCGGAAAGCAATTCCGCGCTGCGCGGGAGAATGCGTCAGGAGCGCGGACGCCCACGTCCGCAGTCGGGCCGCCATGGCATATGCTGCGGACGTGGGCGTCCGCGCTCCGTGAAAAGCAACAGGCCCGGTGTGAGCCGGGCCTGCGCGCGAATGGGACGGGAAGCGGTTTAGAACACGCGGGTGCTCTCTTCCTTGATGACCGGGGCTGTGAGGCTGTCTTCGGTGAAGGTGAACTTCACGCGGCCATCACCCTCGTTCGCTCCACGGGCGGTGACCTTGAACTGAATCGACTGCTTCGAGGCGAGGCGCGGGACGGTCTGGAAGCGCACGGTCTGGCCGCTCACGGCGCCGCCCTCGGCCGCCACGGGGGTCAGCTCCTTCGGGAAGCTGCCAATGGTGTTGATGTTGAGGAGATCGCCGGAGCCCTGGTTCGTAATGCGCACCGTGTAGGTCGTCGTGCCGCCGACAAGGATCGGGTCGGGGTCATCCACGGCTTCGACCAGCATGCCGCCGACGCCGCGCCAGATGGTGGCGGCCTGGGCGTTGGCCGTGAGGCCGCCGGCGGCGGCAACAACGCTGTTCGCATGCGTGCCGGCGGTGGCCGTGGTGAGGGTGATGTTGAAGGTCTTCTTCTCACCCGGGCCCAGCTCCGTCAAACGCCAGGCGGCCTGGGTGTCCGAGATCGCGGCCCCCGGTGCCGCGATGATGCGCGTGGCCGCCGGTGCGGAATCTGTGACGGTGACGTTGCTCAACTTGGTGTCACCGATGTTGCTCACGGTGATCGTGTAGTCGGCGGATTTGCCGATGAACTGTTCCTGCGGGCCGACCTTCGAGACCTGCAGGCCGGGCTGGAAGATCGTGGTGGCGGCATCGGCGCTGACCTTGCCGGCGTTGCTCGAAGTGGCGGTGGCGGCATTGACGTGGCGGCCGCGCTCCACGCCCTTGAGCACCACGGGAATGGAACGGGACTGGGTCGGACCCAGGTCGCCGACGTTGAAGCTCAGCGTGGACTGGCCGCTGGCATGCGTGAGCCCCTCGGGAACGGTGTCGGTGACGACGACGCCTTTGGCGACGGCGTTGCCCGAGTTGGAGACGACGATGTTGTAGCTCACGTCCTCGCCGATGACCGCCGTGGCCGGGCCGGTCTTGGTGAGGGCGAGGGTGGCGCGGCCCACCATGGTGAACGCACATACGCGGGACAGCGCGTGAACGGTGGCGCAGGAGCCGAGGCGGCCTTCGCGCTCAGGACGCAGCCATACACGGATTTCACGGACCTGGCCGGCATCCATCTCGCCGAGGTTCCATTCAAGCAGGTTGCCGGTCACTTTCGCGGGCGGTTCGCTGCGGACGTAAACCGCGCCCTCGGGGACAATGTCGCGCACGATCACGTCGGCGACATTCTCGTTGGCGTAAACCTGAAGCTGATACATGAACTCCTGGCCGAAGGCGACCTCGCCGGGCATTTGCTTGACCAGGCGGACATTGCAGCCGCGGGCCTCGGCGGCAACCCGTGGAGCCGGCTGGGCCGGGAGCGGCGCGGGACGCGGGGCCGGCAGGGGGGCGGGGCGGGGCGGGGGAGCCTGATAGTTGCCTTCGACACGCGACCTGTCGGTCAGATCAATGGCGCGCCCGAGGAAACGACCGTCGTCGTCGGCACGGACCGTCGTCGAGGCGACGAGCAGGGCAAACAGGAGGGACAGCCAAGAATTACGATTCATAAGATGACGCTTGATTGCGGGCGGTTTGGATAGAGGCAGACTGACGGCTACTTGATAGTGGTATTTAACCGGACCGTCAAGCCAAGTAACCATGTGGGCAGCCCGGGACTGACAAGAAATGCGAACGTCGATTCGCCGCTTGTTTCGATCTTTGCGGGCGCTACTCTCGATTCGTCTGATCCACCACAGCTCAACCCGCCATTCCCATGAACAAACCTCTCTCGCTCACCGCCGGCGCACTGGTCGCCGCGTATGCTGTTTTCACCTCGGGCTGCGCCCACTCCTCCTGCTGCGACGCCAAGCACGACCATGCCTCCCACGCCGCGCCCGCCGGGAACGCCGTGAAGCAGCTCGTCGCGGTCGTCCAGCCCACCGCCGGCAACAAATGCACGGGCGTCGTGCGTTTTACCGAGGTGGACGGCACCGTGTATGTCTACGGCGAGATCTCGGGCCTCACCCCCAATCAGCGGCACGCGATGCACATTCATGAGTTCGGTGACGGCACCGGGACCGATGGCACCAAGGCCGGCGGCCACTACAACCCGGAGGAAAAACCACACGGGCTGCCCGGCTCCGACGCGCGCCATGCGGGCGATCTCGGCAATCTCCAGGCCGACGCGCAGGGCAAGACCGTCTATCGCGGCGAGTTCAGCAACATCTCCCTGCTGGGACCGAAGAACCCGATCATCGGACGCGGGGTCATCATCCACGCCAAACCCGACGACGGCGGGCAGCCCGTCGGCAACGCAGGCCCGCGCGTTGGATTCGGCACCATTGGCGTGGCGAATCCGAAGCAATAGCCAGCTTTCTACCGTGCGCAAAACGCGGCAGCGCTTTTGCGCCGCCGCGTTTTGTTTTCCTGAATGCAACGGCCGGTGACCGCATCGAAAATCACACACATGAACTCCTCGCCTGTTTCCCGTCGTCATTTCGTCCAGTCCACCGGCGCGCTCGGCGCGATCCTCGCCCTGGGCAGGCCGCCCGCCGTCATGCCGGCGGAAAGCCCCGGCAACCGCGTCGTCGTCGGCGTCGTGGGCCTCTCGCGCGGCATGGCGCACGTGGCCGGGCACCTGGGCGTGAGCAACGTGGAAGTCGCCTACGTGTGCGACGTGGACTCCGCACGGCTGGCCAGCGGCTTGAAAACCGCCGAGGGCAAGCAGCCCAGCCGCAAGACGCAGGGCGTCGGTGACTTCCGCCGCATCCTCGACGACAAGAACGTGGATGCCATCTCCATCGCCACGCCTAACTTCTGGCACACGCCCGCCGCAATCATGGCCATGCAGGCCGGCAAGCACGTTTACGTCGAAAAGCCCGGCAGTCATAATCCGTGGGAGGCCGAGGCCATCGTCGCCGCCGCTGCGAAATACAAGCGCAAGTGCCAGATGGGCAACCAGCGCCGGAGCTACGCGAACGTCATCGAGGGCATTCAGAAACTGCGCGAGGGCGTGATCGGCAAAGTCCTTTTCTCCCGCGGCTATTACAACGCTGCACGCCCCAGCATCAAAAAAGGCCAGCCGGGCCAGCCGCCCGCGACCTTGGACTGGTCACTCTGGCAGGGCCCCGCTCCGGAGCGCCCTTACAAGGACAACCTCCATCCTTACAACTGGCACTGGCACTGGCACTACGGCGGCGGCGAGATGGCGAACAACGGCCCGCACGGGCTGGATGTGATGCGTTGGGGCCTCGGCGTGGAGTATCCGACGAAGGTCACGTTCCTCGGCGCGCGCTACCACTGGGACGACGACCAGGAAACGCCCGACACCGGCTCGGCGGTCTTTGACTTCGGCCACTGCGGCGCGTCGTGGGATGACAGCTCGTGCAACCCGCGCAAGGGCGAGAAGCTGCCGTTTGTCAGCTTCTACGGTGACAAGGGCATGATGACCATGAGCGGGAGCAACGACTACACCGTCTTCGACAACGCGGGCAAGGAAGTGGACAAGAAGTCCGGCGGCCCCGGCGGCGGCGACATCCCGCACTTCCAGAACTTTTCGGACGCCATCCGCGAGAATAAGCCGCTCAACTCCCCCATCAGCGAAGGCCAGAAGAGCTCGATGCTCTGCCACCTCGCCAACATCGCCTACCGCACCAGCTCGGTGCTGAACATCGACCCGAAGAACGGACACATCCTCGGCAACCCCGAGGCGCAGAAGCTCTGGAAGCGTGAGTATCGGCCCGGCTGGGAACCGAAGGTCTGATCTGTCCGGCACCGGTGTTTCGAGCCGATGCCACCCTGTTTCTTGAGCATGTTCCCCTGAGCCAGCGAACCACTCTTCAACGCCACCGTCATGACATCTCCTGTCGTCGCCATCTTCGGAGCCAGCGGGAAACTGGGCCGTCACGCCCTGCCCGTTCTTGCGCGACGCGGCCTCGCCGTGCGGGCTCTGGTTCATCGCACGCCGGTCGGGGACAGGAA
>Ga0172379_10005309_pt1 | contig 18111 bp, 13 predicted proteins | sample GrowelOW334metaG_FD_119756 | JGI IMG/M metagenome (GOLD analysis project Ga0172379, IMG submission 119756) | Groundwater microbial communities from an aquifer near a municipal landfill in Southern Ontario, Canada - Groundwater well OW334 metaG | ecosystem: Environmental > Aquatic > Deep...
ATACAGTTGGATATCCTCAGATTTCTTATGCGCGAGCCCGAAAGGGTTTTTAGTCGCCTGGAAATTCTCGAAGGTTGCGCCGGGACAAGCTTTGACGGCTACGAACGGACTATAGACGCGCATATCAAGAATATACGGAAAGCGTTAGGCGACGACAGCGAAAACCCGAGGTTTATCGGCACGGTGCGTGGAGCCGGCTACAAATTCATGGAGCAAGCCGGTGAAGCTTAAAACACGCCTGACTCTGTACTTTTCCCTTGTAGTCGCCATAATGGCGGGCACGACGCTTTTCTTCATGCGACAAAGGACGGAAAGCGTTTTTCGCTCGTTCATCTTTGCCGGCGATACGGACAAAGCGAAGATTTACGCGACGATTCTTGGCGAATATTATGCTGAGCATAAAGATTGGAAAGATTTGCAGTCCTTCTTGTCGGAAATCCCGCAACTAGCGTTTTTCGGCCTCGATAAACGAATTCATGGCGAGCGGGGAGGCGAGCCAGTTGCGCCTTCTCCTTCCAGCACCGTCAGCGCGCTCCTTTCAGACCGGATTGCCGTTGCCGACAGCAATGGCGTTATCGTGGGCGACACAAGCGGCGTACTTCTCCGCACTGTGCATCCCACAAAGCATTTGATGCATGGTGTCCCGATCATCGTGAACCGTGAACAAATAGGAACCGTCCTTGTCGGCTCAATGGTGGACTCCTCGCTTTCTGGAATCAACGAACGCTTTCTTGTATCAATCACTACCGCGCTGGCCTGGGCCATAGCGGTATCGGCCGGGATCGCTTTATTGCTGGGCTTGATTTTGTCGTCTCAAGTGACTCGCCCGATCGTGTCGCTGACGGGCGCAGTGCGCAAGGTCGCCGCCGGCGATCTTTCAATCGCCGTAAAAACCGCCGGAAAAGCAAACGGTAAGGATGAGATAGCGGAGCTTGCTGTATCGTTCAACGCCATGGCGAGGGAACTGAAACGCCTGGAGGATGCCAAAAAGCAGATCATCGCGGATTCCGCCCATGAGCTCCGCACGCCCGTAACGCTGATCCAGGGCACTATCGAGGCAATGATCGACGGAATATACCCGCTCGACATTCCCACCCTCGAATCGGTCCGTGAAGAAACGGTGAGGCTTTCACATCTCATCGACATGCTGAGGGAATTGGAAATCATAGAATCGGGCAAACTCGCGCTCAAGCTGGAATCGATCGACTGCATGGAAATGCTGCGGAAAGCAGCGGCTCTTTTCGCGCCCGCGGCCATGGAAAAGAATATTGCTCTCGCCGTCGAACCGTCTGCTTCCCCGCTCTCAATAAAGGCCGATTACCTTCGCATCGATGAAGTCATCTACAATTTGGTTTCCAATGCGATCAAATATACGCCTCCCGGCGGGACCGTCCGACTGCGCGCGCTAAGCGACGATGAGCGCGGAATGACCTCTCTGGTTGTGGATGATTCGGGGCCGGGCATCCCCATCGAAGAGAGAAAGCGGATATTCGAACGCTTTTATCGCATCGATAAATCACGGGCGTCCGATCGGGGCGGCCGCGGTCTTGGGCTCGCGATCGCCGGCGAAATCGCCAAGGCTCATGGAGGGAATATCTCCGTGGGGGATTCCGATCTTGGAGGCGCTTCGTTTGTCTTGACGCTCAAGACTGCCTAGCTTGAAGAAGAATTTTTGAATACTGCTGCACGCAATCGTTCAGCGATAAACGCGGTGGCGCGCAACTTCCTCCGCATCGCCCTGAGCTGGACCGCGGCGGCTGAGTCCACGGCCGCGCCGCCATACACTTCCTTTTCCACTTCCTGGGCGATGAAGGCGGCGCGGCTGGCGGTGCCTGCCGTGTGGGGAAAAACCGCGGCGAGGCGCAGCGCGTATTCCCGGGGCGTCTCGTTGGCCCGCCGCGCGGCTCCGGCCGCGCGGCCGCCGGCGAGGAGCCTCGCGTAGGCTTCCAGCGCCGCGCTCCGGCGGCCGCGCTCGCGCCGCCCTGAACCGAGTAGGCGCGCCGCGAATCGCGCGATGGCGCGGAAGAATGCCTTCAGCCAAGCCCAAGGATCGAAGCGCCCCGCGTCGTCGACAGGCTTCTTCGTCTTGCCCGCAAGCATACGAAACAACTCGAAAAGAAGATACCCGATCATGGCGAGGATAAAAGCGCCCGCGATGCCGAGCACGATCCACATCACGATGGCCGCGAAAGGCGATTCGTCCCCCATACCCTGCTGAGGAGCGGGAGGAGGCGCCGCGCCCGACTCGCTTCTGTCGGCGAAGATCGGCCGCCTTTCCTTGAAAAGCCACTCCAGGAAATCGCCGATCATTGCCAGCAGCTTGAGCGAAGCGCCTTTCAGCGCGCCCGCCGCCTGCCTCGCCGGCTCGGTGAGGGCGGGCACCAGAAGGATGACGCCGATTGCCGTCACCACGAAGACAATGGCCGCCCCGGCAACCATCGCCTTCCGCGAATTTCGGGATAAGCCGCCGCGATGGGAGCCCTCGTTCTTCGAACTTCCGAGGGCTAGGATGGCGAAAAGGAAATAAGGAATGGCGAGGCGAGCGGGGAAAGTGTTTTCGACGCGGACGAGGGCTGAAATCGACAAGCCCATCAGGAAGAGAGCAATCCCCTCGTCGAAACGTAGCGCGCAAAATTCGTGGTCCACCTTCTGGGCTTCCAGCCACAGGGCGCGAAACCAGAATATGGCACTCGCTGTCAGCATTGAAAGAAAAGTGACAAGCTCAGCGTCGTTCCGGGGCAGGATAGTTCCAAGATCGAAGGTCCCGCCCCGGTAGATTGAATACATCCCCACAAAGATGGCCGCGAAGGCGATCATTTCGAAAAGCGCGAAGAATATGAGGCGCATTCCCTTCCTGCGGAGGAATCGGCTCAAGACTAAGGACAGGAAAAAAGCGAATGAGGCGGGAAGGAAGGGGAAAGCCCCGCCGAGCGCCAGGAATCCATACGAAGCGATGAAATGAAGCTTTAAAAGCTCCATCGCGCCGAGGAGCCAGAGCGTGGCCTTCATTGCTCGGCCTCCGGTTGCAGGCGTAGCGCCTTGAAGGTCGTGAAGGGATAGGCTCCGGATTCGTCGCTCTTTCCTTCCTCGGCGAACACGAACATCACTCGGTCTCGGCGAGTTGCGGGAAGGGCGTAGAATTTCTTCAGGTTCTCCCCAGGCTTCCGGGCGATCACGACGAAGCCCGCGCCCTGGTGACCTACGCCCCCAACGAGAGGGAGGAGGGTCTGACCCCGCTCGAAATCGCAGCGGGCAAGGAGTTCCAGGACCATGCCCAGGTGTTCGGGACCTCGGCCGAGAGGAAGGACCGCGGGGAAACCCTTGACGAAACGATCGGTGGCCATCGCGAACGAAGCCCCCGTCTCGGCGAAGCGCGAGGCAAGCGAAGCGGCGATTTCCAGGGCGGCCTCGAAGCCCGCGCGATCATCGGCGCGCTTGAAGCCTTCCCCGTCCACGAGAAAAAATATCTTCTGATGCGAGGTCGGCTCAAAAATCTTTTCCTGCAGGACATTGAGGCGGGCGCTTGCCTTCCAGTGGATGTTCTTGGCGGGCTTGTTGCCCGAGTATTCACGCGTCCCCTCGTACCAGGCCGGATCCTCGATAATGCCCTTGGATGGATGGATGCCGAAATAATCTCTGAAGGGAAGCTCTATTCCGGCGATCGGCACGAGCCTCGGATATACCACCACCTCTTCCTTGTAGGAGAGGATTTTTTCCTTTCGATAGAGATCGAGTAGATCGCTGGCGGTAAGGGTCGCCGGTCCAAGGCAATGGACTCCCCGTTTCTCGGCGCGGAAGCTCCACGAACCTGAAATCTTCTCGAAGGGCAGAAGGCTGCTTTCGCCATCGATGCCTTCGGAAGCAATCGGCGTTAGTGCCTCGGGGCGGGCAAGTTCCAGACGCATCCAGACGGGGAGGATTTTCCTGTTGGTGATTTTCGCGTTGAGGGAAAAAATGTCGCCGCAGAAAAGGCGGTTTCCGTCGCAAGCGAGCCCGACCTCGAGCCGGGAAAGGCTGAGACCGCCCCAGAGCCGCAGGGCGAGCATGAGCACCAAGGTGATCGCCGTAAAAGAAGCGAGGGTAATGGACGCCGTCGCCGCCGCGATGAAGGCAAGAGCGGCCAGCAACGCCAGCGATAACGAAATGACGAAATAGCTGGAGACGCTGTATGAGGCTTTTTTCCCGTTGAACGAAGGTTTCATCTCAGACCGGCGACGGCACGGGCACCTTGGCGAGAATTTCGGCCATCACGGCGCTCGCGGAGGCTCCTTTCGCCCTATCCTCGTGCCGCAGGATGATCCGGTGGCACAACACGGGCATGGCTAATTCCTTTACGTCGTCGGGAAGCACGAAATCCCGGCCCCGAATGGCCGCAAGCGCCTGGGCCGATCGTATGAGCCCTATCGAACCGCGCGGACTCGCTCCGTAGCGCACCTGGGGATGGCTGCGCGTCGCGCCGACCAAGTCGGCGATGTAGTCTCGCACGGGGGCTGAAACCACGATATCGCAGCGCTTTTTCTGGAGTTCGACGATGCGTTCCGGGCTGGAAACGGCCTCTAGGCTTATAAGCGGATCATTCTTGAGGAAGCGCTCCAATATGGCCAATTCCTCGCCCTTATCCGGATAGCCGATGTCGATCTTCATCAGGAAACGGTCGAGCTGGGCCTCGGGGAGGGGGAAAGTGCCATCCATTTCGATCGGGTTCTGGGTCGCGATGACGAAAAAAGGCCTGGGAAGGTCGAGCGTCACCCCATCCACGGTTACCTGGAACTCTCCCATGCTCTCGAGAAGGCTGGCCTGTGTGCGCGGGATCGTCCGGTTGATCTCGTCGGCCAAGAGCACATTGGACATGACGGGGCCGGGATGGAAAACGAATTCGCCCGATTTTTGGTTATAGATCGAAAAGCCGGTGACATCGGAGGGAAGCAGGTCGGGCGTGAACTGGATGCGCTTGAAGCTGCCGCCGATGCTCCTCGCCAAGGCCTTGGCCATGACGGTTTTCCCGAGGCCGGGCACGTCTTCCAGAAGCACATGTCCTTCGGCCAGAAGGGCCACGGTCATGAGCTCCAACACTCGTTTCTTTCCCACGACGACGCGGGCGGAATTTTCTACGATGGACGCGCTTTCGTTCTTTGTCGGCATAGGCCGACTATAGCACTTCGGGGGCTAAAATGGCAGCCCCTCAGCTTCCCTTGGGCGCGAGTCGGGCTAGCTTCTCTTCGCGAATCCTCTTCGCTTCCGCGATGACGCGCTTAATGTCGATGGTCGTAAACTCCCCGTCCTTGTAGAGGACGCGGCCGTCGACCATCGTGAGAGCGATGTCGCTCGCCTGGCCAGCGAAAAGAAGGTTCGACAGAACATCGAATACCGGCTGGAGATGGGGCGCTTCGAGATCGTAGACGACGATATCGGCGCGATTGCCTACGGCGATCGCGCCACAGTCCTCCCTGCCCTGGGAGAGAGCCCCGTTCCGGCAGGCAAGCTCCAGCAGCTGGCTTGGCCCCAGGAAGAGTGGATTGCCCGTCGTGCCCTTCTGGACCATGGCGGCCAGATTCACTTCCTCCAAGCCATTCAGGTTGTTGTTGCTGGCCGCCCCGTCCGTCCCGATACTCACCTTCACGCCTCGCTCGAGCATTTTCGCGATCGGCGCGACGCCCGAACCCAGCTTCATGTTGCTGGAAGGGCAGTGGGCTACCGTTATGCCGCGACCGGCGAGAATGTCGAAGTCGGCCTCGTCCAGCCACACGCAGTGGGCCGCCGTCGTGGGCACCCGGAAAAGGCCATGCTTGTCGAAGAACTGGATGGGCGTCATGCCGCGCCGGCTTCTGCAGGCCTCGTGCTCCTGTCTGGTTTCTGAAACGTGCACCTGCATGCGCAATCCCGATTTTTCGCAGAAATCCGCGATTTCGGTGACGATTTCCCCCTCGCCGAAAGTGTATTCCGCGTGGACCGAGGCGTCGGCGACGAGCCTCCCGCCGGGATACTCCTTCGCGGCTTCCATGAGAAACAGGGTTCCCGCGTACGCGGGCGAATCGGAAAAACGCACGTCAGCATGATGCGTCGAGTAGCCATGCGAAAGGTTCGCCTTTATGCCGCTTTCCATCACCGCCCTCACGATGCCGGGCGTGTGCATATACATGTCGGTGAAGGAGACGATGCCGCTCGAGAGCATTTCGGCGATGCCGAGAAGGGATCCCCAGTAGCAATCCTCGTCGCTTAAAAGGGCTTCGAAGGGTATCATGCGGTCGAAAAGCCATTCGTGGAGCGGCAAGCCTTCGCCATAACCCCGGAGCAAGGTCATGGGCGCATGGGAATGTGTGTTGAAGAATCCCGGCATGGCGACCTTGCCCCTGCCGTCGTAGACCTCGCCGGCGAAGCCATCAGGCACCGCCGAGCCGATATGCGCTATTCGCCCATCCTCCACGAGGAGGTGCATCCCTTCGCGAACCGTATAATCCTCGCCGACGATGGCGATATCCTTGAAAAGCATGGCGCTCATCGCATTTTCCCCACGATGGAGCGGACAAGGGCCCTGAAGCGCCCGCCGGCTTCCTCCGCCGCAGCGGAGACTTCCTCCGCGGAAAGGCGCTGGGGAAGAACGCCCGCGGCCATGTTCGTCATCAGGGAGAGGGCGAGGATATCCATGCCGCAATGCGCCGCTGTGATGGCCTCGGTCACCGTGGACATGCCGACCGCGTCGCCTCCCAATATCCGTATCGCCCTGATCTCCGCGGGCGTCTCGAACTGAGGTCCTCCAAAATAGAAATAGACACCCTCGTGCATCCTGTATTTCTGGCCGAGCTCTTCGGCGCAAGCCAGGGCCAGCGTCCTCAGGGAGGGCGTGTACATCTGGCTTACGTCGAAGAACCGGGGTCCCAGTTCCGGGATATTGGGACCGCGAATGGGACTCGCGCCGATGATCTTGATGTGGTCCTTCATCACCATGATATCGCCTACGTTATAGGCCGTATTCACGGCGCCGGCCGCGTTGGTGAGTATCGTGGCCCGGACGCCCAGGAGTTTGAAGACGCGGATGGGCGCGGCCAGTTCCTCGAAGTCATAGCCTTCGTAGTAGTGGAAACGGCCCGACATGCAGGCGACATATTTGCCCGCGAGGGTGCCGAAAATCATCTTTCCCGCGTGCGATTCCACGGTTGAAACGAGGAAGTTGGGGATATCGGCATAATCGACCACGATGGGGTCGGCGATCTCTTCGGCCAAAGGCCCCAGCGAGGATCCGAGAATCAGGGCGATCTCCGGCTTTTTCGGCAGGCGCGCCAGCAGGTATTCGGCGCTCGCCCGATAGTAATCCACGGTGTATGTGCGCATGTCGTCTCCTTTCGCTACCGCGATTCTACACCATGGAGGGAACGCTGGCCAGTCGATCATTTGCCCCTCGCTGGACATAACTCCCGCCTTTTCATTGACAAACCGCCGCGCCGCCATAGAATGAATGATGTGTCCACGCGAGGGAGGCCCGATGCTAAAAGCGGCCATGAAAGAAAGCAAGGCCACGATCATGGTGGTCGACGATACGCCGGAAAATCTCGTCCTTATTTCCAGAATTCTGCTGCCTGAGGGATACAAGGTCATGACCCTGCCCGATGGCCAGATGGCGATCGATGCCATAAAAACGACCTCCCCCGACCTCATCCTTCTCGATGTCATGATGCCGGGGCTGGATGGTTTCGCGGTCTGTTCGACGCTCAAGGCCGATCCGCGCACCGCCTCGATACCCATCATCTTCATAAGCGCCCTCTCGGAACCCCTCGACAAGGTGAAAGCCTTCGAGACCGGCGCCGTCGACTACATCACCAAGCCTTTCAATGTGATGGAAGTGAAGGCGAGGGTGGGCGTCCATCTCGAACTCCGATCCACACAGAAGGCGTTGGAGGATTACAGCATCCTTCTTGAAAAAAAAGTGAAGGAGCAAGTCGAGGAACTGTCGGCTGGCCAGCTGGCGCTGATTACGGCCATGACGAAGCTTGTGGAAGCGCGGGATGATTTGACGGGGAAGCATATCGAACGCACCCAGGTTCTCTGCCGTCTTCTTGCCGAGCGCCTGGGCATGCGGCCGGAATACCGAGAAACCATTGATTCTGGGTTCCTCGAAGACATCTACAACGCGAGCCCGCTGCATGATATCGGCAAAGTGGGGATCAGGGATTCGATCCTGATGAAGCCGGGCAAGCTTCTTCCGGAAGAGTTCGAGGAGATGAAAAGCCATACCACGATCGGGAAGGAATACCTCTGCAGGGCGTTGGCGAAATCTCCCAAGAACAAGTATCTCAGGATGGGCATGGAAATAGCGGGCAGCCACCATGAAAAGTGGGATGGAGGCGGCTATCCCGAAGGATTGGCTGGAGAGGCTATCCCGCTCTCCGCGAGGATCATGGCGCTAGTCGATGTTTACGACGCGCTTCGTTCCGCGAGAGTGTACAAGGAAGCCTACCCTCACAGCCAGGCAGTCGCGATAATCGTTCAGGGGAGGGGCAGCCACTTCGATCCCGCTCTTGTCGACGCGTTCCTTGAGATCGGCGACGCCTTCGACCGCGCGAGAAGCGAGATGGATGAGCTCCCGAGCCTGCCCGACCGGCCTTGCTCGGAGCAATCCCGCTGATCCTAGGAGATCGAATTCGCCATTTCCATAAGCCGCTTTATCTGGAAATTTTCCGCCATTTTCCTGATGTTCTCGGCCAGCGTTACGTCGACTTCTATAACGGAGCTGGCCAACGCTTTTACTTCTTCGAGGTCGCCTGCCCGAATGGCATCGCCCAACGTAGATGAAAGAGTTCGGGGTAGAGCGGCAAACCTCGCCGCAAGAGTTACTTCCTCATCCTGCCCATGCCTGGGTTCATCCTCCTCTCCGGCATAACGGTATTCCAGGTCGGCGAGTTTCCCTATCGCTTCGAGCACTACCTTCTCCCTGAAGGGTTTCCTGATGAAAGCGTCCGCGCCGCTTTTTAGGACATTTTCGCTTTCATTGTCGAGGACGCTGGCAGTTATCACTACTATTTTTATGTGATTTTTCGCGGGATCGGCGCGGATCATATGGATCAGGTCTTTGCCGCCGATCCCTGGCATGACGAGATCCAGCAGGATGATTCCGGGATTCCACGATTCGATCATCTCCAGCGTTTCCGTTCCGTTCGCGGCTTGAGCCGTGGGGAATCCCAGCGGTTCCAGGATCTTCACGAGAATGTCCCTGTTCGTTTCCCTGTCGTCAACGATGAGAATGCGCGGCGCTGTTCCCTTCAGGATTCCGTCTATCTTGGCCTCAATTTCAGCCATCGCTCCTTCGGCAACATGACGGGGCGCGTCAATTGAGAATGAAAAACTCGTTCCCGCTCCTGGCGTGCTTTGGATTTCGAGTTCTCCTCCTAGGAGTCGGCAATATTTCTGGCTTATCGACAGCCCCAAACCAGTACCCCCTTTGGCGCGACCTGCATCAGTCTGTTCAAAGGGCCTGAAAATCTTTTGGATATCTTCGGGCGCGATGCCGCCACCCGTATCGGAGACCTTGAAGGCGAGTCTGTCCGGAGCGTTCGTGATAGCCGCAACTTCGACGTTCACCGAGCCAGCCTCGGTGAATTTTATCGCGTTTCCGATAAGATTTATGAGAATCTGTTTGAGCTTGGCCTCATCGGTTAGGATAAAGGGGGGCAGGTTGGCCGGAACGTCAACGGAGAATTCAAGTCCTTTTTGGGCCGCCGATATCGCGAACATATTCTTCAGATCGCGGAGTATTGCAGGTACGCTGCAAGGCTCGATGGAAGCCTCGGTTTTCCCCGACTCGATCTTCGACATCTCGAGCACCTGATTTATAAGGCTCAGGAGATGCTCGCCGCTTGTGTTGATGGTTTCGATTTCCCGAAGCGATTCGCCCGAGAGACTCTTGTCGTGCATGAGTATCTGGGAATAGCCGAGAATCGCGTTGAGCGGCGTCCTCATTTCATGCGACATTCCTGAGAAGAAATTAGTCCTCGCGCTATTCGCCCTTTCGGCTTCCGCCCTCGCTATCTCCAGCATCGCTGCGCTCTTTTGATGCTCTTGTATTTCCACTTGCAGATTCTTGTTAATCGTATTGATATAGTCCGTTCTCTCGGCGATCCGGCGCTCGAGGTTCTCCACGGCATCCATGAGGCTTCCATAAAATCTCTGCAGGCCGCTGATTATCGTGAAGAACATCATGAAAAAAGTGATGATCGTGAATATCCACGAGGAGGGGGAGGTGAAAAAGGATGTAAACGAAAGATCGATCTGAAGCAGCCCCTGTGACACGAGGACGCCGAAGGCCACGGCGATGACCAGCCCGGCGGCTAAAACGTTGATGCCAGCCTGTCTGCCGTAGAGAATGGTAGCGATCATCCCCGCGCTGAAAAAATAGGAAAATCCTATGCCGATATTGCTTCTGGCCGCCAGCACGACGGTCCCCATGGAAAAAAGGAAAAAGAGCAGCAGGGCGCTCTTTGTTTTGACGGCGATTCTTTTCCTGATCAGCGTTACCAAGCCGGGCAGTATGAGAAGCGGCGTATAGACCCAGACGAAGACGTCGAAACCTATCATCGCGACCTGATAGACGAGGGACAGGAACAGAGGAACGGAAAAAAGCGAATAGGAGATAAGGGTATTATCGACAATGCCCGCTCTTATGTCGCCCATCGATTTGTATTCTTCAAAGAATCGTCTCAGCTGTTCGTGCTTCCTTTTCGGCGTTTTCGAGGAAGACAGCAGCAGCAGCGCGACAATGGACAAGGCTATGGCCAGCAGTATCATGGTGTTGATCCAGCCGGGATGCTTCTTTTCCTTTGAGATCTGGGGCATCAGGTAGCGCTCGAAAGCCGCATAGTAAGCGCTATTTTTATCTTCCCGCAAGCTTTTAAGCCGTTTGTCGAAGAGTGCGACGAGGCCCGCGTTTGCGGGCGAGCCCTTCCTGAACGCGTAGCGGATCTGCGATGGGTTGAAGATAATGGTTGTTCGGTACATGCTCTTGTCCGCTTCGTTCATCAATCCGAAAAGCCTGTTTACGACGGCGGCGTCGACCTGTCGATCCGCGAGGGCCTTGAAGCAGTCCTCGTAGGAATCGAGGTACAGGAAATCACACGTGATCCCGTAATCGGCCGCCATCGTGACAATGCCATGTTCGCCTGTTGTATGGATACTGTCGCGCATGACCGCCACGGTCTTGCCGTTGAGGTCAGTGATCGTTTCGATTGAGCTGCCGGTCACGGCATATACCACCGCCCAGTTAAGAAGAGCCGATTCGTTATTAAAATCGAAACTTTCTGCCCTGTCGGCCGAATAGGCCACGTCGGGCATCACGTCGATATCGCCACTGGCAAGACGCGCGAGGCCTTTTTCCCAGGTTCCGGAAATATATTCCGGCTTGATACCGGAACCCTCAAGAATCGCCTCGAGCAAATCGATGTGGAACCCATAAGGTTTTCCAGCCGGAGATATGCCGATTTTGGGAGGGTTTTCATAAACGCCAATGCGAAGTACGGAAGGCAGGGCGATTGGTTCGCTGGAATAGGCCGGAAACAATATAAGGAAGGCTGAAGCGAGTGCCAGAAGAAATATTTTCAAATAGTCCTCCTACGCCAATTGCTAGTATAGCAGGTGGAAATGCCGCGGCAAGACGCATTTAGAAACATTCCTGCATGACGCGCAGGTTTTGCGCGGAAGTCTGGGCAAGCCTTCCCCAACATGGGCATGAATGCTATATTCCTTATGCCGCATTTTCTGCAATCGATCGATGTAAAAAAGCTTGGTTGCGTAAAAAGGAATTCTATCCATGGACACAGGGCATAGAACTATCTATCTGGAAAGAGAAGCGATTTTCCCGCTCCTGATAAAAATGAGCCTCCCCGCCGTCGTCGGCATGATGGTGAACGCCCTCTACAATATCGTCGACACAGTCTTCGTCGGCCTGGGCGTCGGGCCTCTCGCCATCGCGGCTCTCGCCATCGTGTTTCCAATCCAGATGATCGTGTCGGCTGTCGCCCAGGCGATAGGCGTCGGCACAGCGTCCATCGTTTCCCGCCGGCTGGGCGAAAAGCGTCCTGAAGAAGCCGCGAAAGCGGCGGGAACAGCCTACGCGGCGGTGACGGCCGCCACGGCGATCCTCGTGGCGATCCTTTTCCTGTTCATGCGGCCTATTCTCGGATTCTTTGGCGCGAGCGCGGAAATCATGCCCTTCGCCATGGAATATACGGGCATCGTCGGCGCCGGTTTTTTCTTTTTCTCGCTTTCGATGTGCGCGAGCAACCTCATCCGCGCCGAGGGCAATACCAAAGCCTCGATGATCGGCATGCTCATCGGCGCCCTCCTCAATACCGTCCTCGATCCCCTCTTCATCTTTGGTTTCGGCATGGGCGTAAGGGGCGCGGCCATCGCCACCGTCATCAGTCAAATAGCTTCCTGCGTCTATCTGTTTGGAATGTACGCGAAAAAAAAGACGGTTGTCCCTATTAAAAGGGCCAACCTGCGCATAGACCTGGGGCTTCTGGGCAAGAGCGTCGTTCTCGGCATTCCCTCCTTCATCCAGAGCGCGGGCATGAGCATCCTCATGCTTCTCGTCAACACGACCTTGGGCCAGTACGGGGGCGATGAGGCGATCACGACCTACGGGATGGTGCACAAGCTTCTCATGATCGTCATCATGCCCATCCTCGGCATCGCCCAGGGCTTCCAACCCATCGCCGGCTACAATTACGGCGCGAAGCGTTTCGACAGGGTACGCACGAGCCTCTGGACAGCGGTGCTGACGGCGTTTTCGATCGCGCTTTTCGGCTACGCCTTCATGATGCTCCTGCCGAGAGTCGGCATGAGCTTCTTTACCCATGATGCCGGGCTAATCGCCTCGAGCGCCAGGGTCTTGAGGATTGTCGTGCTGTTCATACCGGCCGCCGCGATCCAGATAACAGGTTCGGTCTATTTCCAATCCGTGGGCAAGGCGACGGAAGCCATGGCCTTGAGTCTTTCCCGCCAATTCCTTCTTCTCATTCCCTTTGTGCTTATCCTGCCCCGTTTCCTCGGCCTCAACGGCGTATGGATCGCCTTTCCCCTCGCTGACCTCCTCTCCTCGACGATTACGGTGACCCTCCTCATCAAGGAAGTGCGAAAGCTCGCCCGGGCTTAGGTTTGGGTGAGAGTAGGCTCGGGCGGGTATAGCTTTGACGATAGCGGGCTGATTCAGTACATTAGCCAAGCTGAATATATAAAAGTTATAGGAGGGACGCCATGAACGTCACATCCGAGCGCGGGAAAGACCTACGCTTTGTTTCCATTATGTCCGCCATCGCCTTTGCCGCCGTGATCGCGGTGAACGGACTCGCCAATGCCCTGCCCCTGAATGGAGCCAATACAGGGGTCCTTTCCGATGAAATCCCGAATCTTTTCGTGCCCGCCGGGCTCACCTTCGCCATCTGGGGCCTCATCTATCTGCTTCTTGCCGGCTATGTCTTCGCCATCATCCGCGAGGCCTGGGGCAAGCGCGGCCTCGCGGGTTCTCCCGCGAGCCCTGGCGCTTCCGCCTGGACCGGCCGCGACGCCGCTCTGTTCCTGGCCAACATGGGGGCGAACGTGGCCTGGATCTTCGCCTGGCACTGGCGGCAAGTGGGCCTCGCCATGCTCATCATGCTCGTCATCCTGGGCACGCTGATAGCCCTTGAGCAAAGCAGCCAGAGGAAAATCGCCAAGGGAGGCATCCTCGACGAAAGGGCCAGCCCAGTCAGGCGTTTCTTCCTCACGGTGCCGCTCCGCGTCTACTTGGGCTGGATCTCCGTCGCCACCATCGCCAACGCCACCGCTGTCCTCGTGAAGGCTGGCTGGAACGGCTTAGGCATCGACCCTCGCTTCTGGACGGTCGTCGTCATCGCCGCCGGTCTCGCCGTCGCCCTCGGGTTTTCGGTCGCAAAAAAGCAATACGCGGCCCCCCTCGTCGTCGTCTGGGCTTACGCTGGCATCGTACTGAAACGCGTCCAGGTGGATGCCGCCTACTCAGCTCCCGTATGGATCGCGGCAGGCCTAGCCGCCCTTGCGATTCTTGCTTCCTTCGCGTTCGCGCGGATGAAAAGGCCAGCTAAAGCTCAGTAAGCCCTGCCTTGCCGATGTCGCGGGCTCCCCTGGAGCCCGCGCAAACTTGACAAGAGGCGCATTGGCACATAAGCTGTTCAGACGTAGTAATTTCCGCACGGAAATGGGTTTGCGCCTGTATTCTGTCGGTTGAATCGGGGAAGTGCCGGACGTGACCAAGAAAGAGCCAACTTCAAGACAGCTTCAGGCTGACAGGACCAGAACCCTCCTGTATTCCATAGCTGTCTCCCTGATGGAAAAGCAGGGATTCTCGAATACCACGATCGAGCAGATCGCCACCAAGGCGGGAGTGTCGATCGGCACCTTCTACCACTATTTCAAATCGAAGGAAGACATCTTCTACGATATTTTCAAGAAGGCCGACGAATACTTTGAATCGATAGTGGCGCCCGCCCTCTACAGCGCCGACGCCGCCGGCCTTTCCGCCTTCGAGCAGGTCATCACCTATTTCCGGTATTACGCGCACTACAACCTGAACCGCGGATTCCCGAACATAAACCAGCTCTACAACACGAAGAACAAGATCTTCGTGAAAAAGGGCAGGTTCATGCAGGAACTGTTGAGGCAAGTGCTCGCGAGAGGCGAGGAACGGGGCGAGTTTTCCAGGGAGCTGTCGCCGGAAGACGCCACCGATTACATGTTCGTCGTCGCCAGGGGCATCGTGTACGATTGGTGCACCCATGAGGGCGCCTACGATCTGGAACAGAAGATGGAATCCTACATGAGGATACTGTTGAGGATCATGGAACCCCGGGCTTCCGCCGCGAAATAGCATCAAAGGCGGGAAGCCGGATACAAAAAAGCCCAACAGCGCATCCGCGATGTTGGGCCGATTCGAGCCGGCGGTTAGGCCATGTGGCGTTTACCTGCCGTACTTCTTCCAGTGCTCTCCGAAAATCTTATTCTCATCCGGCACGACGGGCGCGATCGGCATCGAAACCCAGGTTGTGTTCAGGAAGTGCTTCCAGTGCACGTTTTCCGACACGATGTTGCCGCCCCAGGTGCCGCAGCCGAGGGTGAGGCCAAAGGGCATACCGTTGTCATAGTTCCCTGAGTTGCCGAAGGGCTGGGTCTGGCGAACCATGACGCGGCTCACCCGCGCTCTCGTGGCCAACTCGACCATGTGGGCGTCGTTCGTCGTGTGGATCCCGCAAGAGTGGCCATAGCCCGAATACCGCGTGATGTCGCGCACCAGGCGGATCGCTTCCTCGAATTCCCCATACTTCCACACCGTCAGCACCGGCGAGAGTTTCTCGCCCGAGAACATGTCGGCAGGACCTACCGCCTCGCCCAGGACCATGAGGAAGCTTACGTCCGGTTTTACCGCTATTTTCGCGAGCGCGGCGATCTTCTGCGCGTGTTGGCCCACGTGGCTTCTGCCCATGTGGACACCGTCGGGCCACATGAGGTCACGGAGTCTCGCTTTTTCCTCAGGACTGCATAGATGGCCACCCAGTTCCTGGAAATACTTCATCATTGTGTTGTAGATCGAAGCCTGGAGAACTACCGAGTTTTCCGAGGAGCAGGAGGTCGCGTTGTCGAAGATCTTCCCATTCCTGATCTTGGTCGCCGCGTCCTTAAGATCGGCCGTCTCGTCCACCACTACGGTGGAGTTCCCCGCGCCCACGCCGTAGGCCGGCTTGCCCGAGGAGTACGCCACCTTCACTAAAGGCCCGCCGCCCGTCGCAACCACGAGGTCCACGCTCCGCATCAGCTCCTGCGAAAGCTCGATCGTCGGTTCCTTGATATTGAGCACCAGGTCTTCCGGGGCCCCGACCTTCCTCAAGCCTTCGCGCATATAGTTCGCCGTCAGGTCGCAGGATGCCTTCGCCTTGGGATGGGGCGCGAAGATCACCGCGTTGCGGCACTTCAGGATGGGCAGGCCGTTGCAGGCTATCGTCGAAGTCGCGTTCGTCACGGGGGTAAGGGCGCCAATAACGCCGATAGGCTTGGCTATCTTCAGGAGGCCCTTCTCCTTGTTCTCCTCGATGACGCCCACCGTCTTCAGCCCGCACAGGTCCCTGAGCGTGCCCAGGGTCTTCTTCTGGTGCTTGCCCAGCTTGTCTTCGTAGACGCCCATTTCCGTTTCGTCGGCGGCCAGCCGGGCGCAGGCTTTCGCGTGATCCAGCTGGTACACTTCCCAGCCCACGGCCGCCACCATCTCATCCACCCGTTCCTGGGACCAGAATTCAATCTGCTCCTGCGCCGCTCGGGCTCTATCCACCAGATTCTTGATTTCATCGGACATGCTGCTTTCTCCTAGACCGAGCCGAGCTTTTCGGGGCTAAGCGTCCTGTAATAGCTGCCGCAGAGATGCTTGGGATTGATGGCGTCCCTCACCTTGTACTGGTAAGCCGTTACGAGGGGCTGGGGCAGCTTGATGTACATGGCGTCGTGCTCTTCCTGGGAGAAGCCATAGCCGTCCGGTTTCCTCAAGTCCTGGTTCCAGTGCCCCATGTCGACGCCGAGCTTCTTCTCGTTCATCCAGCGCTGGGTATCGTTGAAGAAATCCGCCGTGCCTTTTATGGAGGCCTTGTCGTAGGCGTCGAAGTTCACGAAGAACTCCCAGCCCGTCACGCCGCCGCCGCCGATGATGCAGACCGACCCCATGTCGGAGTCGCCGCCCGTGGCCGCGATGCAGGTCTTTTCCGTTTCCCACTTGCGCTTGAGGGCCGAGGCTTCCTCCATGAGCTTGGAGCTCACGAAGAGGTTGCCCGAGAGGCCGAAGTTGCCTTCGTAAGCGCCGCACATCACGTAGTTGAGGTTCTTGTGTCCCAGCCTGATGAGGTAGAGGAGGACGTAATCCATCATCTCCTTTTCCATCATGAAGGCGTTCTTCCATCCGCCCGAGAGTTCGAGCACCTTATCCAGCGCGGCTTCTTTGTATTCCATGTCCCGCTTTGAGGTTCCCGCGAGGATGACCTGGATCTCGATCTTCATGTCCTCGTTGACTTTCTGGAGTTCGGGGTCCTCAAGGAGTTCGGGCAGATCGCCCAGCTGCTTGTCGGGATCGGTGATGATCTTAAGCATGGCCGTCTTCAGGTTCCGGCCGAACATGTTGAACTGCCGGTGGCCGAGGAAGAGAATGTCGTTCTCGTGGATGAGGGCGATGGCCGTGGCGTAGTCGTCCCAGGTCTTGAAGCAGATGGTGTAGGCCTTGAAGTTGTCGGGGAGATCGGCTTTGTAAGCGGGGATCGTGCCTCTGCTCGGAAGGGAGGTGGGGCCTGGCCAGGGGTGGAGACGGATCGCCATCCTGGTGCAGACGCCCAGGGAGCCCGTGCTGCCCTGGAAACCGCGCAGGATCCCGCGCGTGCTCGGGCCGGGGCCTTCGCCGCAGAACCAGCCAGCGCCCGAGCCGAGGGAACCCGTCCTCAAGACTTCGCCGTCGGGAAGAACCCATTCGGCGCCGAGCATGTTCTCGCTGGCGCAGCCCATGGAGATGGAGGTGGGGCCAAAGCCCACCCAGCCTGCCGTGCTCGCGAGGGGAGAGGAGGAGCATCCGACGCCGGGGACGTTGAGGGTGAGGCCGACTTTCATTGCCTCGGCCTGGACCACGGCGCCTATGGCGTAGGGTTCGACGACGGCGAACATGTTCCTGTCGTCGATCTCGATCTTCCTCATCCTTCTCATGTCGAGCTGGATGGCGTAGTCGGAGTCGATGAAGCCCATCGCCGACCAGAAGGTGGAGGAAGCCTTGAACTTGATATTGTACTTGTTGCAGAGGCGCACGATCTTCTGGACCTCGGCCGTGGTTCCCGGCAGGAGGACTGCCTGGGGGAGGGGGGTCTTGTGGTCGTAGGGGCCGTAGTGGGCCGAAGACTGCGAGGCGATACAGCGGTAGGTTTCGAGCACTCCCTTGTCCCGGGAGATGTTCCTGGCGCCGACGATGGTTTCAAGCGCCTCGAATATTTCTTTTGAAAGAGCCATTTGCATCCTTCCTTACAGGGCCATTTCGACGAGCTCGACGATGTCGAGCACTTCTATCGTCCTTCCGTTCTCATCCTTGGTGCCGCG
>Ga0172379_10005310_pt1 | contig 18106 bp, 22 predicted proteins | sample GrowelOW334metaG_FD_119756 | JGI IMG/M metagenome (GOLD analysis project Ga0172379, IMG submission 119756) | Groundwater microbial communities from an aquifer near a municipal landfill in Southern Ontario, Canada - Groundwater well OW334 metaG | ecosystem: Environmental > Aquatic > Deep...
GGGCTTGAAGGAATTTGAAAAATTATTGAATAGTTATCGTGTTTCATTTGAAAAAACCGGAAATGTTATAAAAGAAATTTCCGGAAAGCATGCTTTTAAGTTATATGATACTTATGGTTTTCCTTTAGAAATGACCCAGGAACTCGCGCTTGAAAATGCTCTTCAAGTGGATGTAGCTGGTTTTCAAGATCAATTTGTAAAACATCAGGAAACCTCACGGGCCGGCGCAGAACAAAAATTTGCCGGTGGTCTTGCGGATCACAGTGAAATGGCTACTAAATATCATACCGCGACTCATTTGTTACATGCTGCCCTGCAAAAAGTTTTGGGTAAACATGCGACTCAACGGGGAAGTAATATTACTGCGGAGCGAATGCGCTTTGATTTTAGTCATCCGCAGAAAATGACAGCTGAAGAAGTAAAAACTGTTGAAGACCTGGTAAACGCCGCAATTACCAAAGATTATCAGGTTACGTATAAAGAAATGAGTTTTGCGGAAGCGAAGAAAAAAGGTGCAATCGGTTTATTTGAAGATAAATATTTGGATAAAGTAAAAGTTTATACTGTAGGCGACCCAGAACAGTCAGCCACCGCCGACCCAAACACTCCGACCTTTAGTCGTGAGGTTTGTGGCGGGCCGCATGTGGAGCATACTGCCACGCTTGGTAAATTTAAAATAACAAAAGAAGAAGCGGTTAGCTCGGGAGTTCGAAGAATTAAAGCTGTTTTAGAATAGTTTGAAACTGTGGGGGAGGGGTGGTAAAACACAGTTGCCCTCCCGTAAAGATTACGAAAGCGGCAAACAGCGACAGAGGCGACGAGCGATCTCGTCTGGTTTTCCGGGGCAAAAAGGACCGGTGACATAAAGCATTATGGCGGAGAGAATCTCCACCAGCGTGATCTCCTTGGTTGACATCATGACCTGCATGATCGTTTCGTCAGGATACTGGCGAAACTGTCCAAACCAGACAAATCCGGCGAGCGCACCAACTTTTTCCTCCTCATTTCTGGAAGATTCGATTTCTTCGCGTAGCTTTGTTGCTAGATCCGGACACGACATACGACATGCCATGTTTGCCTCCGTTTTTACACCACCCCCACAATTTCAAAGAACAAATAATAGTACTCTTTTTTATAAAATTGTCAATCGTCTCATGACCAACAAAATTATACTCCTGCTCTGGAACTCACGCAAGGAATTTGTCAAATACTTTACTATCGGCATTAGCGCATTTATTGCGGATGTTGGATGTTTATTTGTTTTAAAAGAATTTTTTGGATTACCGGCAACTCTTGCGGTAATTATCTATCAGCCGTTTATCGTTTATGGAGTTTTCTATTTAAACAAACACTGGTCATTTCAAGCTGGGGGTATTACTCATCGCCAGATAATTCGTTTTATTATCTTGACCGCCGCAAATTATGGTATTTCTATTGTTTGGATGTATTTTGCTCATGACCGGATGGGGATTCAATATTTAATCGCTCGAACGCTAAATATTGCGTTATCGGTCGCTTGGAATTTTCTTTTGTATAAATATTGGGTATATCAGGAAAACCTTGAAAATGCCGAAAAAACGCCAGTTCAAGCCAAGTAGACGAGGTTAACGGTCAACTATTGACTTATTTATTCAAGTGGGCTATAATAGTGCCCAGTAAAGAAAAAATTAATGCCAAAAGATAAAGACATCATCGAACTAGACGGCGTGGTAGAGGATTTACTTCCGGCCGCGACTTTCCGAGTAAAATTGGAAAGTGGCCAGGTTATCATCGCCCACCTCGCGGGTAAGATGCGTCTGAATAAAATCAGGCTCACATTGTCCGATCGGGTACGAGTCGAAATGACTCCCTACGATCTGACCAAAGGAAGAATTACCTTCCGTTATTAACAAAATTCTAATAAATACTAACCGGTGCGGTGGAGCTCGATGAAAGATTGAGCGCTGATATCGCGGCAGTGGTTGGTATTTTTTCATTACAAATTTAAAAAACAGCGTATGAAAGTACGAGCATCAGTAAAGAAAATTTGTTTAAAGTGTAAAATTGTCCGCCGCAATAGAACCTTGCGCGTGATTTGTGAAACCAAAAAACACAAACAAAGACAAGGTTAATTTTAATGTTATTATAAGTTTATGCGTATCTCTGGTATAAATATTCCTAAGGAGAAAAAGATCGAGTTCAGTCTGCGATACCTTTATGGTATCGGACCAACTCTCGCAAGAAAAGTATTGGCCGCCGCTCGAATTGACGGAAATATTCGTACAAAAGATTTAACCAACGAACAAGAAGATTCTCTTCGAGCGATTGTAGAAAAAACCTACAAAACAGAAGGTGATTTACGCCGTGAAGTTCAATCCAATATTAAAGCCATGAAAGATATCAAATGTTTCCGCGGTATTCGCCACATGAAGCATTTGCCGGTTCGTGGTCAACGCACCAAGACCAACTCCCGCACTGTCCGTGGTAATGTCCGCAAGACTGCTGTCAGCGGTAAGAAGCCATCCGGCCTCAAAACATAAATAGATTTTTGAACTACCAATTACTAGAAAATTATGACTGAACAAACTAAACCTATCGCTCCAGCTGTTGCCGCCGCTCCAAAAGGCGAGGCAGTTAAAGGCGAAAAAGTTGTAAAAGCCAAAAAGCGTAAAGTTGTGAGACAAGTTCCGAGAGCTAATGCTTATATTCAGGCGACTTATAACAATACCATTTTGACGATTACTGATCCGAACGGCGCCGCACTAGGCTGGTCTTCTTCGGGCAGTACCGGTTTTAAGGGTCCAAAGAAGGCGACTCCTTATGCTGCTAGCGTAGTAGTAAAAGATCTAATGACTAAAGTTGCCGATTACGGAGTTAAGGAAGTTAATGTTTTTATAAAAGGCATCGGCGGTGGACGTGAAAGTGCGATCCGCGCTCTTCACTCCAACGGTCTTAATGTGCTCCAAATTACTGATCTTACTCCGATCCCACACAATGGCTGCCGTCCGCCAAAGCGCAGACGCGTATAATTTTCATGAATATACTATACATATATGGCTCGAGATCTTAGACCAAAACACAAACTTTGCCGCAAATACGGAGAAAAGCTTTGCGATTCACCGAAATGCCCAATTACCAAACGTAATTACCCACCTGGCCAGCATGGTCAAACCAGCAAGCGAAATAAGCTTTCCGGTTACGGTAAACAATTGCGTGAAAAACAAAAAGTTAAACGCATTTATGGTCTTTTGGAAAAGCAATTCGCAAATTATGTTGCTGAGGCTTCCCGTAAGACTGGCGACACCAGCAAATATCTTTTGAATTATTTAGAATCACGTCTTGATAACGTAGTTTACCGATCTGGTATTGCTCCATCCCGCGCCGCGGCCCGCCAATCTGTGAGTCATGGCCACATTCTCGTAAATGGCAAGAAGGTAAACATTCCTTCTTACCGGGTACGCGTTGGAGAAACTATTGAAGTTAAAGAAAAATTACAAAAGAGCAAGCGCTTTGAAAATCTCGCGGAAACAATCGCGAAAAAGGAAATGCCAGCTTGGCTTTTGGTTGACCCTAAAAAATTAGTGGCTAAAATTTTAAATAGCCCGACGACCGAGAATCCGAATTTTGACGCGAATGTCATCATCGGTTTCTACTCTCGTTAATTATTAATCTCTAGATTAATATGGAGAACTTTCTATTACCGTCCAAAGTGGAATTTGAGGCTTCAAGCCTTCCAAATACCGCCCAAGTTGTCATTACGCCCTGCTATCACGGATATGGCACGACTCTTGGAAATGCCTTACGCCGCGTTTTGCTTTCATCTCTTCCCGGTTCAGCCGTGGAATATTTCAAAGTAAAAGGAGTTCAACACGAATTCAGCACTATTGAAGGTGTTAAGGAAGATGTGGTTGAAATAATGTTGAATTTAAAACAGTTAGCCGTAAAGATTTTTTCCGATGAACCAGTTATACTTAGCATCGTAAAGAAAGGACCTGGTCCAATCACCGCTGGCGACATCGAAGCCAATAGCAATGTTGAAATTATCAACAAGGATCTGGTAATTTGTACTCTTACCAAAAACCGAGTTCTTGAAATGGAAATTGCGGTAGGTCGTGGTCGTGGTTTCAGGCCAGTTGAAGAAAAAGATCGCCAAAATCATGATTTAGGCACTATTCTTACTGATTCCGTATATACTCCAACACGAGATGTCGGTTACCATGTTGAATATACCCGCGTCGGTGATATTACTAACTACGAGAAGCTCACTTTGAATATCGAAACCAATGGCACAATTTCACCACGTGAGGCTTTAGAACAGGCGACACAAATTTTGATGGATCATTTCACTATCGTTTTGACCAAATCTAGGCAAGGTGAAGAGGGTGAAAGTACTTTACCTTCAGTTGAAGCCGGTTTGCCGGAAGAGGAAAAATCAGAAGTGGAAGAAAAATCTGAAGCAAAACCAAAAGTTAAAAAAGCCAAAAAGAAAAAGGAATAATTAATTTCATATGCGACACCAAAAAAGGAAAGTTACACTTGATCGTAAGACCGGACCGCGCCAGGCGCTACTCAAAGGACTTGCTGAAAGCTTAATTTTGTACGAAAAAATTAACACTACCAAAGCCAAAGCGAAAGCTACACGCTCGGTTGTGGAACGTCTTATCACCAAAGCCAAAACTAACAGCTTGGCAGCACGACGTGATCTTCAAAGTCGTTTGTATACCAAAAATACCGTCAAAAAGCTTATTGAAGATCTTGGACCGCGCTATGCCGACCGTAAGGGAGGATATACTCGTATTGTTATGTTGAAGAACCGAGTAGGGGACGGTGCCGAAGAAGTTCTTATCGAATTAGTATAATTATCGTTTATGTCTAGAATAAAGCACCACAAATACGAGATTGATGCCACTGGAAAAGCTCCAGGCCGCATTGCTACTGAAGCTGCTACCCGTTTAATGGGTAAGCATATGATTAGTTATGAATTTCATCTTGATAAAGGTGATAAAGTAATTATAACTAACGCGAGTAAAGCTGTTTTTACTGGTAAAAAAATTGATCAAAAAATGTATCGCCACCACAGCATGCACCCGGGTGGTCTTAAAGAAACTCCGGTTAAAAAAGTTGTAAAAGAAGATCCTGAAGAAGTTATTCGTCACGCGGTAATGAGAATGTTACCAAAAAACAAGTTGCGCGCCGATCGGATTCGCCGACTTCAGTTTAAATAAAAAGACCAAAGTTTATGACTAAATTGAACTCTAAAGAACAAAAGAATCGCGCGGTTGGAAGACGCAAATCTGCTGCTGCTCGCGTTCGCATCGACAAAGGAACTGGTAAAATTGTCGTTAATGGCAAACCGGCCGATGTATATTTTGGAAAGTTTGCGGTTGAAAGTGTTCTTGCCGCTCCGCTCAAAGCGCTTGGTAAGGAAAAAGATTTAGATTTTTCTATCAAGGTTGCTGGTGGTGGTAAAAAAGGACAGCTGATAGCCTGCCAGCATGGTATTGCTCGTGCACTGGTTGTTTGGAATGAAGATTTTCACAAAACTCTCAAGACTCTCGGTCTTCTTACTCGCGATGCCCGCATCAAAGAACGCAAGAAGTTCGGTCTCAAAAAAGCTCGTCGCGCACCACAGTGGTCCAAGCGTTAAAATATCTTTTCAAAACCCGCCTCGTTGGCGGGTTTTTTGTTTGTAAAAATACAGCAGGCCCGACCGAAGTCGGGCCTGTAAGTTGTGGGGGTCGTGGGCTTAGGGGCCCGTTCGATTGTTCATCTTGCTCGCGCTGTAGGCCATCGTGACAATGGCCATGCCGTTGTCCAAGGCCGAGCTTGTGTTGTGAATCACGATCGAGAAACCTTCGTTTCTCATCTTCTCGAACCACGAGTTGATGGATTTTCTGACATCGTTCGGATTTCCGTAGAAGATTTCGACTCCCATGTCCCTACCTCCTGTTTTTCGCCCAAAATTGGGCAAGTTTGCAGATTTTGAGGACTTAAGAGTATATCATAAAAATACCATTTTGTCAATACTCTCGCGGATATAAAATATCCATATTACCCCTCCCACATATCTTGACATTTCCTGATTTTAGGCCTAAAGTCAAATTCAACGAGCGTTCATTACAACCTATAAAGGGGAAGAGAATGGCAAAGAAAATGATCTTCCTCATGAGTGAGGAAGGAGTGTCGGAGGGTGCATTACAAGTTGTGCAACATAGCATTATTGAAGTGTTGAAGATCGCTTCATCGGAAAATAAATTATTCAACCGAGTTCAAGTCGTGAATTGGGGATATTGGTGCTCACCGCGACATTTGCTTGGTAATCTTCCTCGTCCGTTCATGAGTATGGATTGGTACTTGAATATTGCCCGCGAAAAGGGTACTGATCGTATTAATACGGACAAGCTTTACCGGATTCTTAATCCGAATCCAAAGCCGGAGTACGTGAAGATTCCACACTTTGATCACTTCAAAGTGGTCGTCTTAAAGAGTGAGATCGTTCACCCGTTTAACCCTAGCCTCAAGGCTTATGGGACCGGCCGATCCGGATTGGGTGCCTGCATTACCACCAAAGGTTTTACCGACAATAATATCAGCGATGTTCTTGATCTCAAGACTATCGCGATGCATGAAGTTGGGCACATGTTCGGACTCATTCCGAGGTCGCGAAGTACTGCTGTCGAGGAAAGCAGTGGCTTGCATTGCACTAATCGGTGCATAATGCGCCAGGGAAAACTCACGGTCATGACCTCTGACCGGATAAGGTATGGTGAGTTTTGCCCAGATTGCAAGTACATTCTCCGGGCCGCATTCCGCGCCCTAAACTGATGAACGCGCTCGTGCCAGGCGTCCATCACCTTTGAATCTAAATATTTTAGGTGCAAAGGTGACGCCTGGAAAAAAGAATATAAAAAATCCCGATCAATTCGGGATTTTTTAATATCCGGCCTCCCCGTTAGATGGGGGAGACCGGAGTGAAGAAGTTGAAATAGTTACGGTGCACCGCAGTCGGTGCCGTCTTCGTCGCAGATGTCGGCTTTGACGTTGAAGAAACGACAAGTCGTCCATGACGATCCGTATTGGCAATGTGCGTTGATCAGGTCGGCCTTCACGCCGCTGTCCGGAGCAGACGAGCCGACTGAAATGTTCTCGGAAAGCGTGAAGTCCCAGACCGTTGGCTGGTCGTAGAATTTCAGGTCAGTTCGGTAGTAACATGAAGGTGATCCTGCGGCGCACGTGTTTGTGTTCGGCAAACTTTTTGATTCAAGAAGCACGTCAATCCAGGTACCAGTAATTATGCCTGTGATGTCAGTTGTCACGAGGCCGTTGTATCGAACTAATGTGTTTGCACCTGGGCGCAGATACTTACATTCGGATGCAGTGATACCAGGCACTCCTGTGTTTCCCGGGTTTGCGGTCTGCTGCGGAAATGAGGTGAAGCGGCAGCGTGTGCAGTATCCGTAGCGATCAAATTCGAAATTCGAGTTGACGCCATTGGTGCAGCGCGGTCCACAGTTCATGTTGTTCAGTACCGGCAAGTTGAAGTCGATCGGATTGATCGGAGCGAGACATGCGGTCGATGCCGCTCCACATTGGCTTGCAACTCGACAGGCCGCCGCCTTCTGTTGCATCTTCTTGATGAAAGCGTCGACCTCTTGTTGTTTATTCAGGAACATGCTGAGGTCTCCATCACATCCGGCGTCGTAGAGGCGACCGGGGTGATTGAGGCGGTTCTTCAGGTCGTTCTGGAGCAGGCGGGCTTTCTCATAATAGTTCGCCATGTTTTGCATCTCATCTAGCTGAGCAGTAATATCGGGGAACCTCTTACCGTTCGGGAAATTTGAAGCGGCGTAGTAAGACCGGGTCGACACCGACACCGGGTACGCGTTTGCGTAGGTGAGTGGTGTTGAGGAGCTAATCGAGCCAAAGTCGATTGCCTGAGCGATCAACTGATCGGGGGTGAGACCGACCGTGGTAAAGGTGCCGCCTTGCTGGAAGACCTGCAGCTCGGTTCGGTACTGTTTTTGAGCTGCTGCAAGGTCGCTCTTAAATGAGGCGTCACCGCTCCAATTTCCGGAATTAGCGCTAAGTGTAATACCCAGGGATTCCTTGGTTTTCACACTGAGCTCAGAGAACTTGTACACGGCGCGAAACAGACCGCCCTTGGTGATTGACGACACGAACTGGTCGCCACACTGGGCATAGAAGCCCTCGGGGTCGCTGTTTAGTTTTGCAATGGCTTGATCGGTTAGATCAGCGGGAGACAGGACCCTCGCTGGAAACTGGACATTGACATCAAGCACCAGGTAAGCGCTCGTGCTGTCTATGGCTTGAGAGTTGTAATAGTTTGCGCTCGCTTCCACGCTAGAAAGACCTGCTGACCACTCGACGTTTGCATCAAGCGAAAGTGCCGTGCGAAGGGCCGAAGTGTCCTTTGCGTAAGTGAGCTTGAAACTACGCTGAGCAGTAGTGGGGTCAGGAGAAGTATCCGCTGTGACTTTGATGCACTGATCAACAATCGACCCGTTCAAGGTGCTGAGACCTGAACCGATGAGGATCGCTGGCATGGCGCCCAAATAGTTCTGACTTCGAGAGACCAGGGCGGGCACGCAGGAGGAACCGTCGACAGAATCTTTTTTGCCACAACCGTTGTTGGTGAGGGAGGTGAGAAAGATGAAAGCAACAAATGCAAACCACCTTGGACTCATCATTATCTTGGTCATTGGTTTTCTCGCAAGTGAGGGTGTTTGTTTGGTTAGATTCAAGTCATTTAGACATTTTAGGTTATGAGTCTCCTTTTCGAGTTTTGGAATCAACTTCTTTTGGTCGTTTCGGTCAAAATGACCAAAAAACAACACGTTGTAAAGTACAAAAAGCCGTTAAAAAACGACTTGTTCTCATAAATTAATTATGAGAAACAAAATTACCATATAGTAAAATTGCTAATATGTCAAGTATTCTAGCTACAATTTTTGTATTTTAATTCGTTGAAGTAAACGTCAATTTTTATCACTTAATGTCTCTAATCAGATTATCAAATATATAATAAGGGCCCGACCGAAGTCGGGCCCTAGAAGTAGCCGGATTTCCGGCGTTTAAAGAGCCGCTTGTCGCTGAGGTCTGCGACCCGTTTTGACTACTCGCGACCTTCCATATTTGACTTCAGTTAATTGACCGCAACATTCGCACTTTCGGTACAAATTCTCCGAATTTATCTTTTCGATGATGTGGATTGAAAAGATTTGGCAATTGGAACAAAAGAAAGCGCTTGTATAAGTTGTTAGCATCCGCCGTCCTTTTTTGGTCTGTGCAGTTATAAGTTTGTTTTTGCTTTGTATTCCGCAAATACAAATATGAAGTCAACATATTTTAGAAAATGTTGCACGATTTGTCAATAATTTTTGCATATTTAGATAAGGGGTGGTACGATAAATTATATTAACAAATATTATATGCTTAAAGAAAAAATAATTGCTCCAGATTTTACACTTTTGGCAACCGACGGTGAAAAGCACACTCTTTCAAATTATCGTGGGCAGTGGATTTTGTTATATTTTTATCCGAAGGATGATACGCCCGGGTGTACAAAAGAAGCTTGTTCATTTCGTGATAATTTGCCAAACTTTGATAAATTAGGAGTAAAAGTTTTTGGGATCAGCGCTGATTCGCCGGAAAGCCATAAAAAATTTATTAACAAATATGGACTAAATTTTATATTGCTCTCGGATGAAGAAAAATCGGTGATAAAGACTTATGAAGCAGGCAGTGTTTTTACCAAAAGAATTTCATATCTTATCGATCCCGATGGAAAAATTTTTAAAGCCTACGAAAAAGTAAATCCATCTGAGCATGCCGCGGAAGTACTAAAAGATCTGCCAAAATAATATGCCGGAAATTCCCGATCACGAATTAGAATATATTTTTAGTCGTTCGTCTGGCAAGGGGGGTCAAAATGTTAATAAAACTGAAACGCGGGTGCAATTAAGGTGGAACCCATTTCGATCGGCAATTTTAAATCAAGATGATAAAGAATTGTTGAGAAATTCTCTAAAGAATCGTTTAACAACAAACGGTGATATTTTGGTTGTTTGCGGTACTGAAAGGTCCCAATTTGCCAATTTAAGAAAGGCAAGACATAATCTATCGATTTTGGTCGAAAATGCCCTTAAAAGGCCAAAAAAACGCCTTAAAACACGCCCTACTAAGTCGGCTCGCTTGAAAAGATTAGATAATAAGCGTAAAATATCTCTTAAGAAAATAAGTAGAAGAAATACTGACTATTAGTATGACTGTTCCATATCAGGAAATATCGAGGGAATTTGAACAAAATAATGATCAAAAATCTGTTGAAAGCAGTCGATTAAAGTTTCGGATGGATGTTCAGATCCGGGTTATGAAAATATTGGGATATTTTAGTTCAGAATTAGAAAAAATTACCGACGACAATCGTCGAATGCTCATGGTTAATGATGTTTTTTATAAATGGGTAAGTGATGGTAAATCCGCAGATTTTGCAAGGTGTTATCAAGACATCGTGCCGGCGGGCTCTGACCGCTCAAAAGAGGAGGCCGAAAAAGTTGCGTTAATGGTTGCGGTTGAAATGGGAGCTGAATTAAAACACTAACTAAATTAAGCCGACTTATTATACAATGTCGGCTTTTTTAATCTTGTGCTTCGAGAAAAAGTGGAGTATTATCAATAGATATGTCTTATACAGTAGCACAAAATACCTCGTTTTTAACGGTTGCGTCAATTGCTCAAAAAATCGTTTCTTTTGTTTATTTTACTTTAATTGCCAGATTGATTGGAGTGGGTAATACCGGAAGTTATTTTTTTGCAATTACTTTCACAACAATATTTACAGTTGTCGCCGACATGGGCCTTGGACCAATTTTGACGAGAGAGGCAGCCCGGTATCCGGAAAATACGGCAAAATATTTTAACACCGTGATCTGGTCAAAAATATTTTTTGGAATAACCACCTATTTAATGGTGGTTATTTTTTCCAACATGCTTGGCTACTCAATATCACTCCGCCATCTGATATATTTATCGGCGGTTACGATGTTTTTTGATAATATTCAAGGTGCATTTTTTAGTGTTTTTCGTGCGAAAAGAAATTTAATTTATGAATCATTTGGGGTGGTGATTGCTCAGGTGTTGACCCTAATTATCGGTACTACTGCTCTTTATTTACGTGCGCCACTAATCTGGCTTATCGCGGCTTACACTATTCCGAGCGCAGTTATTGTTTTGTATGCCGCATTTTTTTTGAATCGTAATTATAATATTAGATTGCGGTTTATTTTTGATCGCGGATTATTTAAAATACTATTTAAAATGGCTTTGCCTTTTGCTTTAGCCGGTATAATTGGCAGATTGTATTCTTACAGTGATACAATAATCATGTCGAAACTTTTAACTTCTGAAGACATGGGCTGGTGGAGTGTTCCATATAAAATTACTTTTGCTTTTCAGTTTATTCCGGTAGCATTGTCGGCGAGTGTTTACCCGGCGATGAGCAGCTTGTCGGTGACTGATCCCGGTAAAGTTGGCGAGCTGTTTATTAAAGCCTGGAAATATCTTTTTGTTATCGTTTTTCCAATTTCTTTTGGTTTGATTGCTATTGCTGAACCGGTAATTATACGTTTGTATGGGAAAGCTTTCTTACCATCTGTTCCGGTTATGCAAATTTTGCTCATTAGCTTAATATTTAGTTATTTAAGCATTATTTCCGGAGCGCTTTTAAATGCGACCGGTCAACAAAAAATTCAGACGTTAATTTTAGCGGTCGCTTTAAGCTGTAATATTTTATTGAATGTTTTTCTAATTCCCGCTTATGGAATAATCGGCGCTGCAGCCGCGGCACTGTCGAGTAATATTTTACTTTGGACCGCCGGATTTTACTTTGTGAGGCGTAGCACCGTGGTTTATAGCAGGCAGTTATTTAAAAATGGTTTTCATGTTTTGCTCCTGGCATTTGGTATGGCGCTTATGGTATATTTTCTAACTCAAAAAACTAGTTTCTTGGTTACGATTCCGATTGGCGCGTTAGTATATGTATCATTATTATTTGTAACGGGTGTTTTGAGTAGGGATTTAGTCAAATCAATGATAAATAAAATTATTATAAAAAAAATAACGTGAAGAAACTTATTATAACATTAGAATATCCACCCCGAATTGGCGGCATTGCCTCCTATGTTTTTAATTTTCTTAGTCACGTAAATTCTGCAGAATATGTTTTGTATGCGCCAAAAAATACGGGCGCTAAGGAATTTGATTTAAAAAATCCCTGGCAAACCTATCGCTTTGATCCTTATTATCCGCTATGGCCGCATTGGCTACGAATGTTTTTTCAAATTAGAAAAATAGTAAAAAAAGAAAAAATTTCCGAATTGCAAATTCATCATGTCTTGCCTTGTGGATATTTGGGTTGGATATTTTTAAAACTCTACAAAATTCCTTATTCAATTTTTTTGCACGGATCAGATGTAACAATTGGAACTAGGACTTCATGGAAAAAAAGAATGTTTACACTCGTTGTTCGAAATGCTTCGTCGGTTGTCGCTAATAGTCATTTTTTAGAAAATAAAATTAAACAACGAATTGAAAATCTTTCGAATGTTAAAGTTCTTTATCCGTGTCCAAATGATAATTTTTTAAAAAAGGTTCCCGAAGAACAGCTTGATGCATTACGGGATAAGTTGGCTTTGCGCGGTAAAAAAGTCGTTATTACGGTCAGTCGCATGGTAGACGGAAAGGGCTTTCCTCACATCATTCGATTGTTATCTGCGGTTTGCCGCGAAGTTCCAAATGTAGTTTGGTTTTTTATTGGTGATGGTCCCAAAAAACAGACGATAATGGATTTGGTGCAGAGATATTATTTGCAGAACGTGGTTAGGTTTTTAGGCGCAATACCAAATGAAGAGCTTCCGCAATATTTTCAAATTGCGGATTTGTTTGTATTGCTTTGCCACCAAGATGAAGAAGCAGAAGAAAGTTGGGGAAGTGTATTTTTGGAGGCGGCGGCGAGCGCGCTTCCTACTGTTGCTGGTCGGGTCGGAGGAGTTGATGAAGCGGTGGAACATTTACGAACGGGACTCGTCGTTGATGTATACCAAGAAAAAATGGTTGTGAGTTCAATTGTGTCAATGTTAAAAAACGAAGCTTTTGCCAAGGAGTTAGGAAGATGGGGAAAAGACCGAGTGGAAAGAGATTTTCGTTGGGAAACTCAAATTTCCAAATTATGAAAAATAATTTAATTAGCGTTATTATACCGGTTTATAATCATGCTTTTAGATTGAAGGAATCATTAAGATCTCTAGCTAAGCAAACCTATAAAGATCTGGAAGTTATAATTGTTGATGATGGCAGTACTGATAACTTTGATGAAGTGTTCCGTGAATTAAAAAACGACTCTGAAATTGCAAAATTAAATATTATTTTAATAAAACAAAATAATAAAGGCGCGCCTGCGGCTCGAAACAATGGTTTTGAAAAATCAAAAGGGGAGTATGTAATTTTTTGGGATGCCGATACTATCGGCCAGCCGGAAATGCTCGAAAAAATGATCAAGGCTTTGATTTTAAATGCGGGAGTATATTATGCCTATTCGCATTATAAATACGGTTGGAAAATTATAAAATCTAGAAATTTTAACGAGGAAGCATTAAAGCAAATTAATTATATTGATACTACTTCACTTTTGCGTCGAGCGGCTTTTTTTCCGTTTGATGAAAGCTTGAAGCGATTTCAAGATTGGGATCTTTGGCTTACGTTGCTAGAAAATAATAAAACCGGGATTTTTATCCCGGAAGTTTTATATACGAAACAAATTCTTGGCCGTAGAGGTATAAGTGGTTGGTTGCCGAAATTTATTTATCGTTTACCAATTAAACTTCGTGCGGTGAAGGAGTATGAAAAGGCACTCGCGATTGTTCAGGCGAAACATGGTCTGGGTAGGCAAGTAAAAAAGCCAGCATAATAAAACCAAACACATGGAATAATGCCGGGGAAGTAATATTAATAACCAGTAGTGAGATTAACATAACAAACGGCCAGATCGGCTGTTTTTTTGTTTTTTTAAGGAGATAAAAAACAACTAGTATCCAGATACAAAAACCAAATAAGCCAAGTTCAGAAAGTATTTCGAAATAACCCCAGTCATAATGGGGAGTGGTAATATTTTGTTTTAAGACTGGGCTAAAAACCGTAATAGTTGAGCCGAGGCCGCTTCCTAGCCAGGGGTGGACTTTAATTTGCTCAATAATTTTAGGAAGTAAAAGTAGCCGTGACAACGAACTTTCTTCGGAATTTGGAATAACAATACTTTGTAAACGTAAGCCAAAAACTTCTAAACCAAGACTTTTGCCGCCGCTTGAAATAAAAAATATCGATATAAAAATACTAAGAAATATAAGATAAATTGCCAGAACTGGTTTAAAGGATTTTTTAAAGCCCTCATAAAAAACCATTACCACAGTTCCGCAGATTAAACTTAGAATATATATTCTAGTCAGGTTGATTGCAAGAAGAAAAAGTAATGGAGTCGTAATAAGAATATATTTACGGAAGCTTGAAATTGTTAAAAAAATAAAATAAAGCATTACTGGCGCAAGTAGAAGCTGTTCGTTTAATACTAATCGAAAAAAATTGAACTCTACAAAAGTGATTTTGCCACCCGCTATATCGCGGAACCAGTGGTAATATGAATCCTGTAAAACAAAAAAACTCGTCCCAAAACCAATAAATGTGAATAAGATAAAAAATGCCCCGCCACAAATTGCGGCCGTCATAATACTTCTGGCAGTTTTTATCCAAGCGGCATTTTGTAGCAAGTTAACGAGCGGAAAATAATATAATATAAATAAATACGGAGCAGAATCCGAAATAATTCGGCTAAAGTTATTACCAAAAATATATCCACGCCAAGCACCGACTGCGCCAACTAGTATGAGTAAATAAATTAATAGATTGCGCCCTTGAAATTTTAAAAAAAGCCTAAAATTTTGTAAAAAATATATCGTTAAAGATGCAAACAAAAGAACGGACCTTAGAGAAATTGTTTCTATTTTAAAAAATGTGCCAGAACCGCCAACCAGGAGTTCGGTAAGAACAATAGTCCATCCTAGCAAATTCTTTTTAAAAATAAAAAAAGCGGCGGTGGTTAAAATTACGACTGAAACGATGGTGTTTATAGGGGTACCAGGAATAAAATAATACGAAAATAATCTTACACCAAAATAAAGCGCAAAAAAAATAGTAAATTCCCGATATTTCTTCATAATCATTTTAGCGTTGCTCCGTTAAAATTTTTATATCCAGCGATAAAATCTTTAGCTTGGAGTTTATTTTTCCCCTCTAGTTGAAGTTCTAAAATTTGAATAGATTTATTTCCGCAACCTACTATTATGGTGGAATCATTTATTTGGACTTTTCCCGGTTCAATTGAAATAGTAGCCGGAACAAGTTTGGTGATTTTGAGTCTTTTTTCGTTCCAGGTAGTCCAAACCCCCGGCCAAGGAGTAAGCCCTCGGTATAAATTGTAAATGGCTGCGGAGGGATTGATCCAGTTAATTTTTCCGTCCTCACGTAAAAATATTTTACAAAAAGTCGCTTTTGAGTGATTTTGTTCGACCGGAGTAATTTTGCCATCCTGTAATTCGGAGATAGTGTTTACAAGCAGGTTAGCAGCCACCGGTTGCATTTTCGTTAAAAGCTCATTATAGGTGTCGTCTTTATCGATTGTTATAGTTGCTTGCTTTAGAATTGCGCCGTGGTCCATTTTTTCATCCATTTGCATAATAGTTATGCCAGTCTCTTCTTCACCGTTTATAATAGCGCTTTGAACAGGGGAGGCGCCTCGAAATTTTGGCAAAAGAGAGGTATGAACATTTATCGTTGGCATTTTACTATGCGATAGAACTGTTTTAGGAATAATTAATCCGTATTCGCAGACGACGATAAGATCGCAAGGGTAATTGTTTAGATTAAAATCTTTCAAGTTTTCGGGTTGGACAACTTTAACTTGATGTTTTTTAGCAAGGATTTTTACAGCGGATTCGTTAAGCTGTTGACTTCGCCCAATCGGTCGATCGGGCTGAGTTATGACAAGGCCAATTTTATGTCCATAATTAAAAAGAGCGTCCAACATTGCCGCCCCGAATTCACCGGTACCAAAAAAAATTATATCAGTTTTCATACTATTCTACTTGATGCAGCTTAGTTGCGCCTTCGACGTAAAGGTGGCCGTTTAAATGGTCAACCTCATGTTGGATAATTCTTGCGAAAAAATCTTCCGCAATAAATTCAATTTTTTTACCATATTTATCCAAACCGGAAACAAGAATTTTTGAGTAGCGTTTTTTTAGACCGTACATTTTCGGTACCGAAAGACAGCCTTCTTCATCCGTTTGTTTGTGAATAGATAATTTCTTCCAGGTCGGGTTGAACAAAGCCAAATCTTCATGCTCATTAAGATCGTTGTATGTTTTAATGAGTGTAAACAACTGGATCGGTTTACCAACTTGCACGGCGGCAAGCCCAACACCGTTTTTTACATACATCGTTTCAATCATGTCCTTAATAAATTTTTGCATGTTTCGCGATGTAATTTCTTCGGGTAAAACCGGCGCACTTGGCAAATGAAGCATTTTTTCTGGTTCAAAAACAATATCGTAGACCATATTTATAGACTAAGAAGATTTATCGGGTTAGGATCGGCTTTCCAATTGTCGGGGGTTATTTCAAGAATATGTTTAAGTGATTTTTTATAGTTTTTATAAGATAGCTTGATTATTATGGCCTGTGAGTATTTTCCCTTAATAATAGGAGGAAATATGCTAACCGGCGAGTTTATTTTAATATCTGGGGAGTTTTTAGTCAATTGTTGGAGGTTTTGGTAGAACTTGCGGCATTCTTTATCCAGATTTCCGGCATTCTCATCTGATAAGAATAATTTTAGCAAAAATTTAAAAGGCGGATAGCCAAATAATTTTCTTTCGGCAAGTTCTCGATCGTAAAAAAGCTGCGGAGAATTAAGATATTCATATACCGGATGATCAGAGTGGCGAGTTTGAATATACAGAGAGGACTGTTCTGGAAGTCTAAATATCGCATCATGAATAGAAAACCACAAATTTTCGCTGCCAAGATACTCAGGCGTATAAAGCGGGGTATCCGCATCCATCATAGCCATTACCGAAATATTATTCCAGTTTAAATATGACCAAGCAAACTGGGTGCCAATAATAACGCGATCTTTGTTGTCATTAAAAGTGTCTAGATCAAAAATATCTTTATCAATTTCTAAAATTTCACGCTTTTCATCCGGAAATAATTTCTTATATTCAGCGGCGATTCCCGAGGTTCCAGCTCCGTAAAACGCTAAATTTGTTCCTTTGCATTCCGAACAGGTTGGGTTCATGGCAGTTTTAGTGTTGCAATGGTGACAGCGTAATTCGCTAAATTTTTCATAGTATATATATGGGCGCGAACATACGTTGCATTTTAGCACTTTGGCACAATCGCGGCAGGAAACGTAAGAAGCGCTGCCGCGCCTGTTGCAGTATAAAAAAATACTTCCCGTTTTGTTATTATTAATTTCGTCCTGGAGAGGCAAACTAAAGTTGCTAAAGTTTTTAGCTCGGAATTCCTGTTTCATATTAATTACCGATGGCAAACGTTTTATCCCGGGAAGTTTTTCATCAAAAAAAGAGTAGACATCATTCGTAGCAAAATAGAATTCTTCCACAGAAGGAGTGTGGGAAATAAGCGACAAGTGGGCGCCCAAATGTTTGGCTAAAATTAGCGCGGCATCTTTGGAATTAAATCTTGGCGCGGCATCCCAGCTCTTGTGTCCAAAATGAAAAGATTGATCGATAATTATTTCAGTCAAAGAAAAATAAGATAAAAAGATAGTATTTCTAGTACCGATAATTATTTTGGTTTCACCGTTCCAAATTCCAAGCCATTTTTCAAACATTTCTTTTTCGGAAATTTGGCTAGTATAAATTGTTGTTAGGTCGCGTAATTTTTTCGGAAGAGATTCATAAAGTTTATCAGCGTCAGAAATTTCCGGCACGATAATTAGAGTTTGTTTGGTTAAATCAATTTTATCCTCAATGAA
>Ga0172379_10005311_pt1 | contig 18105 bp, 1 predicted proteins | sample GrowelOW334metaG_FD_119756 | JGI IMG/M metagenome (GOLD analysis project Ga0172379, IMG submission 119756) | Groundwater microbial communities from an aquifer near a municipal landfill in Southern Ontario, Canada - Groundwater well OW334 metaG | ecosystem: Environmental > Aquatic > Deep...
CGAAATTATTACAGACCATGTTAAATTTATGCATTAAATAAATAACCTCATCATTATCAAACAATTTTTCCGTAATCCATTTTGATTACACGATCAGCTACATGAAAGTAACGATCATCATGACTAACAGCTATCACCGTCTTACCCTCAGCCTTCAATTTATGCAACAAAATATCATAAAAATAGTTTTTAAACTGAGGATCCTGATCCGCGGCCCATTCATCAAAAATATAGATTGGTTTATCTTCAAGAAATGTAACAATTAAAGCAAGTCGCTTTCTTTGACCTGTTGATAGATTTTGTATCGTAAACCTATCCTCTTTAAATTCAGTTTTTTTATCAATCTCCATTAATTTAAGCAAATCATTAACTCTTTTAGGATCAATATTTTCCAATCCGTATAGTTTATCGAAGAGATGAAAATCATAAAATATTGCTGAATATAGTTCCCTGTATTCAAGATAATTTGAGTTGTCAACTAGTTTATCATCAACAAAAATACTCCCTGAATCCAACTTGTTATAAAGCATGGTAAGCGCTTTTAGCAAAGTGGTTTTACCACAACCGTTCCCGCCTACGAAAAAAAGTATCTCACCCCTGTTGATCGTCAGGTCTATTGGTCCGATTGAGAAATTATCATAGATTTCAGTGTCATGGTATTCAAAATAAAGGTTTCGCAATTCAATTCTCTTAAAATTTTTAAACCTGTTTTCGCCATCAATTGGTTGTACTTCATTATGATTTGAATGCTGATCCAGTTGATCCTCCAGCTCATATATATTTTCAACCGCCAAATTGAGCTTTTCATAAGGTGGGATCATCGATACCAATGAAGTTAACGGACCAATGGCAAACAGCATTGCGGTCGTTGTGCTTATTATTTCTTTTGAAAAATTCGCATTTAGTTGTGGAAGGACAAACACGATTGCTCCCAGAACGATGTAGATAAATGCTTGAGAAAAAACTGTATTAACAGAAAATAGATACCCAGTACTGACTTTCAGTTTTTGAACAACAGTAGAAATCTTTCTGTAATGCGAAAATAGGTCGTTGCTCTTTTTTCTGTTTAGTTTAATTTCCTTCAACCCGTCAAGGATGTCAGTCAGCGAATTAAAATATTCGATTTCGGCTTTGTTGGTAGCATCAAGTTCTGCATATACTTTTACATTGTTCTTGTGGAAGAGCATTACACCTACTGCTAACATCGCCAATAGAATAACAGCAGCCATGAGATTTAGATAGGCAATATAACCAAAAATAAAAATGAGCATTATACCCGATTGCAATGCAGTAATCAAATATACTGACATCTGGGAAATTAATGCCGACTCCTGCGTTAGCCGGTTGTATATCTTGGCTTTCCCGATTTTTTCTATGTTTAACAGATCGGTTTGACGAATTTTGTCAGATAATCTGATCCTTAGGTTATTTAGAATATCTTCAATTAAAATAATCCCTTCTACAAGAATGAACTTTTGGGAAGTAATGAAAATACCAACAACTGCAACAAACATCAATAAATAACTAATATTGATTGATTTACCAGATTCACTCTGAGCGGCAAGATTAATGACGGCCAGGACACCTGTACTGGATAAACCGGAGACGGCAGTTAACAAACCCAACTTAAGCAGTGGTTTATCAGATTCCTTTTTGAGAAAATGAAAGATTGTCATGTATGTTTTCTATTAAGGTACTTTTTTAATTTTCATTCATAAGCCGATCAAGTAGTTTCCTTGTTAACAAAGCATTCCCTTCCAGATTTGGCTGTTTTAACATGTCCATATGTCCACCGTAACCCTCAAACACTTCGTATTGTGAAGTTAATTCCGCCCATGCACTTCTGCTTATTTTCTGATTAAAATTAGTTATTTCGTCTGATGCTTCAATCTGATAAACAGAACAATTTAAAAATTTATCTTCGGCCCTTGCATTCAAATATCTTCGGTAGGCAACAATTTTGGAAAGAGCAGCCTCCTTAATTTCTTCATCCAGAAATTCAGCATGATTTTGCTCGATATACAATATGGCATCATTTAAGTATTCGTCTGCGCTCCAATCAATTAGTTCCAGCTGCCGATAGCTGTCCAACAATATTATTCCCCCAAGCACTCTTCCGCGTTTTTGAAGTTCAATCGCCAGATCATACGCCATATTGCCTCCGGCCGAATGACCAAACAAATAAAAAGCGCCCTCGCTTTGCAAATTGACTAAAATGTCTGCCATTGATTTCGCCGGATCGGGTGATTCAATAAAGTTCAATCCGCAAACAGTATGATCTTCGAAATATTTCGCATACTCCATATAAGCAAACGAATAGCCTATTCCAGGAGGTAGAAAGAATATCATCTTTTCGTGCTCCTGGTTTAAGAGTATGAAATCACTATCCATATTTTTCAGCCTTTCGTCCGTACCAATAATAATTTCAGCCATCTGTTTTATCGTTGGGTGCTGAAATATCAGGTTCAAATAGGTCTTTTTGCCAAGCCTCTTTTGAACCTTCGACATCACTCTGATCGCTTTGATGGAGTTTCCGCCTATCTCAAAGAAATTTTCGTGAGAGCTTATGTTTTCCCTGTGGAGTATTTCCGACCATACTTCTGCGATGGCTATTTCAGTTTCACCGACTGGTTGGACATAAGACAACAGATCCATATTATCATTAGCATCCGGTAACGGAAGAAAACGAAGATCAATTTTTCCACTTGATGTACGTGGAAATTCCGCAAGCTTTACAATATAGCCGGGGATCATGTAGCCAGGAAGCTGAGAGACCAAGAATTCTTTCAGACTACTGCTGTCAATATCAGTTAAAGAGATAAAATAAGCGACTATTTCCTTGTTGTCACCCTCATCAATTAATTTGATAACAGCCTCTTTAAGATTTGGATACTTAAGCATGCAGGATTCGATTTCTCCAGGCTCAATTCTATAGCCTCTTACTTTTACCTGTCCGTCATCCCTTCCAAGAAATTCAAGGTCACCATGATTGTCCCATCTCGCAACATCACCGCTCTTGTATAAATTACCTTCACCAAAAGGATTTTGGATGAAACGTTCAATCGTCAAATCAGTGTGATTGATGTATCCGTTGGCGACGTTAAATCCTCCGATGTACAAATCTCCCGGAATTCCGGCAGGTACAAGCTCCATCTCCTTGTTCACCAAATATATTTGCGTGTTGTTAATCGGTCTGCCGATAGGAATTTTATTAGGGAGTTCTTCCATTTGGCCTGAAAGAGTATAGGATGTTACTACATGCGTTTCGGAAGGTCCGTATTGGTTATGAAATTGAATCCCCGGATAGGCTTTTAGCAATTTTGCCAGCGTAGGATTCACAAACGGCTGTTCCCCTGAAGTGATCAAATGTTTTAGTGATTTCAATTGATCAATATTGTCCAATTCTCCTAAAAACAGACTTAATGCACTATATGGCATTGTAAGAATTTCAATTTCCTCTTTGTCTATTATTTCGGCTATTAAACTCATCTTGTACCGCGTTTCATTCTCAATCATATACAAAGTTCCTGCCGTTGCAAGGGAAAACAAGATCTCCTGAACAGAAACATCGAAGTTATGAGGTGCATACTGGAGTGCCTTTAAACCGCTTTCAATTTGCTCAGACTGCCATTCTACAAGATTCAGCAGGCATTTGTGTGTTCCCAATACCCCTTTCGGTTCGCCGGTAGATCCTGAAGTATATATAATATATGCAGTAGAATCAGAATCAACTGCTTGGATGACATTCTGATTTTCGTTGCTGAACAGTGCAATTTTTTCACTTATTTCATCTATGGTAATAATATTTATCTCATTAGAAGAGGGAAGACTTTTAAACTCCTCTAAAGTGATCAGAATTTCACCGCCGCAATCCTGCAGGATGAAATCAATCCTGCTTTGCGGATAATTTGGATCCACCGGTACATATACCCCACCCGATTTAAGAATTGCAAGCATGGTTATAACCGACCACTCCGACCGGTCCAGCATCACACAAACACGGGCACCCGGCTTAATCCCACTACTTTCAGCCAGAAAACGGGAAAGTTGATTGGCCTTGCCATTGACTTCTCCCAAAGTCAATCTCTGCCGTTTGTACACAACTGCCGTTCGATCTTTGTATTCTATTGCCTTCTTTTCAATGAGGTTAACAATAAACTTATTAGCCAAAGCCTTATCATATCCCATCGAAAATCTGCATAACAACGCATTTTCTTCGGGGGAAACAATATTTAATTTAGAGATCGGTTCTTTCTCATTGTTAATAACACTATCAACCAAAGCAGCAAAATGACTGAACATATTCACAATCCGCTCTTTTTTATAGAGAGCGGTATTGTACTCGAAGAAATAGTTAACCGATTCTCCATCATCGTAATAGCTTATTGATAAATCAAATTTGCTTATCGGAAAATCAAAATTTATCGATTCCATTTTGAGACCTGCTGCGTGGTTAATCTTATTGTCTGCAGGGGTTTGTGAAATCAGCATGACATCAAACAATGGCGACCGGGAGAGATCTCGTGGAAGCTGTAATTCATCCACAAGCAAATCAAACGGATACATCTGATGACTAAATGCACCGAGTGTATTTTTAGTTACTCTATTCAGGAACATCCTGAAACTTTCAGCGGGGTCTGACTGATTTCGTAAAGCAAGCGTATTCAGGAAAAATCCAATCTGATCCTGGATATCCTGATGGTCCCTGTTTGCAATTGGAGTTCCAATAACGATATCATTTTGGCCGGTGTATCTGGAAAAAAGAACGTTTATTAGCGCAAGAGTAGAAACAAACAGTGTAGTATTGTTTCCATTACCAATCCTTCTGAGACCTTCAGACAAAGAATGCGGTAATTTGAATGACTCAGTTTTCCCTTCAAATGTCTGCGTCTTTGGCCGTTGAAAATCAGAAGGTAAATTCAGGTATGGCGCCGGCTCCCTAAATAATTCGAGCCAATAATTCTTGTGCTCATTTGTATCCCCTTCGCTCTTCACTATCTGTTGATTGTGCCAATGGGCAAATTCCTTGTACTGGATAGTTGAAGGCATGAATAAGCGCTCTTCGGTAATTGCATTTTTACCTGCAAAATGATCATAGAACAGATTTAAATTGTCTGCCAGAATATTTATAGACCATTCATCAAGAACGATGTGATGTACATTAATGATTAAAATATACTCCTCTTTGATTTTATCTTTCAGTAACGTTACTTTAATTAAAGGCGCTTCCTCTAAATTAAATGGTGTGGTAATCGTTTTCTGAATGATCTCCCTGGAATCATTGATCAGATCCCGGATAACAGACAGTTCTATAACATCTATCGCGAAATTAAATTCATCCAATATCCCTTGTTTCGGTTCACCCTCAATTTCAACAAAATAGGTTCTCAGAGATTCGTATTTCTTAATAATTGAAATAAAAGCATGCTGCAGCGCATTAATATCTACTTCCGATTTTATGCTGTAAACCATCGGAACGTTGTAAGCAATGGATTTTCCCTCCACCCTGTCGAGTATCCACAACCGGTGTTGGGCATGCGAAACGTCATAGTAATTCGCCATCTCAAGAGGACTAAGAGACATGATTTCAACATCATCCTGGTCGTCGATGATACCTGCAAATTGTGAGATCGTAGGATATTCAAAAACATCAGAAAGTAAGAAGTTACTTTTAAATGTCCGATTGATTTGTGCGAGAAGTCTCAATGCTTTCAGGCTGTGTCCTCCCAGATCAAAGAAACTCGAGAATTTACTCACTTGATCAATCTCCAGAATGTTCTTCCAAATTTCAACAAGAGATTCTTCCTTTTGGTTTAATACTTCCAGCTTAGCAGGATCTGAATCCTTCATATTTTGTAAAGGCTCAGGAAGCGCTTTTACATCAATCTTTCCATTGGATGTCAGCGGAATTTTATCCATCTGAACAAAGTACAATGGGATCATATACGCAGGAAGCATTTGACCCAAATGATTTTTCAGATCATTGATGTCAATTTCGGCATTTGCCACGAAATAAGCGGCTATATCTTTGATTGCATCTTTCTCATAGGCAACGACGACAACATTCTCAACCGATGGGAAATGCCTGATGTTCGATTCTATCTCTCCCAGCTCAATTCTGAATCCTCGTATCTTAACCTGACGGTCGATTCTTCCCAGATACTCTAAATCACCATTGTCTGTCCACTTGCCCAGATCCCCGGTTTTGTACAGTCGTCCTGCCCCGAATGGGTTATTGATGAATTTTTCTTGCGTTAATTCGTCCTTGTGTAAGTATCCCTTTGCAAGTTTGTCCCCGCTGATACATATTTCACCGGAGTGACCCATTGGAACCAGCATAATATTTCGGTCAACAACATAAATTTGGGTATTTGCCAACGGCTTGCCGATCAAAACTTTTCTTTTGCCGTTGCTAAATCTATACAAAGTAGTGTAGGTCGTATCTTCAGACGGTCCATATAAATTTCTAACTTCAATTTTATCACAATCGATACGGTCAATAAGCGCCTGAGGTATTTGCTCACCGGCAAGATTAACAGCAGTCAAATAATTAATCCCGCCCTGGACCAAGCTATCTATAATAGCTAACATTGAGGAAGGAACAAGGTTTATCAATACCTTATCATCAATACCAAGATAGTTGGGAATTTCAAGTGCCGACTTCAATACCCTTAATGATTTACCGGCTACAAGCGGATAGAATATTTCAAATACTGATATATCAAAGCAATAGGATGCAGTAGCATAAACTATATCACAATTTGTCGATTTGAATTCTTCCAGGCAGAAGTGCAAAAACACAGAAAGATTTTTATGCGTAATGGTGACCCCTTTGGGAGCGCCTGTTGATCCGGAAGTGTAGATGATATAAGCCAAATTTCCAGGATTGCTGATCCTCTCCGGCTCACTTGATTTTTGATTTGCAATAGCCATATCCTCCAGGTCGACCAACAGCATTTCAGGACTCTTTTCGAATGAGGCTTTTAGAAGAAGGTTCTTTTCAGTTAATAGTATTTTTGTCCTACTGTCTTTCAAAATGTAATTCATCCTTTGCTGTGGATAAGAACTGTCTATTCCAACATAGGCCGCCCCACTTTTAATTACTCCCAGTATTGCAACTATCATCGTTTCTGTTCTTTCTGTCATGATCCCGACAAGATCATCAGGCTTCACAGAAAGTACTGATTGTAAGTAATTTGCAAGTTTATTAACCTTAATATTTAGCTCATTGTAGGAGATAGCTTTCCCATTATACAGAAGCGCTATCTTCTCAGGATATTTTGCAAAGGACTCTTCAAGCAAATCGATAACATCTGACTTCTCAGAAATTTTTTTGTAGTTTTTGTTGTAGCTTTTTAAAAGTTCTATTTCATTTGGTAAAAGAATATCAATATTGGATAGTTTTATTTCTGTGTCCTTCGTAACAATTTCAACTGTTTTTGAAAAATGTCCTCCAAATCTTTCTATACTTTCCTTTTTGAACAATGACTTCTTGTATTTGATGGTGATGTAAATTTTTTCTTCGGCCTCCAATCCATAAAGCATCAAATCATATTCTGATGAAACACCCGTTTCAGCCCTGAAATCGGATAATTGTATCTCGCTGTTTTCTATTTCCGACAGGGCGAAATTCATGTAGGAAAATACAACGTCGAAAAGAGGCGATCGATTTAAGTCTCTTTTAATATTCAGATCTTCAATCAATTCATCAAAAGGATAATCCTGATTTGCAAATGCATGGATAGCCGTTTCCTTCACCTGTTTTAGAAATTCCAAAACACTGATATCGTCTTTAGGAAAAGACCTGACCGGCAGATTGTTGACAAACATGCCAAGCAGTCCGGATAACTCAACATTGTCGCGTCCAAGCGAAGAAACGCCGATAATTATATCATCCTGTTGAGTGTACCTGTGAAGAACAATATTGTACACACCCAACAAAATCATGAAGGTTGAGATTCCCTGGTTGGCCGACATTTTTTTAATTTCTGCAGTAAGCCTTTCATCGATACACAATGTAAAGACTCCGGCTTCAACTGATTGATTGGCGCTTCGGGCAAAATCCAGCGGCAAATCAATGACAGGTATCTCTCCTTCAAACTGATTGATCCAATACGATTTCTTTGCAATAGCTGCCTTGCTTTTGTAATAACTGCTCTGCCAAATTGAATAATCTTTGTACTGCAATTTAAGCGGTTCAGGATTCTTCCCTTCATAATAACTGAATATCTCTTTTTTCATTATTTCCAAAGAGAAGGCATCCATAATGATATGATGCGCATCAAAGAGAATCAGGTGATTATCCGGGGCAAGCGATACTATTTCAATCCTGAACAATGGTGCTATTCCCAGATCAAACGGTTTCACGAAGTCACGAATATGGTTCCTGGCTTCCGGTTCGGTCAGCGCTGATAATGGAATTGAAAATTCAACTTTTTCGTGAATAATCTGTACCGGTACATCCAGAACAAAATCAAAAGATGTACGCAGGATTTCGTGACGTTTAATGATTTTATTGAAGGCTTTTACAAGAGCATCAACATTTAGTTTTCCCTTTATATTCCATATCTCAGGAAGGTGATAACTAAGTTTATCTTTCGTCAGTTGATCGAGAATGAATAACCTTCGCTGAGCAGAGGATACAGGGTAAAAACCACTATGTTCTGCAGGAAGAATGACCATTGAGGTTGATTCTTCCATTTGTGCCTGATCCGTTATACCTGCTTTTGATTGAAGGAATTCAGCAAGTTCGGCAATGGTCAAATGATTGAATAAGTCGCCGATGGTAACCTGAATCTTTAATTGCTTTTCAAGAAGGCTGTTGATTTTTATGGCGTGAATCGAATCACCTCCAAGATCATAATAGTTATCGTTAATGCTTAACTCGGGATACCCTAAAACAACCCCCCAGATTTGAGCTATTGATTGCTCATAGTCAGTATAATTGCCCTCTTCCCGGCCTTGAAGAACAACCTGCCTTTTTATTACCGGTTCAGCATTACTTTTCACCTGCTTCCTTTTGGCAGCAAACATATTTAAGTCTGCATAGAAAGGAAGGCCAACAGATGAATCCAAATCGGATAAATCGGGTTCCCCCAGAATAACTGAGTGATTGGTACCCTGCATCATTCTTTCAATAGTCTGGACACCATCCTTCGTTGAAATGGATTTGAATATCCCATCATCAACGACCCCATGGTCATAAGCCATTCCTGTCTCTTTCCAGGAGGTGAGATTAATACTCAGCGCATTCATTCCTGAATGGTTTAATTCTGAGGAGTAGGCATCCATAAAACAGTTTGCCGCTGTATAATCACTCTGTCCAGAAGTTGGAATTATCGCGGTCAAAGCCGATGTCATGACAAAGAAATCGGGTTTGTCGGCTTTCAACAATTCGCTCAAATAGATCGTTCCATGAATTTTCGGTTTAATCACCTCCCGGAATGTTTTATGATCTTTTCCGAAGATAAATCCATCGCCTGCGACTCCGGCAGCATGTATTACGCCACAAATTCTCCCATGATCTTTCCTGATCTTTTCAATGGTAGATTTTAAAACATCATAATTGCCAATATCCGCTGAATAATGATGAACTTCTGCACCTTCACCTTCAATGGCACGGATTTTTTCAATCTTACGGCATAGTTTTTCGTCCTTTCTTTCCCGTAAAACGGCATCCCATGCGTCTCTCGGGAGAAATTCAGATCGGTTGATCATGGCCAATTTAATCCTGGCTTGACCGGAAAGGAAGTGAGCCAATTCCAATCCAATACCACCGGTTCCGCCGGTAATAATATATACTCCTCCCTCCTGGTACAGAATTCTGTTTGACCCCTTTCCATTCAACCTGACAGGTCTGATTTCCCGAATAAACCTTTCTCCATTTCTATATGCCCTGTAGTAATAGGATTCGGAAAACCCATCCTTCACTTCGTCAATAATCTCCGAGGCAGTTATATGACCATCAATATCCAGAAAGCGACATTGAACATTTGGACTTTCCTGTTGTATCACCTGACCTAAACCGGCAACTGCATGGCTCAATGAATTTAGCTGTTTCTCTTCTTTTGAGACCTCACAAACATTTTCTCCGACAAACAGCAGATTGATTTTTGTTGCAATGCCGGATGTAAGGAATTTGGCAAAACTGTAGGCACTATAAAGGGAAAGGCTCAACCATTCTTCTAACCCGTCTATAATTTCCTCCGTTGTTTTTCCCGGTAGGAGGAAAATTATTTTATCCGGAATCATGTGACCGAATTTCTCAAATATGGCAGCATAATTATCTTGCAGTACTTCACATAAAACTATTCCATCCTTCGTTTTGAAACTCTCAATCAGCATCTTGTTACTGGCTGAGTTAAATAACACAACAATATTGCCAATGATATCTGTTTGGCGGGTTTTAATACTCCATGGTTTCCAGATCAGTTCATGGGAAAAATTATCCTGACTCTGAGATGCAATTTTTTTGAGCGCAAAACCGCTGAAAGAAGCTATTATTTCTCCGGTTTCATCCGTAATAACAATATCAAAAGTGCGTGTCTCAGGAGAACCGCTTTCCAGTTTCTTTACATAACTGAAAATTCTGCCAGTCGCTCTTTTTCGCAATTCGACAGTGCCGAAGGAATAGGGTAAAAATCCACTTTCATCTATTGCACAACTCAACGCGGCATCGATTAACGGGGGATACAAATAATATCCTGAAGCCAATTCAGCATCCTCTTCCGGAACACTTAACTCAGCCAGGAATTCTGTCTCATTCCAAAAAATTCTATTCAGACAATTCCATTTTTTGCTTACCTGAACAATTTCTTCGCTTTTCAGATTCTCTTCCCTGTAGAGAATTTCATGTGTATTGCTGGCTCGGGATTTTATCTCCCCTAAATCAAGTGAATCAATAGTTTCATGTTCAGTTTCGCCCGCTCTGAACTTTGCATAAGAAATCCAACTGTTATCCACAGATTTGGAATGCACCTCAATGTGCAAAAAATTGTCATTCCCTTTATTCACTGTCGTCAGTACTTCCAGATCCTTCCCCTCGGGAATGGTCAAAGGCCGAAGCAGATAGAAATCTTCGAGTACCAACCGCGAACTTCCAAATTGATTTTTGCCCGCCTCATAAACCATTTGCAAATAGGATACGCCTACCAGTGTAGGTGTCCCCATCACCCGGTGTTCATTCAGTAACCAGCTGTTGTCATTGAAAGAAGAAGAGTAAACAGCAACTGCAGGCGTGTCAATGATGCAATTGTTCAAAAATATCCCTTCATACTTTTTACCATAAGAAGTAGTCAGACTTTCTTTGACATTCTCTATATCCCTTAACTTAACCCAGCACCTTTTCTTCTCGAAGGGGTAACCGGGAAGTGAAACTTTTGATGGTTTAGAGACGCTGTAATATTCATCCCATAAAATTTCGGATCCTTTTATATAGGCTTGAGCGATTCGTTCAACGATGTCAATTTCACCGTCACTTTTTCTTATCAATGCATTAATTTCATTGCTAAGTTCGCGTATTTCATTCTCAGTTATTTCACCCGAAGCCAACTCCTTTTTGTTTGAAGCAACGGATTTTGAAGAGTGATAAAATATCCCATCTGCTATGACCGAACAAAGTTCAACATCAATGATTTGGGAAAGTTTCCTTTTCAGTTCATCCGCATTTTCAAAGATGATGGCAAGTCTATGGGAATAGTGACCTCTTCCTGTTGCCAGTGTATAACAAATGCTTTCAGGGTCTGTATCCTGATGCAAATAGAGCGCTTGTTTTATTTTTCGGGTGTAGTCAAGGAGGCCATCTTTGCTGCGCGATGAAAGCGTGAACAAATATTGCTTCTTCTCTTCTGCTGTGGGAATATCTTTTGCCGGGGCCTCTTCCAATACAACATGGCAGTTAGTACCACTTAAACCGAATGAGCTTACGCCGCATCGAAGCGGTGTTCCAACTCTTTCCCAATCAGATAAGTCTTTGTTAATATAGACAGCGCTCTCCTCAAAATTTATATTTCTGTTTGGTGTTTTAAAATGGACCAATGGCGTTAGCTGTTTATTCTTTAGGCTCAATAACGCCTTCAAAAAACCGGCTAAACCTGCGGCAGTATCCAGATGCCCGATGTTCGCCTTTACGGCCCCAATTGCACAAATACTTTTATCAGGAGTAAATCGCCCAAAGGCTTTGGTAATTCCATCTATCTCAATCGGATCACCAAGTTTTGTGGCTGTCCCATGCGTTTCAATGAAGCTGACAGATCTTGGATCAATGCCTGCATCCAGCCATGCATTCTCAATGACATTGGCCTGGGCATCTGCGTTTGGAGCAGTAATTCCGTTGGAATTGCCGTCTTGATTAATTTCACTGCCTTTGATGACAGCATAAATGTTGTCATTGTCTTTTAAGGCATTACATAGCGGTTTAATGAATATTGCGATGACACCCTCTCCGGCACCCGTACCGTTTGCCGAATCATCAAAACTATGTGCCCTTGAATCAGAGGAATCAATCTCGATTCGTGAATCTGAATCAAATGGAAGAAGGTGCAGTTTAATTCCTCCAACAATTGCGGAATCAATCTTTCCTTCCCTCATCGATTGACAAGCCAAATGCAGCGCCACCAGTGATGAAGAACACGCGGTGTCGACCAGCAATGCAGGGCCTTTTAAATTGAGGTGATAGGATAATCTGCTCGCCAATATGGAAGGTGTCTGCGCTACCAACAGAAGGTTCGGATCAAGGTTGTCACCAGATTCAATATATTTTGCATATTCTCCAAGGTTATCGCTTGCCCCGATATACACGCCAGTTCGGCTTCCCCACAATTTGTTACCGCCGTAACCGGCATCTTCCAGGGCATGATAGGCTGTTTCCATGAACATCCTTTGTCCGGGATCTATCAAGGATGCTTCGCTCGGAGATAATTTAAAGAAGCCATAGTCAAACTTATCGACTTCATTCAAATAACAATATTCCCTAAACCTAAGCGAACCGGGCTTCCTGTTGTATCGTTCTGCCAATGCTTCGATGTCAGGAATTCTTGCCGTGGGCATATTGCCAATGAAATCAACGCCCATGCAGAGGTCTTTCCAAAATTCATCCGGCGTTTCACAATCACCAATTCTTGAAGCTATTCCTATTACAGCTATATCATGAAGTAATTGACCTTCTTCTGTTTGCCCAATCAAATGCTTAACGGATGCGTGATCTGCATCCATTTTTTGCGTAATATATTCGGCCTGTTCTGATATTTTGCTCTTGGAGAACAGATCTGTCAATTCGAGCAGATCAGGATATACCGCATTTATTCTACCATAAAGCTTAACCAACAGTATTGAGTTACCTCCAAGATCGAAAAAATTGTCGTGAATACTTATGCTCTCTGTTGATAGGACCTCCTGCCACAATTCGAGTAAGGTTGCCTCAATTATGGTTGCAGGATTCTCGAATATCGCCCCTGTTGCAATATTCTGAATGGCTGGTGGAAGCGATTTCTTGTCAAGCTTACCGTTTGAAGTAAGCGGAATTTTATCGATCTGAATAAAATGAGAGGGAATCATGTAATCAGGAAGCGAAGAGGAAAGAAAGTTTTTCAGTTTGTTGATCATCAACTGCTCTTCAGAAACGATGTAAGCAGCCAATTCTTTTGTTCCTTCTTTGTCATTCGCCACAACAACGGCATCCGTAATCCCCGGGTATTGACGCAATTGAAGCTCTATTTCTGTCATTTCGACCCGGAAGCCGCGTATCTGTACCTGATTATCGCACCGGTCAAGATATTCCATTGTTCCATCATAGAGCCACCGGGCAATATCTCCACTTTTATAGAGTATCTCATTATGATTGTATGGATTTGGAATAAATCTTTCTGCTGTTAAATCCGGACGATTTAAATATCCTTTGCTTAATCCTGTTCCTGCAACATATATTTCTCCGTAAACACCTACCGGCGTAAGCATTTTTTGATTGTCAAAAATGTATACTTTGGTTTCCGGCAGCGGAACACCGATGTTGCTGCTTCCGTCAGGATTAGTAATCTCTTCCCTGGTGATAAGATGATAGGTTACGTGAATGGTCGTTTCGGTAATTCCGTACATATTTACCAACTTAACCTTCCCGGTAGGATACACCTGGATCCATCTCTCCAATTTTGACGGATTAAGTTTTTCCCCTCCGAATATCACGTAACGAATACTTAGGGTTTCCCGGTACCTGCTTTCAAGGGCAGTGTCAATGAATTTATAAAATGCTCCGGGAGTTTGGTTCAGGATCGTGATACCATGATCATTCACAAGTCGCACGAATGCAGATATATCCCTGACTTCATTTCGGTCAGGGACGATCAGCTTACCTCCGAATAAGAGCGCACCATACATTTCCCATACCGATAAATCAAAACAATAGGAATGGGCCATGATCCATACATCGGATGAATTAAAGTCATAATGGGATTTTTCATTGATAAACAACCGAACCAAATTCCGATGACTGATCGGACAACCCTTGGGCTTCCCTGTTGAGCCTGATGTAAAAATTGTATAAGCGGTTGTATCAGGATTTGAATTTATTCCGGTAAGGTTTGAATCGTTTTGTTCATACTTTCCTGACATTTCATCCAGATTGAGAATACTACATTCAACATTAGTTTCCTCAACAAGCCTACTTAAACGGACCACATTTTCATTCTGCGTAATGAATATTTTCGTCTTGCTTTCCGTCAGAATGTGTTTAATTCTTTCATCCGGATATTCAGGATCAATCGGTACGTAGGCTCCGCCTGCCTTTAAAATAGCCAGGAGTATTACAATCGTATTTTCTGTTGGAGGAACCAATACACCAATGGCCTCTCCGGCGAAAATTGTATAGTTATCTATTAAATAATGCGCAAGTTTATTGGACTTGCCATTCAGTTCAGTATAAGTTACTGCTTTCTCTTTGTAAACAACAGCAGTATTCAAAGGATATTTGGCAACCGATGCTTCCACCAACTGAACGATTGTCTTGTCGTCCGGATATTTGGCGGCCGTGTCATTGTAATTTCTTAGCAAATTATCCTCTTCTTCTTTACCAATGATGTTTATTGAGTCGAGACTTTGGGCCGGATTGATTATTGCCGAGTTTAGCAATACCAACAGATGAGATGCTATCTGGTCAATCCTCTCTTTTTTATACAGTTGAGTGTTGTATTCAATTAACAGATCTAAATTTTCGCCCGTATCATTAAAATTAAATGTCAGATCAAACTTGCTCATATTCATCGGAATTTGATACGGTTCAATCTGCCGGAAAACCTCCCGGAAAGGAGTATCAAAATTTTGCAATACGACCATCACATCAAACAACGGTGACCTGCTTGTATCTCTCGGCAATTTTATTTCGTCAATGAGCTTATCAAACGGATACATTTGATGAGAATAACCTTCTGTAGCTGTTTTCCTTATTTCTGTTAACAGCTCTGCGAATGATTTTTTCGGATTGACGTGATCCCTCAATGCCAACGTATTGACATAAAATCCAATTTGGTTCTCCAAATCCGGATGGTCTCTTCCCGCCACCGGCGTGCCAATAATAATATCTTCTTTCCCGGAATATTTATAGAGCAATACTTTTAAAGCTGTAGTGAGGGTCATGAACAGACTGCAACGCTTCTCAATATTAAATGCGTCAAGATTCTTTTTAAGCTCTTTTGAAAAAGAATAATAAATTGAACTACCCTGATATGTTTTGACAACAGGACGACGGAAATCTGTGGGAATATCCAAAGGGGTAATATCCCCGCTTAGTTTTTCAAGCCAATAAGAGCGGTCTGCATCACTCTCCGGATTATTGATTCTTTCATTCAGCCAGCTGGAATAATCCTTGTATTGAATTTGCGGCACGATGGGAAGATTGACCACTTTATCAATCCGTCGTTTATAGCCTCCGAATAACTCATCAACCATGATATTCAATGACCAGCCATCGCAAATAATATGATGAATATTGAGAAAAAGCACCTTCTTCCCAATCGCTGTTTTGATGACGGACAATCGAACCAATGGAAATTCTGAAAGGACAAATGGCCTGTGAGCTTCGGCGGTCACATAGCTTAAGGCCAAATTATCAGGATCGCTTTCACCGCTAAAATCGTGCGTTAAGATAGGTATGGTTAGATCGCTGATGATTTTCTGAAATGGATCTCCGTTAACTTCGATGAATATTGTCCGCAATGATTCATGTTTGTGAACTATCTCATCAAATGACAACTGCAATAGGTTCAGATCTATCTCATCATAAATTGTAACAGCAAGCGGGATATTGTAGGTGGACTTTGATTTCTCAATTTTGTCCAACACCCATAGTCTTTTTTGCGCATGGGATAAATTGTAATAATCTGCTTCTTTTACAACCGGAATAATTCCCAGTGACTCTCGTTTTTTGTCGTGTATAATCTCCTCCAGGGATAAAATATCCGGACCACTAAAAAACTCTTTCAGGCTAACTTTGACGGACAACTCTTTTTGAATCGCCGATACTGCCCTGATGGCCTTTAAACTGTGCCCGCCTAAACTGAAGAAGTTATCAGTTGTGGAAACATTTCTTACGTTTAGAATATTTTCGAAAATCTTGGCCAACGTTCTTTCAATATGGGTCCCAGGCTCAAGTGATTTTTCTGATTGATCCAGACTGATTTCGGGTTTGGGGAATACCTTGTAATCTATTTTACCATTCTGATTGAGCGGAAATTCATCCATTCTGATAAAATATTTCGGAAGCATGTATTCGGGGAGCGTATTGCTTAGCTGCTTTTTTAATTCCTCTATCTTGATCTCATTTTCGGAGGTAAAGTACAGCGCCAATTGCTTCTGATCTTCTTCCTGGATAATCAAAATTTTTGCAAGGATTATCCCCTCATATTTGGCAGCCGCATTTTCGATCTCCCCAGTCTCAATCCGGTACCCTCTAATTTTTAGCTGGTCGTCGTTTCTGCCAAGAAACAGAATATTACCCTCTTCATTCCATTGGGCAATGTCACCTGAACGGTACAGCATTTCCCCTTTGCTAAAAGGATTTTCCACAAATTTTTGACTGTTCAAATCTGGCCTGTTGACGTAGCTGCGCGACAATCCTTCCCCGCCTATAAATATTTCTCCCGGAACGCCAATTGGGCATAAATTGCCATCTGCATCAAGGATGTAAACAGTGGTGTTGGAAATCGGCTCCCCAATTGGAATATCATTTTGAAATTCCTTTGTTACCTTAAAACAGGAGGTAAAAGTCGTATTCTCAGTAGGTCCGTATCCATTTATTAAAGTCACTCCAGGATACAATCCAATGAATTTATTCGATGTTTGATAAGGCAGTTTATCACCACCGACAATCACTTCTCGCAAACCTTCAAACAGCATCATATTGTGCTGCAGGTCGGCTTCAGCGATCCTGACAAATAACCCGGTCGGAAAAAGGACCTTGTTGATTTTATAATCTGAAAAATAGGATTTCAGCTTTTCAGGATCGAGATAATCCTCAGTGCTTTCCAGAAAAAGGGTTCCCCCATTTAACAAAGCGCCCCAAAGATCGAAGGTAGTCGCATCAAAGGAAATGGAGGAGGCTGAAAATAGTCTGCCGGAATCATCAAAACTGGAATAATTTGTGTTCCGCACCAATCTTATCACGGATTTTTCTTCTATCATACTTCCTTTGGGAGCACCTGTTGAACCGGAAGTATATAAAATGTAGGCTAAATTTGATGATCTCTTCCCACATTTGATATTGCCAAAGATCTCCGAAGAAGAAAAAAGGTCTTTGGTAATTTGCATCACGGAAGAAGCCGTGTAGGTATGATTCTCCGGTTTTATGTCCGTGAAAACTATCCTTGCATTTACATCTTTTAGAATGAAGTTGATCCTTTCGACAGGCATTTTAGTATCAATTGGCAGGTAAGCTCCTCCGGCTTTCAGCACGCCCAATATGGCTATGATCAATTCCTGGGACCGGTCCATCAGTAAAACAACTGGCTCGTCAAGCCTCAACTCATAGGAGTTTATCAAATGGTGTGCCAGTGAATTTGCCTTTTCATTCAGATCACGATAGGTGAGCGGATTCCCCTGGTAAACGATTGCCGGTTTGTC
>Ga0172379_10005312_pt1 | contig 18105 bp, 9 predicted proteins | sample GrowelOW334metaG_FD_119756 | JGI IMG/M metagenome (GOLD analysis project Ga0172379, IMG submission 119756) | Groundwater microbial communities from an aquifer near a municipal landfill in Southern Ontario, Canada - Groundwater well OW334 metaG | ecosystem: Environmental > Aquatic > Deep...
AGTTTTTCCATTGCTACCAATTTTGTCTGGAAAGACCAAGCCGGCAATAAACAAGAAAAAGCTGAATTTCACAATATCGTCGCCTGGAGAAAATTAGCCGAAACTATTGGCCAATACGTCAAAAAAGGCACCAAAATCTACCTCGAGGGCAAATTACAAACCAGAACCTGGGAAGATAAAGACGGCAAAAAGAATTATCGCACCGAAATCGTTGCTGATAATATGATTTTACTAGGCAGTCGTCCTGGTGGTAGCAATACAGTCGCCACTCATAGTGCTGATGAACAACCAGAACCAGCGAGCGAATACGCTCAACCAGAAGTTAGAAGCGCCAAAGAAGAAGAAATCAATCTCGAAGATATTCCTTTTTAATCCGTCAGCAGACGGTCCGCCGCTTGAGCGGATTAAACAAATAAAACACTTTTTATTCTATGTTGAATAATAATCAAAATAAACCAAAAGCCCCATTAAACAAAGAAAAATATTGTTATTTCTGCGTCAATGGCGGTAAAGATATCGATTACAAAAACTGGCAACTTTTACAACGCTTCACCTCTTCTTACGGCAAAATCGTGCCAAGAAGAAGAAGCGGTGTCTGCTCGGCTCACCAAAGAAAACTAGCCGATGCCATCAAACGTTGCCGTTTTATGGCCATGTTACCTTTTACCACCAAATAATCTCTCTTTGTTATGTTGGGAATCAATGAAATAAAATTAGGCACCGTCGTCAATCATAACGGTCAGCCATATGTAGTTATCTCCGCGCAACATGCCAAAATGGGCAGGGGTGGTGCTAACCTAAAAACCAAACTCAAGAACTTAATCACCGGCCAGAACCTGGAGATCACCTATTCTGGCGGCGACAAAGCCCAGGAAGCCGACATGGAAAGATCAAAAGCCAACTTTCTTTATGAAGAAAATGGTAATTATTTTTTCATGGATAATAACAGCTATGAACAATTCGATCTTGATTCAGAAACTCTGGGCGAACAAGTCGGTTTCTTGAAAGAAGGTTTAACCGTCGACGTTTTGATCTTCGAAGGCAAGCCGGTCAGTATCAAATTGCCAGCTAAGATCGAATTCCTGGTCAAAGAAGCACCAATGGGCGTTAAAGGCGACACCGCCACTGCCGCTTCCAAAATCGCCGTCTTAGAAACCGGCAAAGAGATCCGCGTTCCCCTTTTTATTAACGCCGGAGAAATAATCCGCGTCAACACCGAAACCGAAGAATACGTGGAACGAGTCAATAATTAAAATCACAAACTATAAAATAAAAAACAACCGGGTTTGACTCGGTTGTTTTTTATTGATTATTGTTTAGACAGCGCTAATCGTATGTGTGGGGATGCACTCTATTACGTAAAGGCTACGTTTAGTGACCATTCCTGAGATTCCTGATGGTGGTTGTGAGGTCGGCGCTAATCGTATGTGTGGGGACGCATTCTATTACATAAAGGCTATGCTTAGTGACTGTTCCTGAGATTCCTGATCGGGTCAGGAATGACGCGCTCCCTTAGGGAGCGCCACTCGAGGGGGCGTGCCCCCTCGTCATTCCCGACCCGCCTGCCTCGCCGTAGCTTTTGAAGCGAAGGCGGGAAAGGGAGCGGGAATCTCAGGAATAGCTACCGTCCCTTGCCAAACAATTCTTCCGATAAATCGTTCCATTCTGGATTGTCCTGGTTTATTAAATCGACTTTCCATTCCCTTCTCCATTTCTTTAAACGTTTTTCTCTTTGAATGGCGGTAATAATACTTTCTGTTGCTTCAAAATAGACTAGCTTATTAGCATTGTATTGCTTAGAAAAACTATCATTTACTTTATTTTTATGTTCGTAAAATCTTCGTTCCAAATTATTAGTAACACCAATATACAAAACACCGTATTTTTTATTAGCTAAGATGTAGACGTAAAATTGTTTCATATTGTTTTGATAAAGCTGTGTTGATAATGCACTTGCTTAACAGCGCTAATGGAGGCATTCTATTACGTAAAGGCTGCGCTTAGAGGCTATTCCTGAGATTCCTGATCGAGTCAGGAATGACACGCCCCTGCGGGGCGTGCGCGAGGGAGACGCCCCTCCCCCTCGTCATTCCCGACCCGTCAGGGAGCGGGAATCTCAGGAATAGACACCGGAATACTGCCATGCCGGAATATAGTGTTGCAAAAGAAAAGGCATAGCCACGCGTGTTGAACAAAAAATATTTAATAACTAAAAACAGGGCTATCAACCCTGTTTTTAAAATAACAAAATAATTATCGCCACTTAAATGTTAACGATTTTAAATCGCCGTAGGTAAGGCCGGCAAGCGCTGGGTTGTCTTTGGCAAGGCGCATCATAAAGACGGCAGAATCTTCATCATTTAAACCAGCGCTTAGTAATAATACTTTTAAGGCTTCTTCAATTTTCGGATTTTTAGCGCCGCTGATCTTTTGCAAACCAGAGCTCTTGGTTAATAGTGTTAAATCGGCACTCTTTTTTACTAAAGAAATAAGCGCTGGCAACACCACTTCGGCTCTGGTAGCTGTTTCTATGGCATTAACAAGCTCCAATTGCGATTTATCAAGCCATGCTGGCAGATTCTCTGTTAGGCGGTATCTCTGGGTCAAATTGGCTAATTTCTGCTGGTACAACTCGGCTAAGTGGCTAGTTTTGGCACCTAAATTATTGCCAGATTTAACAGCAGGGGCGGCTGCGATATTTTCTGAAAACTTTTTATCTTCTTCTTGATGAAACGGCACAATATACCAATCATTATAATTTTTATTCGGCACATTCTGCGGAAAAAATTTCAAGCGCCAGATCAAATCCAGAAAACCAGACACAATAATCTTTTCTGCCTCGCTTAAATTTTTAAAATTAACCGAGCCATTGAAATAAGCTACTTTTTTATTAATCGTCAAATCTTTCACCAAAACTTCGTGGGCAGAAAAATCGCTTAGCCAATTGACAGCCGTCGGTTCAAGTAGCTTCTCCCCGATTTTCAGCTTGGCTTTACTTAAATAATCTGTGTTTTTAGTAATAGCACTTAATAATTTTTCTTTGAATACAGCCGCTTGCTCCCAATACAAAAGCAAAAACATCAAACGATCATTCAATTCGCGCTGATTTTCTTCATCCTGTGCTGTTAAAACCAAAATTAAATTATTAGTAAATAAATCAAGAATTTCTTCGGCAATACTATCTGCTTCAGCATAATAAAGTGTGGCCATATTAATCAAGCCACCTTTATCCATTGTTAATTCCGCTTTGGCTCTTGCTTTATCAAAATTATACTTAGCAAACCAAGTTTCGACTTCTGCTTGTTTATCTTTGGCTAACTTAGAAAAATAAAGATAGGCTCCGTCAAGTAAAATCGCTTTTGCTTTTTCCGGCGTAACTTTAATTCCGGCACTCAAGGAAGCGACCATATCATCCAGAGTATAAGAATAATCAAAAAGCAATCCAAACAAAAGACTAGCGATCCATTGTTGATCAAAATCATCGGTGATATTATGTTGTCCGGAAATAATTTTTATTTCCTGCTCGTTAATGTCTAACATTTTATACACTAATTAAATTTATGGATTTATAGTAAAAGCAATTATTTCATTTCTAAGCTTCTCTGATAATACTTGATAAGCTTTGCTTTTATTATCGCCCATCATAGTTTGCAACCTCTTCATCAATAAAGCTAAATTTTTATCTTCAGGTGATGCTGACGCGCTTACGCTACGAAGCTTTGTCAATTGAGAAAGCATCTTCTCAATTGATGGCACAGCATTTGAATCATTCTTTTTGCGGGCGTCGTCTACTCTATCAAATAAATTACTTATATTCCCTTCTTCAAAATTAGCTCCGAATATTTCTGCGACACTCTCTGTCTGTAAATTGTTCATACTTTTTGATAAACGAATTAGCCAGTCAGCATCAGGTCCAGCAAATAATTTTTTAATTCTATCATCATCAATAATTGCGCCTCCTGATCCAAGATTTCTATAAGAACCGTCATCATTTAACAAATATGATTGCACGTCGGTTTTTCCTCCGGAGGAAGCCTTTGTGGCTGAGCGAATAATTTTAGTAAAATCATCAAGAGATATACTCATCTCTTCTCCGTCTACACTACTAATCAAATTATTATTACTATCTACTCGATAATCTTTTCCATTTGCGTCCATTTGCAACGTGGAAAATAGTTTAGCAAAACCCAAGGCAAAGCTTTTTTTCTCAGCATCGGTTGTTTTATCACTCGCCAAAACACTATCCAATTTTCCAGATTTAATAGCTGCCAAGAGCCACTCTGGGTCTTCTTTTGCGCCAGCGGTAGAATTACTAATTAACTCAGGGCTCTTTGTTATGTCCTCTGTTAATTTTTGATTTCTGGCAGTTAAATCGGTAGGCAAATCGGAGCTAAGATGGCCCGCCTTGGTTTTAATTAAATTATCAACCAAACTAATGGTTTTCTTGTCAGCTTTAAAGTCTGAAATTAATTCGGTGCGACCGTTTGTAATTTCCGTATCAGTAAGCTCGCCCTTTTCCAATAAATGAGCATAAGCAGCGGAACGCTCGGCATTAGTTTTGGTCGGATCACGATAATCTCTTTTAACCTCGTCAATCGGTTTATCTTTATAACTTTCTTTAGCCTTCTTCATTTCGTTATAATAGTAATTCTGCGCCTGATCAGCGTAAGCGCCAGTAGTTTTATTGAACCCGCGAACACCCGTAACAGTGCCCAAAAATGCTGCACCACCAGCCAAAAGAGCCGCATTTCTTTTACTACTTTTAGCTTTTTGCGTTTGCTCCGTAACAATATCAGTGGCTGAGCCGGCCGTACCAGTTAATTGAGCGCTATTGTTTTTTAATTTAGCATCATTTAATTCAAGCTTTCCATTAACTACTGGTATAGCTCCGTCAAATTGCAATCCTAAATTACCAACCAACTCTCTATTATTATTTAATAATACATTAATTTTGTCCTTAATTTTATCTTTTTCTGCTTGACCTTTAGCATTAGTAAATTGATTTCTTAATTCTTGGAATTCATTTACAACATTAACAGCTTTTGTCGCTTGATCAGCTTTTGCTTGGCTCGATTTGCCGGTTAAGACGTTGGTTACATTTTTAGCTCCAATGGCATTCAATCCTTTACCAGGTAACGATCTGAGTGCTGCTTCCTTGCCGAGTAAGGCTGCGCCAGCTGCTTTATATCTGTCGTCTTGCGATGCTTTACGTTGTGACCAGTAGCTCTTGGCGGTTTCTCGGACACCTTTGACGCCAGGGATATTTCTTAATGCGCCTTTGCCCATCGCGGCTAATCCACCGCTGACCTTACCAGCAAAAGCTCCGGCAACACCGCCGGCTTGTTGGCCGTATTGTAGGGCCATTACTAATAAGCCGATTGTTACTAAGAATGAGAAAAATGTTTGCCAACTACCTTCCGGTCCGTCCTCCTTGGCAACCGCTCCAGAACCAACGGTATCTTCGGTGGTGATACTGGTTGATTCAACGCCAGTCTGCAAAGTTTGAGAAAGATTGCCGTCAACATTTGCTACGATCGTTAATGTCAGCCACATAAAAAAGGCCATGACAATACCAGTAGTTAATTGCGTAGTAAATTTTTGCCAGAACTCGCCAGAATATTTGGTACCAGCACTGCCAGGAATAGCGCCCAGAAGAAAAGCGATTGGGGAAATGGCAACAAGCGCCCAAAGCATAAAGATACGCCATAACAAAACAACAGCATAAGCAAGCATCACGCCACAAGCAACGACCAAGAAAACAATAGCAGTCATCATGGTAACCAATACCGAGGTACCAGTAACCTCACCTTCCAGATTAAGATTCAACATTTTTTGCATGCCAAAACCGCTCGCCAGATTGACGGCGGCCGCATCTTTAAAAGCGTTCACAAAAGTAAGCATTATTACTTGGGTGAAATCGATTACAAAACCCATGATTGTTTTGGAAAAATTAACCAAAATCGCTGCGAGCAATAATTTAAACAAAGTACTTTTGTAATGATAATTCTGAATATTTAAAATCGTGCCAAAAGAAATAATCAAGAGAACAATTACGAAAAACATGTTACAAAGATCTCTGACGAGCGGCCAACCAATGGTAACAATCTGAGAACTTAAAAACCCGTTATAACTAAAAACCGAAATCACGATATTGATCAGCATCACCAAAATCCCGCCCAAAAAATTAATCAAGACGCTTAAAAGGCTACCAAAAAGCTGAGTAAAGGTTTCAGCAACACCGGCAAAAGCAATTTCAGGAATAATAGCCGCGCTAAGTGCAAATAAAGCTAAAACAATCACCGTCTTTTTAGAAACAAAAGAAGCGGCTTTGCTTTTCAGCCAAGTTAATGACTTTAACCCTGCTTTTCTAATTAATCCCTGCATATCTTAAAATTATTACTACTTCCCGACTGTTACAGACAAATCAGGATTATTGGCTGACTTATCCCAATTATCTTTAATCGTTACACCGATGTTATATGTACAAGACAAACCATCAGGATTGATCGCTTTATTATTTAAACAACCAGTACATTTATCACCGGCACCATTGGTTATACAGCCGTAAAAATGATAGAACTTTTTAGCACCGCCGGATAAAGCGCCGTTATAATCAGACACCTCGCCATCACCCCAGGTAATTACCACGTTACGTAAAGGCAATTGATTCGGATCAATAATCGCATCAAAGTCCAAAGAAACTTTACCACCAGAAACAAATACCGCGCCAGTTGATAATTTCAGATTTTCAATCATCGGGATAATACCTACGCCTTCTTTTGACAAATCAGAATGATTACTTTGCTTGTCATTTAAAGTGCAATTATTACCCAGAACGCTACATTTAACATACTGGCCCAAAGATTTACTCCATTGCCAAACGTCATTGATTTTAACAAATAATTTCTGTAAATCATCATAAGCGCCAGAAGCGGTTTCCGGTATTTCTAATTGTTTACAAGTATATTTACTCGGACAAGTTGTTTTATCATCAGCGCTACTACACAGCTTACCATTAGTAATGTTTCGAGAATCATAACAATAATAATCACCCGTTCCAGCGCAAACACCTTCTCTGCTGAAGACAAACCCAGAATCAGGACTGGTAGCAGGTAAGGAGCAGAAAGACGAAGTAAGACAAGCTTGGCCAAATTTAGCAGCATCACCAGTCACACAAACCGCCTTTTTCACCGTGCCGCCCAAAGGAAGTCCGGCGTAGCCCGAGAACGAACCACCTTGAAAAACACTAATTGGTAATTGTGAGCTTGGCCAATTTTCTACTTCCTGACTTGGATCAGCCGGCTGTTTAAAACCACCATAAGGACGAAGTTGTCCCGATTGAAACATCGGATTACCGGATAAATTCTTGCCATAACTATACTTTAAAGTAGTCGGCCAAGTGTTATTATTATACCGCGCCAAATAAGGTTTTGTATCGCCTTCATTACTCACGACCTCCGCCAAAGTCTCACAGCGATCTTTGTAGATTAATTGTATATCATAACCAACGGCCTCATCGTCATCTCCCGTGCCGTCTTCAAACCATATGAGACCTTTATATATACTATTATCTTTATTAATTAATAAAACCATGCCGGTAAAATTCCTGTCTTTTCCGTTTATATTCATTGGATCTGAATATTGATTTTCGCCATCCTTATAAAAAAATCTCCAAATTTGTGTTATGTTAGGAATTGAGGCTGGAGTAATGTCTAAACGTTTTAAAAAAGGATCAAAATCAACATCGGCCTCTCTTGTTTCTCTATAATAACAATCTCCGTTACAATTTAAAGCCGAGGGGGATTCTTTAAAAGTCGGGACGTAAAATTCAATAGTCGGCCATTTACCTAATTCACCGCTTGGCGAAGATATTGGCACCGCTCTAATACCAGACAAGTCATCTAAATATACTTTTTCGTCACTATTTGTTTTTAAAATTCGATAGCCGGCGCCGTCATTACCAATGAACGGCTGGTATTCCGGGTTTTTATCTTTATAGTCAAGCTCTCCTGCATTTCCATAAATCTTACCCAAATCAGCAGCTGTTCTTGTTAAGTCGCCATTTGCTGTATTATTCAAACAATAATACAGTGGCCTTGGGCCGGTGTAAACGGCTTCGGCGTCATTTTCGGCGGAGAAAAGGTCGGAGCTTTGGCCAGATAAAACGTCGACAGGGTACCATTGTAAGCAATGTTGGTAATCGTTCGGATTCTTAGGGTTAGTTTGGTAGAAAGGATCAGTGTCGAGACAATAACCATTCCAACCGCGATAAATTCTATCGGTTTCATAGCTACAAGATGCTGATTCTGAGTTTGGATATAGACGACAATCCTTGGAAATCAAAGCGTTGTTAGTACCCAAAGGCGCTAAGACCGGATCAACGGTCACATCATCAATCCAAACACTACCAGCTTGATAAACGCCCCAGGTACCGCTGGTACTAAGCGCTCTGAAGAATATCTTTACTGAACCGCATCCGGCAGGTAAAACGTGGCTAAAAGTAAACTTCTGCCATTTATCGGCAGTCGGGGTAAATAATATGTTCGGGCCATCAGTAATAACGCCGTTTGAACATTTAAAATAAGCTTTCAGTTTTTGACCGCCGGTTGATGACTTGGCATAAAAAGACAAAACATAGGTCTTGCCGACAGTCGCTTGATAATAGCTGGTATTGCCGCCGGTTGATTCCACTTGGCAGCCTGCCACATTGTCATAAACATCGCTTGATATTCTTAAACTGTATCGTCCGTCATGAGCGACTCTTTCATCCAAACTCGCCTGGCAAGAACGATCTTGATATTGTGCCAAATTAACCGGCGCCCAAGCTTGCGGATCATCGAGCGAACCGTTATTCAATTCAAAGCCATTATTCAAAACTTTTAAGCCCTCACCGACTTCTTTCATATTCTCAGGCGATAAGCGACCTTGGACAAATTGGGTGTTGCCGTTTGAAATCCAATTAACAGTCGGCAAAGAATAACCGGAAAGGTAACGTAATTTTTCAACGTTGTTTTGACCGGCACTTAAATTAATGACTGTTTCCGTTTGAGTAGTGATTTCTATCTTAATACAAACACCCTGATCATTTGTCTTTAAACATTTTACCAAACCGGAACAAGCCTCTTGTTGTTTGGAGCCGGCAGTCGCAAGCATTGCCGAACCGCAATCAAGCCATTCGGAACATTGACGATCTCTGACTACGCCGTAATAACTATTAGCATTACAATAATCACTATCACCCCATTTACCTATTTCGGAATTACAGCCTGCTGGTTGAGCGCCTTTCTTAGTACTATCCGTAGAATAAGAACCGCTCTTTTTGAATGAATCATAGAATAACGAACAACCAGCTTCGTCGTTAATCGCGCCGCTCTTGCAATTTCCTTGCCCCTCGGTCAAACTATTTTTTAAATAATAATCCGATTTACAAAGCAAAGAATAGGAACAAGTTGTTTCATTGGCTTTAAGATCACAAACTTTGATATTGTTTACAATACAAGCACGCGCCTGGTTAGTATTAGTATCATTAAAACATGTCCAATCATGCGCAGTGTAATTACAAGGAGTATTTCCATTCATCTTACAAACCCTATGCGAAACACCATTGATGCTTTTAACGCAATAACCATCTAAAGTAACTGAGTCTGTCGGCTTATCGCCACAAACACCCGCTAAATCCGGATCAAGCGCTGCATCGCAACGCGCCACTATTTCTTGAACTGGAATTTTTGGGTTACGAATTTCAGTACAGGTCGAAGCTTCTTTGGAACATAAACCAACGCGACCAGTGTAGCCTGCTTCGCCAGCACTAAATAATTTGTCTGACTGATTGTAGCAAACTTTTTCTGGCACCGAGCCTGTTTCATACCACTTACCATCTTTGAAATAACAAGTTCTGGATAAATCAGTTGAACCCTGAGCAGTGCCTTGCGGATCAAAATAATATTTCTGACCAGAAATGTCGCCTTTAAAGCCAGAACAGAATAAGCCTTGTTCGGAACAAGCGACTTTATCATAAGCATCTGGATTATTGACGAGATAGACATCTTTGTATGATTTCACAAAATCAATCGTGGCAAGACCGCTGTTGCTTTCAGTATAGTTTTCCAATTGACGATCAAAAGTCGGTTTACCAACCATAGTACAACCTTGCTTTTCCGCTGCGCATGATTTGCTAAGGTCGCGCACCAAATAAATCAACTCGTCATTTGCCACTGACCATTCTTTAGCGTAGCTACATTTAGTGCTAGCCGTCTTACACATTAAACGATTATTAATATAACAACCGCCATTCTTAATTACGCCACCAGTCGCTGCATCACACTCATTAACTTGCTGAGTTTTGCCAGCCTGATTAATCGAGTTCTGCGTGTTTAAGTAAGCTTCGCAACCAATAGCAGAAGCTGAGCATAAACTATTTAGTGATTTTAAGAAATATGGATTATTATCATGATCAGTATATTGCTGACAACCGAGTTGCGCGCCGACAAACGGAGCGTCGCATTCAGTTGGTGTGTTCCAGGAATTTTTGATCACATAGAAAATATCCGCTGATTCTTTCAAAACAATATTATCTAAATAAACCACATTGCCAAAATTAGCAAAGCTCAAAATGACAACGGAATTCTGTTCGCTCGGATTGAAAGTAATTTTATCGGTCGTAAAGTATTGCCATTCATTGTTCAAACGGTTGGTATCAAAATTAAAGTTAAGTTTTGATTCCAAAGTATTATTATTCACAATCGGCGTGATTACTTCGCCTTTCTTCGCCCAGAACGACAATTGATATTCTTTAGTTTTACCGGTTGTTAAAGCAATGTTTTTATAAATTTTAGCAGTGTTAATTTTCAACGAGTGACCACCTTGATTCAAAGCTTCGGTAGAATTTTCCAAACCAGTAGTATCTGTTCCCTCTTTATACCAATCGCCTTTAGCGCCGTTTTCAAAAGCATCGTTAAAAATAATTTTTTGATTGTTGCTTTGATTGCCTTTATACTCGCGACAACCATTTTCAGCAGCTTGGCAACGTTTGCTTAGAGCGAGATTAACATTATAAATTTCGCCACCATTAGTTCTTCTATAAGCTCGGCACTCAGCTGAGGCGGTAATAGTATTTTTTTGATAAACGTAAAAATGAATGCCAGCATCATTAAAAAAGTCGCGACATTCTGGATTCTTTTTGTCGTCGGTACAATATTTATCAGCAGTATTACCAAGTGAATCCTGACAAGTAGCTTGGCCAACAGTTAAATTGACGCACGGCCCAGTTCCTAAATTACTCTTTAAAAATTCCCATTTCTTCAATTGATAACCAACGGTATCTGAACCTTCCCAAGTATAATAAACGCTTAAACTAGCATTATCCGAAGCGACGCATTGTCTAAAATCAGTGAAATATTCTAAATTTTCTCCCCCGGCTGTGGCTGCATCTAAATTGGTAAATTCTTCGCAACCAGCAACTGATGCGTTACAAGTTTTAGCTGAGGTTGGAATAAAATTAAATAGCTTGCCAGCTGCGCTAGAACTTATTAAATAATCAAACTTGGTAGGTGTTTCCAAATAACTTTCATAACCAACACAAGTTCCAGGACAATAGTCACCTGTCGCTGGTACGCCTGTAAGTTCTGGTAAATCATTATTTGCCGGCTTAAAGCCCTGACAACCAACTTCGCTTTTTTTACAAACAGTTGCAAAGTCTGCGCATTTATCAGAACCACTCCAAACGCAGCGATTAATATCGGTCCGCCAAAAACGGCCATTAGTTTGGCAATCTTTTTCATTAAAATTAACGACTTGATTATAACCAGCGCAACCAAGATAGCTTGGCGCTAATTTGAAATAATCACGGCCATAATTATTGTTTTGACTATAGTCTGGTTGATAAGCAGCCGGATCAACAGTCACTCGATTGTGCGATAAAATCGGCGATTTATTGACTAACAACTGAACATTTCTAATGCTCAATTCTTTTCCAGCTGAAGTTTTGATGTTAATTTTTACTGCTGTAGTATTTTCTGGAATAGTAATTTCTACGCCAGCTGATAGATTTTCTATATTATATTCTTTGCTACCAGTTAAATTAATGGTACCGCTACCACTATTTACTTTGGCGCTTAATAGATAAGTGAAGCGCGAATCAACCGGAATATCACCGGAAGTTGTTATGGAACAATCGCTTGATAATTCTAAAGAAGAATCATTAACGTCGGCACAATATTTTGCAACATCCCAGCCAACAGGTTTGACTTTACCGTTTTGATCGGTAACTGAATCAACTGGAATTTGCTCGTTTGCATAATAAGCTGCTGTTCTGGCAAAATCGCCATTAAACACTAAATTCGTGCCTGGTAAAACTCGGCTTAATTTAGTACAGCCTTCATCTTTGCTAGAACAGGTTTCAACTTGATTATTAAAATAAACGCGATTCTGATCTGACCAATCGCTAACCCAGCTATTTTTGGCCGCGTCAAAACGAGGGGCAAGTTTTGCGGTCGAATACCACCAACAACCACCATCAGCAGGTGAGCATTCCTGTAAAGTGTTTCTTAAATAAGAGAATGAGGAGCTATCACTGTCTCGTTTGAAAGTTTCGCAAGTATCAAATTGTGCCACACAAGTTTTGCCCGGCAAATTGGAAATCGGCTCTTCTTTCAAACAATAACCGTAAGCCACACAGCGACCATCAACTTCGCGTAAACAACTCTTGCGATCAGCGCAATACTGATCATTTCTTTGCACTTTCAAAACTTCGCGATCAGGATTATCGAATTGCGAGGCATCGCAAGCCGGATAAAGAATTTCGCCGGACAGCTCTGGCGCTTGATTCACGCCGGCCGCAGCAGCTTTCAGGGTTGTGCCGGCAACATTATTTTCCGTACAAGCATAACTACTGCCGACTATTTCATAACCGGCGCCTTTCTTGGCGCAAAAAGATTCCGGTGATTTCAAAATCCAGTTTGGATCGACTAAATGATAATAAGGATTAAAATCAATTTTATTGCTTCCGTCATCATTCTTAGGAATACAACTGGCCGGTAATTTATTATTTTCTGAATCATTAGTATCTTCAAAACAACCCATTAAAAAGTTCAAAGTTACCTGGTCGGATTTATTTTTATCATAATCATTGGCATAGGAAGCGGCGATTTCCCAACTGGCAGGAATAATTCTGTTTTCACGTAAAATTACCAAACTGCGATAAGGTAGTCCGTTTAAATAATCCATGATTGCCGATTCGCCGGACTTTTTAAAACCGAAGAAGCCGGCGCCATTCAAATAGCCCTTGGCAACCGCTTCTTTGACTGTCATTGTTTGTTCAATAGCCGTAACAGTCGATGGCGGAATCACACAATTAAGCGGACCCGGACTATTCGGATCAGGACACTGCGACATCGGCTCCAAAACGCGTTCCTGACCGCTGGTGAAATTGATATTAACCAGCTCAGCTAAAGATTCAGCGGCGTTATAGGTCTGGCCGACCACCCAATTAAAAGCAAAAATGTCACGACTAGCAGTTACGTCGGCTAAGCCTTTATCAAACAATTTCTTCATTAACTTGGCCGCCAAAGTATTAGTAAAAATTCCAAAGGCGTCGGCAATAATGTCGCCGGTCGAAACTTTCTCAGCTTCCATAATCGGCCCGGCGGAGGTTAATTGTTTAGATGCTTCTTTAGTAATAGTTGCCGGCGTCTTGATAAAACCACTGATCGGCGAAGTGATATCTTTATAACCTTCGGTAGTGATTCTATTCAAAGCGGCAATTTCTTTATTAGCTTCCAATTTATCGGCGATATTTCCTTGCAATGTCAAAAAAGTTCCGACTTGACTGTTGTCCGGCGAAAAAGAATTTTGCAAAGTTTTTAAGAAATTTTCAGTACTCAAATTACGGCCAGTGGTCTTGGCCCAAGCGTCCCAATTAGTCGCAATACTTTGCCAGCTACAACGCGCCTTGGCTCTTGGCGTTCTTTCGTTGCCGGTAAAATCTTTTTCAAATTGACTAAGTAAAGCTGAGCTAAAAGCAAATTTTAAATCGGCACTTTGCGGGTTGCAAACATCGAACGACATAAAGCCGTTGGTTTTACCGAGAACATCAAGCGTATCAACCACGGTTGTTTCGCCAACACTTTGTAAAAAATTACCGAAATTTTGCGTGCTGAATAACGGTGATTTACCCCAATCGCCTTCAACTAAACGAGTGGCGGTATCATAAGCGATCTGAGAGGTAAATGTTCTTAAAGCGTTTTTAAAAGCGATATTGCCAGCGCGTTTCAAAACGTTTTCGTAAAGCTTAGTAGCATTTTCCGCAATCCAATGCCCAACAGTCGTAGCTGTTTGCGCTATAACCGCCAAAGTCGTGTCTGGCGTTGCCTGAACTTTTACTGGTAAAGAAAAAGTAACCACGCCAAATAATAAAACAGCGATTAAACCTTTTACTAAATAACGTTGTGTCTTTTTCATATTTTGATTTCTGATCAAAAATTACTATTGACCGCTTTTGGCTTGTTCATTTTTCACTATTTCTTGCCACATTTTTTGTAAATCCACGTCCGCTATTTTGGCAAGATCGGCGTCGCTTAGACCCTGATCGCGCAAAATTGCTCGTAACTGGTCGGGCGTTACCGAATCCAAAACTTGTTGATTACTAGTATTAGTATTGCTATTTGCTTGATTAGTATTGCCGGACGTTGTTACTGCTTCTTGATAAAACTGAGTTAAATCCGCATCACTTAATTTAGCTAAATCTTCGGCTTTTAGGCCCTGACTAATTAACCACTGACGCATCTCAGCTACTGTCAAAGCCGAATTAACATTAGTATTTTCCATCGCGGCCACATTTGTCTGACAAGTTTGGCCGGTTGGACAATTTGGATCAGTCCCAGCTTTCACTTCTGCGCTATCAGAAATACCATCAGAATCGCTGTCGGGAATATACGGTGAAGTTTTATAAACGGCCAGTTCTTCATAATCAGACAAACCATCTTCATCGCTATCCATTAAAGACAGTGTGGCTGCATCTAAATTTTCCAAACTCGCATTAATGTTGTTGTTATTATTAAAATTCAAAGAATTCAAAGCTAATTTTGCCTCCTCTGAGCTTATGGCGAACGGAGTTTTTAGACTATTAAACAGGTTGGTAGCGCTGAAAATCAAACTAATAACAACTAAAACCACCAAAGACCAGGCTAAAAATTTCGGTTCAGTTAATTTATCGCTTAATTTCAAAGAATTTTTTGCTGTTTTCTGTTCCGAAACGCCAAAATTACCCAAGTTTTTTTCTTCGGTCGATAAATTTTCGTTATCTTCTTTTAGCATAAGTTATGTCACGAATGAACAACAAAATCTTTATAAATTATAGCAGAAAAGTAGTCCACAGGTCAATGAAAATTCGGGATTAAAAATTCAAAATTAAAAAATTAACATTAGACAACGTTTTAAATGTCAAATTATTGAATCTTTTAATTTTTAATCTTTTAATCTTTTAATAAATAAAACAAGGTCTTTCCATTGTTCTAAAGATAAATTTTCAGCCCTAACCGATTCAGTTAGGCCCAAATCAACCAATTTTTTGGCTAAATCATCTTTAAACTTAACGATTTCTTGTTTTTTGGCACCACTCGCGCCATGCCAGGCAGTTAAATTATTGGCTAAGGTTTTTCGTTTGCTGGAAAAACCGGCTTTTACTAAACCAAAAAAGTCTTTTTCTAAAATCTCTTTTTTAAATTTAAAATCACCGATTTCAGTCAGCTGTAAAATCGCTGACCAAACTTTTGGCACCGGATAAAAAACAGTCGGCGGAACAAGCGCTTTAATTTCTGCTTTGGCGTAGACCTGCACACTGATTGCTAAAATACTCATCCCCTTCTTCGGTGTAGAACAAATCCTCTGAGCAACTTCTTTTTGAATTAAAACGGTAATCGTTTTTGGCTGTAATTCCGAAGTCGTTAAAAATCTTCTAAAAAACGGCGCACTAATACTGTATGGTAAATTTGCCACTAATTTATATTTATGGGGTGGTTTTAGTAAAGACGCAAAATCTTGCGTCTTTACATCTATCTTTAAAATGTCACCAAATAATAAATTTAAGTTTTTTTGAACAATTGCTAGCGGTTGCAATAATTTAATCAATTGCTGATCAGCTTCTACGGCTGTCACGTTTGCACCTGTATTTAATAGGGTTTGCGTTAAAAAACCTAAGCCCGGACCGACTTCCAAAACTTTATCACTCGCTTTAACCTCTGATAAAGCTACCATTTGTCCCAACAGCTTTTCGGACAAGCAAAAATTTTGGCCCATTAATTTATTTGGTGTCAGGCCAATTTTTTTTAACAAGAAAAACATTTTGTCTTCCAATTCTTCGGAAATAATTTGTGTCAAAACCGGTTTGGCCTTGCTAATCACAAATTTTTTTGGACGCAATGACTCTTGATATTTTTTGACGCGCAATCGTTTTTTATCGTTCATAGTATTATTGTTAGTGTTTCGTCTAAGAGCGGAAACGCATGACGATGCGTCTCTACGATACTTTTATTGGGCCTTGGCGAATTACTCTTATCTTACCTTTGGTAATTTTTGCGATGGTGGATGGTGGGCATTTTGGTAGGCGACCGGAATTAAACAATAAATCAGGTTGAATCGGTTGGTTTTTAAATGCTTTGACAATTGGTCCAAGGTAATAGTTTGTTTTGGCGCCGCTAATGTTGGCGCTGGTGGAAATTAACGGTTTTCCTAAGGTTTTTGCTAAATTCCTTGCCCACGCAAAACCAGAAACGCGGACGGCTAATGTTTTACAACCGCACACTTTTGGATTTATTACTGGCAAGATTAAAGTCAGCGGACCTGGCCAATATTTTTTGGCAAGAGATAGTGATAACGCGTCAAACTTTACGATTTTCTGCGCTTGTTTTAAATTGCCGACGATTACAGGCAAGGCTTTATTCTTTGGTCTTTGTTTTAACTTAAATATTTTAGCGCGAACTTTTTTATCTAAAAAATCACCGCCAAGCCCGTAAGCTGTTTCAGTAGGATAAACAATTGTTCCACCACTACGTAAACAACGAAGAGCCTCTTGCGAAGCCCTTGCCTGATTATGTTGAATATTAATTACGCGCATAATTTAAATTTGCTGAGCGCTTGTTAAAATTAATTATTTTTGGAGAGAATAACTGTTTGAGGGCAGCGCCCGAGTTTTATGAGCGAGAAAAATAATTAATTTTAACGAAGCAGATTTATACTACTAAATTCAATAATCTATTTGGTACAAAAATCGCTTTTTTATAATTACCATCAGCCAAATATTTCTTAACATTTTCTGCTTCAATGGCCAATTTTATAACTTCTGCTTCGCTAAGATCAGCTGCAACACTTATAGTTTCGCGCAATTTACCATTAACCTGAATAACAATTTTAACAACATCTTCTTTTGCCAAAGCTGAATTAAATTCTGGCCAAACAGTTCCAAAAATTGACTGCTTGTTGCCCATAATTTCCCAACACTCTTCAGCCATGTGCGGAGCAAACGGTGCAAGTAAGACTAAAAATCTATTAAATTGTTCGGTCGTTAAATTTTTCTCATTGGCTTGATTTAAAAATTCCATCATCATAGCAATTGCAGTGTTGAAATGTAAAGCTTCAATATCAATTCCAATTTTATTAATCAGCTGTTGCAATAATTTTTCTATTTTTCCGTCTGCTTCTTGTTTGCTGTCTTTTACTAATAAACTCAAACGATAAACTTTTTCTAAAAATCTACGAACACCCAAAATCCCCTGATCTTGCCAAGGCTTATGTTCTTCCAATGGCCCCATAAACATTTCGTACAATCGAATTGAATCAGCTCCCCAAGCTTCTATCACATCATCTGGATTAATCACATTACCCCAACGTTTACTCATTTTTCGTGAATCAGAGGCCAAAATTATCCCCTGATTACGCATTTTTAAAAACGGTTCATCAATTTTCAACAAACCCTCATCACGCAAAAATTTGGTAATAAAACGCGAAAATAATAAATGACCAACCGCGTGTTCCATTCCGCCAACATACAAATCAATCGGCAAAAAGTAATCAACTGCTTCTTTGCTAAAAGGCGCCTGATCATTATTAGCG
>Ga0172379_10005313_pt1 | contig 18103 bp, 14 predicted proteins | sample GrowelOW334metaG_FD_119756 | JGI IMG/M metagenome (GOLD analysis project Ga0172379, IMG submission 119756) | Groundwater microbial communities from an aquifer near a municipal landfill in Southern Ontario, Canada - Groundwater well OW334 metaG | ecosystem: Environmental > Aquatic > Deep...
CATTTTATCGGCCGCCTGGACAGGGAAACCTCGGGCCTCGTCCTTATCGCCCGCAACCCCCAGGAAGCCCGCCGCCTCCAGGACCTGCAGGCTGAAAACCGCATCCAGAAAACCTACCTGGTTTTGGTGCATGGTGCGTATCCGTCCACCCTGATCGCCAAGGGCTTCCTGTGCCCGGATACCTCTAGCCTGGTCAGGAAAAAACGCCGCTACGTCGAAGCCGCCTCCGGCACCGCGGCTTGTGGCACCGCGGCTTGTGACGCCGCAGCTACAGGCACCCGGGACACCGGCGCAAGGCCGATAGCTGGCACCGGGGCCTTTGGTGCCTTGGCTTCCGGTGCTTTGACTTCCGGTGACTTGGTTACCGACACCGAGGCTTGCGAAACAAGGTTTGCGCTCGTTGACAGCGTGGGAGGCCTCAGCCTGGTCCGCGCCAGCCTGATCACCGGGCGCACCCACCAGATACGCGCCACCCTGTGCTCCCTCGGCTTCCCTGTTGTCGGCGATAAGCTGTACGGCCTGGACGAAGGGTTTTTCCTGCGCTTTATCGAAGGCAGCCTTAGCGAGGATGACCGGAAACGCTTGCGTTTGGACCATCAAGCCCTGCACGCAGAAAGGCTGGAATTTCCGGGCCGGGATGGAAAACTGGTGGAGCTGGTGTCACCACCGCGCTTCGGCCTGTAAGTGGTCCGCTTTTGCGTTTATGTGTCGGACGGGTTCCCAGCTTTCTTTTTACGGCGTCCCAGCGCCACGGCTATGGAAGCGAGAGCGGCGGCTCCCAGGATGGCCCCCGCAAGTATACCGAACGGAAAAGCGCCGGCTTGCTTCGGGTTGACTTCACCACCGGCACCGCCAGCCGCCACTGAGGTGCCGCCCCTCCCAGCACCGGTGCCGCCAGCCGCACCGCCGCTTGTACCGGATGCGGTGTTGGACCCGGCTCCGGCGGCGACGTTCGCGCGCTCCTCGGCGATGGCGGCCGTCGTTTCCAGATAAACCTCCAGCGGTTTTGCCTCCAGGGCTTTGATGGACTCGACGAGGGCCGATCCTTCCACCACCTTCGCCACAGTCGCCGCATCGGTCTGTTCACCCAGGCCGATCACATACAGGAACCAGCCTTTTTTCGCGATGCGCTGCCCCGCTCCAGCGAAGCGCTCATCCACTGAAAGGTCCTTGCCGCTGAAGGGACTCTCCGGCGGTGGTGCGTTCTTGCCGTCCGTGAGGAAAACCGCAACCGGCCTGAAAGCCCCGTCGGAGTGGGACTGCATGGCAGCTTCGAGCACCTCGACAGCGTTGCCCAAATCGGTGAAGCCATCGCTTGCCTGCAGGTTCCTGATCGTAACGACAGCGGCGTCCACATCCCCGGCACCCGCGATCGTCCGGGTTGCCTGGGCGCGCGCCGCCGTTCCAAAGGGGATAAGGGTAAAGCGGTCCCCGGGTTTGAGGAGGGGGCGGAGGACTTCGGTTTCCAGGTACTTTTTGACCTCCCCGAAAGCACCCGATTCCGCCATGCTTCCCGAGACGTCCACGGCGACGACCAGGTCATTCGACTTGCTGGCCACCGGTTGCGCCCCTGCAACCAAGGCCGACGCAAAACCAAGAACCAGAGCGAAGCCGATAGATACCTGCGATCCCCGTAATTTTCCATACATCGCGGATTTCTCCTATGCAACATAGTATACGCATTTCCCAGGCCTCCGCGAGTTCACGGCGGGTTACGGAAATGCAACTCTTGGAATATATTGGATATGATTTCCTGGAGGATGTTGACATGGCTGGAACAGAAGCTACATCCGCACCCAAGGAAGGAGATGCTTTCCCCCTCAACCGCCTACACGGACATGAGCGTCAAGCTGAAAGTGTACGAACGCCCGGGAGTCAGGGAATACTGGATGGTGAACCCGGACACCGGGTCGGTATTCCGCCATACCCTTTAAAATGGCCTATATGGCGCGGCAACCGAGATACTGCTTGGCGAGCCAGTGGAGAGCACGGTTTCCCGGGGGTTCAGCTGGAAGGTCAAGGATAGCGGCAAACCAGGCGCCGCCCGGTAATATCCTGCCTCCTGGCGATGCGATTCATCCCCGCAGGGGAAAGTCGAAACGGATGGCGGTTCCGTCCACTGGCAGCAGTTCAAGCTTGCTTCCCAGTTGCTCAGCAAGGGCAAGAACGAGCTTGAAGCCAAGGGTGGATGATTTTGCGGGATCGAATTCCAGGGGCAAACCGATGCCGTCGTCCTCCACCGTGAGCACTGCCCTTTTTTCAGCCACCGCCAGTGAGATGCGGACCCGTCCGGTGCGCTGGTCGGGAAAGGCGAACCTGGCCGCGTTGGTCACCAGCTCGGTCACGACCATCCCCACAGGAAGCGCGGTATCCATCCCAATACGTATCGAAGGAACGTCCACGAGTATGGGGATATCCCTTTTGTCGGTCCGGAAAAGAATGGATAGGTTCGCGGCGAGATCCTCAAGGTACAGACGCACATCCACCTCGGAAACGTCCCCCGTACGGTACAGGCATTCGTGGAGGGCTTCAATCGAATGTATCCGCCTGCGCAAATCCTCCATCAACAGAGCGGAAGCGTGGTCTGCCAGGTCCGCACTTTTCAGATCGATCAGGCTTTCGATGATGGTAAGGTTGTTCTTGATGCGGTGGTGCATCTGACGCATCAGGCTTTCCTGCAGTCGGACTTTTTCGCGCAAACCCGCCCGCCCTTGCTGCACACGCTCCAGGGCGCGGATACGGGCAAGGAATTCCCTGTTGCCAATAGGTTTGAGTATGTAATCGTCCGCACCCGCCTCGAAGCCCCTGGTTCGGTATTCCTCCCCATGCTTGTAGGAGGAGAACATGGCTACCATGGATTCTCCATGGCCTATCTCTTTCAGAAGACGTGAGACGGTTTCGAATCCATCCACGTCGGGCATGACGACATCGACAAGGATTATATCCGGTCTGTCGGCGCAGGAACTTTGGATGCATTCCTCTCCGGAGCTCGCCTCGCTCACGTCGTAGTGATTGGCTCTCAGGAGCTTTACGGTGGCTTTCCTGGTCATCTCATCATCGTCGACCACGAGTACGCTCGTTTGTGGAAGCTGGTATGAACGCATCAACTCTCCTTCCTCTCATACAATGGAAAATACAGTTCGGCCAGTGTTCCATCGGGGATTGCATTGGTCAGGTTGAACTTGCCACCGTGGCCTTCGATGATGCGTTTCGTGATGAGCAGCCCCAGACCGGTGGATTTCTCGCCCGACAGCGAACGGACAGTGGTCGTTCCGAAAGGCGTCAGCAACTTCTGCATCTGACCAGCAGGTATTCCCGGACCGTGATCACGGATGGAGATGCGTACAAAAGGAGGGACTACGTTGACCGCCATTTCGATGGATCCCCCGGAGTCGGTATATTTCATCGCATTCCCCAAAAGGTTATCCATGGCCTGCCTCGACCGGTGGGTGTCGGCCAGCACCAGCGGAAGTCCATCTTCAGCGTGGAAATCGATATGGATATGCCGTTTTGCGGCGAGGACCCGAAGGGCAGAGGCGGATTCCAACGCGATGCGTGCCAGATCAGTGGGGCTTGGGTCCAGACGCAACTTGCCAGACTCGATGGCGGAGGTGTCCAGGAGATCCTCCACCAGGGTGAGCATGAAATCCACCGAGCCACGCATCTGGACCAACAATTCCGCCATTTCCGGTCCCAAGAGTGCCGAGGCTTCCTCCATGAGGAATTCGGCGTAGGTCATGAGTACGGCAAGGGGCGAACGCAGATCGTGCACCGCCATACCCAGAAACCGGTTTTTCAGCTCGTCCAGACGTTCGAGATCGGCATTTTTCTTCGCAAGGTCCCGTTGGGCAGACACCAGTTCGTTGTTGAGACGGCTGATCTCGTCGTACATGGCCGCATCGCCCGATACAGTCCGGGCGGCACCTGCGGTTTCTGTTGCGTGGCTTTTGGAAAGCCCGCGGATAAGATCAATATGTTCCGAGTTGAGGTGGGAAAGCTCCTCGTACAGCAGAAGGGTACCGTCCCGTGCGCCACAGCCGGAGATGAGGATCGAATCGCCGGAACGGCCGCCCATGAAGTACATGGTTCCCGGGCCTGCTGGCCCGGGAACAGCCAATTCACAATCGAAGGCCGCACCGCTTTTCTTGATTTCCACAACAAAATCCAACGCACGGGCCATACTGCCCCGCTCCACCAGCGAGGCGAAGTGGGTACCCACACCTTCTTCTGTCCACAATCCGGAATCATCCCGGACAATTTCCAGCAGGATGCCACCCAGGTCGCAACGCAGGGAGAGCCCCCGCCTGGAATCCTTCATGCAGGTGTATCCAGGATGGGTTGCAGCAGGGAACCCGCCATCATCACGGCTCCCACCGCATCGGAGGCAAAACCATCGGCACCGACCTTTTCCCACAAGCCGGGGGAATGACGGAAGGGATAGCCGCCTACCAGCACTTTCAGGCTGGGATCGCAGGCCGCCCTGACAGCGGCGATGGTGCTTTCCGTCTCGCTCACCCGGGATGACATGGTGACCGAAAGGCAGAGGATGCGGGCTTTCCGTTCCCGTACAGCGGCGACTATGCCCCGGGAGGGCATGTTCGCCCCAAGGTAGTAGGTATTCCACGCATCGAACTCCAGAAAGTCGCACACCATGCGTATACCCAGCTCATGGAGTTCATCACCAATGCAGGCACCGATGACACCGGGTTTGGTCCGGGGAGTCGCGAATACCAGGGGATAGAGCCGGGCCATGATGGATTGGGTCGCTGCGGTACAGAAATGCTCCTGCGCCACGCTGATGGAACCGGTCATCCAGAGCCTTCCCAGCTCGTACTGGCTTGGCTGGAAAATATTCATGTAGATTGATCGTACATCCATCCCCTGCTGCACCAGGTCCAACACCAGTTTGGTAGCCTCGACACGATTACCCGCCAGCATTCGGTCCAGGAAGAGTGCAGCGCTCGATCCCATGGGGCTGTCACGGTCTATGAAGGATTTTGGAACTGTCGCCTGGGGAGAAGCTGCCGAATCAAGGATGGCGATAGCCTTGCGGGATACGTCTGGCGGGAGGACCGTGACCAAGCCTTCGCGCAAGGCCCCCAGAGTCGAATCCAGGCCCTTGGATCCAAAACCCAGGCCTGAAAAAAGCGCGGCGACCCATTCCACATACTGGGTGAAGAGTCCGGGATCGTCGAAGCACAAAGCCTCGGAAAGAAAGTCCAGATGATGGCCAAAATCCGCGCGCGCATAGGCGCGGCCACTCTCACCAAAGGGTTCCCAGATCTCGGGAGCCAGACGGTAAGACGCCTTGAGCATGCTCTCGATGAGATCGGGTTTCATTTCCCGCAAGGTTCGGGCGCTTTCCCTGCCGGTTGCGTCCATCCGCTACCTCCGGTGCACAATGATGGGCAAGTATATCCATACTGCACCAATTCGGCAATCCGGCGCTTGCACCGGGTCTGGCACCCAAACTGTGGTCAGCGGGAACAGTTCAGGCTAGAGGCTCCCGGGCGGCCTCGCTCATGGCGATGACCTTTTCGGGGCTGACGTTGGAAAGGAGCGCCTCATGGCTGGGGGAAACGACAAAGTCGTTGCCGAAAACCTTCCTCAGCCTGAAAACCTCCGCCCGCACCTGCTCGACGGTGCCAAAAGGCAGCAGTTCCTGGGTATCCACTCCACCGATGAAGGCGACCTGACCCCTGTATTTCGAGGCAAGGTGCACCGCGTCCATCCCAGCAGCCTTTGCCTGCAGGGGGTGCAACCCTTCGATCCCGGCCTCGATCATGCGCGGGATGATGCGGTCGATGGCGCCGCAGGCGTGGACTACCACTTTCAATCCGTAGGATTTGATCTGTGCGATCAGGCGTTCGTAGTAGGGCATGATGAAGCGTTCGATCAGGCCAGGAGCGATGAGCAGGTCCAGTTGGCTGCCGAAGTCGTTGCCGAAAAAGCCCGCGGCCAGCTCACCGCCCATCAGGTCCAGGCAACGGTGGTTGGCCTCAAGATAGAATCGGATGATCCGCTCTGTCACGGCCTCCACCACCTCGGGGTGGGTGTACATCTTGACGAAGTAGTTCTCCATGCCGAAGAAGTCTGCCGCGATATGGAAAAAGGGCATCCACATACCGCCGAAAACCGCCAAACCAGCGTCGTTGGCTTCCCGTACGTTCCTGTGGGTGGTGGAGAAATCCAGGTAATCCGGGTTTGGCCAATCGAAACCATCCACCTCCGCCGGGTCCTCGCAGTCGCCAAAATAACCCGGCTGGGTAAGGGAGAGCCGTTCCTTTCCGCCGTAGAAATCCCACATGGGCTTATGCCGGGGATCCCGGTACGCGAAGGCGTCCAATTCCGGGGAGATCCAGATCATATCGCTGCCCACGGCCAGGTTAAGCTCCAGATCGCGTCTGCCGCTCAGGTTCGTCTTCACCTGGGACGACTTGAGGAATTCCTCAGGCATCGTTTCCGCCTCACCGGTGATGCCAAAATGGCGGTAATAGATTTCCTTCGTATCATCGGCGGGGTTCCCCAGCCAGAATCCCGGCCGGTCCACAGGCTGCCCAGCCAAGATATTGATGATCCTTTGCTTACTGTTCAATGGAGGCTCCATACTTAATCAATTTAATTATATAGAAAACACGGTTCATTCAGCTTGTCAATAATGGAATTTTCCTAAAATCGCTCCCCATCCGCCATCCAAGCAAGAAGCCTCAACTCAAAAACAGTCTTATTTATTTACAGTAAAAGAATAAAAATAATTATTCCATTCTGTATCCCGTTTGGTTCCAGATATTTCGCAATAATATTTTGCAATAAATGTTGACAGAGTTATAAACCCATGTTAATAGATAATTAACTTGGTGAATTAATAGGGGTAAATGTGAGATCGCAGGGCAGCAATTCAAAACTGGTACGGGTCCAGAACAGAGCCCTCGTCCTGCGGATAATCCAGAAACGCGGCAGCGTTTCACGGAAGGAAATCGCCGGGCTCACTGGTCTCACCCAGGCGGCCATCACCAAGATCACCGCGGATCTCATCGACCGTGGGCTCGTTGTGGAAGGCGGCAACGAGATCAAGGCCCAAGGTCTTGGACGCAGGCCGGTCGGCCTGTCCATCAACAAGGAACGGTACAAGATAGTCTCCCTGTACCTTGGTCGCACCACCATCCAAGCCGCGGTGTGCGATCTTTCCGGAAACATCCTGTTCAAGCACGAAGAATTCGGGGACATCTACGCGGACACGGGCAAGGATTTCGAGACCGAGATCATCACCATCATCGACCGCTTGCTGACTTCCCACGGCATAGGTTCCGAGTCGCTGCTGGGAATCGCCATAGCCGCGCCAGGCCCCATCAACGCGAAAAAAGGGATTCTGCTGGGAATACCGGGCAACAACCTGAAAGTGTCGGAAGCACCCTTCGACTGGCGGAACGTGGACATCGCGACCATTCTGGGGGAACGCTTCGGCGCTCCCGTCTTTGCCGACAACGAGGCCAACGTGGCCGCCCTGGGTGAAAGCTGGTTCGGCGCAGGCATGAACCTGAACAACTTTGTCCTGTACTCGGTGGGGATAGGCATCGGCTCGGGGGTCATCATCGACGGCATGATGTACCGGGGCGAGGACGACGTGGTCTCCGAGATAGGACACATAACCATAGACTACAAAGGGCCGCAATGTGTGTGCGGCAACTTTGGCTGCCTGGAACTGTACGCGGGTTTCAAGCGCCTTGTGGATCTGTACCGTGGCGACAACGCAGCGGGACCCACGGGGGTTTTCACCTCCAAGGACCACGCGGTCATAGCCCGGGATGTGGAGTTCATCTTCAACCGCGCGGCAGCGGGTGAGCAGGCCGCCATCGCTGCGGTCTCCGAGATAGGGCGCTTCCTGGGTATAGGCGCCGTCTCGCTGGCCAACATTTTCAGCCCCGAAAGCATAATCCTGAGCGGAAACGATATTGGCGGGTCCGACCTGGGACTTCTGGTCCCCATCGTCCAGGAGAGCGTCCGCAAGGGCGCCTTCTCGGTGATCGCAAACAAGGTGAAGGTCATGCAATCGTCGCTGGGCAAGGACGCGCGCCTCTACGGCTGTGTTGCACTGGTGCTCCAGGACTTTTTCGACCAGCCCGACGGAGAGTATTAGCGGGGAAGCGCAGGGTTTGAAAGAACTGATTTGCTTTGTTCTCGGGTTTACGCCCCCCTTGGGGGAGGGCTGAAGATTGATGGAGGAGTTGACTATGTCAAAGATCAGGACAATCGGGTCGTTGGTTCTGGCTGGAGCGTTGATGGTTCTTGCGGGAACCCAGGCTTTCGCCGCAGGTGGGCAGGAGCAGAAGGGAGAGAAGAAACTCGTCGTCGGCTACGTGGTGAATTTCATGTCCCACGAGTGGTACCAGAACATCTGTAATGGTGCCAAGGACCGCGCAGGGGAATTGGGCATCGACCTCCGCATCGCCGACGCCAACCTGGATGTGGCCAAGCAGATCTCCGCAGCGGAAAACTTCATCACCCAGAAAGTGGACGTCCTGGTGCTGACCCCCGTCGACGCCAAGGCGATGGGTCCCATCGTGCGTCAGGCCGAGAAGGCGGGCATCCCCGTCATCACCGAGTCCAACGTGGTTGAAGGCGCCAAGACCTACGTGGGCATCTCCAACCAGACCGGCGGACGCAAGGCGGGCGAGTGGTTCGTCCAGTACGCCAAGGAAAAGGGCATCGAGCCCAAGATCCTCATCGTCGGCCTTCCCAACTTCGAAGACTGCCGCCAGCGTGTGGCCGGCTTCAAGGAAGCCCTGGCCGCTTCGGGCATCAAGTACGAGATCAAGCAGGAAGTCGATGGACAGGGCCTCAAGGAAAAAGCCCTTGCGGTTTCCCAGGACGCCCTCACCGCTCACCCCGACGTGAACGTGATCTTCGGCATCAACGACGATTCCACCACCGGTGGCATGGCCGCGTACAAGGCAGCCGGCCTTGATGAGAGCAAACTCACCGCCATCGGCTTCGGCTTCGAAGGCGCAGTGGGACAGGGTGCCCTGCTCTCCGGCGGACCCTACAAGGCAGCTTTGGCCATGTTCCCCAACTTCGTGGGCGTAGGCATCGTGGACGCCGCCCTGGCCATTTCCAAAGGCGAGAAACTTCCCGCCCATTTCGAGACCCCCACCACGGTTATCACCGCCGCCAATTTCAACACCTTCTACACGAAATCAGGTGACAAGAACGTCATGAACTACGAATCGATTCGCGGACTCATGAAGAAATAGACTATTCTATCCTTGTGGGAACGCTTCGCGATGGCGCGGCGTTCCCGCTGCTTCGAAACCAAAACCAGGAGTCTTCCGTGAACAAGAAATCAGAAGGGAAAAGGAACGGATTTTCCCTGGGTGAATTGCTCTCAGGCGAACAGGCGAGCCTCGTCATCGCCCTCGCCGTCCTCTGCATCATTGCAACCATCCTGACACCAGTATTCCTCACGAGCACGAACATCATGAACGTGCTCCGGCAGACCTCGCTCATCGCCATCGCCGGTATCGGCATGGTCCAGATCATCCTTATGGGTGAGATCGACCTGAGCGTCGGGTCCACCCAGGCCCTGGTCGGGGTTTTCAGCGTCTGGGTGCTGAACGCCACCGGAAGTATCCCCTTGGCCTTCGTCGCGGGTCTTGCCCTGGGAGCCTTGGTAGGCCTGATGAACGGCCTGCTCGTCACCAAGGCGAAGATCAACTCCCTTATCGCGACCCTGGGAACCATGGCCATAATCCGCGGAGTGGCGTTCGTGTCCACCGGAGCGGTTTCCATACAGGCAAAAATTGTCGAGTTCGAGACCCTCGGCACGGGCTATATCGGCCCCTTCCCCATCCCGGTGGTCATGACCCTCATCCTGTTCGCCATTTTCTACTACATCCTGCATCATACGGCTTTCGGACGGTATATCTACGCCATCGGCGGCAACGTGAACGCGGCCCGCCTCTCCGGCCTGCCCGTCGAACGCCTCAAGATAATCGTGTACGTCATGGGTTCCGCCTTCGCGGCCATCAGCGCGATGGTGCTCGCCGCGCGCATGTCCTCTGGGCAACCCAACGCTGGCCTGGGCTTCGAACTGCAGGTGGTTGCCGCGGTCATCCTGGGCGGCATCAGCCTCACCGGCGGTGTCGGCACCCTCACCGGTGCCTTCATCGGCATGCTCATACTGGGTGTGCTGAACAATGCCCTCATCCTGCTCAACGTCAGCTCCTTCTACCATGAGATCGCCCGTGGCGCGGTCATCATCCTGGCCGTATACCTTGACGGCACCCGTAGAAGGAACCTGCAGAAAAAGCTCATCAAGGCGACGGAATAGGGGCGAGCATGGACACTTCAATCCCCACGCCGACCACTTCCGTCCGGAATCCCGCGACAGTCGGCGATGCACCGGTCATCGAACTGAAAAAGATCCACAAGAAATTCCCCGGAGTCCACGCGCTGAAAGGCGTCGATTTCGACCTGCGGCGGGGTGAGGTCCACGCACTCATGGGCGAGAACGGCGCCGGAAAATCCACCCTCATCAAGGTCATGGCGGGGGTCTACGATTTTGATGGTGAATACCTGATAAATGGAGAGACAGCCAGGATCAACAAGCCACTGGACGCGATACAGCACGGCATCAGCGTCATCTACCAGGAACTCAACCTGGTACAGGATCTTTCCATAGCGGAGAATATCTTCTTCGGCCGCCTGCTCACGACGAAAACCGGCAGGGTCCTCTGGTCCACCATCTACGAAAAGACCGCCGAATACCTGGCCGATGTGGGGCTCAAGGTGGATCCCAGGGAAAAGGTGCGACGCCTCTCGGTTTCCAGCCGTCAGCTGGTGGAGATAGCCAAGTCCCTATCCCTCAACGCCCAGGTCATCATCATGGACGAGCCCACCTCCGCGCTCTGTCCCCAGGAAATCGAGAACCTGTTCCGCCTGATCGAACGCCTGAAAGCGCGCGGGGTGGGCATCGTGTACGTCTCCCACAAACTGGACGAGGTATTCGCCGTCGCCGACCGAGTTACGGTGTTCCGGGATGGCGAGCTGGTGGGAACCAAACCCACCAAAGCTCTGACAACAGAAAGCCTCATCTCCATGATGGTGGGCCGGGAACTTTCCGCCCTCCTTCCCAAGACGGCGCCGGTCCTGGGGGAGAACGTCCTGGACGTGAAAGGCCTGACGACAGAAAAAGTCACCAGGATTTCCTTCCAGGTGCGCAAGGGCGAGATCGTCGGCTTCGCAGGGCTGATGGGAGCGGGCCGCACCGAGCTCACCCGGGCCCTGATGGGTCTGGACCGGAGGACCGCCGGCAGCATCATGCTGGACGGCACCGAGTTGCCCCCGAACGACCCGGTGAAAGCCAGGGATCTGGGCATGGGTCTGGTTCCCGAGGACAGGAAGCTGGACGGCATCTTCCCGGATCTCAGCGTCAAGCACAACATTTCCCTCATCTCCCTGCGTGAACTCCGCAAGCGCTTCGGGATCTCCAAAACCCTGGAGAACGAGGCGGTGGACGACATGATCAAACGACTCTCCATACGCACACCATCATCGAAACAGTTGATCGCCAAGCTCAGCGGCGGAAACCAGCAGAAGGTCATACTCGCCCGCTGGCTCATCAAGAAGGGCATGAAGCTGCTCATCATCGACGAGCCCACCCGTGGCATCGATGTTGGCGCCAAGGCTGAAATCTACAAGATCATGGACAAGCTTGCCCATGAGGGCATGGCCATAGTGATGATGTCCTCCGAGATGCCCGAGCTCCTGGGCATGTGCGACCGCATCTACGTGATGGCTGGCGGAGGCATCACCAACGAATTCAAGGCTTCCGAAGCCACCCAGGAAACCATCCTCTCAAGTTGCATAGATTAAGGAAACACCCATGACCCATAGGCAAAGATTGTTGGCCGCCCTGGACAGAAAACCCACGGACAGGCTCCCCGTTACCACCCACCACGTGATGCCCTATTTCCTGGACAAGTATCTGGGCGGCGCATCGGTGCAGGAATTCTTCGAGCGCTTCGACCTGGACGCCATCCACTGGACGCTGCCGGTGAAACCCGATACGTCCAAGGGCGAATTCTTCACCCCCGATACAGGCGAGCCCGGCTTCCTGCAGATCAGACGCATCGAGTCGGACAAGTGGCGGATACGCTCCGAGGACCTGCCCCACAAGCAATTCAAGACGACCCGCTATACCATCGAGACGCCCAAGGGTTCCCTCACCTCGGTGATACAGGGAAACTCGTACACCGATTGGGTCGCCGAGACCCTGCTCAAGGAAAAATCGGACCTGGATCTTATCCGCGAATTCGTCACCCACCCGCTCTGCGACACCGCTGCGGTTCAGAAGGAAAGTGGGAGCTTCGGCGAGTGCGGCATAGTCCGGTCCTTCATCCTGCCCTTCGACCTCTACGGCCAGCCCGGCTGCTGGCAGGATTTCTGCTGCATCCGTGGAACAGAAAAAGCCATCATGGACACCTTCGACGACCCCCTCTGGGTGCACGAAGTCCTTGCCACACTGCGGGACCGCAAGCTGGACTACATCCGCTCCCTGAAAGGCTCCGGCTACGACCTGATGGAACTGGGTGGCGGTGACGCTTCCACCACCGTCATCTCCCCCACCCTCTTCCGCTCCTTCGTCCAACCCTACGACGCCGCCCTCATCGCGGCCGCCAGGGAAGCCGGCATCCGCATCGTCTACCACACCTGCGGCGGCATGATGCCCATACTCGAGGACATCGCTGACATGGGACCGGCGGCCATGGAAACCTTCACACCCCCCGAGATGGGTGCCGACGTTGACCTTGCCGAAGCCAAACGCCGCATCGGTCACCGGGTCTGCATGATAGGCGGCTTCAACCAAGCCCACTACTTCAAGGACTGCACGCCCCAGGCCACCCGCAACTACGTGCGGCGCTGCTTCGACCAGGCAGGCCCAGGCGGCGGCTTCATTCTGGCCCCCTCGGACCACTTCTTCGACTCCGACATCAAACTCATTGAAGCCTTCGCCGACGAAGCCCGGAACTGCGTGTATTGATGTGGCAATAGGGGGAGCAGGGTTAACGTTACAACCGCGAATTGCTGCCTACGGGAAACCCGAGAGATCGCTAGTCCTCGGCCAGTAGGCCTGCGGGTTCGCTCTCTCCCGTTTTTCCCGGGCGCGCAATTCGCGGCCGTTCCCGGTTCAGGTTTTGCCCCAAGACTGGCGACTCCGCCGGGTAGGCGGAGGAGGATACTCACCCATAATGAAGAAAGGGAATTTGACAAAGTATATTTTACGCAGTTGATCTCAATGCTTCCAAAATCAGCTATCCTGAAAATAAACAAAAGCCTGAAAACAATATTCGACATCGACTGAAAACACCGCTTACCAGCATGGTCTCGATCTGTGCCTTTAATTGGATACATGGCCCTGACTTCATGCGGAACCAGAAACCCGGAAATCTTGCGGGCCACAAAACAACCAAGCCAACAGTATGAACCCTGATTCCTCCCGAAAGAAAAAGAGTTACCTGCCGGAGTCGTTGGCTTTGGCCGATCAGGACGGAATACCGATAGAATCTCGTCGGTTATAACCGGCACATTGGAATCGGCGTTGACATTGGAGCTTAACCAATCTTCTCGAGGACTACCTTCTTGGCATGGGTATACATGGTGATGACATTCTCCGGTGGTACATCGGCCTGCAGATTATGGTTTTCACAGAGTACATACCCCGATGGCCCCAATTCTTTTATCCGCTTCTCGACCTCGGCCTCCACATCCGCTGTGGTTCCTCGCGGCATGACTGTATGGGCGTCAATCGCACCCCAGAACACCAGACGGTCTCCGAATCGTTTTTTCAGTTCCAATGTATCCATCCCTGCGGCATTCACCTGAATGGGATTCAGGATGTCCACACCAATTTCAATAAGATCATCCAGAAAGGGCACAATGGCACCACACGAGTGGTACATGAGTTTGGCCTTGGGGGCACGAGCCTTGATGAATGCCCAGTAATCTTTAAGGTAGGGCTTCACCATTTCCTGAAAGGTTTCAAGTGACATAACCGTACTTTGGGTCGTTGCCAGATCGTCTCCCACAAAAACCACATCCAGATACTCTCCCACGGCGTCAAGATATTGTTCCTGCCGTTTTTTCTGGTGTTCGGTCATCTTTGAAAGGATATAATGCATGATTTCCTTATTTATCAGAAGATCAACAAGGGTGTTCTGGAAGCCACGGAGATTCTGGGAGCGCTCCCATATTCCGGAATTGACGATGTCACCAACTATCGCATACCTGTTTTCCTCATGCAGCCGTCTTGCACGTTCCCTGAGCCCCGTGACCTCTTCAGGAATAACGGGATTCGGCCACGCGTAGTTGGCCTCTATCTGTTGAATGGAATCAAATTCCTTCAGAGGGCAGTCATAGAAATCAAAATACAAACCGTTGTCAGGCATCTTGAAGGTCACCCCAAAGCGGTCCTTGTACATGGAGGGTGATATCCATTGCTTCTGTTCGTAGGCATCGTAGTCTCCAGTCACAGCACGCGTATCAATCTGGAGCACGTCCAGAATTTCCTCATCACAAAGCATGATCTGGAAAGGACTGAACATCATTCGATCCTGAGCCTTTATCCCGAATTTCCCTTTCAGCTTATCGTAGGTGGCCTTTACAATCGAAGTACAATTTGTCGTTCCCAGATCAGTAGGTATCCTGTCAGGCATCCGGTGATTGATGGCTGCCAGCACTCGTTCTTTAGGTGTCATGTCGCCTCCTTTCCCAAAACCCGCCGGAACCCAAGGATCCACTCACATTCCCACAGTGGCCTGAATATGAGAATAAGAGGCATACCCATGCGTCCCTTACTTCAATTCCTCGTCGAACACAACCGCCACCTTTCCACATCCACCCATGGCCATGACTCGGTAGGCTTCGTCGGCTTTCTCAAGTGGAAAGCGGTGGGTCACCAGGTCCTCAGGATGGATGTGCCAGCGCACGAGGCGCTCCACAAGGTCTTCCATTTTCCAGATTGAGGTTACCCAGGATCCATAGATCGTCTTCTGGTCGTGGATGATGTCGGTGCTGGGGTTGAAGCTGACGCTTCCGCCTTCTCCAACCAAGGCAATTTTTCCCCACTGCCGGGCAGCACGGATGGCGAGTGCACGGCCTTCCGCGTTTGCCGAGCAGTCGACAACCCGCTCGAAGCCTCTACCTCCGGTAAGCACCTTGAGCTTCGGTAGTGATTCGGAGTCCGGCTCGAGAACATGGTCAACAAGCTTGAGTTTCCTCGCGAGTTCTATCCGCTCCTTGACCACCTCAACACCCACCAGCAGGTTTGCCCCCATGGCTTTCCCCAGCATAAGTGTGGCAAGCCCCACCGGTCCCAAACCCACCACCAGGAGTGCATCGTTGCCACACACTCCGATCTTCTCCAACGCTTCGTACACAGTACCAAACCCACAGGCGACCTGCGCTCCGTCGGTGTAGGATAGTTCATCGGGTAAAGCCACTAGGTCCTTCTCGTCAGCGAGAATGTATGGAGCCATGCCACCGTCACGCTGCCAGCCGTAGGCCGCACGGTGCTCACTGGAACAGCTGATCATGTATCCCATCCTGCAGTCGTGGCACACACCACAGCCGGAGATGTGGTAGACGATCACACGGTCACCTTTCCTGAACCGCTTCATTCCGGTACCACACTCTATAATCTGACCCGCGGGCTCATGTCCTGCAATCACACCCTGATAGCCTTCAGGACCCTTCCCCAGATGCTCGCGGTAGATAGCCCTGATATCTGAACCACAGATCGTGGAACTCTTGGTCTTCACCACAACCTGCCCGTGGCCGGGCACCGGTATCGGGTAATCGCGAAAAACCACCGTGCTGTTACCCGGCAACACCGCCGCTTTCATCATCGTATCCATTACTGGCCTCCTCGATATCAGTACTTTCCGAATTCCAGTGCCGCGTCGAACATCGCCACGACATTCTCAGGCGGAGTGTCTGGCTCGACATTGTGCGAGGTGGCAAAGATATACCCACCACCCTTTCCCATGATCTCCAGGGTCTCCTTCACACCAGCCCGGATAGTCTTGGGATCCTTGTACAGGAGTTCCTGGGTATCGATACCTCCGAAGAAGGTGATGTCCTTTCCAAACTCCTTCTTCAACCGCCAGGGCTCCATGTTCTTCGCGAGGGGCTGTATTGGATTAAGGATATCGACACCAATGTCGATGAAATCACCGATCACGTCGTACACTGAACCGCAGGAGTGCCGGTAGATCTTCGCATCTGTGTGTTTCCTGAGCGCCAGGATCATCTCCCGTTCATACGGCTTGAGGTGTTCCCGGTAATCATCCCTGGAGATGAGGAGACCATTCTGCATTCCCATATCGTCATAGGTGCTGACAATGTCTATCTCCTTTCCGATTGGTTTGATCCAGTACTCGATAAGCATCATGCCGACTTCGAAGAGCTTGTCCGACAACGCCCTGAAGAACATATCCTCGGTCTTCATATCGATCATCCACTTTTCCATTCCGCAGAGCAGGGAGTACATCAGGTGTGGGTACGCTTTGTACGTATCCTCAAGCACAACCTTCCCTGACTCCTTCTTGATCCGCCTGATCTCCTCGAGCTTTCCGTCAGCCATATGCCTTATGTCGGCTTCGGTGGGCCAGTAGGGATAGTTCTCAATATCAGCGATAGTTTCAGCATGCTCAAGCGGTCGCTCGCACACGTCGACATAGAGTCCGAGCTTTTTCACATGAAGTCCGCAACTGCACCCGAGGAGAGTCTTGCTTCCATTGGGGTAGACGATAGCGCCGGTTCCCACGGGATACTCGAGGACAGGAACATTGGTTGGAGCGTAGAATGTATCTCCACTGTTGGGCATGATGAGTCGGAAATCACTTCCGAATCTGTCCATGATGGCAGGATCCATGTTGTATACCTGATTCGCAAGGGCACTAAGAACGAAGGGTTCTTTCGGCTCCACACCGAGATGCCTGTACAGGTTGGTTGCACCAGGCGCCTCAGGCGCGCACTCCAGAATCGTCGTCTGGGCGCAGCCGCCAAAATTGATGGGAACTCGGTCAGGCTCCCGGTGATTCAACGCGGTGAAGACCCGTTCCCTCGAACCCCATGCTTTTACACTCACTCAGATACTCCTCATGTTCACTTTACGAAGATGCCATTAAATCAGTACTTCCCGTATTCATAAATGGTATCAAACATCGCCAGCACATTATTCAAGGGTGTTTCTTCGAGGATCGTGTCGTGGCTTGCCCCACCGATATAGCCGCCACCCGGTTTCATTATGTCCAGTGTTTCTTTTGTTTTCTCAATCACACACTCGGCATCACCATCGATCAGTACCTGACGTGAATCGATTCCACCGTTGAATAGGAGTTTATCGCCATACTTTGCCTTCAATTGTCTCAGGTCCATCCCGTAGCAATCAGGTTGGACAGCATGCACGCCATCCAAACCAACTTCGATCATGGATGGAATCAGCGGCTCGAATCCACCACAACAGTGAAGCATTACCTTCATCTTGTATTCATGCCCAAGTTCAACAAACCGTTTCAAGGGAGGAAGCAGAAAACGTCTGAATAGATCCACTCCCATCTGGGGACCGGTTTGACTTCCAAAGTCATTTCCGATAAAGAAAATATCAATATAATCACCCGAATCCTCAAAAACCTTTCTCGAACCCTCGATGTAGAAATCAGTAATGTGGGTAAAGATGAGATCCACCAGTTCAGGTTGGTCATACATCATGTAGAAAAGATTCTCCATGCCAACCAGGTCGATTGCATCGTGCCAGTAAAGCGCCCACTCCCCGCCGAGAATCGCGTACTCCCGGTTGTATGCGGTTACCTTCTCCCGAATACCGCCTATATCCACATATTTCACTTCCGGCCAGGAATAATTCTCGATATTCTTCTTTGTCGCATCCGCAAGCGGATATGACTCAGGCATCCCATACCCATAGCCATGCCGCAAGACACCAAACGGTGTCCGCTTACCCGCATCCTCCTGGGGCCATGATGGATTCCGGTACACGGAAAGAACCCTTCGAAAATCGTCATGGAACCTGATCCGTAGTCTCTCA
>Ga0172379_10005314_pt1 | contig 18102 bp, 27 predicted proteins | sample GrowelOW334metaG_FD_119756 | JGI IMG/M metagenome (GOLD analysis project Ga0172379, IMG submission 119756) | Groundwater microbial communities from an aquifer near a municipal landfill in Southern Ontario, Canada - Groundwater well OW334 metaG | ecosystem: Environmental > Aquatic > Deep...
CCTCGCCGGTGCCTGGGCGGCCCGGAAGCAATTCTTTCATCTAGGCGCCCGGGGCGCCCCGGCACGGCGAAACAAGGTGTTCCGCGTGCAAATTCCTTGTCAGTTTGCGAAAGCAGGGCTAGCGGATCCGGCCGGCGGTAGTCGTTCGTGTGGTCGTCGTTCGCATGGCGAAGCTCAAGGATAGCACGAGCTGGCGGATGTGCAAGGGCGGCGCCCGCAGCGGGAATCGAACCCGCCTCCCCTGCGCGACAAGCAGGGATCCTGGCCGCTGAACGATGCGGGCCGGTGATGCCCCGGTGCCCGCAACGGGAGTCGGACCCGTCTCCCCAGGTTGAAGGCCTGGCGTCCTGCCGATAGACGATGCGGACCGCGGCGCGGGCCTTCACGCCCGCGCGGTATCACGCCCGATCGGTTCCAGGGTGCGGCCGGTGAGACTCGAACTCACAGCAACCCGGTTAAGAGCCGGGTGCGCTGCCATTTGCGCCACGACCGCAGACGTCGGCGGCCCTGCACACGGCAGGGCGGCCCGCTTGCGCTTCGCACTGGCGCGGTCGGTGGGAGTCGGACCCACGGCCAGCGGTTTAGGAAACCGCTGCTCTATCCACTGAGCTACGACCGCATGCGGCGTCGGCTGCCCTGCGCACGGCAGGGCGGACCGCCTGGGTCTGCTCGGGGAAGCGGGACGGGAGGGAGTCGGACCCCCGACCAACGACTTAACAGGCCGTCGCTCTACCGCTGAGCTACCGTCCCCGCGAACACACCGCTCCCGCGCGCTGGGCGCGGGGGTCCGGTTCAGGGGGACGGGCAGGGGCTGGCGCATGGCAAGGTCGGAGCATGCACCCTGACGGCCGGGCTGTCAAGGAAGATTCCGGTGTCCGCCGGCCTCCGGACCGGCGCCGGGATGCCCGGGGTCACCTTTCACTCCTGCAATCCGACCTTCCACGTCTGCAATCCAGGCGCACCGGAAGATGGTCCAACCCCGCGGAATCACGTTGGCATCAGTCGTGCAGGTACAAGCTCCGCCATGTCCGCCGCCCCTCCGATCGAAGCCCCGCGCCCGTCCTGGGAGGACCTGCTCGCCGAGGGCGAGCGCCTGCGGGCCGACGCGATCTGGCTGATGCGCCGGGCGCGCCAGTCCGGCCTGCGGCTGCGCCGGCACGAGTGGATGGGCGGGGAGTTCCGGTCGCGCCGGCAGGTCCGCCGGCCGGCGACGGGACTTTCGCTGGCCAGCGAGATCTGGTCCTGGTCGCACGGCGCGCTCTGGGCGCGCGAGGAACCGCAGTGCCGGTCCTTCTCGCCGCGCCTGCCGGCCCTGGGCGCCTTCGAGCCGGAGCTGCGGGCGCTCGCCGACCGCGCCCGGTCGCTGGTCGACCGGATGCACGCGCGGCAGGAAGCCGCCCGCGCCGCTGCTGCCGCCGACCTGGCGCACGAGATCGACGACCTCGAGGATCTCTTCGAGGCCCAGCCGGGCCGCCGCGCCCGCACGGAGAGCCAATGAGCCACCAGCCGCACTTCGACGTCGACCGCAAGGGCCTCGCCCAGCTCCTGGAGCGCCGCGGCGAGGACTGGCCCCGGTTCGTGGTGTTCGAGCTCGTCCAGAACGCCCTGGACGAGAAGACGAGCCGCGTCGAGGTGCGGGTCTTTCCGGTGCCCGGGATCGCCCGGGTGGGCATCGAGGTCACCGACGACAGCCCGGACGGATTCCGGGACCTCTCGCATGCGTGGACCCTGTTCGCCCCCTCGGCGAAGAAGGGCGACGTCGCCCTGCGGGGGCGGTTCAACCTCGGCGAGAAGCTCGTCGCCGCGGTCGCGCACGAGATGACCGTCATCTCGACGAAGGGCGGCGTGCGCTTCGATGCCGGGGGGCGCCATCCGCTGCGCGAGCGGCGCGCGACGGGCACCCGGGTGCAGGTGCTGCTCAACGTCCCGCACGCGACCTGCGACATCCTGCGCCAGGCGGTGCGCGACGTGATCGTGCCCGAGGGGATCGACCTGGTCCTGGACGGCGAGGCGCTACCGCACCGCGAGCGGACCTGCAGCTTCGAGGAGACGCTCGCCACGGTGGTGGCCGACGGCGAGGGCGTGCTGCGGCCCGCGCGCCGCGTGGCCACCGTGCACGTGTACGACCCGGGCGAGGGGGCCGGGGCCTGGCTCTACGAGCTGGGCATCCCGGTGGTGCCGCTGGACGGCGACCGCTACAGCTACGACGTGCAGCAGAAGGTACCGCTCGGTCTGGAGCGCGACGGGGTGCCGCCGGCCTACCTGCGCGCGCTGCGCGTGCACGCGGCCAACGCCATGCCCGACCGGATCGACGCCGAGCAGGCCAACCGCGCCTGGGTGCGCGACGCGCTCTCCGACGAGCGGGCGAGCGGGCAGATGGTCGCTGCGGCCGTCGCGGCCCGCTTCGGGGAGAAGGTCGTCGTCGCCGACCCGAACGACACGGAGAGCGCGAAGACCGCCACGTCCCGCGGCTACACGGTGGTCCACGGCAGCCAGCTCTCGGCGGCCGAGTGGGAGAACGTCCGCAAGGCCGGCGTGGTGCCGAGCTCGCACGCCCTCTTCCCGACCCCGGGCTCCGAGGTCGATCCGTCGCGCACCATGCGCCTGGTGCCGCGCGAAGAGTGGACGCCCGGGATGCGGGTCGTCGCCAGGTACACGCGCCTGCTGGCCGAGGCGTTGCCACATTTCCGGGGCGGGGTGCTCGTCCTGGTGGCCCGCGAGCCGCACGAGAGATGGAGCGCGAAGTTCTACAAGGCCGAGGGCGGCCAGCCGGCCCATGTGTACTGGAACGCCGGCACCCTGGGCGCGGAGTTCTTCGACCGGATCGGGCGCGAGCGGGCGCTGCCGGACGAGGTGGTGGACCTGGCACTGCACGAACTGGCACATCAGGACGGCGGTCACCTCGACCACGCCTACCACGAGTTCCTCTCGCAGGCCGGAGCCTGCATGCGCCGCCTGGGCCACCTCGACGAGGAAGCCCTTGCCGAGCTTGGCCGGAAGGAGTAGGAGACAATCATGGAGAAGCCGCTGCAGGATGAGTTGACCGCGCTGGTCCGCGAGGAGATCGGGCAGGCGCCGACCCCGGCTGACGTCAGATGCTTCCAGGAGGCGCTGGCGTACCTCGCCGAGGCGACCCCGAGCGTCGACGGGACGACCTTCGGCTGGACCGGATGCCGGGCCGGGGAGATGATCGAGCAGGCGCGCATCGAGATCAATGACCGGATCCGGTTCCTGGAGCGCGCGTGCCTGCCCCTGACCGTGGGCGACACGATCCGGGTAGACCTGACAACCCCGGCCGGTCTCTACTGCCATGACGCGAAGTTCCTCGGCCTCGACGATGAGGGATGGATCGTCCTGGGAATCGGAGGGGGCCGCGTGCATGCCCCCCGCCTCCCGGAGCCGGGTCGCGGCTCCATGATCGCTCCCGAGGACCGGCAACGGATCGAGACCTGGCTGGCGGAGCGGCGGGCGGCGGACAGGACCACGCCATCGAAGCGTGATGCGCCGCCCCTGGAATCCGGCAACAGGAAGCCCCTTCGACGGGAGCCCAAAGGCGGGTGCGGGAGGAGATGACCATGGACCTGATCCAGATCCTGGACAGCCTCATCAGGACCGACCGCCGGCAGGGCAACGCCCACGAGGCCGCTTCCCTCGCGGGGCTGCGGAACCTGCTCGCGACGGGGCAGTACAAGGCTGCCCACCGGCGCTACCAGGGTCTGTCCTCGTACTGCCAGTCCGCCCTGCCCCTGCTGCTCCGCAAGGTCTGCGAGGAGGAGCCGCAGGCCTCCTGGGAGGGCCGCGCGGTCGAGCAGATCGCCGCCGACATCCGCCTGCGGGAGATGCTCGGCGAGGCGCGTCGGGTGCGGGAGGAGATCCAGGCCCAGGCGAAGAAGCTCGACGGGGCCTTGTCCTTCCTCGAGGGCGGGATCACCGGCCTGCAGGAGATGCTGGCGGCCGCCCCGGCCCGCAAGGTGCCCGGCAGGGGGAAGAGGTAGCCCATGGACCTGCTCAAGGAGCTCGCGGACACCATCACCGCCATCCTCGACTCCGCCCGCAAGAGGGAGTCGGCCGAGGAGCGGGCCGGCCAGCGGCAGGACGCCCGGGACCTCCGGGAGGTGCACGACCTGCTCGTCGCCCGGGAGTTCCATAAGGCCGGGAAGAATTTCCGGCTCCTGGACACCTTCGTCCGGGAGGCCGTGTCGTCGGACCTGACCGCGGTGCTCACCACGGAGCCGGAAGACGACTGGGACGATCTTTCGTACGAGCAGATCGCTGCCAGGATCGCGCTGCCGGTACAGGAACTGCGCCTGGAGGCGGCGCGCCGGAGGCACGAGGACCTGGCGATCGAGGTCACGCGACTGCGGGCGATCCTGGCTGGCGGCACCGTGAAGAAGGGAGCCTGACCATGGGCGACAGACACGATCGCGTCAGGGCCTGCGCCGGTTGCGGCGCCGAGATCAGCGTGGCGTACTACCACCACGACCGTCAGGGCCTGCGCCCGGCGAAACCGGTGCGCCTGGGCCCGCTGCCGGAGCACTCGGTGTTCGTCTGCGCCACGGAGAGGCACGGCGATGCGCACCCCATGCAGGCGTGCCTGGACAAGGCGCGGCGCAAGGTGCCGGTCTGTCCAGGCTGCGGCGGTCGGATCGAGCAGGGCACGATAGCCGGCTTCCGGATGCTCTGCGAGCACTGCGAACACGTGCTCGTCACCCGGCGAGAGGCCGAGTCCACGGCCCGCGCGCAGGGCATGCAGTGGGTCGTGGTCGATCTCGACGACCTGGCACAGGGCGACTACCGGCACACGCGCGAGGTGGCCGAAGGGGCCGGGCGCCTCGCGGACCTGCTTGGCGTCGCGCTGCGGGCGCCGGGGGCGCCAGCGGCCGGGGAGTTCGACCCGGAGCGCGACCGGTGCGCGCGGATCGCCGTGCGCGACCCGCGGCCGGGTCCCTACCCGTCCGATCCGCCCAGGCTACGGCACGGGGAGCGGGATCGCCTCGCGTACCTGGATGCCGACCAGGCGACGGCGCTACAGAAGGCGGTCCGGCTGCTCGCCGACCTCTTCGCGGCGCAACACCGCGCCTCGAGCGCGATGGGCCGGGACCTGCTCGGCTCGCTCGTGCGCGGCGAGGTCACGGTGGAAGACTACAACCAGGAGGCCATGGAGCAGGCGCAGGTCGTCCTGCCGAAGACGGGAGGCCGGTGATGGGTGACGAAAAGAACAAGAGCCTGCAGTTCGGCAAGACGCCCTGGGACGGCCTCTCGCACGAGGATCTGCTGCGCGAGACGCAGCGCATGGCCTCGGCCCTGATCCGGGCGCGCAGCGTCCTGCAGCAGGTCTGCCAGGGCCGGGAGGAGAGCCCCTACTGGCGCCCGGACGGCCTGGGGGGAGACGCCCTGGCACGGATCGACCAGGCGCTGGTCCGGTACGACGAGGCCGGGGACTGGGGCTGCTACCGGGCCTTCTTCCGGTACGCCGACAGCCTGCTGTTCGCGGCCGGGCCGATGAACGATCCCTGGTGGATCTGCGACCGGTGCAAGGGGATGCAGTCCCCCTGTGGACCGGACCAGGCCGGGGCATCGACGTGCTACCGCGCGGGATGCGAGGGGCAGGTGCTCCGTCCGATCACCTGGCAGGACCTGGCGCCGGGGCACGACGAGGAAGGGTAGGGCGACCATGTCGAAACGGCACGGCAGGGGGCGCCTCCGGGCGCCGGTGATGGTGGCACACTTCCTCTCCGAGGACGGCCGGCACCGCATCGAGATCGATCCGGAGTCGGACCTGTCCGATCCCGAGGAGGTCCTCGTGACCTTCTACCGGTTCGCGACCAGGGACGGACCGATCCTCTACAGCTTCTACGGGACCTGGGGCACCCGCCAGGGGTTCCTCTTCACGGCCTCGGTGCCGGAGGACCTGGGCCGGCCTTCGGACCCGGAGGACCTGCGGGTCCTCGAGGAGGCCTCCCGCGGCCACATGCCGAAGGTCCTCACCCTCGCCCGCCAGCAGCAGCCGGGCTGGAAGCGGCTCGCCATCGAGGCCGGCTGGATCTCGCCGGAGGAATGTGGCTTCGACCGCAACCGGCCACCTGCGGTCCCGAGCTGGGTCGGCAAGGCGCTTGATGCCGGCTGGCGTCCGGTCATGGATCCCGACCCGGGGACCTTCATCGACGACGGGAGCGGGGAGACTTCCGGCAGGGACGACGAGGCCGCCTCGCGGGACCTGATGCAGGACTTCGACGAGGACGCGGCGCGGTGCGGCTTCGATCCCTTCCAGCACGTCGTCTTCTACACCGATTCCGGCAGCCTGATGACCTGCCTGCTGGGTCACGGCGGGGGCTTCGGTTTCCGGGCCTGCGACGGCAGCCCCCTGATGCGGATCTTCGCCCCCCGGGAGCAGGCCGTCGGGGTCCTGACCAGCCGGGCCGAGGAATCGAAGCAGGAGGACATCGCGCGGATGTTCCGGGACGGAGGGGCGCTGATCGTGTCCGTCGTGCTCGGCATGGAAGGGGAGCCGGAGGATATCTCGATCACCCGGATGGCGAGGGCCCCCGTGGCCGCCCCCGGGGCCGGGACGCCGTCGGCGCCGTCTCCGTCCCGTCTCCTGAACTGAGCGCCCGGCCCTTCCGTCCACGGACGAGCCGTGCTAGGTTGCCGCCAGCGAGGAGAGCCATGCGCCGACGTGTCCACCGAGAGAGTCCCGCTCCCGCGCCCGCCGCGGCGCCGCCCGCCACGCCCGTCCCGGTGATCGTGCCGTTGCGCTCGCTCGGGCCCGGCGACGTCATCCAGCTCCGGGCGATCGGCGACCGGGGCGTGCCGGAGCGCCTCGATGGTGCGTATGCCACGGTGTGCCGCGTGATGATCTCGCACCTGGTGGTCGAGCTGCAGGCGGACCGGTCCCGGCGCGAGATCCGCGATGCCGAGGTGCTGGCCCTCTGGAGGAAGGCATCCCGATGAAGACCTCGATCGACAAGGCCATGCACTTCGCCGCGCAGACCCTCGGGTCGACCCTGGGGGAGGCCGGATATCCGGCCGCCAGCCGGGCGCTCCTGGGGGCGCAGGACGCCGCCGGGGTGGTCGCGGCCTGCCGCAACGTCGCGGCGAGGCTCCAGATCCTCCACGCGCCCGCCCCGTTCCACGAGGCCTGCCGCGCCCTCGAGGAGGCCGCCACCCTCGGCATCCGGGGTGACCTGCAGGAGCTCCGCCCGGCGGCCGACCGGCTGACCCGGGCGCTCGTCGCGGCCTCGGGCGGCCGGTTGCAGGAAGGGGGTCGTTGATGGACACCGTGATGCCGAGGGACGCCGTCGCGTGTCCGCCCGCCATTCCGGTGGTCCGCATCACCGGGTCCTCGCCCGGCACCCTGCGCTGCCGGGTCCTCTGTCCCATGTGCGGGCGCTGGGCGGACTGGCTGGCCCCGGCCGAGGTCCGGCGGCCGGCTACGCAGCGCTGGATGTGGAAGCACGAGCAGCAGATGGCGAGCCGGGCCGTGGACCGGATCCGGGACGGGGGCTGCACCCACCTCGATCCCGCGACGGCGCCCCACGATGCCGCCCTGGTCTGGTGGTTCGAGGCCATCGGCGTCCGGTAGGAGGTCCCGATGTCCGGTGTCGAGCTGCGCATGGATCCGCGGACGCCTCCGATGACGCGGGAGGCGTTCTGCCGGAACCGGCCGGCCTTCTCGATCGCCCTGGACGGCTACGTCCACGGCGGACCGTGGTTCTCGCGGGAGGGGCCGCACGCGAGCTTCAACCACCACGAGGGCGTCGACCGGCTCTCGACGCGCGCCACCTGCGCCCAGGTGCTGATGGCGATCCGGCAGGGCCTCTTCGATACCTTCCGGGAGGACGGCCTGCCGCGGGCGCTCGTCTGGGCCGACGACTGCGACGAGGACGTCTGTACGGCGTGGTTCCTGCTGCACCACCCGCACCTGGTCACGCACACGATCAACCCGCTGCTCAACCGCCTGGTGGCCATGGAGGACGCCCTGGACTCCACGGCCGGGGCGTACCCCTACCCGGCCTGCCTGCCCTCGCTCGGCGAGCTGGCCTGGGTCTTCGAGCCGTACCGGCGGGCGCGCGCGTCGGGCCTGGTGGACGGGCGGGATCCGGCGGCGCTCGCCGGGGTGGTCGAGGACGTGGCGGGCCGGATCGCGCGGCACATCGTCGGCGGAGGCAGCCAGCTCGCCCCCGACCTGCGCTACCGGACGCTGCACCAGGGGCAGGGCTGGCGGCTGGTCGAGGAGCTCGGGGCGCAGGCGCGCACGGCGCTCTTCGCCGACGGCGTCCGGGCCTTCGTCGCCGCGCGGCCCCGCCCGGACGGCCGCTGGACGTACACCGTGGGCCGGATGAGCCCCTTCGTGCCGTTCGACGTGCCGGTCCTCCTGGCCGCCCTGGATGCCGCCGAGGGCGGCGAGGTCGAGCACTGGGGCGGTGGCAACACCATCGGCGGCAGCCCCCGCATCGCCGGCAGCCGGCTCGGTCCGGAGGAGGCCGCCCGGATCGTCGGGGACGCGCTGGACAGATCCCGGGGAGGGACGCCGTGAATCCTCCGATGCCGGCGGGGCCACCCGGGAACAATGGCCTTCCATCCATGGCGGATCGTCTTGCGGAGTTGCAAGGTCGCCGGACCGGACGGACCGGGGATCGCCCCGTTCCCGGGTATTCCGGCCGGCCGGAGCGTGCCGGCCTGGTCCATGCAACATGGTCGAGGTCGTGATGGGAAGCAGGAGCCGGATCGTGTTCGTCGACGTGGAGGGGGGCGAGGCGGCGCTCGAGGCGCTCCGTGCCTACCTCCTGTCCGGGGAGACCGGCCATCTGGTGGCCACCGCCCTCCCCTTCAAGGAATACACCGGCCGGAGACGGGCGACCCATCCGGAGCGCGTGCTGGTCGTGGAGATCCGCACCGGATGCGCCCAGGCGCTGCGCGACCTGCTCTCCACCCTGGACTGGCGTGACACGGACAGGCACGGGGCGTGGGCGGCCCGGGTGCTCCCCCAGCCGAAGAGCGTCCTGCCTCCGGCCAGCAGGCGGGTCGCCCAGGCGGACCTGTGCACGGGCGGGCCGCAGGCGATCGTGCAGGCCATCGCACTGGCCGCCGCGCTCGGGGCCGAGGACAAGGAGCACCACCGGCGGCCGAGGGGCGGCGCGGAGATCGTGAAGGCACTGGGGATCAGGCGCTGGCGGCAGGGGCACGAGGGATACCTGCGCAGCGCCTACACCGCGGTGCGCTGGCACCTCGAGGTGCAGGCGAAGGAGGCCCGGCCGGCAGGGGCCGCGAGGGAAACCGCTCCTCCAGCCGGCGATCCGCAGGAAGACACGTAGGGGCAGGCCATGCGCTGCGAGCGATGCCAGCACGATCCGGGAGGAAGGCCGACGGCCGACTACTGCGTCGTCTGCGGCCGCAATCTCTGCGCGGCCTGCATGGCCGGCGGCTGCTGCGGGCACGTGCCGGCACGGAGCGGCATGGCCGAAGACGAGGCCGCGACCATCGCCGTGCAGCAGGTCACCCGTCCGGAAGCGGCGCCTGCGGTGCCGACGCCCTGGGCCTCTCCGGCGGCGCCGCCGCGCGGCAGCGTCCGGCGCCGGCAGACGCTGCGCTGCCCGCTCCGGCACATCGTCGGCGAGGGCATCGACGAGCACGGCGTCAACATCGAGACGCTCGAGTGCGGGCACGTGGTCCGCCGCCGGCAGGACTTCATCGGCGAGACCAACGCCGTCCGGCGCCGCTGCCGGGCGTGCCTCCGGGAAGGGAAGGCGTAGCCGTGTCGCATACCAGGCATTTCGAGACCGAGGACGTCACGTTCCACTTCAACCCCGACCTCTCCGGCGAGGTCGGGATCGTCACGAAGGGCGGCCAGATCTCCGTGCCCGGGCAGGTCCTGGCGTTGTTCGTCTTCGGGGTCATCTACGACCGGATCATCTACAAGGTCGAGATGTTCAACCCCCGTGGCGCCTTGCGCTGGCTCCTCTCCGATTGCAACCCCTGGCCGCGGGCGTGAGGAGGTCGGGATGGCGAGGGTGGTCCAACCGGCCGCCACTCCCCCGCCCAGGGGGCCCTTGACGCCGCCCACCGGTCCCGGATAGGGTCCTCGTGCTGGCGGCCGACGCTGCCGGCAGGAGCCCGATGCCGTCCTTCGGATCCATGCCTCGCCGCCCGCCGCCGGTCCTCGAGGGCCAGATCGACCTGCCGCTCCGGGGCGGCGCCCGCCAGGCGCTGCAGGCGCTCGGAGCGGACGCGCCCGCGGCCGTACCGGCGCCGGCCCCGGCCGTCCCGCGGCCGGTGGACATGGGCGCCGTGGCCGCCCTGGTGCAGGGCAGCGCCCCGGCACCGCGGAGACCGGAGGTGCCGGCGCCGCCACGGACCGCACCGGTCCCGCCGTCCATGCCTCCCGCCTCGCCCGGCCGGTCGCACGCCCGCGCGACGTCCGGGAAACCCGCGCCCGCTCCCGTCCGGAAGAAGCGCGGCAAGGCCCCGCCCACGCTGCGCCGGGGCCCGCCCCCGCTCTACTGCGAGTGCTGGCAGTGCGACAAACCGAGCACCATGGTGGTGACCCGGCGGGACGGCGAGCAGCACGGCTACTGCGAGGTGGATGGCCGCGCCTGGCTCAGCGTCCTCAAGGACGTCGCCGAGGCGGAGGCCGCGGAGGAAGGCCGGCAGGCCGGCCCTGGACCCGGAGGTTGTACATGCACTGGATCGTGACCCACAGCGACGGCACCGAGGAGACGGTGGAATCGATCTTCGGCTCGTTCGGCCTGCAGGACCTGGCCGGGAAGACCACATCCGACGTCGTCGAGGTCCGACCCGAGGGGCTCGCGTCCCGGGCCGACCTCGAGCGGAGGATCCTGGACCTGGAGATGCAGGAGGAACGCCGGGAACGCTTCGACGACCCGGAGTTGTCGCCGGAAGACCTGTCGGAAATCGCACTGCATGCGGACCGGGCACGACGGGGCGCCTGCAAGGTGCACCGCAGGCGAAGGGAGTGCCTGGCCGCCATCCATGACAAGGTGAAGGACATGCTCCGCCGGTGGCCGTAGTCGCCTGGTCGGTGCCCTGGACACGGAGGCTGTGGACGTGTTAGGTTGGCCGGCACGCGGTGGCACATGCCGCCGCAGGAAGGGTTCTCCATGAAGGTCCGTCGTCGTGCGATGCCGCTGCCCGAGGTCAAGGGCCGCGGCCTGAAGGGATCCGTGTCGATCACGGCGGAGAAGGCGCACCAGCCGAAGATGCGCGGGGTCAAGGACAAGATCGAGTACGAGGTCAAGGCCGAGGAGCAGGAGGTCGAGAAGGACGGCAAGAAGGTGAAGGTCAAGGTCGACGTGAAGGTCGTGAAGAACACGCGGCCGGTGCTCTTCCCGCGTTCGACCTGGGCGCACCTCGGCGCGAAGTAGCCGATGCCGGCCGGAGCCCCCCTCGACCCGGTCGTCGCGGCCGCGGAGGCGGCGGCCCAGGCCTGCCTGCCGGTTGGCGAGCGGCCGCCGTCGATCGTCGCCGAGGTACGTGCCTTCTCGTACGAGCGGGCGACCTGGCGCGAGGTGACCCTCGAGGAGGCCCGGTGGGCGACCCGGGAGATCCTCGCGCTCGCCGAGATCATCGGACGCACGGAGACCTGGGTCATCGCCCGGTCCGGCCCGCCGCTGTACGTCTCCGGGCGCTGGCTCGCGATAGACACCCCATGGCCGTTCTACGAGGCGCACGACCGGCAGGAGCGCTGGCCCACCCTGGCCGCGCTGCTGGAGGCGTGCGGGCTCGCGGAGGAGGCCCGCGCGGTCGACGGCCTGGTCGGGCACCCCCGCTGCGCCTGCGTGGGCGATACCCTGCGCCAGACCGCGCGGAAGATCGCCCGGCTGCGCCGCCTGGTGCGCAGCGCCTGTGAACTCGGCGTCGAGACGCCGGAGTTCCCGTACACGAAGCTGTACCGCTCGCGCTGGCGGCTCGACCACGAGCCGAACCCGGAGGGCGTGCCCGACGAGGCGTTCCGGCACGCCAGCATGGCCGAGGCCTTCACGACCATGGGGCTCGACCACCTCGCCGGGGCGGCCCGGCGGGCCTTCGCGGCCGTCCGCGCCCCGGCGCGCCCATGAACACGCCCGACCGGGTCGTCGCGGTCCTGCTCTGCTGCTGCTCGTGCTACGGCGCGGCGTGCTTCGGCCGCTTCGTGCGGGACCGCTTCCGCCTGGCGCCCCAGCCCGCCTGGAGCCGGCTGCTCGCCGGGGCAACGATCGCGGGGCTGGCCGCGGCCCTGTGCCGGTCCCCGGCGGGCACTCCGGCCTGCTTCCCCGTCGCCTGCCTGCTGGCGGCGTGGTTCCTGCTGGGCCTCTTCAGCTCCGGACGCATCTGAAGGTCGGCACGGACTGGCACTGCACCTCCCCGCATGCTAGGATCTCCAGTGCGAGACCGATCCGGGCCATGGTGCCCGGGGTAGGCCTTGCTCGAAATCCGTGTCCGCCGTGCCCGTGCCCCGCCAGGGGACCGACACGGGCTCCCGCCCGATGGTGCGGCAGGTGGACGGTGCGCAGGCCCGCGGTGCTCTTCCCGCGGGCTTTCGCTTGCATCCCGGGCCGGTCCGGCGCAAGCTCGTCCTGCCGGTTCCGCCTACCGGACCGGGCGGGAGCGCTCCATGGTCCTGGACATCACCTTCCTCGAACTGCTGGCCGGGATGGTCCTCGTGGCCGTCGGCTTCCTGGCCGCGCTGCCGTTGTTGAAGGCGCGGAGGCGGTCACCCGCCCTGACGGAGGCCGCGTCCCGGGTGCTGCCGCCCCTGCCGGCACCGCCCCGTCAGATCCTTCCGGCGGACGACAGCGACCTGAGTCTCGCAGCGAACTTCATGGCCGACCGGATCGTCGACCGGATCTTCGTGGAGCGCGGCGCGATCGACAGCCGCGAGATCAAGAAGGCGCTCATCGACCTCTTGAACTGGTACGGCCGGCGGGTGACCGGCCGGCCGGGGGCGGCGCCACGCGAGGAAGCCTCCGGGTCGCCCGTCCCGGCACCGGGCGCCCGTCTGCGCCTGCACCGCGGTCCGGTCCGTGGCACGAGACGGCGCTGACGGACCTCCCCGGAGGGCGCGCGGCGCGTGGCGATCCCGCGCTTGCATCCTCCACGCGGCTTCGTGTATGCTCCCGCCTGCGCCCGCCGGTAGTGGCCTCGACGGGAATGGTTCCTGGCCGAGGTCCGTCGATCAGGTCCGTCCGATCCGTCCGACCCGGCGGGCGCGTTCCTCCTGAACCGGAGTGGATCATGCGACTCCCGTCTTCCGATCTTCCGACCCGCCGGGTCGCCGACCGCATCGCCGACCGCATCCGCGAGTCGGCGGCCCAGGTCGTCTCCCGGGTCCAGATGCAGGCCAACGGGGCGACGCTGACCTGCCTCGCCTCTGTCATGGCCCACGCCCGCCGGACCGCCTGGGACGAGGTGATCGCCACGCTCGTCCGGATGCGCGAGGAGGACCAGGACGGTTCCCCCCCGCCGATGGCCTTCTACGACGGGCTGCTGCGCTTCGCCCGTGCCTCCGCCCGTGAACTGCCGGCGATGCTGGAGGTGGTGCCCCCGCCGGTCCCGCCGGTCGTGGACGAGGCGGAGGAGGGGGAGGCCTGCGCCCGCATCGGGAACGGACTGCGCCGGATCGCCCTCACGCTCTGGGAGGCGCAGCCGTGGCCTCCGATCGGCGACATCCGGCGGGCGATGATGCAGGCGCGGCTCGACGTCTTCCAGCGCCTGGCGGCCAAGGTCGGTCCGCGACGCGGTCCGGAGGCCGACGAGGAGGCGCGGGCGCGGATCTCCAGCTACGCGACCGACGAGGCCGACTCCGCCCGCCTGCGGGCCGCCGCGAAGGACTGACCGGGCACCGTGCCGTCCACCCCCTCCGGCCTCGTGCCGTACCGCCCCGGAAGCCGCCTGGACCGGGTGGTCGCCGGCCTCGCCCCGTGGACGATCGAGGAACGCGACAACCTCGAGACGATGCGCGGCATGCCGGACCGCTGCTGCAGCGCCGTGGTCACGGACCCGCCCGGCGGGACCGGGTTCATGCAGGAGGGATGGGACGGGGACCGGGGCGGGCGGGACCGCTGGATCGGCTGGCTGGCCGAGCGCATGGCCGAGGCCCGGCGCGTCTGCGTCCCGGGCGCCATGTCGATCACCTGGTCGTTCCCCCGCACGAGCCACTGGACCGGCATGGCGATCGAGGACGCCGGCTGGTTCATCACGGCACAGATCATCCACCTCTTCGCCCAGGGCCGGCCGGTCCCGCCGTACGGCCTGAAGCCGGCGGCCGAGACCTGGTGGGTCGCCCAGGCGCCCCTCGGGGGCACCCGGGAGGAGGACCGGGCCGCCTGGGGCACCGGCGGCCTGCAGATCGAGGCGGCCCGCCAGCGGCCGCAGGGCGAGAAGGAGTACGGCCTCGCCCCGGCGCGCTGGCCCTGCACGGTGGTCTGCTCGCACGCGCCCGGGTGCCGGCGGACCGGCGTCGCCGCCGTGCCCGGCGACAGGCGCCGCGGCGGCGGGAAGCGTCCGGCGGGCTTCGGCAACGTCGGCGCCGACAAAGGGGACGGCCGGCCGTGCTCGAGCGGCTACGCCGGGGACGACGGCCTGGAGCGGTTCGAGGCCTGGGAGTGCGTCGAGGGCTGCCCGGCGCGGGAGCTGGACCTGCAGGCCGGGGTCCGCAAGAGCGGCGCCTACAGCGGGAAGCGCCGGGCCGATCGCGAACGCCACGCCTACGGTTCATTCGCCGGCACGCCGGAGGGGCGCGGATCGGCCGGCTCGGAGGGCCCGGCCTCGCGCTACTTCCCGCAGTTCGCGGCGGACATGGAGGCGCTGGAGCTCGAGTCGCGGTTCGTCTACGCGACCAAGGTGCGTGGCCGCAAGCGGGACATCGTCCTGCCGGACGGCACGATCCGGCGCAACAGCCACCCCACGGTCAAGAACGTCTACCTCTGCGACTACCTCTGCGCGCTCGCCTGCCCGCCCGGGGGCCTGGTGCTCGATCCCTTCGCCGGCACCGGCTCGATCGGCGTCGCGGCGCTGCGCCGGGGGATGCGCTACCTCGGCTGCGAGAACGATGCGGAACACGACCCGCGCTTCGCCGAGGTGGCACGCTGGCGGCTCTCCCGTCCGTGGGCGGGGGTCGGGGGCCTGCAGGAGCGGCCGGGGGCCGCGTTCGGGATGGAGGTACCATGACATTCAAGGAACTGCTGCAGAAGTACAAGGTCGAGCCCGCCTGTGCGAGCGGCGTCGGGGCCGGCTGGGTCCCGCTCCTCGACCGGGCGTTCGTGGAGATGCAGGCGGCCGGATGGACCCCGGACCTGGTCGGCATCGGCCAGATCAAGGAGAAGTTCGGCGATCTCCGCTGGTACATCCATCCGGCGGCGGACTGCCCACCGGACCTCGCCGGCACGGTCCAGGCGATCGTCTCCCGCGCCGAGGAGGAGTCGGCATCGGTCTGCGAGGAGTGCGGCGGGCCGGGGCGCGGGTGCAGCACGGGCTACGGCTGGCTGCGCACGCTCTGCGAGGCCTGCCAGGCGCTGGTCGAGGCACGGCTCCTCCGATGACGCCAGGCCGCGGGGGAGGCGTAGGTCGTGCCATGATGTGCCACTGCCGTACGATTCCGCTGGACGCCGGCCTGGCCGTGCGTATCCTGTCGGGGTGGTGATGACGGACGCACCGGACGCGTTGCTGGTCGAGGTCGCGGACACCGAGACGACGGGCTTCCCTCCCGGCGCCCGGCTCGTGGAGATCGGCGCCGTGCGCATCGATCTCGCCTCGGGGGTCGAGGTCGCCCGCTTCTCGACGCTGATCGATCCCGGCATCCCGATCCCCCGGGGGGCCTGGCGGGTGCATCACATCAGCCGGGCCATGGTGCGCGGGGCCCCGGACGCCGCCCGCGCCCTGGCGGACTTCTGGGCCTGGCACGCGGCCGGCCTGCCGCTCTGGTTCCACCACGCCCGCTTCGACCGGGACGTCCTCGCTGCCGAGTGCGCCCGCACCGGCGTGTGCCCCCCGGCCCGGATCGACCTGCACTGCACGCGCAACCTCGCCCGCCTCGCCCGTCCGGGCCTGGCCAGCTACGCGATCGCGGCACTGATCGGCCCGTTCGGCCTGGGCATCGAGAGCGAGACGCACCGCGCTCTCGACGACTCCCGCCTGGCCGCCCGCCTGCTCGCCGCCTGCCGGGCCGCCGGCACCCCTCCCCACTGTCCCTGCGGCGCGATCGGTCCCGGGCCCGGCCCGGCGGTCGCGCCTGATCCCGCAGCCAACGCCGAGGCCCTTCATGGTGCGTAACAGCAAGCATCCCCCGTCCCCCGAGAGCCTGCCCGACGTGGATCCCGTCGCCGCCGCGGTCGGCGACTTCAGCCCGGAAGCGGGCCTCCGGGACCTCCCCGCCCCGGACCCTGCGGCCGGCCGGTCCCAGGAACGCGTCGCATGGTTCCGCGAGCTGCGCCTGGCGGTCGCCGACGTCTCCCGGTCGCTCCGGCGCCTGAAGGCGATCCTCTGCGACCGGGTCCGGGACCCGGCCGACGAGGGCGCCTGGAAGTTCGCGCTGCGGCATCCGGACTGGTGGTCCAGCCCGCAGGTCGCCCGGGGCATGCTGATCTGGATCGATGAGATGCTCGGCAACCTCAGCCGGCCGCGGACCGACCCGCCCAGTCACGACAACCTGTGCAAGTGGGACGACCGCCTGGCCACCGAGATCCAGGCCCAGGACGAAGTGGTCATCCCGGAGGGCGGGGGAGGCATCGACGAGGAGCCGAATTGAAGCGTGCCCGGCCGGCCCCGGGGATCCCCGAGGAGTGCGTGGGGTTCCCCGACGATGAATACATGACCTGCGAGGACGGCCTGCCCGAGAACCACTTCTACGTGGACCTGCGGGGGCTGCCGCCCGAGGCGATAGCCGAAGTGCGCGAGGCGGAGGCCGCCCTGCTGGCACTCGGGGAGGACGCTGACGAACGGCAGGTCTCCGACCTGGCCGAGTATGCCGGCTGGCTGCCGGGCATCGACCCCGGCGTGGCCACCACGGTGGCGGCGCTCTCGATCATCGGCGCCTGCCCGGTCACGTCCTGCCGCGGTGGCGAGGGGTTGCTACGGTTGACGGTCACGGTAGTGTTGCGTTCCTTCCCGTGGTGATGGATACTGAGGAGCCATGAAGGCCCTCGTCGCGTTCGCGCATCCGGAGACCAACCCGGGCAAGCTCGCCCGGCTGGAGACGTTGCGCGCGGAGTACCTGGCCTACGTCCAGGCCTGCATCGACCTGATGATCGCGAAGCGTCAGCCACACCTGTCCCTCGCGGAGTTCCAGGCCTTCTTCCCGCCCTCGGAGAAGCTCACCAGCCAGTTGCAGAAGTGTGCGCGGCACCAGGCTGCGGACACGGTCTGGACCATGCCTATCGGGTTTTCACCCAAAGGGCCAGTCGGCCGCTCCAGCGCCCCGGCCGGCCGGGGTGACTGTGCCAGCCTGAGACCGCCCCGCCCCGTCCGCGCGGCCTTGCAGGTTGCGCGCCTGGCCGCCCGGTGGGACGCTTGGGCATGGACCCCCGCGGCTTCCCGACCAGCCTGCCCGAGTTCAAGGACGTGTTCCCGAACGAGCCGTCCTGCGACGCCTACCTGGAGAAGATCCGCTGGCCGCAGGGCTTCATCTGCCCGTGGTGCGGCGTCGTCGGGGAGCCCTACCGCTTCGCCAACCGCCCCCGCGTCCTGCGCTGCACATCCTGCGGGCAGGACACCCACCTGACGGCCGGGACCGTCATGGACCACACGCACATGCCGCTCTGCACCTGGTTCTGGGCGGCCTACCTGGTGACCACGCAGACGCCGGGCATGTCGGCGCTCCAGTTCCAGCGCCAGGTCGGGATCAAGAGCTACGAGACGGCCTACATGATGCTCCAGAAGCTCCGCGCGGGCCTCATTCGGCCGGACCGCGACCTGATCGGCGGGGGCTACCCGGTGGAGATGGACGAGACGTTCATCGGCGGTCGGACGCGCGGCGAAGGGCGCGGCGTCCACCACAAGGCCACGGTGATCGGCTGCGTCGAGGTCCGCGAGGGACGGGAGGGCGAGCCGAAGACCGCCTCGCGCCGCGAGAAGCACCGCCGCGGGGTGCCGCTGCGCGGGAAGATCTAC
>Ga0172379_10005315_pt1 | contig 18099 bp, 18 predicted proteins | sample GrowelOW334metaG_FD_119756 | JGI IMG/M metagenome (GOLD analysis project Ga0172379, IMG submission 119756) | Groundwater microbial communities from an aquifer near a municipal landfill in Southern Ontario, Canada - Groundwater well OW334 metaG | ecosystem: Environmental > Aquatic > Deep...
AACCCGAGCCGGGTCGAGGGTGATGTAAAATATCCAATTGGGGTACTGAAACGGTAAGTTTCGATTCCTACCGAGGGGACATGAAGTAAAAACAACACTATTTGGTGTTGTTTTTGCGTAGTGGCCCCGAGATTGTAACGCCTACCCTATTTAGAATAAATGCATTATAATTAAAACATGAATTTCCTTAAACAAATCATTGCCCTTCTCTTTATTGTCGGAGTTGGATATGTTCTCTATGACGTTGCTGTATCTTCAAGAGATTCAGGTTTTTTGACACTAAAATTAAATTCCGACAACACAACGACATTTGCAGGAACTGTTCTTTCAAACAACAATTCCTGTTCAACTCCGGGAGGAAGCCCTGACTGTTCTTTAAAGGTTCAGGTTGGGCAAGATACCGTCTTTGTTCTTTATGCCTATAGCGATGCAAAGTTTTGTGCGAATGAAGTTACGGCAATGTCCGGAAAAAATATTTCATCAGGAAAAAAAGTCCAAGTATACGGACTCTTCGAGAAAAAAGGACTGACAAACACAATACTTACTTGCCCTTCAACGAATTTTTACATTAAAACTATTTAACATAAAAAATACCCCCGAGGGGGTATTTTTTATTACTTTGTTTTTTTGATCATTTTTACCAACCGTGATTTCTTTCTGTCTGCGGTGTTCTTTTTAATAACACCTCTTTTTGCAGCCTTATCGATTGCCTGATACATTTTCGGAAGAAGTTTTTCCGCCTCGCTTGTTTTCTTTTCCGAGATCAATTTCTTAACCTCTTTTACCGCGTCTTTCATTGCTTTTGTTCTGCGGATGTTGAAAACCTGCTTTCTCTTTGAGCCCCGAAGAGCTTTTTTTGCTGACTTGATTATCGGCATGTTGCAAATTAAAAATTAAAATTGAAAATTGAAAAATGACGCCGAGATACAACGTTTGTTTTTCAGTTTTTAGATAGTACCAGATAAAGCGGGAAAATGCAAATTTTCAAATTCATGCGCCCTTTGCTACAATACGAGTATGATATCACACCTCAAAGGTGCCATAATCGCTGAAAATGAACGATATATAGTACTCGACGTACGGGGAGTAGGTTATAAAATCTATGTAACGACGGAAACAAGAAAACAAGCCGGGAAAACAGCTGAAACCTCCCTCTGGACACATCTTGCTGTTAGAGAGAATGCTCTCGATCTCTATGGTTTCCTGGAACAAACGGAGCTCCAGTTCTTTGAGCTCTTGACCACCGTATCGGGAATCGGCCCCAAAACAGCACTTGGAATAATGAATATTGCCCCCATAGAATCAATCCTTACCGCTGTGGCAAAAAACGATGCCGGATATCTCACAAAGACAACAGGCGTCGGAAACAAAAACGCTCAAAAAATCGTCCTTGAATTAAAAGGAAAACTAAATGGTTTTACTTTCGAATCCGCCGAGGTTTCCTCTGAAGGAGCCGATGCGTTGGATGCGCTTCAAGCATTGGGGTATTCCCTCAAGGAATCAAGAGATGCTTTAGGAAAAGTGGGGGAGACGGCAAAAACACCGAGCGAAAAAGTGAGGGAAGCATTAAAAATACTTGGAAAATAAATGGAAACAATATTGAGAAGGATAAAAAAACTTATCCCAAAAAAGATATTTTTGGCTATTCAGCCGGCATATCATTACACCCTCGCGCTTCTCGGCGCGATTCGTTATGGTTTCCCGTCAAAAAATATAACCGTCATCGGGGTGACGGGGACAAAAGGAAAATCAAGTGTAACTGAATTCTTAAACAGTATGCTTGAAGCCGGCGGAAAAAAGACGGCGCTCGTAAACGGGATTCGTTTCAAAACAGGAGAAAGCTCAAAACCAAATCTTTTCAAGATGACCATGCCGGGGAGAATGTTTATTCAAAAAAAAATACGAGAAGCCGTAAATTCCGGTTGCGAATATTTTATCTTGGAAATTACTTCCGAGGGGGCAAAACAATTCCGTAATAAATTTATCGAACTCGACGCCCTTATTTTTACGAATCTTTCCCCAGAGCACATAGAATCACACGGATCATATGAAAAATATAGAGAGGCAAAGCTTTCCATCGCCCGAGAACTTGAAAAATCTCACAAAAAAGAAAAAACTATTATCGCAAACAAAGACGATTCTGAGGGCGAAAAGTTTCTCGGTATTTCCGTAAAAAACATAATCCCCTTCTCTCTTTCCGACGCAAAACCTTACAGTGCGCTCGCTGAAGGAGTCTCCCTCACCTTTCAGGGTGAACATATTGAATCGAATCTCCCCGGGGTTTTTAATATTTACAACATTCTCGCCGCGGGTTTTTGCGCCAGACACTTCGGAGTAAGTGCAAAAGATATCCGCCGAGGAGTTGAAAAAACACAAAAAATTCGAGGGAGAATGGAAAAAGTGGAAGAGGGGCAATCTTTTAATGTCTATGTGGACTACGCCCACACGGCGGACTCCCTTGAACAAGCATACCGATCGCTCGAGGGCCGACGTCTTATTTGTATTCTCGGATCAACAGGAGGAGGTCGTGATATATGGAAACGCCCGAGAATGGGAGAAGTGGCCGACAAATATTGCAATGAAATAATCCTCACAAATGAAGACCCTTATGACGAGGATCCTAAAAAAATAATAAATGAGGTTGCTTCGGGAATAAAAAACAAAAAGACGGAAATCATTTTTGACAGAAGAGAAGCTATCCGGTCAGCCCTCCTCCGCGCAAAAAAAGGAGATGCCGTGATCATCACAGGAAAAGGAACCGACCCTTATATTATGGGAGCAAATGGAAAGAAGACCCCGTGGGATGACGCTAGAATAATTCGCGAAGAATTAAATTCACTTCTCTCAAAAAAATTCTGATGGTATTATGAGAGTATGGAAATTCAAAAAATAGAGTCCTTCCCGGAAAGTGGTGGTAATGATTTTAAACCCCAAAAAGCAATACTTGTTATCATCGGGTTTCTTTTTGTTGTTTGGTTCCTCTGGTTCCTTTTCTTCCGTGTTGGATTTCTCAATATCTCAAGTTTTCTAAACTCCGGGCAGAACAACGCAACCTCCACTCAAAATTCCGGAAAAATAAATCTCCCTACGGAAAAATCTCTTTATAGCGGGTGGATTAAGATAAGTGATATTACCTATGCTCAAGAAAATTATCCGACAAAAGAATACATACTCATATCTGTAGTTCAACCAAACCTAAGTGCAGTAGACGCTTCAAAGTGGAAGCTTGTAAACAGTTTGGGTGAAACAACCCCTCTTGGACAAGTAGCAGAACTTCCCTCTTTCGGAAAAGTAAATACACTTTCCGCCCTTAAATTGAAGGGGGGCGATGAACTTATTATTTCAACCGGGCGTTCTCCGATTGGCTCTTCTTTCAGAATGAATTCATGTGCTCCGTATTTTGAACAATTTCAAGATTTTATTCCACCGATTGAAACGTACAACTGCCCGAATGCCCGCTCAACCTCCGGATATTCATCTCTTTCTTACGAATGTCAGGATTTTGTAGCAAATTTAAGAGAATGCGAAACACCGACACAAACGATACCGACAGAATACGGTTCCTCCTGTAAAACTTTTGTTGATGCACACGTTGGATATGCCGGGTGTGTCTCAGATAGAAAAAGAGAGCCGGGTTTTTACTCAAACATTTTAAGAATATTCCTAAACAAAGACCGTGAACTCTGGAGTCAAAAAGATACGATTACCCTCCTCGATCAAGATGGGAAAATAATCGATCAAGTAAAATATTAAAAAAGTAACCTCCGGAAACGGAGGTTATTTTTAAATTCCCAAAAACCGAAACAGGGCCACCCCGAAAGAAACCGATATATTCAGAGATTCCTTTTCTCCCAACATCGGTATCTCCGCGACAATATCACACCTTTCTAAGAGAGAGGGTGGGAGACCGCCGACTTCACTCCCAAAGATAATGACTGTTTTTTCGGAAAGCGAGACGGTTTTATAGTCCACTGAATTCTGCGCCTGTTCAACAGCAACAACACAAAACCCCTCCTTCTTCAGCGAATCGACGAGGAGTAGCGGGTCATCACAATACCCCCAGGGAATACTTTTTTCCGCACCGAGGGCGGTCTTTGATATCTCTTTGTTAATTCGTTTAAATTTATCAAAAGGCCGGGGGGTTATACCCGTAAGATATATTTTTGAAACACCGACAGCATCCGAAGTGCGAAATATCGCTCCAACATTATATGAACTTCGGATATCCGGTAAAATAACGCGGACTTCTTTTTTGTTTACAGACATATACAAAATGACTTTTTAGCGTTATGATAATAACACTATGTTAAGTTTATTTCCACAACTTTTTGATTTCGGCTTTGCCTTCACTTTCCTTCTTCGGGCAATAACCGCTTTGTTTTTTATCTACGAAGGAATCCTTCTTTTAAAAAAAAGAGAACATTGGTTTCAAGTTTGGGAAAAATTAACCCACTGGCCTCGACTTATTCTCGGTATCTTTTCTCTTTTGGGAGGAATTATGCTTTTTGTCGGGTTTTTGACCCAGGCTGTAGCTATTCTTCTTTCTGTAACGGCAATAGGCTTTTCTTTTCTTGATATTTCATCTCCGAACAAAAAAACCAAATATTTTATTCTGCTCGCTGTTCTCGCAATATCGTTTCTCTTTTCGGGCCCCGGTCTCTGGAGCTTTGATTACCCCCTATAGCACAAAAACCATCGGAAAAACCGATGGTTTTTAATTTGTCTGCGGAACAAGCAGTTGCTTCGCTTGGGCGGAAAAAATAAAAACCCTTTCGGGTTTTTAATTTGTCCGCCCAGCAGGGCTCGAACCTTACAGGTTCAGTATCCCAATTGGATATTTTATTTCACCCTCGGCCCGGCTCAGGTTCGTAAAATATCTCAATCGGGCTTCGACCCCTACCCGCGAGTGAGGAGCATCTCACTCGCTTGGTCGGACAACAAAAAATGCCACAACAAATGGCATTTTCTTCTTGTCCGCCCAGCAGGGCTCGAACCTGCGACCCCCTGCTTAAAAGGCAGGTGCTCTACCAGCTGAGCTATAGGCGGATTACTTCTTTTGTTTCTCTTTCGATAGCTATTTTGATGCTTTTGGTTTCATATCTACCAAAACAGCTATAGGCGGATAATATTCGGATATGTTTTCCAATATATCACATTTTTCTTATTTTACAAGCAAAACAACAAGCCCTTATCCCCCTAAAACAAACTTTTCCATTTGCAGAGATAATTCCCCTCCATGAGACCGGATGTCGTGATACATAGAAATAAGTTGTTCAAAAATACCATCAAGCTCTTTTTCAGAGAACCGATTATTATACTTTGTCCACTTCCCTGTTTTTTTGGCTAAAAGAGCGTCTTTAATCTGCCATATAAAGGCCCCATGAATCCCCTCAGGGGCGGAACCTTCTCTAATCAATGTTTGATAGATAACCCACGCTTTGGGAAAATTTTTATCAACAAAAGCATTTGTAAGATCAAAAACACGAGAATCCTTAGCCTTAGGCTTTTTGTCCTCTCCAAAGACATATACTTTTTCAGAGTTTTTCTTTACTGTCTCCGTTGTTTTCTTATCGGGGATAGTATCAAAAATAATAAAAGCATTTTCCGTATCTTTCATTTTTTGAATTTTTGAAAGGATCTCTTCTTTAATATCTTTTTCGCTCAAAAGACGGTCCACCACGACAATGCTCTTTTTTTCGAATAATCCCTGAGAAGAACACAGTGAATCTATGGCGTTTTCCGAAAAATTACCCGTGTCCATAACAAAAAACTCGGCATCGGGTCGTTTTATCCGCATCGTCTTTATAAGCTCGTCTTTCTTTGTGAGTGATTTTTGATATTCAGTTCCGTATACAAAAAAGATCATGTATTTATTATGCCCGCGACAAAGCAAAAAGAAAAGCCCCCTTTAAAAAAGGAGGCTTTGTGGTTTCTCTAAAAAATCGAGGAGAAGAAGAAGTAAAGACTAAAAGAGTTCAAAATAGAGTAAAAAGCAGTCGAGAGAAGTATCTCAGACCGTCTTTCAAAAAAACAATCTCGAAGTTTTTCGAATCTTTCCGGCTCGTTCTCATAGGCCCCCTCAGAGAAAAGCTGGAGAGCGTCCTGATAAAGTACTTTTACAACGTCCCACCCCCTCGCCAGCTCAAAAATTCTTTTAGTGCAAAGCCCTATAGAAAAGAGCGAAAAAACGATGATTCCGATATTTTTCCCGACAAAATACGCGCTGATATGGCCGTCTTTATCCTCGTTAAACAAAACAACACAGAGAACAAAAAAGGCGACATTCACAAGAAGGGTGGCGGTTATCTTTTTTATGTTCAATTTTTTCTCCTGTTTCCAATATCTTTTCCAAGACTAGCACAAAAAGAAAATATTGACAATATTAATTATTACTTGTATATTTAAATCAATAGTTTTTGTTCCGAGGAAAAACAAGTGAATACTGTAGTATATTTGACTGTTACTGATACATACTTATACCGATGGTACCAAGAAGGGGTTCGTTCTCTCACTGAATTCAATCGACGAATCTCTCAAAACCCGAGCCTGTTTGGCGGAGAAACGTTAAAGATTGGGGCAATCGGCTTTGGCATCATCCAAATGATGCGCCACCGAGGCATTACCCCGCCCCACGAACTCGATCTGGTGCAATAAACCAAACCCCGGCTTTCTATGCCGGGGTTTTCTTTATTTATTTTTTTCAAGCGAACCCCATCTTTTTCCTGTTGCAGATTCAACAATGAGAGGAACAGAGAGCGCGCATGTTTCTTCCATCGCTTTTTTCAAAATAGGAATCGCGTGATCAAGCACATCTTCGTTTACCTCAAAAATAAGTTCGTCGTGTACCTGTAAAAGCATTTTTACGGTCTCTTCCATTTTTTTGCCGACAATCGTTTTTTCCACGCTTATCATCGCCAGTTTCATTATATCCGCAGCGGTCCCCTGAAGAGGGGCGTTCATCGCCATTCTCTCGGCCATTGCGCGAACATACGGGATATGTGAAGAAAATCCCGGAAAATATCTCCTTCTCCCAAAGAGTGTTTCCGTGTATCCGTTTTTTGAGGCAAAACGCTTTATTTCGTCAAAATATTCGGCAATCTTTGGAAATTTTATAAAATAATTAGCATGAAATTCCTCCGCCTCAGCACGAGTTCCCCCGAGGTTACCCTGAAGAGCCGTTACCCCCATTCCATATATAATTCCGAAATTAATAACCTTTGCCCTTCGTCGCATTTCTTTTGTTACCTGATCCTCGGAAACACCGAACACATGAGCAGCCACGGCCGAATGAACATCTTTCCCTGTACGGAAAGTCTCCACGAGTACTGGATCCCCTGAAAGAGCAGCGAGAACGCGCATTTCTATTTGAGAATAATCTATGGAAAGAAGAGTGGAACCCTTTTTAGCGACAAAGGCATCTCTCACCGCCATTCCATAGTCTCCGGTAGCTGGTATGTTCTGAAGGTTGGGATTATTAGAAGACATACGCCCCGTTGTTGTTCCCGTCTGAATAAAGCTGGTATGAAGACGGAGGTCTTCGGCAATCATATTCGGGATATTGTCGATATATGTCGAAAGCAGTTTTTGGAGCTCCCGATACGCCAATATCTCGGAAATGATGGGGTGTTTGTCTTTCAGTTTATCCAGTTCCGATTCACGAGTACTCCGCGCTCCACCTTCGGTCTTTTTCATCCCCTTGGCAGTAAGCATAAGCTTATCAAAAAGAACCTCACCAAGCTGTTTCGGAGAATTGATATTAAACTCACTCCCGGCATGTTTCCATATTGCTTTTTGGTGTATTTCAGCTTTTTGGTGGTATTCCTTGGAAAGTTTTTGAAGATATTCGGTATCTACCAAAATTCCGCGTTCTTCCATTTTTTGAATAATGGGAATAAGGGGTAGTTCTATTTCCTTGTAAACTTTTTCAAGCCCCCGAGAAGAAACTTCTTCCATTATCCATTTTTCCGCTTCTTTAAAATCTTTTTTTCCGGAAAATTCAAGAATATCTTCAATATCCGGGTTTGTCATTTCGGAATTCAAAAGCCAAAGAGCGATGGCTGTTTCCTTTAATTCCTTTTTATCCACCACATAATCTTGAAGAGAATCCTGTTTTCCTTCCGTTTCCAAACCTTGTCCGAATACTTCGGGCAATCTTGCTCGAAGCGTTCTAAACTCAAGGTCTCCCAATATTTTCTCAGAAGCTTCGCGATCAACAGCATCCCCCCATTTCTTTTTAGGGATTTCAAAATCAATTTTTGCGTCGCGTCTAATCGTTGCGAGCGCTTTTGAAAAAAGAGCGTCTTCCTCCCCTTCTCTCAAGAGTTCCAGTATTCGAGGCTTCACTCCCGCTTTTTTAAAAGACTCTTCGTCTTTCTTTAATTTTTTATAAATATCTTCTATTCCGCCGAATTGCTGAATAAGGAGGGTCGCGCTTTTTTCTCCGATTCCTTTTATTCCCGGTATGTTATCAGAAGAGTCACCAGCAAGACCTTTGTAATCAATAATTCTTTCCGGCCCGAATCCGTACCGCGTCTCAACCGCTTTTTCATCATATAAAACAGTATCTGAAAGACCTTTTCGGAGAGTATAGACGAGAACCTTCTTACCATCAATAAGTTGCATTGTGTCCATATCTCCGGATGCAATTATCACTTCCACATCTTTTATTTTCTTTGCAATTTCAGAGATTGTTCCAATCATGTCGTCGGCCTCAAATCCCGGAAGTTCATATCGAGGAATGCCAAACGCATCTAAAATATCACGGCTCCGAACAATTTGAGCAATAAGAGCGTCTTCTGTTTTTACTCGGCCCGCCTTATATTCCTTATACTCTTCATGTCGAAAAGTGGGACCCGGAAGATCATAGGTAGCCACAATATAGTCGGGCTTCAGTTCTTTTGCGAGCTTAAAAAGAAATGCGGTAAAACCATAAAGAGCGCCTGTCGGCTCGCCTTTTGTGGACACAAAATCAGGGAGTGCATGATACCCCCGATGGAGTATTGCGTGCATATCAAGCAAAACCAAACGTTTTTTCTTATCCATAGTATCTCTATAATACCAAAAAACCCCGCGAAACGCTTGCGCGTCCGCGGGGTTGTAAGAAAAGTTTTTTATTTAACGGGAATAGAGTATTACCTCTTTTCGTTCATCCGCATTGCTGAGGAATGGTACACCTCTTTGCGCAGGTGAAGCGACTTTTCTTGAACCCGTCGTCGATTTTGCTTGCAAGGCTCGCGACACCCCGTTTTTCATTACTTTACGACATTAAAGACTCCCAGAAACAATCACTGTGTTAATCCTTTTTTAGGATAGCACACTAAACAGAGTAAGTCAACACCCTTCCGGTCTCGTTTTTATGTTCAAAATCTATGTAAATCGCATCTTCGGGGAGAATATCAGCAACTCTCTCCGGCCACTCAAGGAATATAAGATTACTTGAACTTTTAGCCATCTCGTCCCACCCAAGTGTTTTTAATTCTGAACCGTTTTGAAGCCGGTAAGCGTCTATGTGGATAATATGTGTAAAAGATCCGGCATCTTCGATTTTTCGCCCTATTTTATAAACCTTTTCGATAACGAACGTCGGACTCGTAACCGTTTCTTCTATCCCAAAAATTTCCGCGACCGCTTTCACAAAGGTCGTCTTTCCCGCTCCAAGGTCTCCCCTAAGTAAAATTATACACGCCTTATCCTCATCTTTTCCACGCGTTTTCAACAAGTTTTCCACAAACCTTTCCGCTATAGCTTTGGTGTCTTCAAGACTGTTGCTCTCATACTTCATACAAAAAATAGTAGCACATCTTCCTAAAAACAAGAAAACCCCCGAGATGGAGGCTTTCTTTTGGTTTATACAGGAAGATTGGTTGGAGGAAGACCTTTTTCTGTTTTTGAATATGGGCTCACAGGAATCGGAAAAGCCTGCATTTCGAGAAGAGACTCGTTTGATATTTTTTCAGCGTTTTCAGTCTCGATGGCTTCATCTTTCTTTTCCTCTTTTCCCTTACAAAAGAAAATGAAGAGAAAATAGAGAGCAAAAGCAAAAAGGATATGTGCAAGGATCATCAAACGGTCGCGAAGAGTTAAATCAAGAAACGAACGTGTCCCTGCGGCAGCAAGACCGGAATCATTAGTTGTGGTTGCTTTTCCATTTATGGTGTTTCCCGTAGATACAGTCGTTGTAGAGAGTTTGGTATAGGTATGAGTCGGATTCGTATTAATCGTCCCTGTCGGTTTTGGTGTCGGTTTAACGGTTGGTGTTGTTGAGGGGGGAACATATGGAGCAACGCCTGCTGTTCTAAAGCTAAACATTAACCCCTCCGTTCTTCCCTTCGCGCTCTGAACAACAGGCTGGAAGAAATATGTTGTACCTGGAAGAAGTCCGCTGATTGTTTCAGACAAAGGAGAGGACGGCCCTGCTCCAATCTGTTCGGCGACGGTCACATTTCCAAGATCAGGTGTCTTTCCCCACTTAAACCACCCGTAAGTATTTGTATTTTGAGCGGGAAAAACAGAAGCGTTGAGTTGCATTGAGTTCTCAGTAACATTTGTCGGGTTTAGGGTAGCAACGGATTGAGTATTAACAACCCCGGGATCAACCGTAATGGGAACAATCGGGTTCGGTGTTCCCGGTTTAATATATCCGTCACAAGAAACACTCACGAACGGATTATCATAGTTTGCTCCGGTTTTAAAACTTACTTCGCTTCCATGAGAAATATCTGAAGAGTTTTGGGCCACCATACGGAAATAATAAACCGTGTCGGGGCGAAGAGCTGTTAATTTTGCAGTAAGATCCTGTGAACCTGTTCCTATTTCGGTCCAACGCGTCCACGCGACAGTATGAAGAGATCCGTTTCCATATTCAAACCACCAAATAGTATCCGTTGATCCTCTGGGGTCAACAGTACCGTGTAGAACAGCACAGTTATTCCCAACAAAAATAGGGGAAAGTGTTTGAACGCTCGGACTGTAAGCAAAAGACAAAGACGGTACAAGGAAAAAACCGATAAGAGCTCCGACAAGGAGAGAAAATCTTGTTTTTTGTGTTTTCTTGAAAAAATTCATTTTTTTGTTCTTGTGGGGTCATATCAAAACACCCCTTTATTTAGTCTTTTTTTGTATATAAAGTATACTACAAAACGCATATTTTGTCAATATGCCCCATGAACGGGGAATGGGGCTAAAAACCGTATTTTAAATCCCTGTTGTTCTCAGGGGTTCGGTGGTATTATTATAATAATAAGCTCTATTTTTTAGATTTATGCCTCAATTTGACGAAGAAAAACAACTAAAAAAGATCGACGATATCCGACTTCGGGAAGAAGAAGATCTTGCGAGGATTCTTGCTGAAAAATACGGGATACTTTACGTAGACCTCACCGTAACAACCATCGACATGGACACCCTTAAGCTGGTTTCGGAAGAAACAGCTAAAAAGGCTCTTTTGGCACCTTTTCATGCTGTCGGAAAAAGACTCTATGTCGCTGTTCATTCTCCCAAAAATACCGATACCCAATTTGCAATAACAGAACTCGAACGCCAAGGGTATTCGATTGTTCTCTATATGGCTTCAACGGCCAGTCTTGAACATGCATGGGCGAGATATAAAGAAATATCTTTTGCTCAAAGCGAAAAGGCCGGAATAATGGAAATTTCCAATAAAGATATTCTTTACTTTCTTGAACAACTAAAAAGCACCAATGAACTCAAGAGTTTTGTCGACGAAATGATCCAAAACAGAGAAAAAGTGCATCAAATTTCGAGGATTCTCGAGATTATCTTGGCCGGAGCTATTAGCACAAATGCTTCCGATATTCATATTGAACCAACCGAAATAAATGCACGCCTCAGACTTCGTCTCGATGGGGTACTTCACGATATTACTTTTTTTGATACAAAAACCTTTAAACTCATTCTTTCCCGCGTGAAACTGGTTTCAGGAATGAAACTTAATCTTTCTTCTGTTTCTCAAGACGGTCGTTTTAGTGTCATCTTAGGGGAGATAGAAATAGAAATTCGCTCCTCAATTTTACCCGGAACATATGGCGAAGCAATCGTGATGAGAATTCTCAATCCGAATATTATCAATATCCCCTTCTCTGCTTTAGGCATAGATGACGCCCTTCGAAAAGTTATCCAAAACCAGATAGAAAAACCAAACGGAATGATTCTCACCACGGGGCCGACGGGCTCAGGAAAAACAACGAGCTTGTATGCCTTTATGCGGGAAATATATACCCCTGAAGTAAAAATTATTACGATTGAAAATCCTATTGAATACCACCTCCCCGGAATAGTACAAACACAAACAGACGAGAAAAAAGGATACACTTTCTACGAGGGGCTTAAATCATCCCTCCGACAAGACCCGGACGTGATAATGATCGGAGAAATTCGAGACAATGAAACAGCGCAAACAGCCGTAGATGCGGCTCTTACCGGACACCTTGTCTTCTCAACTCTTCACACCAACAATGCAGCGGGTGTTCTTCCCCGTCTTATCGGCTTAGGAATAAATCCAAAAATCATAGGCGGAGCACTCAATCTCGCACTCGCACAAAGACTCACTCGTGTACTCTGTGGACACTGCAAGAAAGAAAGCGCTCAAACAGAAGAAGAGAAAAAAACTATCGATAATATTATACACGGAATGGTAACAAGGAAAGTCGAAAATCACGGGAAGATATGGAGACCGGTCGGATGTCCGGAGTGCAATAATACAGGGTACAAAGGTCAGATTGGTCTTTATGAGGGTATTATTATTGACGCCATCATAGAAGAGATACTCGACAAAAATCCAAGCGACCGTGAAATCAAAGTAGCATCCAGACATCAGGGTATTCTTGATATGCGCGAAGACGGAATAGTGAAAGTTTTGAACGGAGTTACTTGTCTAGAAGAGCTTTATCGTGTTGTGGATATGTCGGGGGACCGCTAAAAACAAAAAAACACCGATAAGGTGTGTTGTGGTAAAAAAATTTTCAAGTTTGTTTTGACTTCACGTCAAACATGTCCCAAAAACGCTTGTTGTTTTTTAAAAAAGGTATACGATAAAAATCAGAAAGATATTTTTTGGCAAAAAAAATATGCTTTGTAATTATCCAAGCAATCCTCTTAGTAATAATTGGTATTGGCACTAAAAGTTAGGAACTCCCTTAAGGATAATTCCCGTAAGTATGCCGTGAGGCATACTACCGGAATGTCCTCAGTGAACACCCGGAAGCGAGGGAACGCTCGATTGCTTAGATAATTACAAGGCACATTTAGGAAAGCTGTCTTTACTGTCACTATTTTCCTTTGCTTGTATCCTATCATAAAATATAATTTATGTCAAGCGATTTACTAAAAAAGCCTAAAGAAAGCGCGTTTTTGGACAACACACTCCGTCCGGATGTTTGGGAAGAGTACATCGGCCAAGACAAAATAAAGGAAAATCTCCATATCCTTCTCACCGCAGCAAAACAACGGGAGCATCCTCCGGAGCACCTGCTTTTTTACGGCCCTCCAGGGCTTGGAAAGACAACCATTGCGCACCTTATCGCAAAAGAAACAGGGAGTCAAATGAAAACAACGTCGGGTCCGGCGATTGAAAAAGTCGGTGACCTTGCTTCTATTCTTACAAACCTCTCGCCGGGTGATATTCTTTTTATAGACGAAATTCATCGTCTGAATAAAATGATAGAAGAAGTTCTTTACCCAGCGATGGAATCGGGAACACTTGATATAATCATCGGGAAAGGACCCTCTGCTCGAACAATCCAACTTGAGCTTCCTCCTTTTACTCTTATTGCCGCAACAACACGAGTCGCACTCCTCTCCTCCCCTCTTCGGTCACGCTTCTCCGGTGGAACCTTCAGATTAGAATTTTACACAGAGGCTGAAATAAAAAAGATTATCGACCGTTCAGCAAAGCTCCTTGGTATTGAAATAGACGAAGGTGGGGCAATAGAAATTGCTAAGAGAAGCCGGTTTACCCCAAGAACCGCAAATTATTTCTTAAAAAGATGCAGAGACTATTCACAGGTCCACAAAATACCGCTCGATAAAGAAACGGCAAAAAAAGCCCTTCATTTACTTGAAGTAGACGACCTCGGACTCACTTCCGCCGACAGAAAAATCCTCGAAGTCATTATCCAAAACTACAACGGCGGACCGGTAGGCTTGGGGACTATCGCCACTTCCCTTTCAGAAGAAGACGCCACAATAGAAGAAGTAAACGAACCATACCTCATCCAGATCGGAATGATGGAAAGAACTCCGAGAGGTCGTGTCGTAACCCCGAAAGCATTTGAACACCTCGGGTACGAAGCTCCTGAGAAAAAAATAATCTAAGAAAAACCGCCCCGTAAATACGGGACGGTTTTATTTAAAGCCAACGGCGCCAATGCCACCACGGATATAAATCTTTCGTTCTTTTTATTACAATAGACTCGGCATCTTTTTCCGGGAGTTTTTTCTTAATCATAAAAAGAGCACCATCAACAGCTCCATCGAATTCCGAATTATCCCCAGGAATATCCTGCGGGATTTCTTTTTCCTTGGCGCAATTCTTGCAGTGCCCATAAAAAAGCTCATAATCGGTCTTTCCGCATGAAACACACTTTAAAGAGGGTGGCCCTCCACAAAGAGCACCTACACAAATAATATAAGCAGGGTTGTTTTCCCAATCGTTTTTAACGTTCAAATCAATCTCCTTTCTACCTGAGTTTTCCAACAAAACAATAACACGGACTCCTCTTATACGCAAGAGTACTTTTAAAACGTTTTTTTTTATGATAGTTTTAAACTATCACCCTAAAAACTAATATAAAAATATATGTCCGGGCACAATAAATGGTCTCAAATAAAGAACAAAAAAGCGGCAACAGATGCCAAAAGAAGTAAAATTTTTACAAAATACGCCCGGCTTATCGCAACAGAGTCGCGTCTTAATAAAGGAGACGTAAACGCACCTACCCTTCGCGCAGCCATAGAAAAGGCGAAGAAAGAAAATATGCCGAACGACAACATTGATCGCGCGGTCAAAAAAGGTATTGGTGGGGAGGCTGGAGTAATGGAAACGATTATGTATGAAGCTTATGGACCGGCAGGATGTGGTATCATTATTGTCTCTCTTACCGACAACAGAAATAAAGCTGTTCAGGAGATAAAGCACATTTTAAGCAAAAATGGAGCAACTTTCGCAACAACAGGAGCGGCGAGCTGGAATTTCGAAAAAACAGCAGAAGGCTATGTACCAAAAACAACAACGACTCTTTCTGATGAAGACATAGAAAAGCTTGAGAGGGTCGTAGATGAACTTGAAGATAATGACGAGGTGCAAGACGTATACACAAGTGCTGAATAAATAAGCGAGTTTATAAAGTTAAAAACCGTCTCAATAAAGACTTTATGGACTTTATAGACTTTATAAACTTTATATATGAAAGTTCTCGGCATAGATCCCGGCTATGAACGCCTCGGAATCGCCATCGTTGAAAAGCAAGGAAACAAAGAGACCCTTGTGTATTCGGAGTGTTTCCAAACAAACTCCAAAACCCCTTTTCACGAAAGACTTGGACTTATAGGGGAAAGGGTTCGTAATATTATCTCGGAATACAAGCCGGACGTTCTTGCAATAGAGACACTGATGTTTAACACAAACCAACGCACCGCAATAAATGTAGCTGAAGCGAGGGGTGTCATTCTTTACGAAGGAACCCGTGGTGGATTGGAAGTAGCCGAATACAACCCCCTTCAAATTAAAATAGCCCTTACCGGATACGGAAGAAGTGGAAAAGAACAGGTTACCGAAATGGTAAAACGCCTTGTTTCTATCAACAAGAAAGATGCGAAGGATGACGAATACGACGCGATAGCCTGTGCTCTTACTTGTTTTGCTTCATATAAAATTGACCGGATTAAAGGCTAAAAATAGTGTTTTCCACAAGAAAGTTGCATTTTTTAGTAGATTTGATACAAATGTATCCATCGTCGAAAGACGGTAAAAAGCAGGTCGCTTTTAAAAGCTTTATTTTAAAACATATTTTATGGATATGCTTCGTGGCTATTCAAACGCAACATCGCAAAGCGAAGAGGAATTAATTAGCCCTTTCTTCAACGTTGATGAAGAGGGAGAATTTATAGAAGAAGAGGATGAGGATGAAGACGAAGACGCTCTCTGGGTGGAGGATGACGACGATGACGACGACGCTGATGATATTCCTGACGACACAGAGGAAACATTCTAAATTTAGAATAAAAAAATAATTCAAAACACCGACGCTTGTCGGTGTTTTGAATAGAATATCTTTTAAAAAAAACGTGGGAAACAAAAGTTCTGCGTTGAAACAATGTAAATTATGTGGTATTTTACAATCATGAAATCTCGTCAAAAATTATCTCATTTTTTAAAGACAAAGGGGCTTAAAAATATTATTTTACTCGGACTTACCGGAATACTTTTTCTCTCGGGGGTTGTTCTTATTTGGGCAACAAGCGTAGAGATTCCAGACCTTAATTCTCTTGAAACATGGAATATGTCCGAATCCACAAAGATATTTGATCGAACAGGAAAAGTTCTTCTGTATGATGTTCATTCAAATATAAAAAGAACAGTTGTTCCGTTGGGCGAAATATCAACATACGCAACACGAGCATCAATTGCGATAGAAGACTCCCGCTTTTACGAACATAGCGGTATTGATTTCCGTGCCATTGCGAGAATGATCTTTGTAAATATCGGCGCCGGAAGTTTCAGCCAAGGCGGATCAACAATAACCCAACAAGTTGCAAAAAACGCTTTCTTGAGCCCGGAAAAAACAATAACAAGAAAGCTTAAAGAATGGGTTATCGCTATTAAAATGGAGCGAGCCCTTCCGAAAGATAAAATACTTGAACTTTATTTCAACGAGGTCCCTTATGGCGGAAGTATCTATGGAATAGAGGAGGCTTCGCGGGCGTTCTTCGGAAAGCACGCGAAAGACCTAACACTCGCCGAATCTGCATACCTTGCGGCGATTCCTCAGGCTCCAACATTCTATTCCCCTTACGGAAACAACAAAGACCGTCTTGATGTGAGAAAAGAACTCGTACTCAAAAAAATGAAAGAGCTCGGGGTTATTACAGAAGATGAGTACGACAAGGCGGAGAAAGAAAAAATTGTTTTCCAACACAACCAAACCGAAAAAAGTATTACCGCCCCGCATTTCGTTATTATGGTCAAGCAGTATCTTGAAGAGAAATACGGCGTTGATATGGTAGAGAGCGGTGGTCTTATGGTAACAACAACCCTCGACGCGGATCTTCAGGTTGCAACAGAAGACAATCTAAAAAAATACGGAGAAACAAATGTTTCAGAATACAACGCCAACAATGCCTCAGCGGTTGGAATTGACCCAAAAACAGGACAGGTACTTGTTATGGCCGGCTCTCGAGATTACTTCAATAAAAGTATTGAGGGGAATTTCAACGTCGCACTCTCCCCGAATCGCCAGCCAGGTTCTTCTTTCAAGCCTTTTGTGTACGCAACCGCATTCGAGAAGGGGTACACCCCCGACACGGTGCTTTATGACCTAAAAACAGAATTCAATTCCTCCTGTACTGCAGATGGAGCGCCGGCAAACGCCGACACAAAACCAGAAGAATGCTATATGCCGGAAAACTACGATTACAAATACAGAGGCCCTATGAATTTAAGGAATGCTCTCGCCCAATCGGTAAACGTTCCGGCAGTGAAGCTCTCCTATCTCGCAGGAATAGCCGATTCTATAGAAACAGCAAAGAAGATGGGTATAACAACTCTTAAGAACCCCGCACAATACGGACTTACTCTCGTTCTCGGAGCTGGACAAGTTTCACTCTACGAAATGACAAGCGCCTATTCCGTATTTGCAGACAATGGAGACAGAAACCCGACAACATTCATTCTGAATATAAAAGACAGCAAAGGAAATATCCTCGAGGAATATAAAGAAAAAACAGAAACCGAGGTAATACCGAAGAACGTTGCTCTTCAAATCACCGACATACTCGCCGACAATATCGCACGCGCACCCCTCTACGACCTCTCGTCGCCGTTAAATTTCCCGGGACGTGAAGTCGCCGTAAAAACAGGAACAA